>Ga0307515_10000148_pt1 | contig 170303 bp, 146 predicted proteins | sample 17_EM_MG_FD_194513 | JGI IMG/M metagenome (GOLD analysis project Ga0307515, IMG submission 194513) | Populus trichocarpa ectomycorrhiza microbial communities from riparian zone in the Pacific Northwest, United States - 17_EM | ecosystem: Host-associated > Plants > Roots > Unclassified... | reverse complement strand
GTTTAGGCTGTGACCAGCGGCCACCGCAAGATCTGGATGTTTGTCCACAACAGACTCAAGATCAAGCGGTGGCCGTCCTGTTCCCGCCAGCTTCAGCCATGATCACGAATGGCGGCTGCCGTACTAGGGCAGCCGTACTTCGTGACCTGATCATGTGAGTCGGGCTCGGTGGTGGGACCAGCGAGCGCGTGCTTGGTGTCGGCGGCGCCTTCCAGACCAGTGCGGATGGTGATCGATGGATCGCCAGGCTCGGGTGGCGAGGTTGAACAGGCGTTTGATCTCGATGACGGTCAGTGGAATCAGCCCAGTGCCGGCGGGTGGCGGCTGGGTCTGGCTGGTCGGGGTGGGCGGCGTCTTTGGTGTGGGTGCGGGCCTGGGTGCAGGTGATCGCGCAGACCGCGAGCGCGACCATGACCAGGACGATGTGCCGGGGAAATTGGACGACTTGTAGCACACAGCGTGACCGGAGAGTGGCTCACCTCTGTTAAAGTGCCGTGATGGCTGGCGGATCGACGTACTTGATATCCGGAGCCTGTCTTTCGGGCAGCGAGCTTCGATCGTTGCGGCAGTGGATGCTCGATGTCCGGAACGTCGGCGGACCGGTCGATCTGCGCCAGGTCGACCCGAAGCCCGGCGAGATGGGATCGCTGAGCGACGCGCTGGTGGTCGCGGCCGGATCGGGCGGGGCGATCACCGCGCTGGCCGGCGCCCTGGTCTCCTGGTTGCGGCACCGCACCACCGACGTGACCGTCAAGATCACGCGGCCGGACGGCGGGGCACTTGAGGTCGACGGCAAGCGGGTGCGCGGCGTCGACGCACAGCAGCTCAGCGCCATGATCGAGGAACTCGCGGCCCAGCTCGGCGACTCGTCGGCACCGGCCGAAACCCGCAAAGCGGACGAACCGGCGCCGCTTGAGGCCCGGGAAACAGGCGAGCCGGCCCAAGGGCGCAACACCGACGCACCGCCCGAGGTCGAGGCGCGGGTCTGAAGGACAGTGGGAGGACGGCGGGGGTGCTGGACGAGACGGGGGGCACCGGCCCGGAGGCAGCCAACGGACGCCGCCGGCCTCAGTACCTGTCGCATGCCGAGATCCTGCTGTGCGGCACCGGCACGCACAAGCGCCGCTCCCGGCTCAGCAACATCCCGGCCGTCAAGGCGACCCTGACGGACCTGGCCGAGGTGCTGACCGAGCGGTGCGGCGCGCGGAAGCCGAAAGTGGAGATCGACCCCAAGAACCTGTCCGAGCTCGGGGCCGCGATCAGCGAGGCCGCACGCCTGGCCGACGAGGTGCTGATCGTCTACTACGTCGGGCACGGCATCGTCGACCCGCAAGGGACGCTGCACCTCGCGGCGGCGCAGAGTGATCCGCGGCCGGACGCGATCGAGCACACCGCGCTGTCGTACGCGACGGTCCGGCGATACGTGCGGAACAGTTCGGCCGCGCTGAAGATCGTGATCCTGGACTGCTGCTACTCCGGCATCGCGGTGGGCAGCCTCTCGGCGGACGACACCGGGCAGTGGGCGGCCATCGACGGGGCGTACGTGCTGACCTCGGCCGGGGACGAGGCGGCGATCGCTCCGCCCGGGGCGCGGCACACCGCCTTCAGCGGTGAGCTGATCAAGCTGTTGGAGAACGGGGATCCGGACGGCGGGCCGGAGATCACCCTGGACTCGATGTACGCGTACCTGCTACGGACCCTGTTCGCGGCGGGGTACCCGCGCCCGCGGCGGCGGGTCATCGGCGTGGCCGACCATTTCGTGCTGGCCGACAACCCGGCCCGGGCGAAGGGTGCACTGCCGCAACGGCGGGCCCTGCGGCCGCCTCGGCGCCGGATCCGGGTGCCCATCGTGGTGTCCACGGTGCTCGCCGGGGTGGCGGCGGCGCCCGTGGTGACCCACGGCCGCGACAGCTGGCTGCCCGTCGGGGTCCGCGCCGAGGTGCTCCGGACGTGGTGGGGTGTCCTCCTGCTGGCGGCCACGGCGGTCCTGGTGGCGCTGGTCATCGCCGGTCCGGCCGCGCACTGGATCACCCGGGTCCCGGTTCGGTCCCGATGGCGCCCGCTGCGCCAGCTCTGGGTTCCGCTGCTCGCGGTGATGGCGTTCGCGGTTACGGCGCTGCTCGGCGGCCTGGCACTGACCGCCGGCGCCGGGGCCCGGGTGCTACTCGCGACCTGCCCGACCAGCCCGATCGTGAGTGTTCTGGCCCCGACCGGCAGCCTGCGACCGGCCCGGGAGCTGGCGCAGGCGTACGAGCGGGAGACCGCGGCAAGCAACTTCGGGTGCCCGGAGTCGCGGCTGCTCGTGTACGCGGCCACCGCCCCGGAGATCGACGCGGCCCTGGCCGCGGGGTGGGGCGAAGCGGAACACGTACACATCGGGCCTGCTCCTGATCTTTGGCTGGCCGACTGGTCGGGAGAGGTGCGCCAGGCGACGGCGGACGCGACGCAGGCGGGAAGGAACCTGCCGATCGCCGCGACCCGCACGATCGCCTCCACGCCGGTGGTGCTGGCCGCGCCGGTCGCCCCCGGAATTTCCGACGGCACCGCATGGCCGGTCCTGATTGACGATCTGCGCAACCGGGGGTGGGCGGTGGCGATGCCGGATCCGTCCACATCGGTGGGTGCGCTGTCGCGCATCGCGCTCTACCAGCCGCGGAACGGTGAGAAGGCCGACGTCGTGGCCAAGCGGGCCGAGCGCTTCTTCGATCAGTCGCTGGACCGGGGGAAGTTCACCCTCGGCTCGGACGCCGCCGCCCTGCTCTGCGCCACCGACGGCCTTCGCGACCGCACCGCCTACGTGGTGACCGAGCAGGACGTCGCCCGCTTCAACAACGATGCGACGTGTGCGCAGGCGACCGGGGTGACTGCGGTCTACGCCGCGAACACCCCGGTGATGGATCGCCAGGTCGTTCAGTTCGACTGGCCACAGACGAGCGAGCGGCGGACGCGGGCCGCGGCCCGTTTCGCCGCCTGGCTGACCGGACCGACCGGGAAGGAGGCGCTGGTGAATGCGGGGCTGCGGCCGTCCGGGGCGTCGCTGAACCCGCAGCCGGGCGTGCAGCCGGACGTCTATCCGAAGCCGGCGATCGTCTCGGTCGACCTGATGAACAACGTCCGGGCCATTTACCAGCAGGCCCACCGCTACGGACGGATCCTGGTCGCGATCGACGCCTCCGGCTCGATGGGTGTCGCCACCACCGGAAAGTCGCTGTGGCAGGTCGCCGTCCGCGACGTGAACAACGCCGCCGGCAGCGTGGGCAGCCGCAACCAGCTCGGCGTCTGGGCGTTCCAGCGCACCACGATCCGCAAACCGGGTGCCGGTCCGGCCCTGGCCCGGATCGTGCCGGGCGGTCCGGCGCCGCTCTACGCCGCCGTCGCGGGCGCGGTGAAGGACGTCGGTCCCAGCACCGCCGACCGAGTGACCGCCGTGATTCTGCTGACCGACGGCGAGGACGACAACGCGAGCGCGCTCGATGCCGGACAGTTCCGGACGGCGGTGGAGAACAAAGGGGTACGGGTGTTCGCGATCGCGATGGGCGCCACCGGCTGCGCCGCCCCGGTCCTCAAGACGATCAGCACCGCCACGGCCGGGAAGTGTCTCGAGGCCGAGCCGGGTTCGGTGGCCGAACCGTTGACCACGATCCTCGAGGCGGTGCTGTGAAGATCTGGTCCTGGATCCAGGCCCGGCGCGGGCGTGCCGGGCTGATGGCGGGTGCCGCCGCCGGTCTCCTCACCGGCCTGGCCATCTCCGCGGTGGTACCGAAGCTGGTGAACGACGACAACAGCCTGGAACCCGGCGAACTGGTCATCATGAGCAGCGTCGACGAAAGCCAGAACGGGCAGCGGCAACGTCTGCTCGACCAGTGGAACGACATCCACGGCGACACCAACCGGGCGCGCATCGAGCCGGTTAATCGTGACCCGGCGAAGGCGCACGGCGAGATGCTGGACGCACCGTCCGATATCGACATCATCAACCTGGACGTCACGTGGACCGCCGAGTTCGCCGCGTCCGGCCGCATTCGCGCCCTGACCGACACGGACCTCTCCGGCTTCCTCGAGGAGCCGCTGCGCACGTGCGAATATCAGGGCACGTTGTACGCTCTGCCGTTCAACACCGACGCCGGCCTGCTCTATTACCGCGCCTTCAAGCGGGACGGGAAGACATGGCCGGCGCCGCCGACCACCTGGGACGAGGTGGTCAGCGACAGCAACGAGGCGTTCGCGGCGCGACTGGAACCGAATATGGAGGCCGGGTATGCCGCCCAGCTCGACCCCGATTCGGAGATCCTCACGGTCACCGCGCTGGAGGCCATCTGGTCGGCCGGCGGCGACGTGGTCGACGACAACGGCAAGGTGGTCATCGACTCGGAGGCCGCCGAGCGTGGCCTGCGCCGCCTCTCCGACGGCCTGGATCCGAGCAGCCGGCCCGAGATCCTGCCCGACTCGCGAACCTTCGACGAGAAGAAGAGCACGAAGGCGTTCGGCGACGGGCGCGTGACGGCCATGCGGAACTGGCCGGTCGCCTATCGGGACCTTTCCACCAAGACCAAACCTTTCGAGTACGCGGTGACCACCCTCCCCGGCAAGGTCAGCGTGCTCGGCGGCCAGAACCTGGCCATCACCCGTAACAGTGGTCAGCCGCGCGCCGCCCAGGCCCTGATCGAGTTCCTCACCGGCGAGCGCAGCCAGCAGATCCTTTTCGAGCACGGCGGGCTGGCCGCGACTCGCGAGATCGTCTATCGCGACGAGAACGTGACCACCAATTTCCCGTACGCGACGACGCTGCTGGAGGCGATCCGGCGCGCTCGCCCGCGGCCGGTGACGCCGCACTACACCGAGTTCAGCGCCGTGTTCCGCAAGGTCGTGACCGAGGCGTGGAACCACGACGGCGAGATCACGCCGGAGCAGGCCGCCCGGCTCTCCGACGCGCTGGAGGGCAAGGTCGGCGGCTAGAGCCGTACGGTCCGGATCAGCGCGTACGTCACCACGATCGCCGCCAGCGTCGGCGCGCCGACGGCCCACGCGACCCGGAACGTCCCGACGAACAGCATGCCCACGACGACCACCGCCGCCATCGCGGCCCCCGCGACGGCGCTGTGTGCCAACCGCCGGGCAGCGACAGCGGCGACCAGCGCGCCTCGTCGGCGGTTCGCCGGCGGCGGAAGGCCACGTGGGTGGCGAAGATGAGCACCCAGGTCATGGCGGCACCGAACAACGCGATACCGAGCAGCTTCGCGAACGCGTCGTCGGGTGAGACGAGGGACACCGTCACCGCTAGGGGTAACCCGATGGCCGACGCGGCGACCGCTTTCACCGGCACACCGTGGCGGTTGACCTGCCTTGCCCAGGCCGGCGCCTGGTCGTCGACCGCGAGCGAGTGCAGCGTGCGCGTCGACACGTAGCAGACCGTGTTGAGTGCCGACAGCGCGGCCGTGAGCACCACGAAGTTCATTACCGCGGCGGCGGCCGGAAGCCCCGTCCACTCGAAGACCAGCACGAACGGACTGGCGGTGAGCGCGCCGTCGGGCGCCCGGCCGGCGGCGTGCGACACCGACACCACGACCACCATGCTGAGCAGGTAAAACAGGCAGACGCGACCTTGATGGACGAGAACCAGTACGCGACCGTGCCGAAGGCCCGCACCGGGACCAGGTTGACCGTGATGATCGCCGCGGCGGCGAGCGTGACCGGAATCCACAACGGCACCTGGGGCCACCAGTACCGGACGTAGATCCCCACGGCGACGGTCTCGGTACCGGTGCTGATCGCGACGACACCCCCAGTACAGCCAGCGCTGGGTGAACCCGGCGAGGGGACCCAGGTAGCGGTGGGCGAGCGCCCCGAAGCCGTGGAGGCCGGGGTGGGCGACGGCCATCTCGCGATGGCGGCGTAGGTGAGGGCGTGGCAGTTCTTCGGCGGCGACAGGGTGTGTGCGGTCGAGCAGGCGCTCGGTCCGGGCTGCCTGGTCGTGAAGATCGACGAAATGTTGGGCTTCAACTTTGGTGACGCCGGCGTCGGGTACCTGTTCGGTCAGTTCGATGGAGTCGTTGTCTTCGGCCGCCGAGGTTCCAGCGGCTGAGCTGCGGGCTCGTCGGTTGGGCAGGTGGACGCGGTGGGTCTGCCCGATGCCTCGATTGAGGTCGGGCAGGGCTATTCCGCTTATTCCAAGAGCAGGTGTTGTGCGAACCGCTTATCGAGGCGGTCGGCAGTAACGGATCGTCAGCTACAGTCGGGACCAATCAGGCTAAATCCTCCGGATCGGCCAGCAACTGTAACGCTATGTAGTTCGCGATCTTGCACTAAATGTACAAGATCTTTTGTGGGGCGGGCGGGACTCGAACCCGCGACCGAGGGATTATGAGTCCCCTGCTCTAACCCACTGAGCTACCGCCCCGTACCGGCGGCGATCCTATCCCGGCGGCTCAACTCCGAGCTACCGATCTTCGCCGTCGCCATGGTAACGGCTACTTTTTCCTCTCCCTGCGGCCTCCGGCGCGATCTCGGTGACCGGCGCGCCCTCAGCCCGGCGACGCGACCGTGGCGCCCAGGGACGTCAGGACCGCGCCTGCCGTGCGCCAGCCGCTGGCCAGCGCCCCCTGTATCGACGGGCTGTCGCGGTGGTCGCCCGCCACGAACAAACCCTCCCCCAGCGCCACCGGCTTGCGCAGCCTGGCCTGTGGGACGTTCGCCGCGGGGAGGGCGTGTGGCAGGGATATCACGTTCAGCAGCTCCCAGTCCTCGGTCGGGACGCCGTATATCCGGGCCAGTTCCACCCGGATCACCGCCTCCGACGCTCCGGACGGGGCCGAGACGCCCACCGAGGACGCCGCGATCAGGGATTTTCCCGCCGGGGCGTATTCCGGGGCCGCGTTGGACATCACGACCGTGTTCGCCACGATCTCGCGGCGGTCGCCGTCCAGCAGCAGGGTCGGTTCGTCGATCGGTGCCTGGTCGGCGCCGAAATAGTACGTGGTCAGGCCGCGCATGTCCGGCGCCGGGAGACGGGGCAGCAGGGTTGCCGCCGTTGCCGGGTCCGTCGCCACGATCAGCGCGCGGCAGTGGATCTCGCCGCCGTCCGTCACCACCAGGCCCGGGCCGACCGACAGGGTCCGGGCGCCGACCAGCAGCTGCGGGTACGGCAGCGGGCCCGCCACCGCCGCCGGCAGGGCAGCCATCCCGCCCGCCGGCACGCCGATCCGGCCCCGGGCGAACGAGCGCAGCACCATCGCCAGCACGTGGCTGGAGGTGTCGAGGGCGCGGTCGGCGAAGACCCCGGACAGGAACGGCCGCAGCACCTCCTCGATCATCTGGTGCGAGAGGCCCGCCTGGCGCAGCGCCTCCTGGGTCGTCACCTCCGGGGCGTCCAGCAGCCGGGCCGGCGGATACGTCGCGTAGCGGGTCGCCAGCGCCGCGAACCTGAGCCGGTCGGTCAGCGAGCCCACACCGGAGGTCAGCGTCTTGGTCGTCGCGCGCGGGTCGCGCAGCGGGTTTTCCAGGCGGTGCAGGCGCGAGCCGCGGCGGACGAGCACGCCGGGGGTGAAGTAGCGCATTTCCAGGGCGTCGATGTCGACCAGGGCGGGCACCCGCGGATAGGCCGTGTTGAGCACCTGGAAGCCGCGGTCGAGCCGCCAGCCGTCCATCACGTCGGTGGTCACCCGGCCGCCGATCCGGTCTGTCGCCTCCACCAGCAGCCAGTTTACCCCGGCGCGGTCCAGGCGCCGGGCAGCGGCGAGTCCGGCGAGTCCGCCGCCGACGATGACGACGTCCACCGATACGGGCTGCGACACGGGCACACCTCACAGGAGGACAAACAACGCAGACCCCAGCTTAACGGCGTACCGGGGCGGCGGCAGGAGAAAGACCTCCCAGGTGCTTTGAATGTCAAGCAGCAGCTTCATTGAGATGATGCGCCCAGACGGTGGCCTCGTCGCAGAGGGTGCCGGTTTGAGGCATCCGTGCAGGACGCCGGCGAGCCGTTTGGCGAGCTGACTTAGAGCGGCGTTGTAGGTGGCGCCGCTTGGGCGATCCCGTGCTGCGCGACAGCGTCGATGCCACCAACTTCGCGCAGGACCGGCAGACGCCGAAGCCGCCGGTCGCGGTGACGGAGCGCTGATCGTAGGACCGCAAGACCGGACAAGGGCGCGCGGCAGTATGAGCCTGCAACTCGCAGATGTCGGGACAACGTGCCGGAGACGACAAGGGTCAGCGACGGGCGCACGCCGCCAGAAGGAGTTCGGAGACCAGTTCGACATCGTCTGATGCGACGTCGCCGCCGCCGACGGAGTGGATCCAGCGGAGCGCCTGATCGCGACGGCGTACCAGCCAGAGATCCACGTGAAGCGCGATATCGTCAGCAATCGAGGAATCAACGCAGCTGATCTGGTCGAGCGCCACAGGTCGGGTGGCTTCATCGAGGGTTAGACGAACGATGTCGAGCAGGTCAGTCCCCTGCTTGTCGACCGAGCGGTTCATCACCGCTTGAAGCTTCATAGCCACCAACGGCCCCGGCTCTGCCACGAGCGTGGTGGCTTCGAAGCGCTCGCCGTTTGCTCGGATGACCTCGAGCGTGATGTCGGTGGCAGTGTCGTTCGCCCACGCATGAGCCGTAGCGTGCAAACGATCACCGGGATCGTCGCTGGGCATGTCGAGCTCGACTTGACGTACCTCGAGGACGTCGACCTTCACCGGGCCGTACGGAGTGGTCAGGAGGACGGCTGCGGGCTGAATCGGCTCGGCGCCGTCGGCAGCACGCAGCACCTCAAGCTGAGGTGCCTCGCCGAGCAGTCGGTCTACCACATCGAGGTCAACGGTGGCACGGTACGGAAGCGACAGCCGGGACAAGACGGCGACGCCTCCGACGACCACCGGAGGTTGACCGATCAGTGTCCGGACCTTGATCACTCCTTGTACGACGGTGATCATCGCGTCGCCGAGGAACGTAACGCGCTTACCAGACACGGCTCCACCGTTCGTCGGGCGTCCAGGCGTCGAGGATCTCTCGACCGCGGCCGACATCCTGCGCGAGATCGAGCGCGACGAACAGAGGGTGCGCCAGCGGCCACTCCATCGGGTTCGTGTCGAGGTCGATACGACGCTGCACAACGGCGGGCACCGGGGCGATCCTGACAGTTGCACGAGCTTGTGATGGTCTACCGGCAGCGCCGAGCAGCGTCGTGGCGCGATGCTGAACCGCCTGATCGGGAACATAGAAGTCGAGTGCCTGCCCCGACCGGAACGCCAGCGGCGCACCGTATGCGGCCGCGGCAGCCGAGTCCGTCAGCGCCCAGCCGGGTTCATGCTCAACATCTGCCAGTCCAAGACGCAGCGCCTGGGTCAGGGGGCCTTCACCCGGCGAGGGCAACTGAGCGAGGTACGTGCGCGAGGTCGCCCAGCGATCGGCGACACGCCAGAACAAGCGAGAATCCGTAACCGCATTCTTGGCGTCTACCAGCTCCTCACGGCGAAGCACGGAGAGGACTTCGGAGACTGTGCTGGCTGAGCGCCCAAGTTGACGCGCCAGCTCACGCACCGCCGTCCCACGTTCGGGCTGCATCAGGACGGCGGAAGCAACTTCCAGCCCAACCTTTCCGCTCAGCGCGCTCGTTCGCTGAGATCGTTCCTGGAGCGGCTCAACTTCGGCATCGATCACCATGCCATCAGCACGCAGAGCAAGCCGACCACGCAAATCGTAATAGCCGGCCTGTCTTGTGGTCAGGATCCTGCGAGCCGTCTCGGTCACCCGATCGGCGATGATCAGCAACGTGCCGGCAGACGGCGCGTGCATCCCGAGGGCCTGCTCCGCGACGGAGTCAGTCACAAGGGCACGTCGTGTCAACTGAAGCGCTAAGCACACTCCGTCAGGGTCAAGCACCAGGTCGACACCGACGTCGGACGTACCTGTAGGCACGTGAGCGTTGATCCCTAACTGAGCGAACGCGTCGACCACGAGCGCCTCGGTGTCCATATATGCCATCATTACGACTGTTCGGTGTTCGGTCAATACCGAACACCGAACATCTGTTCCCCCTCAAGCCGAGGCTCTTACCAGCCAGGTCGCGATCACCACGGCCGGTCGGGCGACGTGTCCGAGGATGTCGATGGGAACCCGGAGTAGCCGGGGAAAACTGGGGCTGATACGGCGAAGGGGCCACCGAAGTGGCCCCTGACCTGCGGAAAAGCTCCCCCGATTGGACTCGAACCAATAACCTGCCGGTTAACAGCCGGCTGCTCTGCCAATTGAGCTACAGGGGATCGAACTGCCACCCAACCCCCGCTCTCGCGGTGTGTCGTGGCGACCAAAAAGACAATACATGACTGCGGGCCCATGGTGAAAAACGGGTGACCCGGCACGCCGGGCGGTGCGCGACGGGATGAAAGACCGGCCGGGGGCATGACTGCGGGGCAGGATGGGTATGCACTTGTCAGACGCACGAGCGTCACCGAACGGAAGGAGCCGCCATGCGCGGAAAGCTCATGTTCATCACGGGTCTCGCGGCGGGCTTCGTCCTTGGCAGCCGTGCCGGCCGGGAGAAGTACGAGGAGATCACGGCCAACGCCAAGAAGGTGTGGGAGCACCCGACGGTGCAGGAGGCCGCCGGCGTTGCCCAGGCGCAGGCCAACAAGCTCTACACCGAGGGCAAGGACAAGCTCAACCAGTCCAAGCTCGGCGAGAAGCTGCAGTCGGCCAGCACGAGCAGCAGCACCTCCGACAGCACCCTCACGAGCAGCAGCGCCGGGACGCCGTCGTCGTCCAACGGCACCGGCAGCACCTACTGACGCACCGCCGCTCAAGGCCCGGCCCACGACGTGGACCGGGCCTTGGCACGTCAAGACGACGACGAGAAGGCCGCGTCGAAGGCGGCGCTCGGCGCGTCGAACGCCAGCCGGCGGACGAACTGCAGCGCCTCCGGGGCGCCGACCAGGCGGTCCATGCCGGCGTCTTCCCACTCGATCGACAGCGGGCCGGTGTAGCCGATCGCGTTCAGCGCCCGGAAGCAGTCCTCCCAGGGCACGTCGCCGTGCCCGGTCGAGACGAAGTCCCAGCCCCGGCGCAGGTCGGCCCAGGGCAGGTGGGAGGCCATCCGGCCGCGGCGGCCGTCACCGGTACGGACCTTCGCGTCCTTGCAGTCGACGTGGTAGATCCGGTCGGCGAACTCGAGGATGAAGTTGACCGGGTCGAGGTCCTGCCAGACGAAGTGGGACGGGTCCCAGTTGAGCCCGAACGCCGGCCGGTGCCCGATCGCGTCGAGCGTGCGGCGGGTGGTCCAGTAGTCGTACGCGATCTCGCTGGGGTGCACCTCGTGCGCGAACCGCACGCCCTCGGCGTCGAAGACGTCGAGGATCGGGTTCCACCGGTCGGCGAAGTCCTGGTAGCCGCGCTCGATCATGGCCGGCGGCACCGGCGGGAACATGGCCACGGTGTGCCAGATCGAGGAGCCGGTGAAGCCGATCACGGTGTCCACGCCCAGCCGGGCGGCGGCGCGGGCGGTGTCCTTCATCCGCTCGGCGGCCCGGCCGCGCACCCCTTCGGCCTCGCCGTCGCCCCAGATCGCCGCCGGCAGGATGTCCTGGTGCCGCTCGTCGATCGGGTGGTCGCAGACCGCCTGGCCGACCAGGTGGTTGGAGATCGCGAAGACCTTCAGGTTGTGCTTCGCGAGTTGCTCGCGTTTGCGGTCGACGTAGTCGTCCTCGGCCAGCGCCCGGTCCACCTCGAAATGATCACCCCAGCAGGCGATCTCCAGGCCGTCGTAGCCCCACTCGGAGGCGAGCCGGCAGACCTCGTCGAACGGCAGGTCCGCCCACTGGCCGGTGAAGAGCGTGATGGGTCGCGCCATTGTCAAACTCCCTGTTCGCTGGTGCACGAAGAGGGTTCCGGTGGCCCGCGCGAGGGCGGCGGACCGGCGGCACGGCCGATCGGGGCGTTGCGGCCGGGCCGGGTTTGCGCCTCCCGGCCTGGCCCGCCCGTCGCGGCGGTGCCTGCACCGACTCTAGAGCCGCGGCCGCGGCCGCGAAAGCCCCGCGCTCATCGTGCGGCGCAGGCTTCGGCCGGCGGCGACAGGCCGAGCTCTCCAAGGGCACTTTTCGCGTACGCAATTTCGGCGCTGGCGCCCCCAGCGGCCGCGACCCCAACGGAGGACTCCACTGCAAGGTATTCGGTGCCGGGGTGCTCGCCGCCCGTCAGGTGCCTCAGCGCCGACTGCCAGACCTTGGTGGTGGCGGTCAGCGGCGCCGGGGGCGTGCTGTGCAGCGGGACGTGGCAGCGCACCCGCCACGGGCCGGGCGGGAGGTCGTCGAGCGCCTGGGCCAGGTCTGCCACCTGCTCCCCGGCGGGGTTGGTGACCTGGTGCGGGTGCCCCGGTTGCACGTACCCGCGCAGGGCCGCCGCGGCCGCGGCCGGCTGGGTGGCCTCCAGCGCCGCGGCGATCCGGACCCGGATGACCGAGATGCCGGCCGCGGCGAACTGCACCAAGGCGGCAGCCGGGTCCTGCCAGGTGCAGGCGAGGTTGCACAGGTCGAGGCAGACGCCGAGGCGGTCGCGGTCGAGCCGGCCGAAGGCCTCGACGATCGAGGCGGTGTCGTCGAGCACGAAGCCCGGCTCGGGCTGGAAGCCGACCCGGACCGCCCGGCCGGTGCTCCAGGCCACCTCGGCCAGGCCGGCGGAGAGCCGGGACAGGATCCGGGCGCTCGCCCTGCCCTTGCTCTCGTCCCAGCCCTCGCGGGGGCCGAGGCCGGTGGTGGTCACCGCGCCGCGCACGGCGTCATCGGGCAGCAGGTCGGTGAGGATCCGGGCCAGGTCGAGCGTGTATTCCAGCCGGGCCGGGCTGCTCCAGTCGGGGACGTCGGGGTCCTCGTCGCCGCCCTCGGCATACGCCACCCCGCTCAGCGTGACGATCTCGAGCCCGCGGGCTGCGATCTCGGCACGCAGCCGGGTGCGGGACCGCGTATCGATCGCGAGGGCGGCGGCGAGGGTGGGCGGGAGCCAGAGGCTCACCCCCAGGGTCTCCACGGCCAGCTGGTCACGGACGGCGGCGTGCGCGTCGAGGTGCTCGACGACGGCCGGGAGATCCCGGGCAGGCCGCTCGTGTATGCCGTGGCTCAAGTGGACGACCCGGCCCGAGTGGTGGCGCAGACGCATCAGAATCCCTCCTGGAGCGGGGCGTCACCGGTGCATTCGCACGTGCATCGGTTCGTGCAGCGTCCAGTATGGACCATATCGCTGCGAGATTTCGATGCGGTCGTGGCGGACCGACGGGATGCCATGACGCCTCCATCCGTGGGTTGTCTGCCCTCGGATACGAGCCTCGACCGCCTGCCGGATCAGCGTCGTACGCGCCGTGCGACGCCATGACCGGCGTAGACCTGATCCACAAAGGGCGGCGGCATCGGCCCGCGCCGATGTCACCGCCCGCCATGAGCTGCCTGTGGTCTCCCCTGAGGGCAACTCGACACACCACTGTTGAGAGCGTTATCTGTTCACCAAATGCACACTCGGACACGCACGAGACGATCACACGTGCGGATGTTCCGCGGCTGTCCGGCACCGGCCGGGAACCCGGTCGGTCGATGCCGGACAGCCGCTCCGTCGTACGCCCGACGGCCCGGGGCGCAACCGGTTCGTCCCTCGCGGCGTACGGCGGAGGTATTCCCCCTTCGGGGTTGCATTCTGTTTTCCGCCGCGGGTCGGCTCAGACGGCCGCCAGCGCGGATTCCACGTCCACCCAGGCCGACGCGGCCGCCGAGCGCTCGACCGCGTCGAGGACGAGTTGCACCTGCAGCGCGTCGGCGAACGAGGGCGTCGGGTCCTGCTCGGCGGCGATCGCCTCGATCAGGTCACGGAACTCGTGGGTGAACGTGTGCTCGTAACCGATCGGGTGACCCGGCGGCCACCACGCCGCCATGTACGGGTGATCCGACTCGGTCACCAGGATCCGGCTGAAGCCCTGCTCGGTCGTGGGCAGCGTGGCGTCGTAGAACTCGAGCTCGTTCATCCGCTCGAAGTCGAACACCAGCGAGCCCAGCGAGCCGTTCAGCTCCACCCGCAGCCCGTTCTTGCGGCCGGTCGCGAAGCGGGTCGCCTCGTACGTGGCGACCGCTCCCCCGTCCAGCCGGGCCAGGAACAGCGCGGCGTCGTCCACCGTCACCTGCCCGCGGCCCGCGCTGCCGTTGCCCTCAGCCGACAGCCCGGCGGCCGCGATGGGCAGCGGCCGCTCCTTGACGAAGGTCTCGGTCAGGGAGCTGACCCCGGTGATCGACTGGCCGGTGACGAACTGGGTCAGGTCGACGATGTGCGCACCGATGTCGCCCAGCGCGCCGGAGCCCGCGACGTCCCGGCGCAGCCGCCAGACCAGCGGGAACTCCGGGTCGACGATCCAGTCCTGCAGGTAGACCGCCCGGACGTGCCGGATGGTGCCGATCCGGCCGTCCGCCACGAGCTGGCGCATCAGCGCGACCGCGGGCACCCGGCGATAGTTGAACGCGCACATTGCCCGTACCCCCCGGGTTTGTGCCTGTGCCGCGGCCGCGGCCATCTCCCGGGCCTCGGCCACCGAATTGGCCAGGGGTTTCTCGCAGAGCACGTGCTTGCCCGCGGCGAGCGCGGCGAGCGCGATCTCGCGATGGGTGTCTCCCGGCGTGCAGATGTCGACCAGATCGATGTCGTCCCGCTCGACGACCGCCCGCCAGTCGGTGGTGTGGCCGGCCCAGCCGAACTTCGCCGCCGCGGCCGCGACCTTGTCCTCGTCGCGGCCGCAGACGACCGACATCCGTGCCGACAGCGGCAGGTCGAAGGCGCGGTTGACGGTTCGCCACGCTTGTGAATGCGCGGCGCCCATGAACGCGTACCCGACCATGCCGACCCGCAGCTGCCCCATGTGATCTCCTTCTACGACAAAGTGGACGTACCCGCTCAGAAGCCGAGTTTGGCGTACTTCGCGGCGTTCTCCTTGGTGATCGTCTCGGAGGCGAGGGTGATCTCCTTGGGCACCTGCAGCTCCACCAGGTCGGACATGCCCTTGTTCTGGCCGATCAGGCGGGCCAGGGAGATCGCCGACGAGGCCATCGACGGGCTGTAGGTCACCGTCGCCTGCAGCACGCTGTTGCCGGCGCTGATCGCGTCGATGGCCGCCTTCGAGCCGGCGCCGCCGACCATGAAGAAGTCCTTGCGACTCGCCTGGTTGATCGCGGCGAGCACGCCGATGCCCTGGTCGTCGTCGTGGTTCCAGAGGGCGTCCATCTTCGGCAGCGCCTGCAGCAGGTCGGTCGCGGCCTTCTGGCCGCCGTCGGCGGTGAAGTCGGCCGGCCGCCGGTTGGCCACCTTGAACCCGAAGCTCGCCAAAGCCGCGACGAAACCCTTCGACCGCTCCTGGGTCAGCTCCAGCGAGTCGATGCCGGGGATCTCGCCGATGATCGGGTTGGCCACGTTCTTGGCCTTGAGCTGCTCGGCGATGTAGGTGCCGGCGGCGATGCCCATGCCGAAGTTGTCGCCCTTGATCTGCAGCCGGTACGCGGCCCGGTCCGGGAACGCCCGGTCCAGGTTGACCACCGGGATGCCGGCCCGCATGGCCTCCAGCCCGACGGCGTTCAGCTCCTTGCCGTCGTGCGGCAGCATCACCAGCACGTTCGGCTTCTGCGAGATCAGGGTGGCCAGCGCCGCCCGCTGGGTGGCGGCATCCGCACCGGCCTCGACGGCCTTCAGCTCCACATCGGAGTAGGCGGCGGCCTGAGCCTTGGCGTTGTTGGTGATGGCCGCGATCCAGCCGTGGTCGGCGGCCGGCGCGGAGAAGCCGATGATCACCTTCTGGCCCGGGGCGGCGTTCGGGTTCGCCTCCTCGTTTCCGGTGTTCACCTGGGTGTTCTCCTGCGGCGTGTTGCTGGTGCAAGCGGTGAGCAGGGCGCCGGCGCCGAGAGCGGCACCGCCGAAGAGAATGCGGCGACGGGACAGGTCGATCATCGTTTTTCTCCCAGGGTTGACCGGGCGGCCGTTGCCGGTCGCCTGAAGTGTGGGGGGCTGGGTCAGGAAATGGGCTTGCGCCCGAGGAGTTGGGTGAGGGAGCGGAAGCGGAACTGCTGGACCAGCACGGCCGCGACGATGATGCCGCCCTTGACCATGTTCTGGGCCTCGGTGGAAAGGTTGTTGATCGCGAAGAGGTTGGTGATGGTGGAGAACACCAGCACGCCGAAGAGCGCGCCGATGATGGTGCCGCGGCCGCCGCTGAGCAGCGTGCCACCGATGATCGCCGCGGCGATCGCGTCCAGTTCGTAGAGATTCGCCATGGCGGCCTGCGCACTGGTCGCCTGGGACGTCAGCATGACCGCCGCGATGCCACAGCAGAGGCCGGAGAGCGCGTACAGCAGCACGGTGTGGAACTTGACGTTGATGCCGGCCAGCCGGGCGGCCTCCGGGTTCCCGCCGACGGCCACCGTGCGGCGACCGAACGTGGTGCGGTTGAGCAGCACCCAGCCCGCCGCCACGACCAGCGCCAGGATGTAGACCAGCAGCGGGATGCCGAGCGGCCGGGTGCTGGCGATGTCGTTGATCGTGGTGTTCGCCGACACCTGGGTCTGCTTGCCGGAGATCTGCGCCGCCACGCCGCGGGCCGCGACCATCATGGCCAGGGTCGCGATGAAGGGCACCAGCCGGCCGTACGAGATCAGCACGCCGTTGATCAGGCCGACCACGATGCCGACCACGATGGCCGTGAAGATCATGCCGAGGGTGCCGTAGCTCTGCGTCGCCAGCGTCGTCGACCAGACGCCGGCCACCGCGATGATCGCGCCCACCGACAGGTCGATGCCCCCGCCGATGATCACGAACGTCATGCCGACGGTGACCACGCCGATCGCGGAGGCCTGCTGGAGGATCGTGAAGGTGTTGTTCTTCACCCAGGTGGCGTCGCCGTACAGCTCGGGCCGGGTGACGGCACCGATGATCACCAGGACCACCAGCACGCCGATCAGGCCGAGATTGCGCCGCAGCGGCTCCGCGCCGTCGCCCTTGAACCAGTCGCCCGGCGACCGCCGCTTGGCGGACCGCGACGGATCAACCGGCGGGCTCTGCGCCGGCAGGCTCGCCCTAGTAGTCTGATCGGTCATGCTGTGCCTCCCTCTGGCATGCCCTTCTGGCCCTCGCGGTCCCGGCCATCGCCGGCCGCCGGGAGGCGACGCTCGGTGCAGGCGGTCATGCCGGCTCCCCTTCCATCAAGGATCCCGCCATGACGAGATCAAGAACTGTGGCTTCGTCGATCTCGCTCGCGGGCGCCTCGTGGATCAGGTGCCCCTCGCGCATGACCAGGACCCGGTCGGCCAGACCGAGCACCTCGGGGACCTCGCTGGAGACCAGCAGCACGCCGACGCCGCCGGCGGCAAGATCCTGGATGACCTGGTAGAGCTCGGCCCGGGCGCCGACGTCCACGCCGCGGGTCGGCTCGTCGAGCAGCAGCAGCTTGGTCCCGCCGAGCAGCCACCGGCCCACGACGACCTTCTGCTGGTTGCCGCCGGAGAGGGTGCGGACCGGACGGCTCACGTCACGCGGGCGCAGTTCCAGGGACTCGGCGGTCTGCGCGGCCGCCGACCGCTCCTTGCCGGCATCGGTGAAGCCGCCCCGCGCGAAGCCGGCGAAGGTGGCCAGCGTCATGTTCCGATAGATCGGCTCGTCCAGCAGCAGCGCCTGGCTCTTGCGCTCCTCCGGGGCCATGCCCATGCCGGCCTTGACCGCGCCGCCGATCGTGGTGATCCGCTTGCCGTTCAGCGTGACGGTGCCGCTGTCCGCCCGCCGGGCCCCGAAAATGGTCTCCAGCAGCTCCGAGCGCCCCGACCCGACCAGCCCCGCGATGCCGACGATCTCCCCCGCCTTGACGGTCAGCGACGCATCCGCGAACTCGCCCGCGCGGGTCAGCTTGTCGACCGCCAGCAGCGGGGTGGTGCCGGTCTTCGCCTCGCGCGGCGGGAAGACGTACTCGATGGTCCGCCCGGTCATCCGGCTGACCAGTTCCCGGGTCGGCGTGCTGCGCGCGGGCAGGTTGGCCGCGGTGGTCCGGCCGTCCTTGAGCACGGTGACCCGGTCGCCGATGTCGCGGATCTCCTCCAGCCGGTGCGAGATGTAGATGACCGCAATGCCGTGCGAGGTCAGCTCACGGATGATTCGGAAGAGGTTCTCGACCTCGTCGTGGGCAAGCACGGCGCTGGGCTCGTCCATGACGATCAGCCGGGCGTCGTGCGAGAGCGCACGCGCCATGCTGACGATCTGCTTGCCGGCCGCGGGCAAGGACCGGACCAGGCGGCGCGGGGAGATGTGGTCGTGCCCGAGCCGGGCCAGGATCTCCCTGGTTCGGTACGCGGTGGAGCGCCGGCGCAGGAAGCCACCGCGACTCTCCTCGTGGCCGAGGAAGGCGTTCTCGGCGACGGAGAGATCGTCGACGAGATCGAGCTCCTGGTAGATCGTGGCGATCCCGGCCCGCATGGCGGCCTGCGGGCTGGCCGGGGCGAAGGACTCACCCAGCCAGGTGACGGTGCCCTCGTCGGCGTGGTGCACCCCGGCGAGAACCTTGATGAGAGTGGACTTCCCGGCGCCGTTCTGGCCGAGCAGGCAGTGCACCTCGCCGGCCCGGACCTCGAGCTGGACGCCGTCGAGCGCCCGCACGCCGGGGAACGTCTTGACGACGCCGTCCAGGCGGAGCACTACCTCGCCGATGCCGTCGCGCTCGCCCTGCGGCTCGCCGTCGCGCGCGGGGTCACCGTTGCGCTGCGGCTCGCCGATACTCGGCGGGTTGCCGTCGCGCTGCGCGTCACCGTCGCGCTGGCGGGGGACGGCTGCCCCGGGCGGCACGGTGGCGCCGCCCGGGGAGCCGTCAGCGGCGCCCTCCGCCGGTGCGGCGGTTTCGGCGGCGGGCAGGTCGTCGCGGGCCGGGTCGGGGGTGGTCATGACGCCTGCTCGAAGGCCGTGTCGCTGGCCAGGACCGCCGCGCCGCTCACGCCCGCCCGGGCGCCGAGTTCGCTGAGCACGACCGGCAGGTTGCCGGTGGCCAGCGGCAGGGAGCGGCGGTAGACCACGCTGCGGATCTCGGCGAGCAGGATGTGGCCGAGCTGGGCGAGCCCGCCCCCGATGACGATCATCGACGGGTTCGCGAAGCTCACCAGCGTCGCCAGCGTCGCGCCGACCCGGCGGCCGCCGTCGCGGATCAGCCGGATGCAGATGACGTCGCCCTCGGCGGCACCCTCGGCCACGTCGCGGGCGCCGATCTCGCCGTTGGCCGCGAGCCGTTCGGCCAGCGCCGGCGACTCGCCGCTGCGGGCCGCCGCGCCGGCGTCGCGGGCCAGGGCTGCGCCGCTGAACAGCGCTTCCAGGCAACCGGCGTTGCCGCACGAGCACATCGGCCCGTGCGCGTCGACCTGGATGTGCCCGATGTCGCCCGCGCAGCCGTCCACGCCCCGGTAGACACCGCCGCCGAGGTGGATGCCGCAGCCGATGCCCGTACCTATCTTGACGAAGAGGAAGTCGTCCACGGAGTGGGCGACCCCGCCGTGCCGCTCCCCGATGGCCATGATGTTCACGTCGTTGTCCACCACGGCCGGGCAACCATGCTCGCGGGCGAGCAGCTCACGCACCGGATAGCGATCCCAGCCCGGCATGATCGGCGGCGAGACGGGCACGCCGTCACGGAAGCTCACCGGCCCGGGAACGCCGATGCCGACGGCATCGAGCCGGTCGTAGGCGCCGTCGGTGCGGGCCTTGGCCAGCAACTCATTGACCCGGTGCAGGATGGCTTTCGGCCCGGACCGGATGTCGGCGCCCTCCTGGTACGCCGCGACGGGCTCAAGCCGGCCGTTGGTGACCTCGATGTCGATGGAACTGGCGCCGAGGTCGACGGCGGCGAAGCGCAGCCGCGGCTGCAACTCCACGAGAGTGGAGCGCCGGCCACCCCGCGAGGCGGCCATCCCGGCCTCCGCGATGTAGCCGGCGGCGACGAGCCGCTCAACCTCGGCGAGCAGGCGGGGACGGGTCAGATCGAGCCGATCACCGAGCTCCGCCCGGGAGATCGGACCCTCGTCCCGCAGCAGGCGCAGCAGGCGCAAATGGGGAGCATCGATGACGTGCACGGGCACCTCCGGCCGTTCACACCGCCGAAACGGGACGGTGTCACGCCCGTCACACTAGGGCCCTTCCGGCGCGCTAGTCCATACCTTCTCGATGATCCCCGCAAACTTTTGTCGTCTGATTCAAAAGTCACCGCGTTCGGTGGCCTCTTCGTCACCCATCCCGAAAGATCTCCCGCCGCGCGCCGAAGGCCAAGCGCGCGCACGAGTGTTCTGGACGTTACGGAACTTTTAGGGCAGAGCGGCGGCTGGGCTAAATACGGCAGCCGTATTTCGTGATCATGGCTGCGGTGGCCGGGAACAGGACAGCCACCGCGTGGTCTTCAGTCTGTGGTGATGCTGGCCTTTCGCGGTCTGTCAGCCTGCGTCGGCGTCTCGCCCTGGTACGGCAGCCGTCGCAGCGGGTCCGGGTGGGCGTGTCCGGTGGGTGTCTTCGACGCTGCGGCCCCGCGTCGAGGACGCCGGCTTGCCGGTCGGCGGGGTTATCCACAGGGCCCCGCATCCTGTCGCACATCTGTGCCAGCCTGATCGGGTGTTGGAGCTGTTGTCCGAGACCCGCCGCGCGGCCGCCGCGTGCGCCGCATCCCCGGCCTGGGCAGTCCCCGACCGGGACCTGATCGAGTGCCTACAACAGGCCTGGGCCGGAGTCCAGCAACTCACCGCCGTCACCGCCCACCTGATCTGGCAAGCACAAGCACAAGGCCTGCCGAAAGCACACGGGGCGACCAGCACCACCGTCTGGCTGCGCCAGCACCTGCGGGTCAGCCCCGGCACCGCGAACCAACTGGTCGCCCTCGCCGACACCCTGCACGCGCGACCGGTGCTCGACACCGCCCTGTGTACCGGCGGGATCTCCGCCGAGCACGCCACCACCATCGCCGGCACCCTCACGAACCTCCCACCCGACCTCGGCCAGGACATCACCAACCAGGCCGAGACGAAGCTGGTGGAACAGGCCGGGATGTTCGACGCGGTGACCCTCGGCAAACTCGGCGGGAGGATCCTCGACCACGTCGCCCCCGAAATCGCCGAGGAACGCGAAGCGGAATTCCTGGACCGCCAAGAAGCCCAAGCCCACCACAAACGCGGGTTCACCCTCAGCCCACTCGGCAACGGCCAAGTCCGACTGTCCGGCTACCTCGACACCTCCGGCGCCGCCGCCGTCACCGCCGCCCTCAACCCACTCTGCCACCCCCGCCACGACCCGGCAGAAGCACGCACCCCGGCACAACGCCGGGCCGACGCACTGGTGGATATATGCACCGGCGCGTTACGCGACAGCACGGATCTGCCGAGACACGGCGGTGACCCCGCCCAGGTCGTAGTCACCATCCCGTTCACCACCCTGACCAAGCAGCGCCCAGCCGGGCAGTCCCGCCCAGCCGGGCAATCCCCAGCCGGGCAATCCCCAGCCGGACAATCCCCAGCCGGACAATCCCCAGCCGGACAATCCCCAGCCGGACAATCCCCAGCCGGACAATCCCCAGCCGGACAATCCCCAGCCGGACAATCCCCAGCCGGGCCGTCCCCAGCCGGCCAGTCCTCGGCCGGGCCGTCTCGGGCTTCCCGGGCGGACGCCGGCGCCGGCGCGCCCAGCCCGGCCGGTGCCGACACCAACGTCGGTGCCAGTCCTGGTGGCGGGGCGGGTTGGCTGGACACCGGAGCCCCGATCAGCGCCGCCGAAGCCCGACGCCTAGCCTGCGACGCCCAAGTCCTACCCGCCGTCCTCAACGGCAACAGCCAACCCCTCGACCTCGGCCGCGCCCGACGCCTGTTCACCGGCCCAATACGCCGCGCCCTGATCCTGCGCGATGGCGGATGCTGCTTTCCGGGGTGCGATCGGCCTGCCCGCTGGTCCGAGGGCCATCACCTCACGCCCTGGGCAGACGGCGGCACCACCACCCTCAGCAACGCATGCCTGATCTGCCGCCGCCACCACCGACTCCTGCACAACAACAGCGGCTGGCACGTAAGACTCGGCCCCGACGGCTACCCCGAGTTTCTCCCACCGACCACCATCGACCCCGAACGCCGCCCGCAACGCAACACCTTCCACCGCCGCCAATAAACCCACCGGGTTGCGCTTGCGTCGCTCCCGGCGAGCCGCTCCGGACACCACTTCACAGCCTGTGCGATAGCCGCGCACGCCGTCCAGTCGATCCACACCGCTGCAAGCCGCAACCGCTGGCCGCCCTCGCCGCCCCGACGATCCACGCCGCCGACGATCCACGCCGCCGACAACCACATCCAAACGACATGGGCTGAGCCCTACGCAGGCCACGACGGCGACACCAACACCGCACCCGCCGAGCCCACCACCAACACCGCCCGCCACCGAACCCAGCCATGATCACGAAGGGTACGGCTGCCGTACTAATTGGTGCTCAAGCCCTTTTCGCTGCCCTTCTTGAGCTTGCGGTTGTCGCGCAGCTGCAGGAACGGCTCGTCGTCGGCCGGGTGGCCGGCGGCGATCGCGCGGCCTCGTTCCAGTTCGGCGTCCAGTTCGGCGCCGATCATGATGGCGATGTTCGAGATCCATAGCCAGACCAGGAAGGCGATGACGCCGCCGAGCGTGCCGTAGGTCTTGTTGTAGTCGGCGAAGTTCGCCAGGTACAGCGCGAACGCGCCGGAGGCGAGCAGCCAGATCACGACCGCGAAGATGCCGCCCGGGCTGACCCAGCGGAAGCCGCCCGTCCTGGCGTTCGGCGAGGCCCAGTAGAGGATCGCGAACATCAGGCTGACCAGGATGACCAGGACCGGCCACTTGGCGATGTTCCAGGTGGTGACGGCCGCCGAGCCGAGGCCGATGGTGTCGCCGACCGCCTGGGCCAGGTCACCGGTGAAGACCACGATGACGGTCGCGAGGATCAGCATGATGCCGATGACCGCGGTGACGCCGAGCCGGATCGGCAGGGTCTTCCAGATCGGCCGGCCCTCGGGCACGTCGTAGATCGCGTTCGAGGCGCGCATGAAGGCGCCGACGTAGCCCGACGCCGACCAGAAGGCCGTCGCGAGACCGAGGATCGCCGCGAGGCCGGCCGTGCCCGAGCCCGAGACCTGGGTGAGCACCTGGTCCAGGAGGTCCTTGAGCTGAGTCGGCGCGATCTGGCCGACCGTGTCCCGCACCGTCTGCTGGCCGTCGTTGCCGAGCATGCCGAGGATCGACACGAGCACCAGCAGGCCCGGGAAGATGGACAGCACCCCGTAGTAGGTGAGCGCGGCGGCCCAGTCGGTGACGTTGTCCTCGGAGAACTGCCTGAACGTGCGCTTGAGCGCGGCGAACACGCCCTTGGCCTTCAGCTGCGCGGGGCTGTCCGGGCCGGCGTCGGGGCCGGGCGCCGACAGATCGGTGCCCTTGTCCTCGCCTGTCCGGACACTCGTCACGTCGTGGCGGGCCTGGTCCTCGGCCGCGCTCGTCGTGTCCTCGTCCCTACGCAGCTTCATGCCTGGGGTGGTGCCCGCTGTGCTGGCCGTCTAACCACGGGAGCTCGGCGACCTTTCAGCTACCGGCAGAGCAGCTTTTCCATCCGGCGGCCGGCAACCGCCAGGCCGAGCGCGACCAGCGCCAGCAGGTAGAGCACGTCCAGCGCCTGGACCCAGCCCACCGCGCCGGTCGTGACCGCGCGGATCAGGTCGACCGAGCGGTACAGCGGCGTCACCTCGACCACCCAGCGCAGCACCGGCGGATAGGCCTGCGCCGGGACGAAGGTGCCGGAGAACAGGAACAGCGCGAACTGGGCCGAGGCCATCAGGTCGAAGTCCTGCCAGCTGCGCATGAACGTGGACAGCGCCATGCCGATGCCGCCGAAGGCGAAGCCCACCAGCACCGCCGCCGCGAACGCGCCCACCGCCAGGCCGGGCGTGGTCAGGCCCATCGCCACCATGACCACCAGGAATGCCGCCGCGTAGAGGTTGCCGCGGATCATCGCCCAGGCCAGCTCGCCCATGGCGATCTCGATCGGCCGTACGGGGGTGGCCAGGATGCCGTCGTACAGCTTCATGAACTTCATCTTCCCGAAGAAGTTGAAGGTCGTCTCCGCCAGCGCACCGGTCATCGCCGACGAGGCGAGCATCGCCGGTGCGACGAACGCCGCGTAGCCGATCACCCGGCCGTCGGGCAGCGTCAGGTCGCCGACCAGGCTGCCCACCCCGATCCCGATCGAGAACAGGTAGAGCACCGGCTCCAGGAAGCCCGAGGCCATCACCAGCCAGTACGACGGCTGCAACGACGCCACGTTGCGCTCGACCACCGACGCCGAACGCCGGCCGACGCCCTCGAACGAGAGCAACCGCGGCAGCAGCAGAGTCACCATGTCAGCAGTCCCCTCACACCACGAGCCGGCGGCCGAATTGCCGGTAGGCCAGCAGCCAGCCGACCCCCGCCCACAGGGCCAGATAGAGCACGTGCCCGAGCGGCGACCAGGCCGGCGCGACGCCCAGCGTGGCGGCCCGGCTCAGGTCGACGCCGTGCCACAGCGGCAGCGCGTAGGCGACCCAGCGCAGCGCGACCGGCAGCGACTCGACCGGGAAGAACACCCCGGAGAACAGCGACATCGGGATCACGCCGAGGCGGAACAGCACGGCCAGATAGCTGTCGGTGCGGATCGTCGACGCGTACGCGAAGGTCGGGGTGGCCACCGCCAGGCCGACCAGGCCCGCGATCGGCAGGACCGCCAGCGCCCACCACGAGTGCATCGTGCCGAACGCCGCGGCGACGAGCAGGAACGCCCCGCAACTGGTCAGCGTGCGGAACACGGCGAACGCCAGATGCCCGTCGAGGATGTCCGCGACGCGCAGCGGGGCGGCCGACTGGCCGAAGTAGATCCGCCGCCACTCGAAGCCACCCAGCACCGGCCAGGTCGATTCGCCGATGGCGATCTGCATGGCCGTGGAGGCGATCAGGCCCGGCACCATCCAGTCCAGGTAGGGCACTCCCTCGACGCCGCCGGTGACATAGGCGCCGACGCCCACGCCGAAGCCGACCATGGTCAGCAGCGGCAGCACGAACGACGACAGCACGCTGCCCCGCCAGACCCGCCGGTAGCTGACGAGGTGATATTCCAGGACGTAGCGGGTCATGCCCCGGAGCACCGCGCGGTCAGTCGACAAGGGTCCGGCCCGTCAGGTGCAGGAAGACGTCTTCCAGGCTGCTGCGGCGGACCAGCACGCTCGCCGGGCTCAGGGCCCGGCGCTGCACCTCGGCCACCGCCTCGTCGCCGTCGGCCACGTAGAGCAGGATGCGGTCGGGCAGGACCTCCACCCGCTCACCCATGCCGGCCAGCTTGTCCGCGAAGGCCTCCTGCGACTCCGCGTTGAAGCGCAGCTCGACGACCTCGCGGGTCGAATGTCGCTCGATCAGGGCACGGGGTGAGCCCTCCGCGACGATCCGGCCGCCGTCCATCACCACCAGGCGGTCGCAGAGCTGCTCGGCCTCGTCCATGTAGTGGGTGGTCAGGACCAGCGTCACGCCCTGCTGCTTGAGCCGGAACAGACGCTCCCAGACCAGGTGGCGGGCCTGCGGGTCGAGGCCGGTGGTGGGCTCGTCGAGCAGCACGATCTCGGGCTCGTTGACCAGCGCCCGGGCGATCGTCAGCCGGCGTCTCATGCCGCCGGACAGCGGCTCGACCTTGCTGTCGGCGCGCTCGGTGAGCTGGACGAAGTCGAGCAGCTCGGCGGCGCGGGCGCGGGCGACCTTGCGGGGGATGCCGAAGAAGCGGGCGTAGGTGGTGAGATTTTCCCGGACGGTCAGCTCCAGGTCGAGGTTGTCGAGCTGGGGGCAGACGCCCAGGCGGGCGCGGATCGCCGGGCCGTCGCGCCGGGGATCGAGGTCGAGGATGCGCAGCACGCCGTCGGTGGGCGGGGAGACACAGCCGATCATGCGCATGGTGGAGCTCTTGCCCGCGCCGTTGGGACCCAGGAAGCCGAACGCCTCGCCGCGCCGCACGTCGACATCGATGCCGTCGACCGCGGTGAAGTCGCCGAACCGCTTGACCAGCCCTCGGGCGTGAATGAGTGTCACCCCAGCGACCCTAGTGAGGGGGTCCGACATAAATCACGCCGATTTCAGGCCGGCGGGGTCATCGCCTCCCGCGCCGAACCGACCAGCTGATCGGTGACCTCGACGATCGGCTCGGCGTTCACGGCGGTCTTGGCGTCGTAGCGGACCGCCCAGCTGAGGCCGTCGACCCCGCTGACCCGGCGGCCGACCACCCGGACCCCGCCGTGCGGCGGCAGCGGGTGGTGCGACGTGTACGCGACCGAGCGCGTCACCCGGCTCCGCACCTGGTCGGGCAGCTCACCGGGCTCCAGCAGCAGGAATCCCCGCACCGGCGCGTCGATCAGCACCGCATATCCGTCGCGTTCCTGGGCCACCTCGGCCGGCGTGACCAGCAGCTCGCGGCCCGACCAGGCCACTTTGTGGATCTCGTGCCAGCCCAGCCGCCCGCCGCCGGGCAGCCACAGGCCGCGGTTGGTGGCGATCAACACCTCCTGCTCGCCCGGTTCGCCGACGAAGACCCACGCCAGGACGCGCTCCTCCGCCTCGAGGGCCGGCCGCAGCGCGGCGGGGAGCTTCGGACGTCGACGAAAGAGACTCACAATCCACCTGCCGCTTGGTCGCGCAGGGCGCGAGCGTGCTGTTCGAGCGAGAAGAGCTCCCCGGCGAGGGCCAGATATTCGTCCCGGTGCGCGACCGGGTTGATCCGCTGCACCTTGGACTTCAGCTCCTTGATCCGGGTGGTGACCGCGCCGACCTGCAACCGGGCCAGCGTCACCTGGACGTACCGCAGATCGGCCTCGCCGTCGACGTGCAGCGGGACCACCGCCAGCTCGCCGACCAGCGCCTTGCCGCCCAGGTCGTCGCAGGCGTCGCGGACCGATTCGATCCAGCCGGCGCCGCCGGTGGCCGCTGTGGTGCCGCCGGCGGCCGCGATCGCCTTGCGGATGCCCTGGAAGACGTCGTCGCCGTAACACTCCGTGCCCAGCGCGTCGAACATCGGGCCGGCCAGCACCGGACATTGCAGGGCAAGCTTCAGCGCCTCGCGCTCCACCAGGCGCTGCGGGCTATCGACCGGCCGGCGCGGGGTGGGCGCACCGGACTGCTCCGGTGACGAGGCGGCGGCCACCGCGCGCTGCACCGGCTCCAGGTCCATGCCGAGGTCGCCGGCGAGCTTGCGGGCGTACTCCGGGCGCTTTTCCCGGTCTTTGATCTTGGCCACCAGCGGCGCGGCCCGGCGCATCGCCTCGACCCGCCCCTCGACCGTGTCCAGGTCGAAGCGCGACAGGGTCTGCCGCAGCGCGAAGTCGACCAGCGGCTCCCGGCCCGCGATCATGTCGCGGACCGCCAGGTCGCCCCGGGCCAGCCGCAGCTCGCAGGGGTCCATGTTGTCCGGGCTGACCGCGATGAAGGTGCGCCCGACGAAGCGCTGATCCTCCTCGAACGCCCGCAGCGCCGCCTTCTGCCCGGCCGCGTCCCCGTCGAAGGTGTAGATGATCTCGCCGGTGAAGCTGTCGCTGTCCATCAGCAGCCGCCGCAGCACGGCAATGTGGTCGATGCCGAACGACGTGCCGCAGGTGGCCACGGCCGTCGGCTCGCCGGCCTCGTGGCAGGCCATCACGTCGGTGTAGCCCTCGACGATGACCGCCCGGCCCTGCTTGGCCATCTCCCGCTTGGCGTGGTCGATGCCGTAGAGCACGTGCGACTTCTTGTAGAGCGGCGACTCCGGGGTGTTCAGATACTTCGGGCCGTCGTCGTCGTCGAACAGCTTGCGCGCGCCGAAGCCGATCACGTCGCCGGTCAGGTCCCGGATCGGCCAGAGCAGCCGGCGGCGGAACCGGTCGATGAGCGAGCCGGAGCGGGCCGGCTTGGCCAGGCCACCGGCGGTCAGCTCGTCGGCGGTGAAGCCCTGCTGCCGCAGGTGCTTGGTCAGCAGGTCCCAGCCGTCGGGGGCGAAGCCGCAGGCATACCGCTCGGCGGCGTCGCGGCCGAAGCCGCGCTGGGCCAGGAACTCGCGGGCCTTGCGGGCGCCGGGCGTGGTCAGCTGCTCCTGGTAGAACTCGGCGGCGGCCGCGTGCGCCGCGATCAGCCGCTGCTTCTGGCCGGGCTGCTGGCGCGGGCCCTCGTTCTTGAAGCCCGACTCGTCGTACTGCAGCTGGATGCCGGCCCGGCCGGCCAGCCGCTCGACGGACTCGATGAACGTCAGGTGCTCGGCGTCCATGAGGAACTTGATGGCGTCGCCACCGGCCCCACAACCGTGGCAAAAATAGACATTTCTGGCGGGTGACACGGTGAACGACGGGGTCTTCTCGTCGTGGAACGGGCACAGGCCCTTGAGGTTGCCGCCGCCCGCCGAGCGCAGCGTCACGGTCTCGTTGATGATGTCCGCGATCGAGGTCCGGTCGCGGACCAACGCGATGTCCTCATCCTTGACCCTGCCCGCCACGGCTACATACTGCCTCGCCTCACCGGCCGGCTGCCAACAGGGTCCGGTGCCAGTGGACGGCCGCCGGGTCGGTCAGGGACGCCACCTGGTCGATCACCACCCGCAGCCGGGCCGCGTCGGTCTCCGCCGCCTTCCACAGCTCGACGAACATCGGGTCGAGGTGGTCCGGCGCGCGCTCGCTGAGCACCTTCACCAGGTCGATGAGGATCTCGCGCTGGTGCTCGTACCGCTCCTCGGCGGCGCGGACCCGCATCACGTAGCGCAAGGCCATGCCCTTGAGCAGCGCGCACTGGTTACGCACCGTACGCGGCACGATGAGGTCGACGTCGTAGCGGCGGTGCGGGTCGGAGCCGTGCCGGCTGTTCGTCGCGCCGACCGCCGAGGAGACGAAGCGGCCGGTCAGCACGCTGGTCATCCGTTTGAGGGCGACCTGCGAGCGGTGGCCGCCGTCGTAGTCGGCGACGGCGGTCACCACCTCGTCGGCGAGCAGCAGCCGCAGCGCCTCGCCCAGCGCCTCGGGGGTCTCGTCCGAGTAGGTGCCGGCCACGTCGGCGCAGAGCTCGGCCCGCTCGTCGGCGTCGCGCAGCAGCGGCCCGAGCAACGGGAAGCCGCCGTACACCCCGTCCTCGACGTCGTGCACGGAGTAGGCCACGTCGTCGGCCCAGTCCATGACCTGCGCCTCCAGGCAGCGACGTTCCCCGGCGGGCGCGGACTGCCGGATCCAGTCGAAGACCGGCCGGTCGTCGTCGTACACCCCGAACTTGCGCGTGCCGGGCCGGCGCGGCCAGGGGTATTTGCAGCTCGCGTCGAGCGAGGCCCGGGTGAGGTTGAGGCCGGCGCCGTCGACCTTGGCCTCCAGCCGGGTGAGCACCCGCAGGGTCTGCGCGTTGCCCTCGAAGCCGCCGCAGGACTGGGCTGCCTCGTCCAGGGCGGCCTCGCCGTTGTGCCCGAAGGGCGGGTGCCCGATGTCGTGGGCCAGCCCGGCCACGTCCACCACGTCCGGGTCGCAGCCCAGCCGGGCGCCCATCTCACGGGAGATCTGGGCGACCTCCAGCGAGTGGGTCAGCCGGGTCCGCAGGAAGTCGTCGGAGTCCTCGGTGCCGGCGGTGTGCACCTGGGTCTTGGCGGCGAGCCGGCGGAAGCCGGCCGAGTGCAGGACGCGGGCCCGGTCGCGTTCGTACTGGGTGCGCCCGTAGCCGCTGTCCTTGGCGGGCTCGCGCACCCAGCGATGGGCATCGCCGTCCGTCATGTCCCCACCCTAAGGCGTTCGTCCCGGGTGCCGATGCGAATGGTGTGGAGTCCCATGCGAACACCCGGCCCCGGTTCACCATCGTCGCGCGCCTGGTGCTCATGGCAGCCATAGGCGTGGCCTCGGTGGTGCTCGTCGGCATAGCCGCGGCGTGGGGCTCGACGCACCAGATCGAGGCCACCGACGAGATCGCGGCCATCAGTGACGGCATGAGCAGCCAGTGGAACGCCGACATGATGCACGACGGCATCCGCGCCGACGTGATGTCGGCGCTTTTCGCCACGACACCTGCCCAGCGGGAGGCCTACGGCGTGGCGGAGGTGACCGAGCACGCGGAGACGATGGTGACCAAGTACGACGTGGCCGCGAAGACCGCGCCGACCGCGCTCGCCGCCGAGTACGCGCGGGTCCGCCCGGCCGTGGTCGGGTACGGGGACACCGCGGAGAGCCTGGTGGCGCTGGCCGAGACCGATCATGCGGCGGCCGTGGCGAAGCTGCCGGCCTTCCTGGACAGCTTCGGGGCGCTGGAGGAGGAGCTCGGGGCCATCGACGACGCAATGCTGCAGGCCGTCCAGGACGCGGGGACCATGGGTGACGACTCCGGCCGTACCAGTGGGTGGTTGATCCTGGCCGCCGGCCTGGCCGGCGCGCTGCTCACGGCCGCGGCCGCGATGTTCACCGTCCAGGCCGTGCGGCGACCGCTGCGGCAGATGGTCACCGCGCTGCGGGCGGCCGCCCGCCGCGACCTGACCGTCGAGGTCGAGGTCGTCCGCCGGGACGAGCTGGGCGAGATGGCCGCTGCCCTGAACGAGGCGATGGCCGCCATCCGGTCCACCGTGGCCGCGACGGCGACCAGCGTCGGTGCCCTCACCTCCGCCAGCGGGGACCTGCGCGACCTGGCCGGTCAGCTCGACGCGTCGGCGGAGCAGACCTCCGGCCAGGCCCGCAGCGCCGACAGCGCGGCGCAGCAGGTGTCCCGCTCGGTCACCGACATGACGGCGGCCACCGGGGAACTGTCCGCTTCCATCCGCGAGATCGCCCGGCAGACCGTGGACGCCGCGACCACCACGGCCGCCGCCAGCGAGAACGCCGCCGCCACCACCGCCCTGGTCACCACGCTCAGCGAGGCCAGCCGGGAGATCGGCGACATCGTCCGGCTGATCACCGCCATCGCCGAGCAGACCAACCTGCTCGCGCTGAACGCCACGATCGAGGCCGCCCGGGCCGGCGACGCCGGCAAGGGTTTCGCCGTCGTCGCCTCGGAGGTCAAGGACCTGGCCCAGGAGACCGCGCAGGCGACCAGCGACATCACCGGCAAGATCGCCGCGATCCAGGACATGACCACCCGTACGGCCGCCGCCATCGACGCCATCACCGCGGTCATCGCCCAGATCGACGACGGCCAGCGGACCATCGCCGCGGCCGTCGAGGAGCAGTCCACGACCACCGAGCTGATGGCCCGCAACGTGGGCGAGGTGTCGATCGCCGCCACCGAGATCAGCGGCACCGTCACCAACATCACCGCCTCCACCGGGGCGACCGCCGACGGGGCCAACACGACCCGGCAGTCAGCCGAGCGGGTCAGCGTCGCCGCCGGCGAGATCAGGGGCCTGATCGGTCAGTTCACCTACTAGCCGCCGCTCTCGCCGCGCGAGGACAGCACGCAGAATTCGTTGCCCTCCGGGTCGGCGAGCACCACCCAGCTCTGGTCGCCCTGGCCGATGTCCGCCGGCCGGGCACCCATGTCGACCAGGCGCTCGACCTCGGCCTCCTGGTCCTCCGGGCGCAGGTCGAGGTGCAGCCGGTTCTTCACCTTCTTCGCGTCCGGCACCGACAGGAACAGCAGGCCGGGCAGCGTCTCCGGGGTCCGCCGGATCTCGACCTCGTCGGGCTCCTCGTGCACGATCCGGTATCCCAGGGCCTCCGCCCACCAGCGGGCCAACCGTGCCGGGTCCTCCGCGTCGACAACGACCTGCTCCCACTGACTGGGCATCGGCTCCCCTTAACGTGACGTGATCGAAAAGTGGCGCTGACATTACGCGTATCGGGCGCCGGGGCGGGCCCGGCCGCGGGGTCCGGACAACGAGATGAGCATCGAAGCCGCCGACGCACACCGGGTGCGACCGGGGATCTCAGCGTGGCCGCAGGATGGCCCATTGTGACGGCTCGGACGACAAGAGCCGGGCCGGGCACCACCAGCACCATCCCGGCCGGCCGTGGCAACGAAGCCCGGCAGTCCCGCCAGCGGCCGGGCACGGCAAACGGCGGGAGCATCGCTCGGCTGAGGAGAGATGTGCCCGGGGTTGAGAACTGCCTGCAGGAGGCCATGGCGATACCCGGCGCGATCGGCGCCAGCATCGTCGACTACACCACCGGCTTCCCGGTCGCGACGACCGGGGCCGCACCCAACGAAGACCACGAAGCAGCGGCGGCGGGCACGGCGGACGTCGTGCAGGCCGCCCAGAGCAGATCGCTGTTCGTCTCGGCGGTACCGCACGACCTGCTCGAAGACCTGATCATCACGACCGCGGGCGGATACCACCTGCTGCGGCTCGTGCAGACCGACTTCGACAGCCGGCTGGTGCTCTACGTGTGGCTGGACCGGATCCGCGGCAATCTCGCCGTGGCCCGGCGCCGCATGCAGACCCTCGCCGAAGAGCTCGTGGCGACGTGATGTCGCGAACCGACCCGGCAAGCAGCACCGACCCGGCAAGCACAACCGACCCGGCAAGAAGGAGTGACGGTGAAGCCCTCGAAGACCGCTACGCCCGGGCGCCTGCTCACGCAGGCAGCGGGCGAGCGGCAGACCGGTGCACTGGTCGTCGGCGGCCAGCCCGGCGGCACGGTCTATCTCATCGAGGGACAGGTCACGTACGCCGAGTCGCCGGCCGCCCCGGGCGTCGGCGAGCTGCTGACCGCCTCCGGCCGGCTGGCCGCCCGCACCTGGCAGGCCGCGCTGGATGCCGGCACCTCCCGCGCCCTGGTCGGGCAGATCCTGCTCGACCAGGGGCATCTCACCCAGGGGGAACTGGAGCTGTGTGTGCTCGGAGCCACCTACGACGCCGCCTACTTCGCGCTGTCCCCCGCCTCGGCGCCGGTCGACTTCCTGGACGGTGCCGCGCATTGGCTGGGCCAGGTCGTCCGGGTGGACCCCGCGGCGGTCACCCGCGAGGCCCGCCGCCGGTCCCGGCTGCTGGACGAGATCTACCCGTACCCGCAGCTCGACACCGCGGTGGTCATCCCGGTGCCGCGCCCGCCGGTCGAGCGGGTCACGCTCACCGCGGCGCAATGGGAACTGCTGGTGCACGCCGACGGTCAGCGCACGCCGGCGGACCTGGCCCAGCTGCTCGGCCGGGCCGGCTTCGCGACGATCCAGGAACTGCGCCGGCTGGCGGCACTCGGCCTGATCGAGGCGCCTCAGGTCGGTGCGCGGGAGACCGACAACACCGATTTCGTACGGCTACCGCGTGCCCGAGGCACCGCTGTGGACGTACACCGGCCGGTCCGGTCGCCCGGCGACGGTCCGACCGTACCCATCATCACCGGGCCTCGACCGGCCCCGGCCTCGGGCGATCCGCCCGCGCAGGCCATGGAAACGGACCCGGCCACGGCGCACGGACCGGGTTACCGGCCACCGCGGCTGGCCCGGCGCAAGCCGGGGGCGAAGCTGCCCAAAGACGTCGCCGCGGACACCGGGCAGATGCACACCGGCACCGACGAGGTGCTGCTGAAACGGATCCGCACCGCGCTGCGAGCCCTGCGATGACCCGCGCGCCTCCCCCGCTACTGCGTCCCGACCAGGAAGGAGAGACCGACGATGACGGTGGATCCGGCGGTACTGACGGAACTCGGCAACCTGCGCGCCAGGGTGCCCGAGCTCTCCGGCAGTGTCCTCGCCACCGCCGACGGCATGGTGGTCGCGCACGACGCGCACGGCATCGAGCCGGACAGCCTGGCCGCCCTGGCGGCTGCCCACCTCGCCCTCGCCCGCCGCTTCGCGCACGCCGTCAACCACGGCGAACTGCGCGAGTCGGTGGTGGAGTGCGACGGCGGCTACATCACCTCATACACCGCCGGCCCGAACGCCCTGCTGACCCTCGTCACCTCCGGAGACGCCAACCTGGCCATGGTGCATCTCGAGGCCCGCCGCGCCGTACGGCGGCTGATGAAAATACTCGTCCTGGAAGCGCCGGTGCCGAACCGCCCGGAGATCCCGACCCAGATGGGGCCGGCGACGCCCCTGGCCCGGCGCACACCGATGGCCACCCTGCAAAGCACTTTTCGCGGCCGGCAGGCCGGCTGACATAGCACCTGATCCGCCCACCCACTATCAGCGAGCAAGACGGAGGAACATCAATGCCTGACATGGACACCGCTCTCAAGGAAATCATGGACATCGACGGCGCCATCGGCGTCGCGCTGGTCGACCACACGAGCGGCATGGCTCTCGGCATGGCCGGCGGTGGCAAGGAGATCGACCTGACGGTCGCGGCGGCGGGCAACACGGACGTGGTCCGCGCCAAGCTGCGGGCGATGGAGATGCTGAACATCACGGAGAAGATCGAGGACATCCTCATCACGCTGGACAGCCAGTACCACCTGATCCGGCCGCTGACGAGCCGGTCCGGCAAGGGGCTGTTCCTGTACGTAGCGCTGCGCCGGGACCGTTCGAACCTGGCGATGGCCCGGCACCAGCTCAAGCGCATCGAGAACGACCTCGACGTCTGATCGGGCCGAGTAACACCACGTGGGGAGGGCGCGCCAAGCGCCCTCCCCACGTCGGCTGCTGCGGCAGATGTTCGGCAGATGTGCAGTCAGCCCTTCGGCAGATGTGCAGTGTGCGGCTCGGCAGATGTGCAGTTTGGGCTAGGCTGTCGGCGTGCGCAGAGGTGATGAGTACTTCTACCGGCATGCCGGTAATCTGATCGGCGAGGCCCTCACCGATACGCGCGTGGTCGTCGTCAACGGGCCGCGGCAAGCGGGTAAGAGCACTCTCGCCGAGGCAAAATTGCGACAGTTCGATAATGGCGTTGCGCGGTTCCTCGACAACCCGGGGACCCGAGCCGCGGCACTCGCCGATCCGGTCGGCTTCCTCGATCACGACGGCCTGATGCTCATCGATGAGGTCCAGCGGGTCCCCGACCTTTGGTTGGCCATCAAGCATCTGGTCGATCGGGATCCCCGCCCCGGCCGCTTCCTGCTGACCGGGTCAGCTCGGCTGCTCGCGCTGAAGAGCCTTCCTGACGCGCTGCCGGGCAGGTCGGAAACTATCGATCTCTGGCCCCTGTCGCAGGGCGAGATCGATGGCTGCCCGGACGGATTCGTCGACGCGGCCTTTCGGCTGGGCTCCGGGCTCCGGGCGACTCCACTGGGGCTCAAACGCAGGGACTATGTCGGACGAGCGCTGCGCGGCGGCTATCCCGAAGCGGTCCATCGAGAGTCCGGACGCCGACGGGAGCGCTTCTTCGGCGATTACGTCTCTGACCTGATCGTCCGTGACGTACAGCAGGTCGCGGAGTTGAGCCGTACGAGCGACATGCGCAAGCTGATCTCGCTGCTGGCTGATCAGGTGGGCGGCCTGTTGAACTTCACCCGGCTTGCCGGTGCGATCGGCGTCTCGGTCAGCACCATTCGTTCGTGGGTGAGCATCCTGGAGACCATCTATCTGGTTCGGGTCGTTCCGGCCTGGTCGGCCAATGCGACCGGGCGCGCGACCGCGACCCCCAAGATCATGTTCGTGGACTCGGGCCTCGCGGCCTTTCTGAGTTCCGGCGCCGTGACCGATTCGAAAACCGGCGGCCTCATCGAGAACTTCGTGCTGGGGGAACTCGCCCGCCAGCTCACCTGGGTGCAGTTCTCGGCGCGTCTCTTCCACTACCGCGACCGCGACCAGTACGAGGTCGACGCGGTACTGGAGGACAACGCGGGTCACATCGTCGGCATCGAGGTAAAGGCCGCCGAGACGATTCGGACAGACGACTTCCGCGGCTTGCGACTGTTGCAACGCCGCCTGGGGGACCGCTTCACCGCGGGTTTCGTCCTCTATTGCGGAAATGAGTCGCTCAGTTTCGGGGACGGTATGGTCGCCCTCCCGATGTCAGCACTATGGACCACCGAGGTGCCCTCGCCCCGCTGAGCTGGGCGTACCCCCAGATCCGGGTGCCCCGGAAGGTGTGGACCCGGCCGGCGGTGAGGTCGACGACGACCGGCTGGGCCAGCGTCGCGAAGCCGCCCAGCTTGAGCCGGTACGCCCGCTGGGTGAGCGCCACCGCGGATTCGTCGACGGCCGCGGCCACCAGGACCGGCAGCACGATCACCCCGGACTGCGCGCCGGACCAGCGGCCCCTTCGCCAGCGGCAACCAGACCGGATGCCGGCTCTTCACATACCAGGCCTGAAAGCTCGCGACGACATGGTCGCCCTGCCGATGTCAGCGCTGCGGACCACCGAGGTGCCGCCCTGCTGAACAGCGCAAGAGTCAGCAGAACCACGTGGGAGCGCACTCGTGGCGCCCTCCCCACATCCGTCACGAGCAAGCCCCGCAGACCTTTGTCATCATGGCTCTATGTAGTAACGTATGAACTGGTGAATATAACGCTGACGACATACCATCGGGGGCGTGAGATGGCCTGGACGATCGTCGTGGTGGAGCCCGTGCGCTCCTGGCTGCATGGGCTCCGACAAACCGATCGACAGACGTTGGTACAGGTGAGCAAGGCGATCGACGCACTCGCGGAGGAAGGGCCCGCGTTGGGTCGACCTCTCGTGGACACCGTCAGAGGCTCCGGGCTCGCCAACCTCAAAGAGCTTCGTCCCGGCTCAGCGGGGGCCACCGAGGTCCGTCTGCTCTTCGTCTTCGACCCGATCCGGCAGGCCGTTCTTCTGGTGGGCGGGGACAAGGCCGGCGATTGGCGAGGCTGGTACGGCAAGGCGATACCGCAGGCTGAAGCGGCCTATGCCGACCATCTGCGGCGATTGTGGCAGAAAGCTGGTGACGCGTGATGGACCACCTGAACGACCCGCAGGCCGTCTCCTGGGCCGACATGAAGGACGAACTCGGTCTCACCGCCGAGGAGCAGTCGGACATCCGCGAGGGCGCACAGGAACTGATCGCCCAGGCGCGGGCCTACCGGCTGGCGGAGGTGCGGCGGCGCCAGCGGGCCACCCAGACGGACATCGCCAAGGCCATGGGTGTGTCCCAGGCCCGCGTGTCCCGGATCGAGAAGGGTCAGCTCGCCCGCAGCGAGGTCGACACGCTCGCCGCCTACGTTCAGGCCCTCGGCGGACGGCTGCGGATCGTCGCCGAGTTCGGTGACGAGTCGTACGTACTCAGCTAGGGCTCGGCCCTCGCGGTCAGGTAGGCATGCTCCGCGCCAGCGGCGCCACCCCGGCGCGTCATGGCCGAGGTCGCTGCCCAACTCGCGGACGTCGGGGGTACGGCGTACGCCTAGCGGAGCAGGGAGCGGGTCGTCGGGGCCAGTTCCAGCACGGTCGTCGCCGGGTCGACGGCGGCCAGGTGCTTGTCCAGGGCGGCCTGGTCATCGAAGCGGGCGAACCACACGAAAACATGCTCGCCCGCGCGGACCGGCAGCCCCGGGAACGTGTTCTCCGCATACTCCGTCGTGAACGCGGCCAGCGGAGGCAGGTCCGTCGGCGGGTACGTCTCGAACGGGGCGTCCGCGAAGTGCAGGGTCGCCAGGAAGCGGGACTCCGGCAGCTCCGACCCCCGCGCCGGGGGCAGCGGGAAGCCGCCGTCCAGCGGGCGCAGCAGCAGCACGTCGTCCGAGTCGATCATTGTGGCGTTCGCCGCGTCCCGGTGGGCCGCCCAGACCGGGCCGCCGTAGAAGCGCTGCAGGGCCGCGGCCCGGCTCGGCATGTCGGCGAAGCCGCGCAGCCAGACGAACTTGTCCGGGTTTCGCAGGTCGCGGAACTGGCCCAGGACCGCCATGCCGGCGTCCTCCTGGGTCTCCACGAACTCCCGGTCGAAGAGCTCGATCAGCTCGTCGCGCCGGCCCGGGTGCAGCGTGTACTGGCGCAGTTCCACGATCGGGTACATCACCCTCCGCTGTTCTCCATCTCCGCGCCCTCGGGAACGGTGTCGTCGTCGCGGCTGTCCAGCCAGCCGTAGGGTAGCGAGACCTTACCCGGCGCGTTGATCCGGCCGCGGGGCTGGCCCAGGGACTCGCGCGGGAACGGCTGGTCGTGTTCGAGCTTCGCCAGCAGGTCGTCCAGTTGCGCCAGCGAGGTCACCATCGCCAGGGCGCGGCGCAGGTCCCCGCCGACCGGGAAGCCCTTCAGATACCAGGCCACGTGCTTGCGGAAATCCGCGCAGCCGTGCCGCTCGTTCTCCAGCGCCTCGACCAGCAGGTGGGCGTGCCGGGACATGATCTCCGCGACCTCGCCGAGCTTGGGCAGCTCCTGCGACACCTCGCCGTTGAACGCCGCCTGCAGGTCCTTGAAGAGCCAGGGCCGGCCCAGGCAGCCGCGGCCGACCACCACGCCGTCGACCCCGGTGTGCTCGACCATCCGGATCGCGTCCGCGGCCTCCCAGATGTCGCCGTTGCCCAGCACCGGCACGTCCAGCGCCTGCTTGAGCGTGGCGATCGCGTCCCAGTCGGCGGTGCCGGAATAGCGCTGCTCCGCCGTACGGGCGTGCAGCGCGACCGCCGCCACGCCGGCCTCCTGCGCGATCAGGCCGGCCTCGACGTAGGTCAGGTGGTCCTCGTCGATGCCCTTGCGCATCTTGATCGTCAGCGGGATGCCCGCTGGCGCCGCCGCCTCGACGGCCTGCTTGACCAGGCGGCCGAAGAGCTTGCGCCGCCAGGGCAGGGCGCTGCCGCCGCCGCGGCGGGTGACCTTGGGCACCGGGCAGCCGAAGTTCAGGTCGATGTGGTCGGCCCAGCCCTCCTCGGCGACCATCCGCACGGCCTTGGCGGTCACGTCCGGGTCCACGCCGTAGAGCTGCAGGCTGCGGAACTTCTCGTCCGGTCCGAAAGCGATCATCTTCAGCGTCTTCGGGATCCGCTCGACCAGCGCGCGGGTGGTGATCATCTCGCAGACGTAGACGCCGCCGCCCTGCTCGCGGCAGAGCTTGCGGAAGGCCACGTTGGTGATGCCGGCCATCGGTGCCAGGACGACCGGCGGCCACACCTGGTGGTTGCCCAGGGCCAAGGGAGCGAGAGTCACGCCGTCGAGCATGACACAGCGGCATCTGGCAGAGTCAAAACGTGGATGTGCAACGGAGCCCCCGGCGCCTGGTCGCCGTCTTCTCCTCGCCCGTCGCCGAGGCGCTGCTGCGCTTCGGCATCGAGCTCGGCTTCCAGTCGGTGCTGGTCGAGCCCGACCCGACCAAGCTGCTCGGGCCGCCGAAGCCGCACGGTGACACGTTCGTGGCCGACCTGGCGGCGGCCGGCGTCGACGAGCACACCGACGTCGTGCTGACCGACCACCACCGGGGCGAGATCGGCCCGCTGCTCAAGGAGGCGCTGGCGGGCACCCCGCGCTGGGTGGGCATCGTGGGCAACCCCCGGCACGAGGGCCCGCACGTCGCCGCGCTGCGGGAGCTGGGCGTCGGCGACGAGGACATCGCCCGGGTGCACCGCCCGATCGGCCTGAACATCGGCAGCCGGACGCCGGCCGAGATCGCCGTGGCGATCCTGGCCGGCCTCGTCGCCGACCGGAACGGCCGACCGGGCGGATTCGACTTCTGACTAGCAGCCGGGCAGGCGCTTGATCAGGTAGTCCTCGATCTGGTCGAGGGACACCCGCTCCTGCTTCATCGTGTCACGGTCGCGCACCGTCACCGCGTCGTCGGTGAGGGTGTCGAAGTCGACCGTGACGCAGAACGGCGTACCGATCTCGTCCTGACGCCGGTAGCGGCGCCCGATCGCCTGCGAGTCGTCGAATTCCACCATCCAGCGCTTGCGCAGCAGGTCCGCCAGGCCGCGGGCCTTCGGCGACAGCTCCGGGTTGCGCGACAGCGGCAGCACCGCGACCTTGATCGGCGCGAGCCGCGGGTCGAAGCGCAGGACCGTGCGCTTGTCGACGCCGCCCTTGGTGTTCGGGGCCTCGTCCTCGTCGTACGCCTCGAGCAGGAAGGCCAGCACCGCGCGGGTCAGGCCGGCCGCGGGCTCGATGACGTACGGCACCCAGCGCTCCTGCTTCTCCTGGTCGAAGAAGCTCAAGTCCACCCCGGAGTGCTTGGAGTGGGTGGTCAGGTCGAAGTCCGTGCGGTTGGCGATGCCCTCGAGCTCGGCGAAGTCGGTGCCGCCGAACTGGAAGCGGTATTCGATGTCGACGGTCCGCTTCGAGTAGTGCGAGAGCTTCTCCTTCGGGTGTTCGAAGAAGCGCAGGTTGCTCTCGGACAATCCAAGATCGCGATACCAGTTCCAGCGCTGCTGGAGCCAGTATTCGTGCCATTCCTCGTCCGAGCCCGGCGCGACGAAGAACTCCATCTCCATCTGTTCGAACTCGCGGGTCCGGAAGATGAAGTTGCCGGGGGTGATCTCGTTGCGGAACGACTTGCCGACCTGCGCGATGCCGAACGGCGGCTTCTTGCGGGCGGCGGTCGCCACGTTGTTGTAGTTGACGAAGATGCCCTGGGCGGTCTCCGGGCGCAGGTAGTGCAGGCCCTCGGCGCTCTCGGTCGGGCCCAGGTAGGTCTTCATCAGGCCGTTGAACATCTTCGGCTCGGTGAAGGTGCCCTTGTTGCCGCAGTTGGGGCAGTTCAGCTCGCCGAGCGACGCCGGCGGCGTGCCGTGCTTGTGCTCGTACGCCTCTTCGAGGTGGTCGGCCCGGAACCGCTTGTGGCAGGACTGGCACTCGGTCAGCGGGTCGACGAAGGCTTCCAGGTGACCGGAGGCGGCCCACACGTCGCGGGAGAGGATGACGGCGGAGTCGAGGCCGACGACGTCGTCGCGCTGCTGGACCATCGTCTTCCACCATTGCTGGCGGACGTTGTCCTTCAGGGCGACGCCGAGGGGACCGTAGTCCCACGCCGAACGGGTGCCTCCGTAGATCTCGCTGGATCCGAAGACGAAACCCCGGCGCTTGGCCAGGCTGACGACGGCGTCGATACGATCGGCGGGCATGTTCCTCCTACGCCGGCTGGTTGTCGGCGGGGACGTCGGAGTCGGACAAAATCAGGAGATTACTCCTCGACGCTGCACACCTCGAAGCCGCCCGTCTCGCGATTCTGCCCGAGGTAGGCGTGCAGGTCGGCGGTGTCACCGTCGGCGTAGGTGAGCGTGACCGGCGCGGCGAGCTGCACGAGGTCGACATTGCCGACCTCCCAGCCGGTGATCCGCTCGCCGCTGGAGATCCGGCTGACAAACTGGGACTCGTTCTCCTCGGTCTGGGCCTCCGAGCAGAGCATGTCGTAGGCCTTCGCCCATTCGCGGTCGCGCAGCGCCGCCAGGTAGTCGCCCACGACCACGTCGGCCTGCTCGTTGAGCGCGCTGGTCATCACCCTGCCGAGGCCGACGACCGCAACGGCCCCGCCGCCGCAGACCAGCAGGAGCACGGCCGCGCCGATGCCGAGGCCGAGGCCGAGGCGCCGGCCGCGGCCCTCGACGGGCGGGGCGGGGAAGGGCGGGTATACGCCCGGCCCCTGCGGCGGCGGTGGCGGCTGCTGCCCGAGAAGGGTCATGGTTCAAGCGTACGGCTCAGCGCCAGGGTTCGGCGGCCCGGTCGCTGGCGACGACCACGACCGCACCGCCGGGCTCGGCCTCGGCCAGGGTCTCGAAGGCGGACGGCTCGTCCACCGACTCGGACAGCAGTGGGGTGGCATGCACCTTGACGTCGAAGCCGCCGAGGGCGCGCCGGTAGGCTCCCACGGACTCCCATTCGGTGACCAGGGTCCAGTAGGCGGGGTCGTCCAGCGCGCGGGTGAGCCGGCCGGAGAGGTAGCCGGGTCGCTCCGCTAGGGCGGCCAGGGCGGCGTGCGCCCGTTCGGTGAACGAGTCCTGCGAGTCCGGCGGGACGACAAAGCGGTTGAGCACCAGCATGGGCTGAGCCTACGCACGACCGGAAAGGCCGACGTGACCACACCACCGCCCGACAACCTGCTGCGCCGGCTGGCGAGTGTCAACCCGACGACAGCCTTCGTGCTGGCCCTCGCGGCGCTGCTGGCCGGGCTCTTCCTGCCCGGCATCATCGGCGCCGCGCTGCTGTTCCTGCTGGTCGCGGCCCTGGCGGCGCTGACGTTCACCACCTGGCCGGTGCAGTCCCCGCCGGTGCGGGCGGTCCGGGTCACGATGCTGGTGCTGCTGTTCGCGGCGGCCCTCGCGAAGGCGATCTGACACATGCGCTTTTGACAATCATTACCATTACGGCGCACAGTAGGTGGCATGATGCACCGCCGCCGCCTGCTCGCGGCCACCGCCGTGGCCATGCTCACCGGGGCGGCCGCGGGCTGCGGCGACCGGGCCAGCGGATTCGGCACGGACGGGCGCCTCGACGTGGTGACCGCGTTCTACCCGCTGCGGTTCCTCAGCGAGCACCTCGGCGGTGACGCGGTCGAGGTCACCGACCTGACCAAGCCGGGCGCCGAGCCGCACGACGTCGAGCTCAATCCCCGCCAGGTCGCCGACATCAGCGACGCCGGCCTCGTGGTCTACCTCAAGGGCTTCCAGCCGGCGGTCGACGAGGCGGTCGAGCAGGAGGCCGCGGACCGGGCCTTCGACGTGGGCTCGGCCGTGGAGTTGCTGGCCGCCGCCGACGACGACCACGAGCACGTGCCGGGCGAGCCGGAGCACGCCGAGGGGTCCACCGACCCGCACGTCTGGCTGGATCCGGTGCGCTTCGCCACCATCGCCGACAAGCTCGCCGAGCGCCTGGGCCAGGCCGACCCGGCCCGGGCGGCGGGCTACACCGAGCGGGCCGCCACGCTGCACCGCGAGCTGACCGCGCTCGACACCGAGTTCGCCACCGGCCTGCGCAGCTGCGCCCGCCGCGAGCTCGTCACCAGCCACACCGCGTTCCGCTATCTCGCCGACCGCTACGGCCTCACCGAGGTCGGCATCACCGGGGTCTCGCCGGAGTCCGAGCCGTCGCCGCAGCGCCTCGCGCGGGTGGCGGAGCAGGCGAGATCCACCGGCACCACCACGATCTTCTTCGAGACCCTGGTCAGCCCGAAGGTCGCCGACACCATCGCCCGCGAGGTCGGCGCCCGGACCGCCGTCCTCGATCCCCTCGAAGGGCTCACCGAGCCGGATACGGACTACTTCTCCGTCATGCGCGCCAACCTGGCCGCCCTGACCACGGCCCTGGGATGTACGTCATGAGCGTCGTCACCGTCTCGCACGCCGCCGTCTCCTACGGCGACCGCGCCGTGCTGCAGGACATCGACCTGGAGGTGCGGCCCGCCCAGGTCGTCGCGATCCTGGGCGCCAACGGCTCCGGCAAGTCCACCCTGATCCGCACCATCCTCGGCCTGGTGCCGCTGGCGGCCGGTGAGATCACCCTGTTCGGCACCCCGCAGCGCCGGTTCCGGCAGTGGGCCCGGATCGGCTACGTCCCGCAGCGGATGGGCGCCGGCAGCGGCGTGCCCGCGACCGTCGGCGAGGTCGTCGCGTCGGGGCGGCTGGCCCGCCGCGGCATCTTCCGCCCGTCCGGCGCCGCCGACCGGGAGGCCGTCCGCTCGGCCCTGGCCGACGTCGGCCTGCTGGCGCGGATCGGCGACCCGGTCAGCACGCTCTCCGGCGGCCAGCAGCAGCGCACCCTGATCGCCCGCGCCCTGGCCGGGCGCCCGGACCTGCTCGTCCTGGACGAGCCCACGGCCGGCGTGGACGCGGCCAGCCAGGACGCGTTCGCCGCGGCGCTGGGCCGCTTTGCCGGTGCCGGCGGCACGATCCTGCTGGTCGCCCACGAGCTCGGGCCGATCGAGCCGCTGATCGACAAGGCGGTGGTGGTGCACCACGGCCGGATCGCGTACGAGGGTGCGGTGCCCGAGCCCGCAGGCCACCACGCCCAGCCCGGCCACGACCACGTCCACCCGCACGCCGAGGCCGAACGGGCCAGGATCTGCGTCGCCCCCACCGATCGGATGCCGGCGAGCTAATGGACCTTTTTCAGTACGACTTCATGGTGCGCGCCCTAGCCGGCGCGCTGATCATCGGCCTGGTCGCGCCCGCGCTCGGCATCTACCTGGTGCAGCGGCGGATGTCGCTGATCGGCGACGGCATCGGCCACGTCGCGCTCACCGGCGTCGGGGTGGGGCTGCTGCTGCACCAGTCCCCGGTGCTGACCGCGGTCGTGGTCTCCGTCATCGGGGCGATCGGCGTGGAACTGGTGCGCGAGCGCGGCCGTACCTCCGGTGACCTGGCCCTGGCCCTGCTCTTCTACGGCGGCATCGCGGGCGGGGTGGTGCTGGTCGGGCTCTCCGACGACAGCAGCAACGCCAACCTGATGCAGTTCCTCTTCGGCTCGCTGACCACCACCTCGCGGCAGGACCTGACCGTCATCGCCGTCCTCGGCGTCGCGGTGCTGATCGCGATGCTGGGGCTGCGGCAGGCGCTGTTCGCGGTCTGCCACGACGAGGAGTACGCGCGGGTGTCGGGGCTGCCCGTGCGGACCCTCAATCTGCTGATGGCCGTGACCACCGCGGTGACCGTCACGATCGCCATGCGCACCGTCGGGTTGTTGCTGGTCAGCGCCCTGATGGTGGTGCCGGTCGCGGCCGCCCAGCAGGTCACCCGCGGGTTCGGGAGCACGATGACCGCGGCCATGGTGATCGGGGTGGGCGCCGCCGCCGGCGGCGTCACGCTGGCCGGCGAGGTGAACACCGCGCCGGGCGCCACGATCGTGATCCTGGCCATCGCGGTCTTCCTCGCCGTCGCCGTCGGCGCGGCGGCCTGGCGGGTGCTGCGCCGCCGGTCCAGCCCGGCCCCGCAGCGCGCCCTGGCACAGCTCGAACCACCCGAGGTCGTCCTGCAGGCGGAGCTCCGATGAGCAGTAACGTGAATCCGGTGACGACGACCGGCTACGAGGCGTACGAGGCGGCCGGCGAGCTGCTGCGCGCGCTGTCCGCGCCGATCCGGGTCGCGATCGTCGCCGAGCTCGGCGCCGGCGAACGCTGCGTGCACGAACTGGTCGAGAAGCTGGGCGCTCCCCAGCCGCTGGTCTCGCAACACCTGCGGGTGTTGCGGGGCGCCGGCGTGGTGCGAGGTGCGCGACGGGGGCGCGAGATCGCATACTCACTCGTGGACGAACACGTCGCCCACATCGTCGCCGACGCCGTCAGCCACGCGAGGGAGAGCTCATGACCGACGAGAGCACCGTGGTCCGGAACACGAAACAGCGCAGTGCGGTCAGCGCGGTCCTGGCCGACGCCGAAGGTTTCAACAGCGCCCAGGACCTGCACGCCATCCTGCGCGAGCGGGGGGAACGGGTCGGGCTGACCACCGTCTACCGCACGCTGCAGGGCCTGGCGGACGCCGGCGAGATCGACGTGATGCGCCCGCCCGGCGGGGAGCATCTCTACCGCCGGTGCAGCCAGGGCCACCATCACCATCTGGTCTGCCGCTCCTGCGGGCGGGCCGTCGAGGTGGAGGGTCCCGCCGTCGAGACCTGGGCGGAGAAGGTCGCCGGCCGGCACGGCTTCGTCGACGTCTCGCACACCATGGAGATCTTCGGCACCTGCCCGGATTGCGCGGCCAAGCGCTCATAGCCCGGCCGTGGGACGCTGTGGCGCGTGAAGATGTACGCCGATCGGCTGCCCACCGCCCTCCGCCAGCTGCTCACCGATCTCCTGGTCGTGTTCTGGGTCTACGCCTGGATCCGGGCCGGGATCTGGATCAACGACATGGTCGAAAAGCTCGGCGTGCCCGGGCAGAAACTGCAGGAGGCGGGCACCGGCATCGCCGGCAACCTCGGTGACATCGGCGGCAAGGTGGGCCGGGTGCCGCTGGTCGGCGACGAGCTGACCGCGCCGTTCAACAGCGCCGCCAACGCCGCGCAGTCGCTCGCCGAGGCCGGCCGCCAGCAGCAGGAGGTCGTCGACAACCTGGCGCTGACCATGGCCCTGCTGATCATCGCGGTCCCGCTGGCGCTGGTGCTGTTTCTCTGGCTGCCGCTGCGGCTGCGCTGGATGCGCCGGGCCGCGGTGGCCGCCAAGGTCCGCAACGAGCCGGCCGGCCAGGACCTGCTGGCGCTGCGGGCCCTCGCGAGCCGGCCGCTGAACGAGCTGGCGAAGCTGGGCCCGGACATCGCCCAGTCCTGGCGCAACGGCGACGCCGCGGCGGTGCAGGCGCTGGCCGCGCTCGAGCTCAAGGACCTCGGGCTCAAGCCCGCGAAGATTCGCTAGGCTCGGCCGCCTCCTCCTCGTAGACGTCGTCCTCGTCGTCGTCGGCCCAGTTGCGGCGCGACCACGGGATGGCGGCCCAGAAGGTCAGGAAGAACAGGGCGGCGATCCCGGTCAGCGCCAGCGCCACCCAGATGTTGGTCAGATAGTCGGTGATCAACAGCACGCTGCTGACCATCGCGATCAGCATGAACGCCAGCCCGCCGGTGGCCATCCGGTGCGCGTACCGGACCAGTTCCGGCTTGCGGCCCTGGCGGAACAGCGCCCGGTGGAAGGCCACCGGCGAAATGATCATCGCGGTGGCCGCGGCGGCGGCGAGCAGCGCGACGATGTAGGTGTCCTGCTGGAAGGCAGTCGTCTTCGGGAAACCGTTGCTGAAGGGCAGGGTCAGCAGGAACGCGAAGAGGATCTGCACGCCCGTCTGGGCCACCCGCAGCTCCTGCAGCAGGTCCCCGAAATTGCGGTCCCACCGCTCCTTCTCGGTTTCCTGCTTGCTCCGTCGCTGCTCCGCGGCCATCGCACCTCCTCGTGGGTGGCCGCAGGAGTGCCCGATGCCGGGCCGCGTCAAACGCCGATGCGGGCCAGCGCCACGTCGGCCAGGGCGCGTGGCGCCTCCTCCGGCACCCAGTGCCCGATCCCGCGCAGGGTCACGAACCGGTAGTCGGCCTCGACCCAGGTGGCGGTGGCCAGCGCCGCCGGTTTGCCGACGACCGGATCACCGTCGCTCCACACGTACGTGGTCGGCACGCTGACCTTGCCGACGGCGTCGGCCTGACCGCTGGAGATCGCGCGGTACCAGTTCAGGGCGGCGGTGAGCCGGCCGGGCTCGCGCATCGCCGTCGCGTACAGGCCGGCCCGGGCGCCGATCGGGCGCATCATCCGGTGCAGCGCGGTGCCGCCCGCGCCGAGCAGCAGCCGCTCGGCCGCCCGGGAACGGAACACGCCCATGTAGGCGAAGCGCAGCTTCTGCGAGGGCTGGTTGTGCAGGGCGACGCTGAGCCCGCGCGGGTGCGGCACCGAGACCGCGGTGAGCGTGCTGACCCGGTCGGGGTGCCCGGCGGCGAGCAGCCAGCCCACCGACGCGCCCCAGTCGTGCCCGATGACGTGCGCCTTGTCGACGCCGAGCGCGTCCAGCACCGCGATCGCGTCGGCGGTCGGTTCGTCGAGCCGGTAGTCGGCGACCGCGGACGGTCGCGCGCCGGGCGAGTAGCCGCGCTGGTCGAGGGCGTACGTGCGCAGGCCGGCGGCGTGCAGCCGGGGCAGGATCAGGTCGAACTCGCGGTGATCCTGCGGGAATCCGTGCAAAAGGAGCACCGGTGCACCGTCGGCCGGGCCACCCTCGTACACGTCGAAGATGAGCCCTCTGGCCTCGATCTGCATGTGACGCCTCCTACGCTGTTCCGCACGGCCGCACGGTGTTAGCGTCATCGAAACACATGCAATGAGGCTTGTTCGCAAACGAGCCTCACCGACAGGGGAGCGCACAGCGCTGAGAGTGCGGGTGACACCGCAGACCCTCGAACCTGATCTGGGTAATGCCAGCGCAGGGAGCTCGGTCTTTTCTCCAGCCGCGCCGTGTCCGGGAGACGTCCCCGGCGCGGTGCAGCGTCCCCTCCCGGTACGAGCTGGGAGGCAATCTCATGAACCATCGCTGGCGCACCATCGACATCGTCATCGCCTCGATCCTCGCGGTCGCTTTCGGTGTCATCTTCTGGGCCTGGGGTCTGCTCTGGAACGGTCCGGCGGACGCCATCCCGCTGCCCGGCCGGGCGATCCTGTACGGCGTCTGGCTGGTGCCGGCCGTCCTCGGCGCCCTGGTGATCCGCAAGCCGGGCGCCGCCTTCTACACGCTGACGCTGGCCGCGCTGGTGTCGGTCGCCCTCGGCACGAGCTGGGGCTGGACCCTGGTGCTGCAGGGCCCGCTCGAGGCGGCCGCGGCCGAGCTGATCTTCGCCGTGTTCGCGTACAAGGTGTGGAACCTGCCGGTCGCCCTGGCCGCGGCGGCCGCGGCCGGCATCGCCGCGTCCGTCTACGACGCCTTCGTCTGGTACGGCGGGACGTCCTGGGCGACGCTGCGGCTGCCGTACATCGCGATCACCACGGTCAGTGCCGTGCTCGTGGCGGGCCTGGGCAGCATCCTGCTGGCCCGGGCGCTGGCGCAGACCGGCGTGCTGGACCGGTTCGCCTCGGGCCGCGAACGCGCCGCCGTCTAAATCATGGGCGAAGTGGTCCTGCGGGGGTTCGGGTGGCGGCACGCCGGTCGCAAGGCGTGGGCGGTGCGCGGGGTCGACCTGCGCATCGCGCACGGCGAACGGGTGCTGCTGCTCGGCCCGTCCGGGGCCGGCAAATCCACCCTGCTCGCGGCGCTCGCCGGGCTGCTGCCCGACGACTCGGGTGAGTCCTCCGGCACGGTCGAGATCGACGGCCTCGACCCGCGCAAGGCCCGCGAGCAGGTCGGCATCGTCTTCCAGGACCCGCAGACCCAGCTGGTCATGTCGCGCAGCGGCGACGACGTGGCGTTCGGGCTGGAAAACCGCGGGGTGCCGGCCGCCGAGATCTGGCCCCGCGTCGACGAGGCGCTGCACCGGGTCGGCTTCGGCTACGGCCGGGACCGGCCCACCGCGGCACTGTCCGGCGGGGAGCAGCAGCGCCTCGCCCTGGCCGGCACCCTCGCGCTGCGGCCCGGCCTGCTGCTGCTCGACGAGCCGACCGCAAACCTCGACCCGGCCGGCGCCGCCCTGATCCGGTCGGCGATCGCCCGGGCGCTCGACGACGACACGACACTGATCATCGTGGAGCACCGGGTCGCGGAGGCGCTCACCCTGGTCGACCGGGTGGTCGTGCTGGAGCCGGGCGGCGGGGTCCGCGCCGACGGCCCGCCGGGCGCGGTCTTCGCCGCGCACGGCGACCGCCTGGCGGACGAGGGGGTCTGGGTGCCGGGCCACGCCGTCGCCGCCCGCAAGGCCGTGACCGGTCCGGGTGCTCCCCTGGTACGCGCCGACGCCGTCAGCCTGCGACATCGCCTCCCGCCCGCCACGCTGACCGCCCGGGCCGGCGAGGTGCTGGCCGTTACCGGTCCCAACGGGGCGGGCAAGTCCACCCTCGCGCTCCTGCTCGGCGGCCTGCTGAAGCCCACGTCCGGCACGATCGACGCGGGAGCCGGCGGTGCGCCGTACCGGTGGCGGGCCGTTGATCTGACCACCCGGATCGGCTCGGTATTCCAGGACCCGGAGCACCAGTTCGTCACCAACCGGGTCGCCGACGAGCTCGCGCTCGGGCCGCGCCGGATCGGCCGCTCCGAGGCCGAGGTGAGCAGGATCGTCGAGGAGTTGCTCCAGCGACTCCGGCTGGCGAAGCTGGCGGGTGCGAACCCGCACACCCTCTCCGGCGGCGAGGCGCGCCGGCTGAGCGTCGCGACCGCGCTGGCCACCGCGCCCCGGCTGCTGATCCTGGACGAGCCCACCTTCGGCCAGGACCGGCGCACCTGGATCGAGCTGGTCGAGCTGCTGGCCCGGCTGCGCGACGACGGCCACGGCATCATCGCGGTCACCCACGACGCCGACTTCGTGGCGACCGTCGCCGACTCCGTCCACCGCCTGGAACGGACCGCATGACCCTCACCGTGGCGACCTTCGAGGCCAGCACCGCACCGCTCGCCCGGCGCAACCCGGTCGCCAAGCTCGCCGCCGCCCTGCTGTTCAGCGCGCCGCTGATCGCCACCCTGGACCCGCTGACCCCGACCATCGCCCTGGCCATCGAGCTGGCCGTGCTACCACTGTTCGGGGTGCGCTACGGCACCCTGTTCCGGCGGGCCTGGCCGCTGGTGCTCGCCGCCGCCGGCATCGTGATCACCCTGGTGCTGTTCGCCGCCGAGCGCACCGGCGCGACGGTGGCGACGCTCGGGCCGTTCGAGGTGACCACGGGGGTCCTGATCACCGCGCTGGGCATGGTGTTGCGGGTCTTCGCGATCGCACTGCCGGGCATCATCGTCTTCGCCACCACCGACCCCACCGACCTCGCCGACGCCCTGGTGCAGAACGTCCGGGCGCCGGCCCGGTTCGCGATCGGCGCGCTGGCCGCCTTCCGCCTCGTGCCCCTGCTCGGCCAGGAATGGCAGATGCTCAGCCTGGCCCGCCGGGCCCGCGGCATCGACGCCGGACGCAGCCCGGTCGCCCGGGTCAAACTCTTCGTGTCCACCGCGTTCGCCCTGCTGGTCGGCGCGATCCGCCGAGGCACCCGGCTGGCCGTGGCGATGGACGCACGCGGCTTCGACGCGGGCACCCCACGCACGTACGCCCGCCGGCAGGTCTTCGGGCGGGCCGACGCGGCCCTCATGATCGGCGCGACCCTGCTGTCCGCCGCGGCCCTGACCACCAGCGTCCTGACAGGACTGTTCCGCCCGATCATCGGCTGAAAGCCGGGCCGGACCGACAAGAGGACCACCGGGTCCGGCCGGGCGGCCGACCGCAACGGGGTGACCGGTCCTGCCCATCGCCACCCGATGCCGGTAGCGTCACGGGCGCCAACGCTGCGTAGTCGATGAAGGGCGCTGTGGAGCATGACCGACCCCCACCTCCCGGGCCCGTACCCGCCTGCCCAGCCGCAGGCTTACTACCCACAGCCGCAGGCCTACCCACAGCAGGCTTACCCACAGCCGCAGGCCTACCCACAGCCGCAGGCCTACCCACAGCAGGCCTACCCGCAGCCGCAGGTCTACCCGCAGCAGATCTACGGCCAGGTGTCGCCCCCGCCCGGCAATGCCCTGCAGCCCTACGCGGTGCGACCGATGAGCGCTCCGGCGGTCTACGCGCCGGTTCAGGCCGTGCAGTGGCCGGCCCGGCCCGCGTTTCAGCTCGTCAGCGCCGGCGGCCGGCTCGGCGCGGTGCTGGTGGACGGTCTGCTCATCGTGGTGACCTTCGGTATCGGCTGGCTGATCTGGGCGATGATCACCTGGTGCAACGGGCAGACCCCGGGCAGGCAACTGCTGGGCCACGTGGTCGCCGACGCGAACACGGGCGAGGCGTTCGGCTGGGGCCGGATGTTCCTGCGCGAGTTCCTGATCAAGGGCCTGCTGTTCTGGATCCCCAACGCGATCACGTTCGGAATCTTCGGCCTCGTCGACGCCCTCCTGGTCTTCCGCTCGGACGGTCGCACCCTGCACGACCTGACCGCGGGCTCAATCGTCCGACACACCTGAGCCTCCGACGGCCGATACCGGGTCAGAGACCATCCACCGCCCCTGATTCGACGTTGTTACGCGCGGGCGTGGAGCAGGCCGAGCCGCTACAAGATCCAGCCCGGGTCACCGACCCTGAATCGACATTGATGCGTGCGGGTGCGAAGCGGACCGCGCCGCCACAAGATCCGGCCGCGTAGCCGGGCAGGCCTGTGGGCGCGATCGACTGGCGACCCAGTCACGCAAAAGTTTCGCTCCGCACCCTCAGTTGCCAAGGCTGCGGCGACGGTAGGGGCTGTCTGTGAGGTTTGGGGCCGGAGTGTGGACTGGGATGCTCAGGATGTGGTTGCGGTATGCGGGAGCGGGGTCCGTCAGCTGGACGTGGTGCTCGAAGGGTGGAGACCGTCGGGATAGAGCCGGCTGGCCTCATTGCCGGAAGCAGTTCCGACGGGTCGTCTAGGCTTCGGCCGGCTTGCGCCAGACGGATACGTGGCTCTCGCTGTCGGAGGTGAAGGGCGTGCCGCGCCAGTCCGCCACGCGTTGCTCCAGCGTCAGCCCGGCCAGCCGGGCCATGAGGTCGCATTCCGCGGGCCAGATGTAGCGGAAGTTGCTGGCGCCGTAGGTCATGCCGCCGCCGTCCTGCCGCCGGTAGTGGTGGGAGGTCCCCTGCTGCGTGGTGGTGTCGAAGGTGTCGAAGCCGAGATGCCGCTCGGTCACCGCGAACGGGACCGCGGTCTGCCCCGGAGGGAACCGCCGGAGGCTTGGCACCCAGAGCTCGACGACAAAGCGCCCGCCCGGCGACAGGTGCCGGGCCGCGTTGCCGAAGCACCGCACCTGCTCGTCCTGGGTGCGCAGGTTGCTGATGCTGTTCCAGACGACATAGACCAGCGAGAACCGGCCGGGGACCGTCGTCGTGGCCATGTCACCGACGACGACCGGCAGTTGCTCCGCGGGCGCCTTGCGCCGTAGCCGGTTGACCATCGGCTGCGACAGCTCGATGCCGGTCACCGGGACACCCCGGGCCGTGAGCGGGATCGCAACCCGGCCGGTGCCGATCGCGAACTCCAGCGCGGGGCCCGAGCCGGCCAGCCGGGCGAGAAAGTCCACGGTGGGATCGAGCACGTCGGACCCGAACATCTCGGCCTCGGTGTCGTCGAACCCGGCCGCGGTGTCCTCGTCCCACAGGTCGCTGCTCGTCATGGGGTCCGATCCTGCTCGCCTCCCCGCGCCCGCACCATCGATTTAGCATTCCGGGCACCGGCGCTTCGTCCCGCGTGCGCCTTTTGATGCGCAGATGAGCATGAAACCCTTTCTTGTTCGTTCCCGGGCCACCCGCTCGACATCCCGTGTTGCCGTCCGGCCGCGACATTGAGCCCGTCATCCTTGTCGATCTTCAGGAGCCATGGGACATGGGTCACGGCCATCACCACCACGATCACGACCACTCATCCGGCGCCGCTGTGGACGTACCCCCGGCTCTTGATCTGAGCGTGCCCGACGGCGAACTGTCGCCTTCGGACGTTTCCCGCCGCGGTTTTCTGCGCAGCGCGGGCCTGCTCGGCGCCGGCGCGGCCGCGTCGGTGCTCGCCACGCCGTCGGCGGCCGCGGCCGCCGGGCTGCCGCACTCGCACGGCCCGGCCGGCGGCGGCACCGCCAAGGGTGGCTTCCGCTGGCTGGCCGGCGACCACCACATCCACACCCAGCACAGCTCCGACGGTCAGTATCGGGTCATCGACCAGGCCGGGCACGGGCGCGCGTTCGGGCTCGACTGGGTCGTCATCACCGACCACGGCAGCAACGCGCACGCCAAGATCGGCGTGGACAAGGTCAACCCGGACATCCTCACCACCCGCGAGGAACTGCCGGACCTGCTGACCTTCCAGGGTCTGGAGTGGAACATCCCGGCGGCCGAGCACGCCACGGTCTTCGTGCACCCGGGCCGCAACGAGGTCGCCGTGCTCAAGCAGTTCGAGCAGACCTTCGACGGCTCGCAGCTGCCCGCGACCAACACCGAGGCGCAGAACGAGGCCTTGGCGATCGCCGGCATCAAGTTCCTCGGCGAGCAGGTCAAGCGGCGCAAGGTGGACGGCGCGCTGTTCCTGGCGAACCACCCGGCCCGGCGCGGCATCGACTCGCCGCACGAGATCCGCAACTGGCGCGACGCCGACCCGACGGTCGCGATCGGCATGGAGGGCGCCCCCGGCCACCAGGCCGCCGGCATCCCGGCCCCGAACGGCCGCGGCGGCGCGCGCGGCCTGTACGACAACAACCCGTCGGCGGCGTCGTACTCCGGCTACCCGCTGGAGACCTACCGCACCTGGGGCGGCTTCGACTGGATGACCGCCACGGTCGGCGGGCTGTGGGACAGCCTGCTGTCCGAGGGCCAGGCCTGGTGGGTCACGGTCAACTCCGACAGCCACGTCAACTACCTGGACCAGTCGGAGCGCGGCCCGGGCAGCGACTTCGAGGCCAACGGCCGCTACAACGACCCGGTCTACACCGGCAAGGTCAACACCACCGCCGGCGACTTCTGGCCCGGCTTCTACGGCCGGACCAACGTCGGTGCCACGTCGTTCTCCTACAAGGCGGTCATGGACGGCCTGCGGGCCGGCCGGGTGTGGGTGGACCACGGCCGCCTGATCAAAAACCTGGACGCGCGGGTCCGGGTGGCGGGCGACCGCCGGGCCGCCACGGGTACGCCGTTGGGCGGCGTCCTGCACGTCAAGCGCGGCACGGCGACGGAACTGACCCTCGAGATCGACCTGCAGAACGTGCCGAACTGGGCCCAGTTCATCCCGGTCCTGTCCCGGGTGGACGTGATCGTCGGCTCGGTGACCGGCCCGGTCTCCGCCCGCGACACCTTCACGGCGCCGAACACCAAGGTCGTGAAATCGTACGAGGTATCGCCGGGCACCCGGACGCTGTCGGTGACGTATCAGCTGGGCCGCCTGGACAAGCCGTTCTACCTGCGCCTGCGGGGCACGGACGGCAAGCGCACCCAGCCCGGCCTGATGGGCGCGGCGGTGGACCCGGCGGGCCCGAAGCTGGACGTGATCGGCGACGCGGACCCGTGGGCCGACCTGTGGTTCTACACCAACCCGATCTGGGTCCTGCCCAAGTGATGATCCATCCCTCCGCGGCCGCCGCCACCCAGGCGGCGGCCGCCCCGGGCCTCTTGTCCGGCCCTGCTCTGGCCGGCCCTGCTCTGGCCGGCCCTGCTCTGGCCGGCCCTGCTCTGGCCGGCGCTGCCCCCGCTCTCGGCCTTGCCGGTCTCGCCGGCCTGCCGGTGCACGGGGTCAGCCTGGAGCATCCCGACACCGTCGCGGCGGAGCATTGGCTGGCGTCGCTGTCGCCTGCGCCGGTGCTGGCGTGCACGCACCTTGTGCGCTCGCCCCGGCCGCACGTGGCGCTGAGCCTGGTCTTCGCCGACACGGCACCCGAACTGGGCGCCGAAAGCCCGGACGCCCTGACCAAGCTGGGCGCCGAAAGCCCGGAGGCCGTGGCCGAGCACGTGGCGCGCAGGTCGGGTCGCGCGGTGCGCTATCCCGGCGTGGATCTGCTGGTCGGCACGCTCCGCGTCGCGGACGTTCTCGCGCTCAGCGCGATCGAGCAGGTCGAGGTGCTGGGCGGCGGCGAGGCTGACCCGCAAGCACTGGTCGACACGGGCGACTTTGTCCGTCCACAGTGGCGCGCGGGCAGACTGACGCTGACGACCACCCCGGCGGTGGGCGGCCGGCTGGTGCCCTTCGAAACCCGCAACCCCACCCCCTGCTGCGCCGCCCACTGACCCCTGTTCTGGTGGCTCACATCGGCTTGGTGCACAGGACGTCGGGCTGGGGCAGGTAGCCCAGCGTCTGCCAGAATCGCAGCCCGGCCGTGTTGTCCGGCAGGACCAGCAGGTTCACTCGCGGGCAGCCCAGCAGCCCGAAGCGCTTCTCAAGCTCGTCCACGAGCCGGGTCGCCAGGCCCTGACGGCGGTGGGCCGGGTGCACGGCGAGTCGAAGGATCCAGCCACGCCGCCCGTCGAAGGTTCCCATCACCACGGCGGCCACTCCCGCATGCGTCTCGGCCACTCCCGCATGCGTCTCGGCGACTCCCGCATGCGTCTCGGCGACTCCCGCATGCGTCTCGGCGACCAGGAAGAGCTCGGGGTCCCGGGTCAGCTTGGCTTCCAGTTCGGCGCGGGGCACGACATCGCGACCGGCCGCCGCCCACACGGCCACGACAGCGTCGTAGTCACGCCACTCGAACTGGCGGATCTGAATCACGTCGTCTCTCCTCGTCCTCTTGAGCCGGTCGGCCCATCGACCCGGCGCGCCTCGCATCCGACCACACGGACGCGGGAGTGCTCACCGGCGACTCGGCGGTTGACCCGGCGGCAGCCCAGCTGATGGACCCCGCTCCCGCCCACCGGACACCGTCACCACATCCCGGGCATCCGTCCCACAATCTGGACCCCAACCTCGCATAACGCCCCATATCGCCGCCGCACTCCGCGACGTTGATGCGCACGGGTGCGGAGCAGGCCGCTCCGCACCAAGGTCCAATACACCTGCGCGGAACCACGCAAGATCCTCGCGGCCTCATCCAACGCCGGGCGACCTCGCGGCTGCGCGGCGAGCCGAGCTGGCCACGACGCCGCAAGATCGCGGGTCGTTGGCTTCGGGTCAGCCCCGCGGCACCTGTCAGGATGGGGTCATGCTGGTTGCTTTCTCCGTCACGCCGCTCGGCGCGGGTGATTCCGTCGGGGACCTGGTCGCCGAGGCCGTGCGGGTGGTCCGGGCCTCCGGGCTGCCCAACCGCACCGACGCCATGTTCACCACCATCGAAGGCGAGTGGGACGAGGTCATGGCCGTCGTCAAGCAGGCCGTCGATGCCGTCGCCGCGCACTCGCCCCGGGTGAGCGTCTCGCTGAAGGCCGACATCCGGCCCGGCGTCAGCGACGCGCTGCATGCCAAGGTCGCGCACATCGAGCGGCGGTTGGCCGAGTAGTGCGACGCCTGATCATGTGGGACATCGACTACACCCTGCTGCGGGGTGGCGGCGTCGCCGCGCAGGCGTGGAAGGCCGCCTTCACCGAGCTCACCGGGGTGGCGTGGCGGTCCACCCCGAACTTCGGCGGGCGCACCGACCTGGACATCTGCGCCGAGGTCTTCGCCACGCACGGCGTCACCGACTGCACACCCGAGCGGTTCTTCGCCCGCTACGTCGAGCAGGTGCACGTCTCGCGGCATCAGTTCGCCGAGCAGGGCGCGCTCATGCCCGGGGTGCGGGCCGTGCTCGATGAGCTGGGCGCCCGGCCCGACGTGGTGCAGACGCTGGTCACCGGCAACGTGCCCCAGGTCGCCGCGGCCAAGATCGACGCTTTCGCGCTGACCGGCGCCTTCGACGCGGAGATCGGCGGATACGGCACCGACGACAGCGTGCGGGCCACGCTGGTGCGGCGCTGCCTCGAACGGGCCGAGGCCAAGTACGGCGAGCGCTTCCGGCCCGTGGTCATCGGCGACACCGCCAATGACGTCTCGGCCGCGCTCGCCAACGACGCGCTCGCCGTCGGCGTGGCCACCGGCTCCACCAGCATGGCCGAGCTCGTGCTGGCCGGCGCGCACGCCGTGCTGCCCGATCTCTCCGACGTGGACGCGGCCATCGCGATCATCACCGCCTGAGGCCCAGACGCGGCAGGCTCACCGGGGCGCGACAGGGTTCGGGATCGCACCGCCGAACCGGCGGTCGCGCTTCGCGTAAAGCTCGCAGGCATACCAGAGGTGGCGGCGGTCGAAATCCGGCCACAGGGTGTCCAGGAAGACCAGCTCCGCATACGCCGACTGCCAGAGCATGAAGTTTGAGGTGCGTTCCTCGCCGGACGGGCGCAGGAACATGTCCACCTCGGGGATCTCCGGGTGGTACAGGTATTTCGCGACGGTCTTCTCGGTGATCTTGTCGGGCTTGAGCTTGCCCGCCACCACGTCGCGGGCGATCGCCGCCGCCGCGTCCGCGATCTCGGCCTGGCCGCCGTAGTTCACGCAGAACTGCAGGGTCAGCGTCTTGTTGCCCCTCGACATCTCCTCGGCGGTCTGCAGCTCGGAGATCACACTCTTCCACAGCCGGCCGGCGCGGCCCGACCACACCACCCGGACGCCGAGGTCCACCAGCTGGTCGCGGCGGCGGCGGATCACGTCGCGGTTGAAGCCCATCAGGAAGCGGACCTCTTCCGGCGAGCGCTTCCAATTCTCGGTGGAGAAGGCGTACGCCGACAGGTAGGGGATGCCCATCTCGATCGCGCCCTCGATGGTGTCGAAGAGCGAATACTCCCCCTGCTCGTGGCCCTTGGTGCGGGACAGCCCGCGCTCCTTGGCCCAGCGGCCGTTGCCGTCCATGACCACGGCCACGTGCTTCGGCACCGCCGCGGAAGGCAGGGCCGGCGGCCGGGCGCCGGAGGTGTGCGGGGTGGGTGGACGCGTCACGAAGTGCTCTCCCGTCGGTCGACCAGGGGCAGGGCGCGCAGGTTGCGCTCCATGTGCCACTGCAGATGTGCTGCCACCAGCCCGCTGCACTCGCGGCGCACCGGTTGCTCGGTGGCGTCGGCGAGCTGCCAGTCGCCGCTGGTCAGGGCCTGCATCAGGGCGACCGTCGCCGGGGCCGGGTGGGCCGCGCCGGGCGGCCGGCAGTCGGGGCAGACCACGCCGCCGGCGGGCACTGAGAAGGCGCCGTGCTGCCCGGGGGTGCCGCAGACCGCGCACTCGCCCAGGGCGGGCGCCCAGCCGGCGAAGGACATGCCGCGCAGCAGGTAGGCGTCGAGCACCAGGCTGCTCGCGTGCTCCCCCGCGGCCAGCGCCTTGAACGCGCCGAGGGTGAGCTGGAACAGGCGCAACGCGGGCTCCCGCTCGACCGGGGAGAGCCGCTCGGCGGTCTCCGCGATGGCGCTCGCCGTCGTGTAGCGGGGGTAGTCGGTGAGGAACTTCTTGCCGTACAGCATCAGGGCCTCGACCTGGCTGACCGAATACAGGCTGCTGCCGAGGCCCTCGGGCGAGCCGGCGAGCTGCAGATCGATGTGGCCGAACGGCTCCAGCCGGGCGCCGAAGCGGGAGCTGGTGCGGCGCACCCCGCGGGCGACAGCGCGCAACCGGCCGTGCCGGCGGGTCAGCAGGGTGATGATCCGGTCGCTCTCGCCCAGCTTTTGCACACGCAGCACCACCGCGTCGTCGCGGTAGAGCTGGCGGCGGTATCCGGCGGGCACGGACGCCATTCTGCCCCCTGGGTACGACAGACCCTGACCCGGATCTCAGGGTCTTCTCGGGGCCGCCTCAGTGGGAGGACCGATGGTGCCCGGGTGTATGCGACCCATAGCGTCACAGGCATGACCCCGACTCTCGCCCGGCGCGCCGGCGCCGTCACCCTGATCGCCGCGACCGCGGCCGCCCTGGCCGGCTGCGGCGGGGGGATCGGCGCCCGGTTGACCTACGACGACACCGAAAAGGTGAAGGTCTCCGAGATCGTCCTGACGGGCGGTGGCAGCGGCAACGTCACCGTGACGACGGCCGCGATCCCCGACACCCGGATCAAGCGCATCGTGCGCACCGACGGCTCCGCCGACCCCCAGACCTCGTACCGGCTGGTGGGCACGGTGCTCACCCTCGACACGACCTGCGGGCCGCAGTGCATGGTCTCGTACGAGATCCAGGCCCCGACCGGGGTGGCCGTGCGCGGCCGGCTCGGCTCGGGCGACATCTCCCTGAGCGACATCGCCACCGCCGATGTGACGGTGGGCTCCGGCGACGTCCTGATCGACCGGGCCAGCGGTGCGGTGTCGATGAAGTCCGGCTCGGGCGACATCGTGGCCAACGACCTGGTCGGCGGTGCGACGCTGGTGACCGGCTCGGGCGACGTCGACGCGCACGGCCTGGCCGGCGGCAAGGCCGTGCACGCGCAGACCGGCTCCGGCAACGTCACCGTCGAGCTGGCCGAGGCCGCCTCGGTGACGGCGCGGGCCGGCAGCGGGGACATCGAGCTGACGGTGCCGGACGGTGCCTACCAGGTGAAGACGCGCAACGGCTCGGGCGACCTGGAGTTGCTCGGCCTCGTCGACGACCCGAGCGCCAAGAACATCATCGAGGTGCAGACCGGCAGCGGGGACGCGACGATCACCGCTACGCCGGGCCGGTAGCCGCCCTCACCCGTGTGCGCTCCCGGAGACCTGCCGCACGGGTGGCACCGCGGGTGAGACCGGCGCGGCGACGGGCCGGCGCGGAGGCCCGCCCGGCACCAGCGTGAGCCGGCGGCCGACGGCGAAGTCCTCGACCCACCCGAAGAGCGCGACGGCGAGCGCGACCAGCGCGACGATCACCACGAACCGCCAGCCGATCCCGACCGCGCCGCGCACCGGCAGGCCGTGCGTCTCTCCGATCCGGGTGACGGCCACCAGGATCGGCACGTGCCAGAGGTAGATGGTCAGGGCCCGGGCGTTGAGGACCGTCACCAGCCGCGACGCCCGCGCCGCCGTCGCAACCGGGGCGAAGCCGAGCGCGACCAGCACGAACGCCGCGGACCACAGGGCATTGCCGAGCGGGATGTCGTTGAGGTCGTACCCCCGGGGTCCGGGATGGGTGAGCACCCAGGCGGCGCCGAGGGTCGCGAGCAGGGCGGCGAGGCCGATGAGCCGGCGCGGCGCAAGCCGGCGCAGCATCCCGTCGTGGTGGGCGAAGCCCAGCAGCCAGGCGCCGCCGTAGAGGGCCATGTCCCGCACGATGGCGTGCGGGGTCAGGCCCAGCAGGGTGATGACCACCAGCGCGGCGTAGGGCGCCGCCACGGACAGCTTCGGGAAGCGGCGGAAGACCGGCAGCGCGAGCGGCGACAGCAGCACGAGCCAGACGAAGTCGCGCAGATACCAGGTGGCGCTCAGCGCCATCGAGCCCCAGCCGTTGGCCGGCGGGTCCTGCAGCGGGAAGGCCCAGTAGAGGATCTTCCAGTCCCAGGCGAGGCCGGTGAGCAGCATCGCGGGCACGGCGATCGCGGACAGCGCCCACAGCGACGGCAGCAGGCGGCGCAGCCGGCGCTCGACGGCGATCGGCCCGGACCGGTCGAGCGAGGCCGCCATCAGCGAGCCGGCCAGCGCAAACATCACCGACATCGCCGGGAAGGCGATGGTCAGCGCGACCCACCCGGTGCAGTGGTAGACGACCACGCGGACGATGGCGATGGCACGCAGCAGGTCCAGGTACCGATTTCGCATAGGCTCAAGAGCTATCTAAATAAGCCCCGCCAAAGCAAATGAAACCGGCACCTGGTGATAAGGCCCACAAACGAGACTAAAATCCCAATCGACGAAGCTGCTTGGGATCGCGCTGCCACTCCTTGGCGATCCGGACGTGCAGATCCAGGTAGATCTTGCGGCCCAGCAACAGCTCGATCTCGGCCCGCGCCTTGGTGCCGACGTCCTTGAGCCGGGCGCCCTTGGTGCCGATCACGATCGACTTCTGGCTGTCCCGCTCCACGTACAGGTTCGCGTAGATCTTGGTCGACTTGCCCTCGACCAGCATCTCCTCGACCAGCACGGCGATCGAGTGCGGCAGCTCGTCGCGAACCCCCTCGAGGGCGGCCTCACGGATCAGCTCGCCGATGAGCACCTGCTCGGGCTCCTCGGTCAGCACGTCGTCCGGATAGAGCGGCGGCGACTCGGGCAGCAGCTTGACGATCACATCGACCAGCGTCTCGACCTGGTGGCCCGAGACGGAGCTGACCGGCACGATGTCGGCGAAGTCGTAGAGCTTGCTGACATCCAGCAGCCGCTGCGCGAGCGTCGCCGGATCGACCAGGTCGACCTTGGTGACGACGGCGATGACGGTGGCCTTCAGCTCGGCCATCTCGGCCGAGATGAAGCGGTCACCGGCGCCGACCGGCTCGTCCGCGGGGAAGCAGATGCCGATCACGTCGACCTCGCTCCAGGTCTCCCGGACCAGGTCGTTGAGGCGCTCGCCGAGCAGCGTCCGGGGGCGGTGCAGTCCCGGGGTGTCGACCAGCACGAGCTGGGAATTCTCCTGATGCAGAATGCCGCGGATGATGTGCCGGGTGGTCTGCGGCTTGCTCGACGTGATGGCGATCTTCTGACCGATGATCGCATTGGTCAGGGTAGATTTACCGGCATTCGGCCTACCAACAAAACAGGCAAATCCGGCACGGTAGACGTCCTTCTCCACCTCGATCGCCCGGCTGGCGGCCTTGTGCCGATGCTTCTTTCTTCCGGTACGCGCCTCAGTCGGCACGCCGGAAGCCCGTGGCCCCGGGCTCAGGTCGTCCACCGGAGTCACGCCATCCGCGACAGCGCCCGCCGACACGGCGGCCGACACGGAAGCACCAGCACCATCGCTCAGCGCAGGGGTCCCCGCCCCACGGCCGCTCTCGCCGCTCGTGGTCCCCGCGGCTCCGCCGCCTCCGCTGCGCTTCGCGCCTCCGGCGCCGCCCGCGTCACCACCACGCTTAGCTACGCCTCCGGCTACGCTGCGCTTCGCGCCGGCCGCAGCCACTCCGCTTCCGGCTTCGCCACGCTTCGCCGCGCCCACGCCACGCTTCGCTACGCCTCCGGCTTCGCCACGCTTCGCCACGCCTGCAGCTTCGCCACGCTTCGCCACGCCTGCAGCTTCGCCACGCTTCGCGCCGCCGGAAGCCACACCGCTGGAAGCCACACCGCTGGAAGCAGCACCGCGAACAGCCGCACCACCGGAAGCCGCACCACCGGAAGCCACACCGCCGGAAGCCGCACCATCCTGCCCCCGCCGAGCCGCACGCCGCTCCTGCCGCCGCAGCTCGTTCCGCTCCCCCGCGGTCAACCGCCGCTCCGCTTCAGCCCCAGCACCGGCCCCAGCAGTCACAGCACGCTCAACGCCACCGCCCACTTCCACCGAAGCCGCACCAGCACCAGCCCGACTCCCCCGGCCGGCCGCAGGCCGTCGCTCACCATCAGCGCCGACCCCCTGCGACCGCCCAGCACCCCCAGCCACCGGCGGGCGCCCGGTGCGAGGGCTCCACTTCGGCTTGGAGGACTCGCGCCGCAACTCCCCGTTCTCACCAATCGCATCAGACCGCCGCGGAAGCGCCTGCCGGCCCTTACCGCCACCACCGGCCCCGGCGGAACGCCCAGCACCCCCGCCCACACCTCCGGCACGAGCCGTCCGCCCATCGCCACCAGCCGCGCCGGACCGCTCAGCGTTCCCACGAGCCCCACCCTTAGCCGCCGACCGCTCGCCGCTCTCCCGAGCCCGCCCGCCACCAGTCGCAGCCGACCGCTCACCGCTCCCACGAGACTGCCCGCCGCCAACCGCCGAACGCTCGCCGCGCCCCCGAACCCGCCCGCCATCAGACGCGCGCCCGCCATCAGACGCACGCCCGGCACCAGACGCACGCCCGGCACCAGACGCGCGCTCGCCGCCGGCCGCAGCCGACCGCTCACCGTCCCCGCGAGCCCCAGCAGCCTTCCGCCCATCCCCGCCGGCCGCCTTCGCGCGGCTCGACTCCGAGTTGGCGGTCATGCCGTCACCGTGCCCAGCAGGGCGCCGGTCGGGGTCGCCACGTGCACCGGGGCGTCGGCCGCCAGGTCACGCACCGCCGCGTGCCCCGCGCCGTCCAGCGTTGACGCCTCCGTGACCACCGCCGCCGCTTCCAGCTTCGTCGCGCCCGACGCCACCGCCGACGCCACCGCGAGTTGCAGGGCCGTCACCGACAGGCTGGGCAGGACGACGGTCGCCGCCGCGTAGGTGCGGCCGTCCTGGTCGCGTACCGCTGCTCCTTCGACCGCGCCCACCCGGGCGCGGGCGGCGCGCGCCAGCGTGACCAGCTTGGCGTCCTCGGCGGTGAGTTCGCCCTCGGCGGCGGGGACTGGCCTGCGGTTGGCGGTATCGCCGGCGGAACTGGTCTGGTCAGGCATCAGCGTGCTGTCTTTCCTCGGTCTCGGGGGCGTTCTCGGTGTGCTCAGCGATGGCTGAGGCGGGCTCGACCCGGCGCACGAGCACCGAGTCGATCCGGTTGCGGCGGCCGGTCGTGCCCTCCGCGATCAGGTGCAGGCCGCCGACGTCGACGGAGGCGCCCGGGATCGGCACCCGGCCCAGGGTCTGTGCGAGCAGGCCGCCGACCGTCTCGACCTCGTCGGCCGGCAGCTCGACGTGGAAGATCTCGCCGAGGTCCTCGATCGGCAGCCGCGCGGTGACCCGCACCGCACCGTCGTCGAGGTGGTCGATGGGCGGGCGTTCGACGTCGTACTCGTCGGTGATCTCGCCGACGATCTCCTCGAGGATGTCCTCGATGGTGACCAGGCCCGCCGTGCCACCGTACTCGTCGACGACGATGACCAGGTGGGTGCGGGCCGCCTGCATCTCCGACAGCAGGTCGTCGACCGGCTTGGACTCGGGCACAAAGGTGGCGTTGCGCATCAGCTCGGCGACCGGCATGGCCGAGGCCGCCGGGTCGCCGTTCTGGGTGCTGCGGACGACGTCCTTGAGGTAGAGCACGCCGAGCACGTCGTCCACGCTCTCGCCGATCACCGGGATGCGGGAGAAGCCGGAGCGCAGGAAGAGGTAGAGCCCCTGCTGCAGCGTCTTGGCCTCTTCTATCCACACCATCTCGGTGCGCGGCACCATCACCTCACGGGCGATGGTGTCGCCGAGCGCGAAGACGGAGTGGATCATCTCGCGCTCGCCGTGCTCGACGACGCCGCGCTGCTCGGCCAGGTCGACCAGCTCGCGCAGCTCGACCTGGCTGCCGAACGGCCCCTCGGGGAAGCCCTTGCCGGGCGTGACCGCGTTACCGATCAGGATCAGCAGCGACGCCAGCGGGTTCAGCACCCGGCCGAGCCAGCGGACCAGCGGCGCCGCGGCCTTGCCCACCGCGTACGCGTGCTGGCGCCCGACCGTACGCGGCGCGACGCCGACCACGACGAAGCTGACCAGTGTCATCGCACCGGCCGTGACCAGCGCGGCGCGCCAGCCGGCCCCCCAGGTGTCCACCGCGACGAGCGCGACCAGCGTGGTCGCGGTCAGCTCGCAGAGCAGCCGGAGCAGCAGCAGGAGATTGAGGTGGCGGACCACGTCACCCGCGACGGCTTCCAGGGCGGCCGCGCCGCGCTGACCGTCGCGGGCCATCTCCGCGGCGCGCGCCGAGGAGACCGCGGCCAGCGCCGCATCGGTCATCGACGCCAGTCCGGCCAGGAAGACCAGGACCGTGGCGTAGACGACCAGTTGCACGTCGGGCAGGCCGCTGGCCGCTCCCGCCGCGAGTAAGGACGGCTCCACGGGGATCAGCCGGCCCGCCGTCCGGAGCGCCAGCTCTGCAGCAGCCTGGCCTGCAGTGCGAACATCTCGCGCTCCTCCTCGGGCTCGGCATGGTCGTAGCCGAGCAGGTGCAGCACCCCGTGCACGGTGAGCAGGTGCAGCTCATCGGCGGGGGTGTGCCCGGCCGGCGCGGCCTGCTTCGCCGCGACCTCGGGCGCGAGCACGATGTCGCCGAGCAGCGCCGGTTCCCCGGTGCCGGCCTCGCCGGGACCGTGGTCGACGCTGCCCTCGTCCATGGGGAAGGCGAGCACGTCGGTGGGGCCGTCACTGCCCATCCAGCGATGGTTCAGCTCGGTCATGTAGTCGATGTCGACCAGCAGGATCGAAAGCTCGGCGAGGGGGTTGACCCCCATCTCCTCGAGCGCGTGCCGGGCCACCGCCAGGATCGCGTCGGTGTCGACCTCGACTCCGGACTCGTTGGCGATCTCGATGGACATGTAGTGCCTAACCCCTTATCAGCGCCGGCGGTTCGGGCGGCCACCGCTGGCGGCCCGGCCCGGCACGGCATGGACGGACTGCGTGGCCTGCTGTTCCTGCTCGGCGTCGAAGCGGGCGTACGCGTCGACGATCTCGGCGACCAGCCGGTGCCGGACGACATCGGAGCTGGTGAGCTCCGAGAAGTGCACATCGTCGACGCCGTGCAGAATCTCCCGGACGATGCGCAGCCCGCTGGTGGTGCCGCCGGGCAGGTCGACCTGGGTGACGTCACCGGTGACAACGATCTTGGCACCGAAGCCGAGCCGGGTCAGGAACATCTTCATCTGCTCGGGCGTGGTGTTCTGCGCCTCGTCAAGAATGATGAACGCATCCGAGAGCGTTCTGCCGCGCATGTAGGCCAGCGGCGCAACCTCGATCGTGCCCGCTGCCATCAGGCGCGGGATCGATTCGGGGTCGAGCATTTCGTGCAGCGCGTCGTACAGCGGCCGCAGGTATGGGTCGATCTTCTCGTTGAGGGTGCCCGGCAGGAAGCCCAGCCGCTCGCCGGCCTCGACCGCCGGGCGGGTGAGGATGATCCGGCTGACCTGCTTGGCGGTCAGCGCCTGCACGGCCTTGGCCATCGCCAGGTAGGTCTTGCCGGTGCCGGCCGGGCCGATGCCGAACACGATCGTGTTTTCGTCGATGGCGTCGACGTATCGCTTCTGGCCGAGGGTCTTGGGGCGGATGGTCTTGCCGCGCCGGGAGAGGATGTTGAGCGTGAGCACCTCCGCGGGGCGCTCGGTCGTGCCCTGCTCGAGCATCGCGACGGTGCGGCGGACGGCGTCGACGCTGAGCGTCTCGCCCTTCTCGATCAGCTCGATCAGCTCCGAGAAAAGGCGTTCGGCGGTGGCGTTGTCGGCGGGCGCGCCGGTGAGGGTGATTTCGTTGCCACGGACGTGCACGTCGCTGGTGAGGGTCCGCTCGATGAGACGCAGGATCTCGTCCTTGGCGCCGAGCAGATTCACCATGATCTTCGGGTCGGAGACCGAAATCCTGGTCTGCACCCGAGCGGCAGCGTTGCTGGGATCGGTGCCGGTCATAGGGGCGGCCGTGAGGCCTCAGCCACCTGCTCTCATTTCTCGTCCCGCTGGAGCGTGCTGCCTGGTCGGCGGCCGCCTTGGAGTCGTGCCATCGTATCCGGTCGGCGGCACCCGCGCCGAGGCCATTATCGGCTGTTCCGTCCGCCGCCGGGCATCGGGTCAGCCCCGCGAGACCGGCACGCCGTCGAACGTCTCCTGGACCCGGGTGAACCGGTAGGTGGCCCAGTGCATCCGGACCACCCGGCCGTCGGCGTCGCGGGACAGCCTGAGCAGCTCACCCGCCTCCCGCCCGGAGACCGTCCGGAGCACGTCCGGCTGGTCGGGCAGCGGCCGGAAGACCGACGGCGGCCGGTCGGCGGGCGCGTCCACGGCGCGGGCCTGCAGCGTGCCGTCGTGCCAGCTGAAGACGTGCGCGAAGCCCTCGCCCCACCAGGGCCCGAGCGCCGAGGAGTATTCCTGCGGGGCGGCCCGCCCCGGCGACCAGGACGGGATCTCGGCGGGGTCGGCCTCGACCGCCAGCGCGAGCAGTTCGTGCACCAGGTCGTTGATCTCCGTGGCCGTGCCGGAGGAGCCCAGCACCGCCGCGCCCAGCGCGCCCGGGTTGCCCTCGCCGCCGCGCCGGCCGTAGACGCCGGCGAGGAATCCGGGCATCGCGCCGTCGTGCCCGACGTGCACGACCCGGCGGCCCTGCGGCGCCAGGATGAGGCCGAGGCCGAAGCCGGCCGCCCACAGGGCGTCGTCGGTGGTGGTCTGCGGCCAGCGCATCTCGTCGACCGTCTCGGGCGTCAGCACCAGCGCGCCGGGGTCGACCATCTCCGGGCTGGCCAGGAACGCCGCCCAGCGGGCCATGTCGCCGGCGGTGCTCCAGAGCTGGGCGGCCGGGCCGGCGCCGCCCATGTCGAGCTGCGGCTCGGGCCGGGCGGCGTCGGAGTAGGCGTCCACCAGGTAGCCGACGACGGCCTCCGGGGCCGGCTCGACGGTGGTCGAGGCCAGCCCGAGCGGTTCGAGGATCCGCTCGCGCAGCACCGCCGCCCAGGTGCCGCCGCGCAGCCTGGCCACGAGCTGGCCGAGCACGGCCAGGCCCAGGTTGGAGTAGTGGTAGCGGCGGTTGTTCGGCAAAACCCGCTCGGCGCGGGCCAGGTCGGCGAGCAGGGCGGCGTCGTCCGGCGCGACCAGCACGTCCCACACGTCGCCGTGCGGCTCGCGCTGGAAGCCGGCGGTGTGCGAGAGCAGGCGGCGGATGGTGGCGGTGCCGTGCGCGGGGACGTCGAGGTGGGCGGAGATCGGGTCGTCGAGCTCCAGCAGGCCGTCGTCGCGGGCCTGCATGACCAGGACGGCGGTGAAGGTCTTGGTGACCGAGCCGATCCGGAACCGGCTGCCGGGCGCCAGCGGGTGCTCCGGGTTGCCGGAGGTGCCGACGGTGTAGGTCCAGAGGCCGCGGTCGGCGCGGTGCAGGGCGACCGAGAGCGCGGGCACCCGGGCGTCGGCCTGCACCTTGCGGACGGCGCGCTCCAGGCGCTGCTGCGGCGTCACCGGGAGACCATCGGGCCGAGCGGCTTGCCGCCGACGACGTGCGCATGCACGTGGAAGACCTCCTGGCCGCCGTGGGCGCCGGTGTTGAAGATCAGCCGGAAGCCGTCGCCGGCGAGCCCCTCGGCCGCGGCGACCGCGGCGGCGGCGGCCAGCACGTCGGCGGCCGCTTGCGGGTCGCCGGCGAGCGCGAGGACGTCACGGTGGTGCGCCTTGGGGATCACCAGGACGTGCACCGGGGCCTTCGGGTCGATGTCGCGGAAGGCCAGCGTGGTGGGGGTTTCATGCACGACGGTCGCGGGGATCTCCCCGGCGACGATGCGGCAGAACAGGCAGTCGTTGTCCACAACGAAGATCCTAGAGTGGGGTCATGACAGGACGCGCGATCCTCGTGACCGGTTCCTCCCGCGGCATCGGACGGGCGGTGGCGACCCGGTTCGCGGCGTCCGGCGACCGAGTCGCGATCCACCACCGCGACTCGGCCGCGCTGGCCGAGAAGCTGGCGGCCGAGCTGCCGGGCAGCGGCCACGTCGTGGTCCGGGCCGATCTGGCCGACCCCGTCGCGGTACGGGCCATGGTCGATGCCGCGGCGGACCGGCTCGGCGGCCTGGACGTGCTGGTCAACAACGCCGGCGCGTACGGCCGGGCGGACGCCCCGCATCCGGTCTTCGGCACCGACTACGACCAGTGGCAGGCGATGTGGCGCGACACGTTCGACGTCAACCTGTTCGGCGCGGCGAACGCGGCGTGGGCGGCGGCGCAGCACATGCGGGAGCGTGGTGGCCGGATCGTCAACGTGTCATCGCGGGGCGCGTTCCGGGGCGAGCCGGAGCAGCCGGCGTACGGCGCCAGCAAGGCGGCGCTGAACTCGATGGCGCAGTCCCTGGCGGTGGCGCTGGCGCCGTACGGGATCGCGGTGGCCTGCGTGGCGCCGGGTTTTGTCGAGACGGACATGACCAACGAGCACCTCAAGTCCGAGCGTGGGGACTCGATCCGGGCGCAGAGCCCGTTCGGCCGGGTGGCGCGGCCGGAGGAGATCGCGAGTGCGGTGCACTGGCTGGCGTCCAGCGAGGCGGAGTGGGCCTCGGGCACGATCATCGACCTGAACGGCGCCTCCTATCTGCGCACGTAGGATCTCGGCAGCCGACGTGATGGGAGCGCTTCCATGGATGACCTGCTGGCCCGGTTGACCCTCGAGCAGAAGGTGTCGCTGCTGGGCGGCCAGGACTTCTGGTCCCTGCCCGCGATCGAGGCGATCGGGCTGCGCTCGCTGGTGATGTCGGACGGGCCGATCGGTGTCCGCGGCACCGGCTGGGCCCCCGACGACCCGTCGATCGCCCTGCCCAGCCCGACCGCGCTGGCCGCCACCTGGGACCCGGCGCTGGCCCGCAGAGCCGGGCAATTGCTCGGGAGTGAGTCGCGCCGCAAGGGTGTGCACCTGCTGCTGGGCCCGACGGTCAACCTGCAGCGCACCCCGCTGGGCGGGCGGCACTTCGAGTGCTACTCGGAGGATCCGCTGCTCAGCGGCGAGATCGCGGCCGGCTTCGTGGTCGGCGTGCAGGAGCACGGCGTCGGCACCACGGTGAAGCACCTGGTGGGCAACGACTTCGAGACCGACCGGATGACCGTCGACGTACGGATCGGCGAGCGGGCGCTGCGCGAGCTGTACCTGGCGCCGTTCGAGCGCGTCGTGCGGGCCGGCGGCTGGGGCGTGATGAGCGCCTACAACGGGGTCAACGGCGAGCCGATGGCCTCGAACGGGCGGCTGCAGTCGGAGGTGCTCAAGGACGAGTGGGGCTTCGACGGCATCGTGGTCTCCGACTGGCGGGCGGCCCGGGAGACGGTCGCGGCCGCGCTCGGCGGGCTCGACATCGCCATGCCGGCGCTGGAGAACCCGTGGGGCGCGCGGCTGGTCGCGGCGGTGCGCGCCGGCGAGGTGGCCGAGGACCTGATCGACGACAAGGTACGCCGAGTGCTGCGGCTGGCCGGAAGAGTCGGCGTGCTCGACGGCGTACCCCCCGCGGTCCTGACGCCCCCGCCGGACCTGGACGGCGACGCCGTGGCCCACGAGGTCGCGACCCGGTCCTTCGTGCTGGCCCGCAACGAGCACTTCACGCTGCCGCTGGAGGCGGCGGCGCTGACCAGGGTGGCCGTCATCGGCGCGCTGGCCACCGACGCCCGGGTCCTCGGCGGCGGCAGCGCGCAGGTGGTCCCGCCGCACGTGATCTCCCCGCTGGACGGCCTCGCCCGGGCGCTGTCCGGGGTCGACGTCGTGCACGCGGTCGGCGCCGACCCGCGCCCGTTCCTGCCGGCATTGCCGCAGCCGGCGTCGGTCGAGCTGCTGGGCGCCGGGCATCGGTTCACCGTCGGCTCGGCCGCCGTGCGGTGGATCGGCGACCTGCCCGGCGGCCTCGATCCGGCCGTGGTCACCGGCCTGGAGATGCGCACCACGTTCACCCCCGAGCAGGACGGCGAGCACACGTTCGCGGTGTCCGGTTTCGGCTCGTTCGACCTGCGGGTGGGTGCGCACCAGCTCTATGTCGGCACCCTGCACCCGCCCGGCGCGACCCGCGCCGACCTGCTGCTCTCGCCGCGCGAGCACCGGGCGATCGCGCGGCTGACGGCCGGCGAGCCGGTCGAGGTGGTGCTCCGCCAGAGCATCCAGCCCGGCATGGCGCACACGGTCAGCGCGACGCTGGGCCACCTGGCGCCGGGCGTCTCCGCCGACGGCATGATCGACGAGGCGGTGGCCCTGGCGGCCTCCTGCGACGTCGCGGTGGTCGTCGTGGGCACGACCGAGCAGGTGGAGTCGGAGGGCTTCGACCGCACGTCACTCTCGCTGCCGGGCCGGCAGAACGAGCTCGTGGTACGGGTGGCAGCGGCGAACCCGCGCACCGTCGTGGTGGTCAACTCCGGCTCGCCGGTGCTGCTGCCCTGGGCCGGCGACGTCGCGGCGGTGCTGCTGACCTGGTTCCCCGGTCAGGAGGCCGGTGCGGCGCTGGCCGACGTGCTGCTCGGCGCCGCGGAGCCGGGCGGCCGCCTGCCCACCACGTGGCCGCGCCGCGAGCAGGACTGCCCGATCCTGCGGGTGGTCCCCCGCGACGGCCGGGTCGCCTACGACGAGGGCGTCTTCATCGGCTACCGGGCCTGGCAGCGGGCGGGCACCACCCCGCTGTACGCGTTCGGCCACGGCCTGGGCTACACGACCTGGCAGTACGAGACGCTGGCGGTGTCGGCCACCGAGGCGGTGGTGACGCTGACGAACACGGGCGGCCGGTTCGGCCGCGAGGTGGTCCAGATGTACGCCGGCGCGCAGGGCGAGCCGCCGCTGGGCGTGGGACCGGGCGGCGTGGTGCCGGAGCGGCCGGCGAGCTGGCTGGCGGGCTTCAGCCCGGTCGAGGCCCATCCCGGCGAGACCGTGACGGCCCGCATCCCGCTGCCGCCGCGCACCTGGCAGGTCTGGGACGAGGGCTGGCACACGGTCCCGGGCACCTACGCGGTGACCGCGGCGCACGCCCTGGACGACCCGCGGCTGACCACCACGCTGTCGCTGTAGCCGGGCAACCGGAACGGGCCACGACCGATGGCCGGTCGAGGCCCGTTTCCGCGCGTCTGTCAGTTCCGGGTGACCGTCAGCTTCAGCCCCTTGGACTTGTCGTTGGTCCAGGTGACGGTGAAGCCCGGCCAGTCGCCCTGCAACTCGAGGTCGGCCGCGACCGTGCTGTACATCCGCTCGCTCAGCTGGCCGGGCATCTGCAGGGCCTCGAAGACGCAGGTCAGGCCGCTTTCGGAGAGGCCGGTCGTGGATTTCTCCCCGGCTCCGGTGACGGTCAGCTTGCGGTTGCCGTCGGAGAGTTTCACATCCTTCTTGGTGGGATCGCACCTCTGCACCGCGAGCAGCAGCGGATCTTGCTCCTCGGCGGCAACGGGCTCCGGCCCGTTGCTAGCGCTGCCGTCGTCGAGCAGCTTGGGCACCAGAACGATGCCGGCGACGACGACGAGAACAGCGAAGATCAGCCACGGGAGCGGGCTGCGCTTACGCGCGTGCTGGGTGGGTGGGGGCTGGCGGGGCTGCGTCATATGGGTTCCTTCGCGCCTGGGGGAGGGTGCGGACGCGCGGACGAAAGTGTGCTCTCCGACACGCGGCAAGACAACGATCACACTGCGAACTGACTAATCGGACTAGTCGACTGTGGAAAATAGTCTTACCAGACCCCTCACGATCCGTCACGCAGAGTTACATTCGCCACTGTCGGAGATCAAGTCTTGACGCAGCGCAATATCAACTGCCGTGAAAGTCGGCAACGCGGTAGTGGTAGCTGTGCGAATGGGTGAAACCCGCCCGGGCATACAGATAACGGGCCGCATCGTTGCCCCGCTCCACCTGGAGGTAGAGCCCGGCGCAACCGTGGGCCGCCGCCCAGCGCGCCCCGGCGCCGAGCACGGCGAGCGCCAGCCCGCGGCGCCGGTATGCGCGATCGGTGGCCATACAGAAGACCCCGGCCCACTCCCCGGTCGCCACGAACAGCCCGATCGCGACGGCCCGACCATCCACCTCGATCCGGGCGAACCCGGCCGGGGACGGCACGCGCGCGAGCACCACCTCGGCCACCGGCGACGTGTCCACCGGGCCGTTGAACGCCTGATAGGCGGCCAGCCAGGCGCCCCCGGCAGCCGCATCGATCACCACGCCCGCCGACCCAGGCGTCACCGCGGCCGACCCGCCGAGAACGCCAGCCGCCGGCCAGGGCGCCCCTGCGGCCGTCTCAGCGATGACCTCGGCGGCCGCCCGGGGCGTCGCTGAGGCCGTACCGGTGATGATCTCGGCGGCCGCCCAGGGCGTCGCTGAGGCCGTACCGGTGATGATCTCGGCGGCCGATCCGGCCAGGACCAGGGTGGGTGCCGCGCGGCGGTAGCCGCGGGCGGCCAGCGTCGCGTCGAGGGCCGCGTGCCGCTCGGCCGGACTGACCTGGACCAGGGCCGGCAGGCCGGCCGCCCGATAGAAGGCCTCGACCGCGTCCAGCGTGCGTTCCGGATGCAGCTCCGGGGCCGGCGGCAGCGCCGAGTTGGAGCGCTGCCGCCGAACGCCGGGCGTTTGGCGCAGCAGCCATCCGGCCACGGCCTCGGAGCGACCGGCCGGCCACGCCGCCGCAGCCGACCGCTCCACCTGGGCGGCGTCGACCGCGGGCGACGCTTGATCGTCGTGCGCAAGATCGGACATCGGCCGATCATAAGCATGATCATGCGATCAACAAAATATATATTCAGCATGGCCGGCCTCGGCGACTCGCCGGAACCACTCCCCGGCGGCTCCGCCCCTGACCCGCCCGGTGGCAGTCCAGCCGATGGACCCCGATCCCGCATGCCGGGCACCGCCACCACATCCCGGGCATCTCGTCCCACACCTCGGACCAGAACCTCGCATAACATCCAATATCGCCGCGGAGCTCCGCGACCTTGATACGCACGGGCACGGAGCAGACCGCTGCGTACCAAGGTCCAACGTCCGCGGTTGCTGCCGCACCGCCAGCAGCACCACAGCCCGCTCCGCTCGAGCCCCACGTCATCCTGACGGGTGTTGCCGACAGCAAGCGAGGCACTCCCGCCCTCGGAATGGATCAGCTAGACGGCGACTAGGGCGGGCGCCGTCCTGCGGGTCACCACCGAGGCGAGGATCTCGCCGACCCGGATCGCCGTGTTCGACAGCAGGGCCGAGGTGATGCCGTGGGTGTGTTCCGTGCCACCCTGCAGATAGATGCCCACCCGCAGCCGCGGGTCGGTCGCCGCGCGGTAGTCGCGGTCCACCTTCGGCCGGCCCTGCTCGTCCCGGTGGCACAGATCACCGAGCTCGCCGAGGACCGCGTACGGGTCGGCCTGGTGGTAGCCCGTCGCGCAGATCACCACGTCCGCCGCCAGCCGGGTGGTCTCCCCGGTGACCAGCGATCGCACGCTCGCCACCACCTGGTCCGGGCCGTCGGCCACCTCGGTCATCCGGGACACGTTGAGCATCCGCAGCCGCTGCTTGCCGAGCACCTTCTCCTGGTACGCCCGCCGGTACAGGTCGTCGATCAGGTCCATGTCCACCACGGAGTAGTTCGTGTTGGCGTGGTAGCCCATGAGCTGCCGCTTCACGTGCTCCGGCGCGTCGTAGAAGTCGTCGACCGCGGCCGGGTCGAAGATGCGGTTGGCGAAGCTGCTGTCGTCCGCCGGCGAGTAGCCGTACCGGGAGAAGACCGCGCAGATCTCCGCGGTCGGGAACTCGCGGTGCATCGTCGCGACCGCCTCCGCCGCGCTCTGCCCGGCACCGACCACGACGATCCGGCGCGGCTCGGTGCCGCGCAGCTTCGGCATGTTGTGCAGCAGGTCGCTGGTGTGCCAGACCCGGTCGGAGGCCGTCACGCCCTCGGGCAGCCGCGGGCGCAGCCCGGTGCCGATGACCAGGTTCCGGGCGCGGTGGGTGCTGAGCTCCTCGCCGTGCCGCGACAGCACGTCGACCGCGACCACGTCGCCGCCGGCCAGGACCGGGGTCACCGACAGCACCTCGGTGTCGTAGGTGACCTGGTCGTCCATCTGCGCGGCGGCCCAGGCGAAGTAGTCGTGGAACTCGACCCGCAGCGGGAACAGGTTCTTGTGGTTGATGAAGTCGATGAGCCGGCCCTGGCTGTGCAGGTAGCGCAGGAAGCTGAACTCACTGGTCGGGTTCCGCAACGTCACCAGGTCCTTGAGGAACGAGACCTGCATGGTGGCGTCGTCGAGCAGCATGCCGCGATGCCAGCCGAACGCCTCCTGCCGCTCCAGGAACCGGGCCCGCACCCGGCGATCCGGGCCCTGCGTGTCGTTGTGTTCGGCGACGGCGATGGCCATGGCCAGGTTGGACGGGCCGAAGCCGATCCCCACGACATCGAGTTCAGGTTCAGACATGTCCGTCCCCTCCACGGCGGGGCCGACCTGACCCCAGATTTCGGTTAGCCTAACCTAAGCATCTGCGGAGACGTCCGTAGCGACCGAGTGAGGGAGAAAAATTCATGCGCGTCGTCATGTTCGGCTTCCAGACCTGGGGGCACCGAACCCTGCAGGCGCTGCTGGATTCGGCACACGACGTGGTGATGGTGGTCACCCACCCGGTCGGCGAGGGCGCCTACGAGAAGGTCTGGGCCGATTCGGTCGCCGAGCTGGCCCAGGCCCACGGCGTGCCGGTCCTGCTGCGCGAGCGCCCCGACGACGAGGAGCTCTACGAAGCCCTCAAGCAGGTCGCGCCGGACGTCATCGTGGCCACCAACTGGCGCACCTGGATCCCGCCACGGATCTTCAACCTGCCGCCGTACGGCACCCTCAACGTGCACGACGCGCTGCTGCCGGCGTACGCGGGCTTCTCGCCCTTGATCTGGGCCCTGCTGAACGACGAACCCGAGGTGGGCGTCACCGCCCACCTGATGGACGACACCCTGGACGCGGGCCCGATCGTGCTGCAGCGGGCCGTCCCGGTCGGCCCGGCCGACACCACGACGGACCTGTTCCGCAAGACGCTGGAGCTGTTCGGCCCGATCACCGTCGACGGCCTGACGGCGATCGAGAGCGGCCGCCGGGACTTCGTCCCGCAGGACCGCTCGAAGGCGAGCTTCTTCCACAAGCGGTCGGAAGAGGACATCCGGATCGACTGGACCTGGTCGGCCCAAGAGCTGGAGCGTCTGGTACGCGCACAGTCGGCGCCATACCCGCAGGCATTCTGCTTCCACAAGGGGCGGCGGCTGGAAATCGTCACGGCCGCGGTCTCGCAGGCGGTCTACGGCGGCACGCCGGGCCGCATCTTCTTCCGCGAGGGCGACGGCGTGGCGATCGTGGCCGGCGCGGAGGCCCGCCGCGGGCGCAGCAAGGCGCTGCTGATCCGCTCGGTCCGCACGGACGAGGGCGTGGAACTGCCGGCGCTGGAGTACTTCAAGACCATGGGCGGCTACCTGACCAGCCACCCCGACCGCTAGCAGCCCAGCCGGTGGCGGCCGAAGGCCGGGAACACCCACCGATCACCGCACCGAGACCGCGCCTCATTGCTGTCGGCAACACCCGCCAGGGTGACGTGGGGCAGGTGCCCTGCCCGGTTCGTGGGCCGTGGTCGGCGCGTGTCGGATGTGGTTCCGCGCGGGGTGTCTTTTAGACCTTGGTGCGTAGCCGCCTGCTCCGCACCGGAGCGTCTCAAGGTCGCGGAGTCCGGTGGCGTTATGGGGCGTTATGCGAGGTTCTGGTACGGGGTGTGGGACGGGATGCCCGGATGTGGTGACGGTGCCCGATGGGTGGGACCGGGGTCCATCAGCTGGACTGCCGCCGGAGCGGGTCAGGAATGGAGCTGGCGGGAGTAGTTCCGAGGAGCCCGGGCCGAGATCATCAGCTTCCGCTGGGCGGTCTGCCGCCGCCAACCATTCGCCGAGACCAACGGTGGGGCATGGCGCGCGCGACCGTTGCAAGATCCTCGCGGGGGGCCACCGGCCCGGGGCCGATTGTGGTGCGGGCGGGTGCGGAGCGGACCTCGCCGCCACAGGATCCAGCTGCGACCATCGGCCCTTGGATTGCTCATCCAAGAGGCCCCTAGCCGAGGACGAGTCCGCCGCCTACCTCGACGACCTGGCCGGTCATCGCGCCGGAGCCGTCGGCGATCAGGAAGTGGACGGCGGTGAGCAGGTCCGCGGGGAACAGCGTGCGCGGCACGATCTGGCCGGCGACGATCCCGGCGTGCGGGTCGTCGCCCAGGATCTCGACCTCGCGCTCGGTCAGGATCGCGCCGGGCGACAGCGCGTTGACCGTGACCCCGGCGGCGCCGAACGACCGGGCCAGCGACCGGGTCAGGCCGACGAGGGCGGCCTTGCTGGAGACGTACGACGGCCCGGACGGTCCGCCGCGCGCCACGGTCGCCGAGGTGACGTTGACGATCCGCCCCCAGCCCCGGGCGGCCATGCCGGCACCGAGCGCCTGCGCGAGCAGCATCGGCGCGGTCACGTTGACGGCGAACGTCTCCTGCCACTCCGGCAGCGACAGCCCGGCGAGCGCGACGTTCGAGGCGCGGGAGGCGTTGTTGACCAGGATGTCGACCGGGCCGGCCCGCTCGGCGAGCGCGGACACGGCGGCCGGATCGGCGAGATCGGCCTCAAGGATCTCGGTGCGGGCGCCGCGCTCCCGGCACTGCCGGGCGACGGCCTCGGCCTCGGCGGCCGCGTCCAGGTGATGCAACAGCAGCGTCCAGCCGGGCCCGGCGAGCTCAACGGCGATCGCGGCCCCGATCCCCCGCCGCGCCCCGGTCACCAGCACCCGTCGACCTACAGCAGCTTCCGACACAGCAGCAGCCTAAGCCGGCCGCCCGGTCAGTCGGCGTAGTCGGCCGGGTTGAAGACGCGCCCGGTCAGCGGTTCCGGGACGGCCGCCAGGCCAGGGCCGCCCGCGTCCAGCCAGGCGGCCACCGCCTCGACCAGGGTGTCGTCGAGGACGTCGCCCAGGTGGACCAGGCGGGCGCCGGCGCGGCGGGCGGTCGGGGTCGGGTGCACCACGACCACGTTGGAGCGTTCGCAGACGCGCAGGCATTCGCTCACGCGTACCCGGTGCCGGTCGCCCACCGCGCCGCGGATCGCCTCCAGTTGGGCGTCGTGGTCGGTGTCCGGGTGTTTGTCGGCGCTGCCGCAGCAGCAGTCCCGGCAGATCGTCAGCGCGCCCATCGCGGTGCCCCCGGCCGCGCGGGGCTCAGTGGACCAGCACCTTGCCGGAGATCTGGTCGTCGGCGCCCGGCACCGGCGCCGCCGGGTCCGAGCCGATCTCCACCAGCTCGTTCTGGGCGTTGACGTGCGCGACCCGGGGCACGTAGTCGGCGCGCTCGCGCTCGTCGACCTGCTTGAACGACATGATGATGATCAGGTCACCGACCGAGACCAGCCGGGCCGCCGCGCCGTTGATGCCGATCACGCCGGAGCCGGCCGCGCCCTCGATGACGTACGTCACCAGCCGCGCGCCGTTGTCGATGTCGACCACCTGGACCTGTTCGCCCTCGATCAGGTCGGCGGCGTCCATCAGGGTCTTGTCGATCGTGATGGAACCCACGTAGTGCAGGTCTGCCTGGGTCACGGTGGCCCGATGGATCTTGCCGCCGAGCAGGGTCCGCTGCATGTGTCGTCCTCCTGAGATGGGTGCCGCGAGAGCAGAAAAGGGAGGCCCGGGGGCCGTCGCGGAAGCAAAGATAGCCTAACCTAACCTAGGCTATGATCCAACGGACCTCAGAGAGAGCTAGGAGCCCCATCGTTAACGGCTCCCCACGGGTAGATCCGGGGGATTTCCAGCTCGGACCGCATCCGATCCACCGGCCCGGAAGGAGGCGATCGAATGTCTGATGTCGTCGGCACTGGCACGGACACGCTCTGCCGTGGCGAGGATCGTCCTCGCGGCGTTGACGTCACGGTCGGCGGTGTAGCCGCAGGCCGCGCAGTCGAAGATCCTGATACCCAATCCGAGGCGTTCCTTGGCTCTCGTTCCGCACTCGGAGCAGGTCATCGTGGTGTAGGCGGGCGGCACCAACACCACCTGTCGGCCCGCCCGCACACCCCGATAGATCAACTCACGTTTACAGGCCCCGACGGCGGCGTCGGCCGCCTTGCGGGCCATGGTGGATTTGGCCAGGAACTTCGGCCTGAAGTCCTCCACGGCGATCAGGTGATGCGCGGCGACAACCCGTGCCGCCCACTGACGGGCGTCGTGGGTGTTCTGCCGGGCGGCCTTCTTCTCGACCTGGGCGGCCTGCCGCTTCGCGTTCAGGTAACCCTTCGACGGGGGCGTGCCCTTCGGTCGCCGGCGGCGGGCCATCCGACGCTGGGCTTTGGCCCGTGCGGCGGCGCAGCGTTTGCGGTGGCCCAGGTGCGGCAGGTCAAACGCGGTGTCGGTGGTGGTGGCCGTGGTTGTGACACCCCAGTCGATGCCGATGGCAGAGCCGTCCGCTGCCGCCGCCGGGACGGCAGTGTCGCGTTTGACGACGAAGGACGCGTACCAGTGGTCGAGGTTGTCGCGGTAGACCCGCACGCTGGTCGGCTCCGAGGGCAGGTCCCGCGACCACACCACCGGGACGGTGACCTTGCCGGGCAGGCACAGGATCCCGTCTTTGATGCGGAAGCCCCGGGTCGTGTATTCCAGGCTCGGCGACGCGGACTTGAGCTTCTTGACCTTGGGTCGTCCCCGACCCTTGACCGTGAACGAGGCGTCCAGGGCGGTCGTGTAGGTGCGCAGCGTCTGCTGCTGGGCGACCTGCGAACCCGCACGCAGCCAGGCGTTACGGCCGCGGGCCTCGGTCAGCAACTTCGACAGCTTGCACAGGGTCGGCTTGCGGCGGGTCTGCTGCTGGTGGACGGCTTCGTTCCACAACCACCGGCAACGGCCCCACTCGGCGAGCAGCGCGGCCTGCGCCGTGCGGCCGGGCCGCAGGCGGTAGGTGTAACGCACCGTCTCGATCACGTAGTCAATCATGGACGAAATGCACAGCAACAACAACGTGATGTACCGCTGCACCTACCTTGTCGTGTGGCGCCCGAAATACCGCCGGAAGGTCATCACAGGACCGGTCGACGAGCGCCTCAACACGATCGTCGCGGCAAACACGGGCCGAGTTCCCACAGCTCAAATCCCGCATCCCAATCCTATGGACCAACTCATATTTCGTCGCCACCATCGGCGGCGCAACCCTGGAGGTCGTCAAGCACTATGTCAAGGGCCAACACAATGTCTAGCGCACTCCCCTATCTCCCCATCGCCAAAGCCAAGGGTTTCTCGGGAGCTTTCCAGTGAACCGCCGCCTGGGCGGGTGGCGACGCGCCCTCGCCGTCGCCACCGCCGGACTGCTCGCCGCCGCCACCGTGACCGCCTGCGCGTCCGATGAGGACAAGGCCGCCGCCCCCGCCGCCTCCGGCTCGGCCGCCGCGGCCTTCCCGGTCACCATCGCGCACAAGTTCGGCTCGACCACGATCGAGAAGCAGCCCGAGCGGGTTCTCACCGTCGGCTGGAACGACCAGGACCCCGTGCTGGCGCTCGGCGTGGTGCCGGTGAGCACCCGGGAGTGGTTCACCGAATACCCGACCTACCCGTGGGTCAAGACCGCGCTGGGCGACAAGAAGCTGACCACCTTCTCCGCGGAGCTCAACTTCGAGGCGATCATCAAGCAGCAGCCGGACCTGATTCTGGCGATCTACGAGACGATCAACAAGGAGACCTACGACAAGCTCTCCCAGATCGCCCCGACCGTCATCCAGTCCGCGGACTACGCCGACGAGCAGACGCCGTGGGACGTGCAGACGCTGACCACCGGCAAGGCGCTCGGCAAGTCCGACGAGGCCCAGGCGCTGGTGGCCAAGGTGAACGCCAAGATCGATGAGGCCAAGGCCGCCAACCCGCAGTTCGCCGGCAAGACCCTGGTGGTCGACTTCGGCCCGGAGAAGGGCCAGCACTGGCTGATCCCGGCCAAGGACCCGCGCCGCGCGCTGTTCGACGCGCTCGGCTTCGCCGCGCAGACCGAGTCCGAGGACGTCAGCGAGGAGCGGCTGGACCTGCTCGACCGCGACGTGCTCTTCGTCAACGGCGCCACCAAGAAGGACATGCTGGCCTCCCCCGCGTTCAGCCGGCTCAAGGTCGTGACCGAGGACCGCACGCTGTACACGTCCTTCTCCACGCCGCTCGGCGGCGCGCTGGCCTACAGCGGCCCGAACGCGCTGCTCTACGCGCTGGACATCCTGGTGCCGCAGCTGAAGGCCGCCACCGACGGCGACCCGGCGACCAAGGTCGAGGACCTGTCCAACCAGGCCTGACGTCCACGAGCCTCACCTACCGCGAGCGGGGCGGCCGGAGCACCGGCTGCCCCGCTCCGCATTGCGATGACCTGCGACGATCAACCCGTGACGGGTGATGCGGTGGTGCGGGAGGTCGGCCGGTCGAGGGTCTCCTGGTGGCAGGTGCTGCGGGTGGCCCTGGTGCTCGGCTGGGTCGCCTGGGCCGGGATCACCTGGTGGTCGGCGCCCCGGGAGTCGAGCGCCGCGCAGGCCCGTGCCGACATGGCGGCCGGCCGGCTCGCGTCCTTCGAGTGGGGCGACCGGTGGGAGAACGACGGCGCCCTCTTCAACCCGTTCCAGTCGGGCCTGCAGTCGTCGGGCGGTCCCGGACCGGTGCTCCTGTGGCACACCACCGACGGGCGGCAGCACTATGCCGCCGTCGACAACGGCGGCGCCGGCACCGATCCGCAGCTCGAACAGAACACCACGTTCTCCTCGGGGCCCGAGGCGGAGGCGCTCGACACCGAGTTGCGGGCCTACGAGGCCCGGGGGCTGCCCGACGAGGTGCCCCTTCGTTCGGCCCAGAAGGTGCTCCCCCTCGCCGGCGCCGTGCTGTTCCTCTGGGCGCTCGTCTCCGCGACCGACCCGGTCTTCGGCACCAAGTGGTTCTGGTTCTGGCTCGCCACCGGTGTGCCGCTCGGCCTGGGCCTGCTCTGGTGGCTGGCCCGGGAACGACCGTGGTCGCACCGGGCCACCGTCCGGGAGAAGCGGCTCAACGGTTGGACCGGCTTCGGCCTCGGCCTGCTCGGCACGCTGGTGGTGGGCCTGGCCGTGTGGGGCCTGCGCGCCCTCTTCGGCGACGCCCTGGTGCCGATCCCCCGCTGATCACCACAGCCGCTCGGCCAGCAGCGGCCCGAGGTGTTCCAGGGTGGCCGGGTCGAGCAGTTCCGAGTGGGCGACCGGGAGCTCGTGCACCTCGATGCCGCCGGTCAGCAGCCGCCATGACGGCGCCGCCGGGCCGGTGAAGCCCTGCTCCGGCACGGTCGCCTCGACGAAGAACACCTCGCCCGGGTAGGCCGGATAATCCGCCGTGGCCATCAGCCGGTCCGCGGCCAGGTAGTTCTCCAGCACCAGGGCGATCTGCCCGTCGGTCAGGGCGGCCACGCTGCCACCGGCCGCACGGACGAAGCCGACCGCCTCGGCGACGGTCAGGGCGGGGTTGCTGACCGCGTACCCCATCTCGGTGAGCAGGGCCGCGACCGTCGACGGCGCCTGGGCCGCGGCGCGGCGCGCGTCGAGCATCCCGACGAATTCCACGGTACGGCCGCGCTCGGTCAGCGCGACCGCCACGCACAGCGCCAGCGCGCCGCCGAAGGACCAGCCCAGGAGCCGGATCGGCCCGCTCGGCTGCCGCGCCACCACCCGGTCGGCGTGGGCCTCGGCCAGCTCGGTCAGCGACGACGGCAGCTCCCCGCCGGAGAGCAGCGGCGACTGCAGACCGATCAACGGTACGTCCGCCGGCAGGTACTGCTTCAACCCGGCGAACTGCCAGCTCAGGCCGCTCGCCGGGGCCAGGCAGAACAGCGGCGGCCGGGCGCCGCCCGGGTGCAGGGTCAGCACCGGCGCGAGCGCGTCACCGGCCGGGGCGTCGTCGGCCAGCAGCCGGGCCACCCCCGCCACGGTCGGCGCGGTGAAGAGCCGGGCCACCGGTACGTCCACACCCAACTCCCGCCGCAACGCGGTGGCAAGGCGAACCAGCAGCAGCGAATGCCCGCCGAGCGCGAAGAAGTCGTCGTGCACGCCGACCTCGGGCACGTCGAGCACCTCGGCCACGATCCGGGCGACCGTGGCCTCGGTCCGGGACCGGGGCGAGGTGCCGGCGACGGTGACGGCGAGGTCGGGCAGCGCGGCCCGGTCCACCTTGCCGTTCGGGGTCAGCGGCAGCGCGTCCAGCACGTGGCAGACGGCCGGGACCATGTAGCCCGGCAGCGCGTCGTCCCACAGCCCGGCCGGCACCGTGCCGCCGGCCGTCGTCAGGTAGGCCACCAGCCGGTCGCCGCGGGCCACCACGACGGCCCGGGTCACGTCCGGGTGGGCCAGCGCGACGGCCTCGATCTCGCCCAGCTCGATCCGGAAGCCGCGAACCTTGACCTGGTGGTCGGTCCGGCCCAGGTAGACCAGCCGGCCGGCGCGCAGCACCACGAGGTCGCCGGTGCGGTACAGCCGCTGCCCACCGGCGGCGGCGACGAAGCGGGCGGCGGTCAGCGCCGGGCGGCCCAGGTAGCCCCGGGTGACCTGGGCGCCGCCGAGGTACAGCTCCCCCACCACGCCCGGCGGCACCGGCTGGAGCCGCTCGTCGAGCACGTGCACGGTGGTGCCGGGCAGCGGGCGCCCGATGGTGCCGTCCCAGCCCGCGTCCACGTCGTCGCGGGTGGCCCAGACCGTGACCTCGGTGGGCCCGTACAGATTGACCACGGCCGCCGCCCGGGCGACCAGGTCCGCCGCGAGCGAGGCCGGCAGCGCCTCGCCGCCGACGAGCGCCCGTACCCGGGTCAGGTCCACGTCGGACGACTCCAGCAGGGCCGCCCAGAGCGACGGGGTCGCCTGCATCGCGCTGACCCGCTGCTCGCGCAGCAGCGCGGCCAGCAGCAGCGGGTCGCGGACCTGGGCGGGCGAGGCCAGCACGATGGTGCCGCCGGCCAGCAGCGGGCCCATCAGCTCCAGCACGGAGATGTCGAACGACAGCGTGGTGACCGCGAGCAGCCGGTCGTCGGCCGCCACCGGTACGGCGGCCAGGAACGTCGCCAGGTCCCGGTGGGTGACCACGACGCCCTTGGGCCGGCCGGTCGAGCCGGAGGTGTAGATGACGTATGCGGCGTGCTCGGGCCGGATCGCCACCACCGGGGCGGCGGCGGGCACCGCCGCGCCCAGGCTGATTGCTGGAACGCCGTCGAAGACCGTGTCGCCGATGACGGCGGCCGGTCGCGCGTCGGAGACCATGAAGGCGAGCCGGGCGGCCGGGAACGCCGGGTCGAGCGGCAGGTAGGCCGCGCCCGCCTTGGCCACGCCGAGCACCGCGATCACCAGTTCGGCCGAGCGGGGCAGGTTGATGCCGACGATGCTCTCCGGGCCGATGCCCCGGGCGGCGAGCAGCGCGGCGACCGCGTCGGAGGCCCGGTCCAACTCGGCATAACTCCAGCTCACGCCGTCGGCGACGAGCGCCTCGCCGTCATGCCGGGAAAGCGCGGCAAACCACGGCCCGAAGGACGTCCCGTCGGTCACCAGCCCGGCCGGGCCAGCGGAGCCGGCCAGAGCAGCGGAGGCGGCCGGACCCGCGGCGGCGGCGAGGGCCGGCGCCGTGGACAGCTGGGCCAGGTCGTGCCGGTCGGCCGAGGTCAGCAGGTCTGCCGAGGCGACCGGCTGCCCCGGATCCGCGGCGAAGGCGGCGAGCAGGTTGGTGAGCCGGTCCAGCAGGCGCTGGGCGGTCTCGGGGCGGAAGCGCCCCGCGTCGTACTCGCAGGTGACCTCGACCCCGTCCGCGCCGCCGTCGATGAAGGTGACGTTCAGGTCGACCTTGGGGTCGGCCGCCGCCTCCGGCGCCGGCAGCACCGGCAGCCCCAGCACCAAGCCTGCGTCCGCGGGCCGGTGGAAGTAGCCGATCATCGCCTGGAACAGCGGGTTGCGCCCGGCCGCCCGCGGCGGGTTGACCAGCTCCACGACCTGCTGGAACGGCACCCCGGCGTGCTCGAACGCGGCCAGGTCGGCGGCACGCACCCGGCGCAGCAGCTCCGCGAAGGTGGGCTCGCCGGACAGGTCGGCCCGCAGCACGATCGTGTTGACGAAGAAGCCGACCAGGTCGTCCAGGGCGGCGTCGCCGCGGCCGGAGGTGGGGCTGCCGATCGGCACGTCGGTGCCGGCGCCGTGCCGGGAGAGCAGCACGGCCAGGGTGGCGTGCAGGGCCATGAAGAGGCTGGCCGATTCGGCGCGGGCGATCTCCCGCAGCGGGTCGATCACGCCGGCGGGCAGGGTCGCGTGGACCAGCCCGGCGGTCTTGCGGCCCGGGGCGCGCGGGGCGTCGGCGGGCAGGGTGATCTCGTCCGGCAGCCCGTGCAGCGCCGAGCGCCAGTGCTCCAGGTCGGCGGGATCGTCCGCGAGGGACAGCGCGTAGTCGGCGTACTGCACCGGCAGCGGGGTGAAGGCGGGTGCCTTGCCGTCGAGGCGGGCGAGGTAGGCGGTGCTCAGGTCGCGCAGCAGCGGACCGTCGGACCACTCGTCCATGGCGATGTGGTGCAGCACCAGCGCCAGCACCGTGCTGTCGCCCTCGGCGACGACGGCGGCCCGGATCGGCAGCTCGGCGGCCAGGTCGAAGGGGCGGGCGACCAGCTCGGCCACCGGGACGTCCACCAGCACCGGCAGCGTGGCCGGCGGCTCGGCGATGTGCTGCGCCGAGCCGGAGATCAGCGTGCGCAGCACCTCGTGCCGGGTCACCACGTCGGCCAGGGCCAGCGACAGCGCGGGCACGTCGAGCTCGCCGGCCACCCGGACCAGCAGCGGGTAGTTGTAGGCGCTGGAACCCGGGTCGAGCTGGTCGAGCAGCCAGAGCCGCTGCTGCGCCGGGGAGAGCGGCAGCACGTCCGGGCGGACCCGGGCGGCCAGAGCGGCCCGCGCCGGGCCGGCGGTGGCCCGGGCCAGGCGTTCGGGGGTACGGGCATCGAAGAGCACCCGCAGCGACAGGTCCCCGCCGAGCTCGGACCGGACCCGGCCGAGCAGCCGCAGCGCGGTCAGCGAGTGCCCGCCCGCGTCGAAGAAGTCGTCCTCGACCCCGAACGACGGCAGCCCCAGCACCTCGGCGAACAGCTCGCAGAGCCGGCGCTCCCGGTCGTCGGCGGCCGGCCGGGACCCGGTGGCCACCGGGGCCGGCACGGGCAGCGCGGCGGTGTCGAGCTTGCCGTTGACGGTCAGCGGCAACGAGTCCACGACGGCGTACAGCGACGGGACCATGTAGGACGGCAGGCGCTCGCTCAGGGCGGCCCGCACCACGGCGGGTGCCGCGGAGCCGACCAGGTAGGCGTGCAGCGCGCCGTCGCGGGCCAGCACCGCCGACTGCCGTACGCCGGGCACCGCGGAGACGGCGGTCTCCACCTCGCCCAGCTCGATCCGGTAGCCGCGGATCTTCACCTGGTCGTCGGTGCGGCCGAGGAAGTCCAGGTTGCCGTCGGAGCGCTCCCGGACCAGGTCGCCGGTGCGGTACATCCGGCCGCCGGCGACGTGCGGGTCGGCGACGAAGCGGTCGGCGGTCAGGCCGGGCCGGTTCAGGTAGCCGCGGGCCAGCCCGGCGCCGGCGATGTAGAGCTCACCCGCGACGCCGGGCGGGACGGGCCGGAGCCAGCCGTCCAGGACGTAGCCGGTGGTGTTCCAGATCGGCTGGCCGACGGTGGCGGTGACGCTGTCGGCCGTACCGCCGCCCAGGGTGTTGATCGTGTATTCGGTCGGGCCGTAGAGGTTGTAGCCGACCACGCCCGCGGTGTCGCGCAGCACGGTCCAGAGCTTCTCGGAGACGGCCTCGCCGCCGAGCAGCACCAGGCACGGGCGGTGGTCGCCGGCGAGCAGCCCCTCGTCCAGCAGCGCCTGCGCGTAGGTCGGGGTCAGGTTGACCACGTCCACCCGGTGGGCGGCGCAGTAGGCGACCAGGGCCCGGCCGTCGCGGCGCAGTTCCTCGTCGGCGACGTGCACGTGGTGGCCCTCGACCAGCCAGAGCAGTTCCTCCCAGGACATGTCGAAGGAGAAGCTCACCGTGTGCGCGATGGTCAGCACCCGGCCGCCGGCCGCGGCGACCGTCGGCGCGAAGATCGCCTCTCGGTGGTTGAGCTGCATGTTCGTCAGCCCCCGGTACGGCGTCACAACACCCTTGGGCCGACCGGTGGAACCGGAGGTGTAGATGACGTACGCGGGCCGGTCCAGCCGCCCGGGGGTGCCCGGGGCGAAGTCGGCCAGCCACGGCTCGCCGACCTCCTGGTAGAGCCCGGCCAACGAGTCCAGCACGACCAGCGGCCGGGCGTCGTCGATCATGTCCTGCCGCCGCTCGGCCGGCAGGTCCAGATCCAGCGGCAGGTAGGCGGCGCCGGCGCGCAGCACCGCGAACAGCGCCACGACCATCTCGATGCCGCGCGGCAGGGCCAGCCCGACGATCGTCTCCGGGCCGGCGCCGAGGGCGCGCAGGCCCCGGGCGACGGCACTGACCCGGCCGTCCAGCTCTGCATAGCTCAGCGTCACGCCGTCGTGGGTCAGCGCGGCCCGGGCCGGCGTGTGTGCGGCCTGCGCGGCGAGCATCTCCGCGATGGTCAGGTCCGGGATCTCGCCCACGTGCCCCAGCAGCGCCGGCGCCCCCGCCAGCGGCACGGCGGCCACCGGCGCGTCCGCATCCAGGGTGTGCAGCACCTGCGCGAAGCGGTCGAGCAGGGACCGGGCCTCGGCCTCGCCGACGACGTCCGAGCGGTACTCCAGCCGTACCCGAAGCTCCCGGCCCGGGGTGACCACCCAGGTCAGCGGGTAGTGGGTGGCGTCGACGGCCTCGACCCCGACGATGCCGTGCTCGGTCTCCAGGTCGGTGAAGGTGTCGTCGGCCAGGAAGTTCTGCAGCACGTACAGGTTGTCGAAGAGCGGGCCGCGCCCGGCCGCGCGCTGGATGTCGCCCAGGCCCAGGTATTCGTGCGGCATCAGCTCGATGCGCTCGGCCTGCACCCGCCGCAGCACGTCGCGGACCGGCTCGGCGGCGGCGAAGGTGACCCGCTGCGGCACGGTGTTGAGGAAGACGCCGACGACCTCCTCGATGCCGTCCAGTTCGGTGGGGCGTCCGGCGACCGTGGTGCCGAAGACGGCCTCGGCGCGGCCGGAGGCGTGGCCCAGCACCAGGCCCAGCGCGGTGCTCAGCACGGCGTTGAGGGTGACGCCGGCGGACCGGCCCAGCTCGGTGAGCCGGGTGGTCTGCTCCTCGGTCAGCCGCACCCCGAGGCTGGTGGCCAGCACCGGCTGGGTGCCGGCGGCGGCCGGGTACAGGATGGTCGGCTCGCCCAGCGCGTCCGCCCAGGCGCGGGCCGACGCCGCGGTGTCCTGCCGCCCCAGCCAGTCGAGATAGTCGGTGAAGCTCGCGCTCTGCGCGGCGATCGGCCGGCCCGCGTAGGCGCCGAAGAGGTCGCGCAGCACGAGCTCGCGGGACCAGCCGTCCCAGAGCAGCAGGTGGTAGGTGAACAGCAACCGGTCGCGGCCGCCGGGCAGCCGCACCACGGTGAGCCGGGCCAGCGGCGGCTTGGCGAGGTCGAACGGCCGGGCCCGGTCGGCGGCCATGATCTCGTCGAGGCCGTCCTCATCCGTCTCGACGACCTCGACGACCACCGGGACCTCGGTGCCGAGGATCGCCACCGCCTGGTCGCGGCCCTCGTCGGTGAAGCCCATCCGGGTGGCCGGGTGCGCCCGCAGCACGGCCGCGAAGGCCCGCTCCAGCGCCGGGACGTCGAGCCGGTAGCCGACGTCGAAGGCGTTCTGCGCGATGTAGACGTCCGCGTCCCCGGCCAGCTTGGCCTGGAAGAACAGCCCGTCCTGCAGCGGCGACAGCGGCCACTGCTGCATCCCCGGCGCGAGCGCCGCCGCCCAGCCGTCCGCGATCGCCCGGGTGGCGTCCAGGCCGAGGCCCTCGTCGGCATAGGTGAAGACCGCGTGCAGCTCCGGGCCGCGGGCCCAGACGTTGATCTCCAACAGGTACGGCGTGCCGAGGTCGTCGTCCGGCCGGACCTTGATGTCCTCGTCGGCGGCGGCCCAGTCCCCGCTGTCCTCGGCGAACCGGCCCAGGTAGTTGAAGAGCACCTGGGGCGTGCCGAGCCGGGCCAGGGCGGCGGCCGAACGCGGGTTGACGTAGCGCAGCAGCCCGAAGCCGAGACCGTCGTCGGTGCGCTCGGCGGGCAGCCGGACCGGGGAGATCGAGGTGAACCAGCCGGCGGTGCGGGACAGGTCCGCGTCGCCGATCGGCTCGCGGCCGTGCCGTTCCAGGTCGACCAGCAGCTCCGCCTCGTGGCCCCGCCAGGTGGTGACCGCGGCGTGCAGCGCGGCCAGCAGCTTGCCGGTGACGTCCCCGCTGAGCAGGGACGCGTCGATCGGGATGCGGACCTCGTGGTCGCGGGTCTGCCCCACGGTCAGCCCGAAGGTGACCGCGTCCGGCCGGAGCTCGGCGCCCGGCGCCAGGATGCGCTGCCAGGCCGGGAACTCGCCCAGCCGGGCCGCGCTGCCCGCCTCCTCGGTGAGCTGCCGCGCGAACGTGCGCAGCGAGGTGCCGCCGGGTTCGAGCACGCCACCCTCGTACGCCTGGCGCAGGTCCTCGGTGAGGATGTGCCACGAGACGCCGTCGACCACGAGGTGGTGGGCGACGAGCAGCAGCCGGCCCTGGGCGTTCGGCCCGCCGTCGAAGAAGACCGCCTCCAGCACCCGCCCGGCGTCCGGGTCGAGCCGGGCGACAGCCTGCTCGGCCGCTTGCTTGATGACGCCCGGGTCGGTGCCGGCCACCGTGGTCAGCTGCACGCCGCCGGTCGCGGTGATCTCCTGGGACCACAGCATCGGCGCCGGCCGGCTCAGCCGCAGCCGCAGCGCGTCGTGCCGGGCGACCAGGGTCTCCAGCGCGGCGGTCAACCGGGCGGCGGTGGCACCGGCCGGGGTACGCAGCAGGTCCGCCTGGTGCAGCCGGTTGATGCCGCCGCCCAGCTCCGCGAGCCGGTGCACGATCGGCAGCAGCGCGACCTCGCCCACCCCGTCGCTGGGCGCGGCCACGGCGACGGGCTTGGCCTCGGTCGGGGCCGGCGCGGTCTGGGCCAGCGCGGCGGGTGTGCGCTTGACGAAGACGTCGCGTGGGGAGATCCGCACGCCGCTGCGCTTGGCCCGGTTGACGAGCTGGATCGCCACGATGCTGTCGCCGCCGAGGGCGAAGAAGTCACCGTCGGCCGGGACCGTGCCAAGCCCGAGCACCTCGGCGAAGAGGTCGCGCAGCGCGGTGACCGCGGGCGATTCGTCGGCGGAAGTCACGGCCTGCGCCGTCTCTCGCACCGGGTCGGGCAGCGCGTCGCGGTCGAGCTTGCCGTTGACGGTCAGCGGCAGCGCGTCCAGCGTCACGAACGCCGCCGGGACCATGTAGTCCGGCAGGGTGGTGGCCAGGTGTTCGCGGATCGCGTCGGCGTCCGGGCGGGTGCCGGGCCGGGCGACCAGGTAGGCGACCAGCCGGCGGTCCCGCACGAGCACGGTCGCGTCCGAGACTCCGCCCAGGGCCAGCAGGGCGGCGGTGATCTCGCCCAGCTCGATGCGGTAGCCGCGGATCTTCACCTGGTGGTCGGAGCGGCCCAGGTAGACCAGCTCGCCGTCGTCCCAGCGGGCCAGGTCGCCGGAGCGGTAGAGCCGGCCGGGCCCGAACGGGTTGGCGACGAACCGGGACGCGGTCAGCGCCGGCCGGTCCAGGTAGCCGCGGGCCAGCTGGTCGCCGGCCACGTACATCTCGCCGGTCACGCCCTCGGGTACCGGCTGCAGGTAGGCGTCCAGCACGTGCACGGTCAGGCCGGGCAGGGCCGCGCCGATGACGCTGGGCCGGCTCACGTCGTCCGGGCGCAGGGCGCGGAACGAGACGTGCACGGTGGTCTCGGTGATGCCGTACATGTTGACCAGTTGCGGGGTGGTGTTGCGGGCGTACCAGGCGACCAGGCGGGACAGGTCCAGGGCCTCGCCGCCGAAGACGACGTACCGCAGCGGCAGCCGGTCCGGCTCGGCCGCGTCCGCCTCGATCAGCGGATAGAACGCCGACGGCGTCTGGTTGAGCACGGTGACGCCCTCGGCGCGCAGCAGGTCCCGGAAGCGTTGGGGGTCGCGGGCCACGTCGTGCGGCACGACGACCAGCCGGCCGCCGTAGAGCAGCGGTCCCCACAGCTCCCAGACCGAGAAGTCGAAGGCGTAGGAGTGGAACATCGTCCACACGTCGTCCGGGCCGAAGGTGAAGTGCCGCTCGGCGGCGGCGAAGAGTGCGAGCACGTCGCGGTGGGTCACCACGACACCCTTGGGCTTGCCGGTCGAGCCGGAGGTGTAGATCACGTACGCGGCGTTGGCGCCGGTCAGCGCCGCGGACGGGCGGGTGTCCGGGCGGCCCGGCGCGTCGACCGGCACGCCGCCGGCGCCGATCAGGCAGACCGGTGCGGCGTCGCTGAGGATGTATTCCTGACGGGCCGCGGGAGCGCCGAGGTCCACCGGCACGTAGCAGCCGCCGGCCTTGATCACGGCGAGCAGCGCCACGATCAGGTCGGCGCCGCGGGGCAGGGCGACGGCGACGCGCGACTCCGGCCGGACGCCGCGGGCGATCAGCTCGTGGGCGAGCCGGTTGGACCGGGCCTCCAGCTCGGCGTAGGTCAGGGTGCTGTCCCCCGCGGTCACCGCGACGGCGTCCGGGCGGTCCAGGGTCAGCTCCAGCGTCGCGTCGCCGACCTCGAGCGCCTCGCCGCCGGTCGACGCCGCGCCCAGGTCCAGGGCCGACACCGGCCGGTCGAGCCCGTCGGCGAACTGGTCCAGGACGCGGTGCACGAAGCCGGCCAGCCGCTCGGCGGTCGCCGCGCCGATCGCGGCGTCGTACTTGATCTCCAGCGTCAGGGTCTCGCCGGGGAACGCGACGAGCGACACCGGGTAGTGCGGCGAGTCCGTGCCGGTGAAGCCGCGCACGCCGAGCCCCTCCGCGTCGCCGCCGTCGACCGCCGGGAAGTTCTCCACCACGACCATCGAGTCGAACAGCTCGCGGGCGCCGGCCAGCCGGTTCAGCTCGGCCAGGCCCACCTGCTGCACGTCCAGCACGTCGGTCTGCTGCTCCTGCAGGCGGCGCAGCACGTCGCCGAGCGGCTCGTCCGGGCGCCAGTCCATCGGCACCGGCACGGTGTTGATGAGCAGCCCGACGATCGTCTCGACCCCGGCCAGCTCGCCGCCGCGGCCGGAGACCGTGGAGCCGAACACCACGCGGTCGCGGCCGAGCAGCCGGCCGAGCAGCAGACCCCACGCGCCGTGCACGAGGGTGCTGACGGTGACGCCGGCCGCCCGGGCGGCGTCGGCCAGCTCGCGGGTGCGGGTGAAGTCGGTGAAGGCGCTGTCGTGGTGCGAGACCGTGGTGACGTCCGGGTAGAGCACGGTCGGCTCGACGCCGGCCAGGGCGGTGGCCCACGCGGCGCGGGCGGCCTCGCGGTCGCGGGTCACGACGGACTCGATGTGGTCGCGGAACGTCACGGCCGGAGCCGGCAGTTCCTGTCCGTGGTACGCGGCCACGATGTCGGAGAAGACCAGCGGGTACGACCAGCCGTCGGCCAGGATGTGGTGCATCGTCTCGACCAGCCGGTGCTCGGTGGCGCCGAGCGAGACCAGCGCGTAGCGCAGCACCGGCGGGCGGGCCAGGTCGAACGGCTGGGCCAGCTCGGCCGCCGCGATCTCGGCGAGGCGCTCGGGGCCGTCGGCGGCGTACTCGCGCCACGGCACCTGCACGTCGGCCGTGACGACCTGCACGATCCGACCGTCGCGCAGCTCGCGGAACGAGGACCGCAGCGCGTCGTGCCGGCGTACGGCGGCCTCGACCGCCCGGCGCAGGCGGGCCGGGTCGACCTCGCCGGTCAGCTCGGCGATCTGCTGCACCGCGTAGGTGTCCACCTCGGAGACCACCGAGTGGAAGTACATGCCCTCCTGCAGCGGCAGCAGCGGCAGCACGTCGGTGGCGTCGGCGAACGCGTCCACGTCGTCCTGGGTCAGCGTGACCAGCGGGAAGTCCGCGGGGGTGTGCCCGCTCACGTCGGCGGCGGCCAGTTCGCGCAGCGCGGCCATCCACTGCTCGCCCAGCGCGGCGACCCGGTCGGCGCCGAGGATGCCGGCCGGCCAGGACAGCGTGGCGGTGAAGACGTCACCGGTGGCGTGCGCGTTGATCTCCAGCGGCATCGCCGGGTTGCTGGGGTCGACGCCCTCGCGCAGCGGCGCGGCGGGACTCCAGTCGCCACCGCCCTCGGCGCCGAAGCGGCCCAGGTAGTTGAAGAGGATCTGCGGCGCCGGGCCGAAGTCCTCGTCGCGCAGCCAGCGCAGGTGGCCGTACCCGATGCCGTCGGCCGGCACCGCGCGCAGCTGTTCCTTGACCGCCCGGGCCGCGGCGGCGATGTCGCCGCCCGGCCCCGGGTCCAGGCGCACCGGGTGGATGGCGGTGAACCAGCCGACCGTGCGGGACAGGTCGAGCTCGCCGGTGCGGCCGTGGCCCTCCAGGCTGACCAGCACGGGCGCGTCCTGGCCGCGCCAGCGGTTGACCGCCACCGCCAGGCCGGTGAGCAGCACGTCGTTGACGCCGCCGAACATCGCGGCGGGGACCGTCGACAGCAGCGGGACGGTCACCTCGGCGGGCAGGCTCACGGTGATCGAGCGGACCGTGGCGGCGGTGTCGACGGCCGGGTCCACCGGCCGGTCGCCCAGCTCCGGGCCCGGGTCGGCCAGCGTCGCACGCCAGAAGCCGGCCTGGTCGTCGTGGCTCGCCGGGGTGGCGGCGAAGGTGCGGAACGACGCGCCCACCTCGTCCAGCGCGACCGGGCGCCCGGCCCGCAGGTCGGCCCAGCCGCGGGCCAGGTCGCCGGTGATGATGCGCCAGGAGACGCCGTCGATGACCAGGTGGTGGATGACCAGCAGCAGCTTGCGGCCGTCCCAGGCGGCGCGGAACATGACGCCGGCGGCCGGGTCGAGCCGGGCCACCTCGGCGGCCTCGTCCAGCGTGCCGGTGCTGAGCAGGTCGGCGGCGCGCAGCCCGGGTGCCGGCACGTGCAGGGTGCCGTCGAAGCTCGCCCGCAGCAGGTCGTGCCGGTCCAGCAGGGCCTGCAGGATCGTTTCGAGCTGCGCGCGGGACAGCGCGGCCGGGGTGTGCCAGGCCATCGACTGGTAGAAGTTGCCCAGCGGCGTCGCCGACTTCACGGTCTCGGCGAGCATCGGGGTGAGCGCCACGTCGCCGAGGCCGTCGTCCGTCCGGACCTCCACGGTGGTCGCGGGCAGCGCCGCGGCGAGGGCCTGGACGGTGCGGCGGCGGAAGACGTCCCGCGGGGTGACGTGCAGGCCGGCCTTGCGGGCCCGGCCGGCGACGGCGATCGACGAGATGCTGTCGCCGCCGATCGCGAAGAAGTCGTCGTCGATGCCGACCTCAGGCAGGCCGAGCACGTCCGCGTAGATGCCGCAGAGCACGGCCTCGCGCTCGTCGCGGGGGCCACGGGCGGCCGACATGATCGGCGTGGCCGGCGGCAGCGCGGCGGCGTCGAGCTTGCCGTTGACGGTCATCGGCAGGAAGTCCACGACGGCGTACAGCGACGGGACCATGTAGGACGGCAGGCGCTCGGTGAGCGCCGACCGGACCACGGCCGGCTCCACCGGGCCGACCAGGTAGGCGTGCAGCTTGCCGTCGCGGGCCAGCACGGCGGTCTGGCGGACGCCGGGCACCGCCGCCACCGCGGACTCGACCTCGCCCAGCTCGATCCGGTAGCCGCGGATCTTCACCTGGTCGTCGCTGCGGCCCAGGAAGTCCAGGTTGCCGTCCGGACGCTCGCGGACCAGGTCACCGGTGCGGTAGAGCCGGCTGCCGTCGTCGGCCGCGACGAAGCGGGCGGCGGTCAGGCCGGGCGCGTGCAGGTAGCCGCGGGCCAGGCCGGCGCCCTCGATGTACAACTCGCCGACCACGCCGGGCGGGACGGGTCGCAGCCAGTTGTCCAGGACGTGGCCGCGGGTGTTGAAGATCGGCTTGCCCACGGTCGGGGTGGTGCTGTCGCCCGTACCGGCGCCCAGGGTGTTGATCGTGTACTCGGTGGGGCCGTACAGGTTGTAGCCGGTCGGGCCGTCGGGGTCGCTGAGCCGGGACCAGACCGCCTCGGTGACCGCCTCGCCGCCGAGCAGCACCAGCCACATCCGGTGCCCGTCGAGCAGGCCCTCGGCGAAGAGGTGGTGCGCATAGGTCGGGGTCACGTTGATCACGTCGATGCCGTTGGAGTGGCAGTACGCGACCAGCGCGGTCGCGTCACGCCGCAGCTCCTCGTCGCAGACGTGCACCTCGTGGCCCTCGACCAGCCAGAGCAGCTCCTCCCAGGACATGTCGAAGGAGAAGCTCACCGTGTGCGCGATCCGCAGCCGGTCGACGCCGGCCGCCCGGGCCCGCGCCACGGTCGGGTCGAAGATCTCGGCCCGGTGGTTGAGCTGCATGTTCGTCAGCCCCCGGTACGGCGTGACGACGCCCTTGGGCTTGCCGGTGGAGCCCGAGGTGTAGATCACGTACGCGGGCCGGTCCAGCCGGTCGCCGGTGAAGTCCGGGTGGGTCACAGGGCCGTCGTTCCGGGCGAGCCCGTCCAGCGAGGTGAGCACCAGCAGCGGCCGGGCGTCGTCGATCATCTGCTGCCGCCGCTCGGCGGGCAGATCCAGGTCCAGCGGCAGGTACGCCGCCCCGGCGCGCAGCACGGCGAACAGCGCGACGACCATGTCGATCCCGCGCGGCAGGGCCAGCGCGACGATCTGCTCCGGGCCGGCACCGCGGGCGACCAGCCCGCGCGCGACGGCGTCGATCCGCGCGTCCAGCTCGGCGTAGGTCAGCTCCTGCTGGTTGGCGATGAGCGCGACCGCTGCCGGGGTCTTCTGGGCCTGCGCCGCCAGCATCTCCGCGATGGTGATGTCCGAAATTTCGGCATCTTTGCCTCGCAGGGTCGCGGCGTCGAGCGGCACCGCACCGGCCGCGATCTCGAGCCCGTCGGCCAGCGTCCGCAGCACGGTGACCAGGTCGTTCACCATGGACTGCGCGATTGCCGAAGTGATGACGTCCGGGCGGTACTCCAGCTTGATCCGCAGGTTGGCGCCCGGGGTGAGCACCCAGGTCAGCGGGTAGTGCGTGGTGTCGGTGTACTCCACGTCGACGATGCCCTGCGCGGCCTCCAGCTCGGCGAACGTGTCGTCGGCGAGGAAGTTCTGCAGCACGTACAGGGTGTCGAAGAGCTGGTCGTGGCCGGCCGCGCGCTGGATGTCGCCGAGCCCCAGGTATTCGTGCCGGGCCAGGTCGAGCCGGTCCTGCTGGGCCCGGCGGGCCAGTTCGGCGACGGTGCCGCCGGCGGTGGCGGCGACCCGGGCCGGCACGGTGTTGAGGAACAGGCCGATGACGTTCTCGATGCCGGGCAGGTCGGTCGGGCGCCCGGCGACGGTGGTGCCGAAGGTGACGTCGCCCCGGCCGGTGCGGTGGCCCAGCACCAGGCCGAGGGCGGCGGTGAGCACGGAGTTCAGGGTGACGCCGGCCCGGCGCGCCTGCTCGTTGAGCCGGGTGGTCACCGCGGTCGGCAGGGCGGCCAGGATCCGCTCGGAGAGCATCGGCTCGCGGCCGACGGCATCGGGCACCACGATGGTCGGCTCGTCCAGGACGGCCTTCCAGGCGGCGGCCGAGGCGGCGGCGTCCTGCGCGGCGATCCACGCCAGGTAGTCGGTGAAGGCCGGGCCGTCGAGCGGCAGCGCCCCGCGGGTGCCCCGCGAGTCGTACAGGGCGAACAGCTCGCGCAGCACCAGTTCGCGGGACCAGCCGTCCCAGAGCAGGAAGTGGCAGGTCAGCAGCAGCCGGTCGGTGCCGTCCGGCCGGCGGATGACGGTGAGCCGGATCAGCGGCGGGTCGGTCAGGTCGAACGGGCGCTCGCGATCCTCGGCGGCGATCAGCTCCGGGTCGCCGTCGAGCACCGTGACGACCGCGGGCACGGCCGCGTGCACGAACTGCAGCGGGCGCGGGTCGCCGGTGAAGCCGACCCGCAGCGTCGGGTGCCGGTCGAGCAGCGCGGCGTAGGCCAGCTCCAGGGCCGGCACGTCGACGCGCCGGTCCAGGTCGAAGACGTTCTGCGCGATGTAGGTGTTGGCGCCGTCGGAGAACGTCGCCTGGTAGTAGACGCCCTGCTGCAGCGGCGACAGCTCCCAGACCTCGGCGGCGGGCGCGGTGCCGGCCTCGGGGGCCGGTTCCGCGCCGATGGCGGCGATCGCCGCGGCGGTACGGGTGCGGAAGACGTCCTGGGTGGAGAGCACGATCCCGTCCCGGGCGAGCAGGTTGACCAGCCGGATGGCGGTGATGCTGTCCCCGCCGGCGGCGAAGAAGTCGTCATGCACGCCGACGGACTCGACGCCGAGCACGCTCGCCAGCCGGTCGCAGACCAGCGCCTCGCGGGCGTCGCGCGGCGGGGCGGCCACGGCGGCTGCCGGGTCCGGCAGGGCGCGCCGGTCCCGCTTGCCGTTGGGCAGCAACGGTACGGCGTCCAGCACGGTCACCGTCGCCGGCACCAGGTACGGGGGCAACTCCTCCAGCAGGGTCGCGAGCAGGCTCTGCGGGTCGACCTGCTCCCCCACCACGTAGGCGTGCAGGCTCTTCCGGTTACGCGCGACCGCAACCGCCTCGCGGACCCCGAGCCGGCGCAGCAGGGCCGCCTCCACCTCGGCCAGCTCGACCCGGTGCCCGTTGACCTTGACCTGGTCGTCGTTGCGCCCCAGGAACTCGACTGTGTCGCCCAGCCAGCGGCCCAGGTCGCCGGTGCGGTAGAGCCGCTCGCCCGGGGTGAACGGGTCGGCGACGAAGCGGGCCGCGGTGGCGCCGCCCTGACCCCGGTAGCCGCGCGCAAGCTGGACGCCGCCGACGTACAGCTCGCCGACCGCGCCGGGCGCGACCGGATCGAGGGCGGCGTCGAGCAGGTAGACCCGGACCCCGGGCACGGCCCGGCCCAGGGTGACCGGCGCACCGGCGGTGACCGGCCCGGCCAGCACGTCACCGGTGTTCTCGGAGGCGCCGTAGGAGTTGACAATCGTGGCGCCGGGCGAGGCCGCCGCCAGCGCGGCGACGGTGTCCGCGTCCAGGGCCTCGCCGCTGGTGATCCACCGCCGCAGGCCGCGAACCTGGTCCGGCGCGGTCTCGGCCAGCGCGGCGGCCAGGCTCGGCACGGCGAGCAGCTGGGTGGCGCCGGACTCGGCGACCAGCCGGGCCAGGGCCGCGCCGTCGGTCGCGGCGGTCTCGTCGGCAACCACGACGGTGGCGCCCGCGACCAGGCCGCCGAGCAGTTCGGTGGTGCCGTCGATGAAGCTCATCGAGCTCTTCGCCACCCGCACCGCGCCGTCCCAGGCCTCCCGGGCCCAGGCCAGGCGGTTGGCGAGGCCGGCGTGGGTGCCGACGACGGCCTTGGGCCGCCCGGTCGAGCCGGAGGTGTAGACCACGGACGCGGCGTCTGCTCCGGTCACCCTGAGCACCGGCGCGTCGCCGCGGGCGGTCCGGACCCGGACGGTCGGCAGCTCGTGCGGCGGCAGCACGCGGGCGCTCGCATCGTCCACGAGCACGCAGACCGGCGCGGCGTCTTCGAGCATGAACTCGATGCGAGCGGCCGGGTAACCCGGGTCCACCGGCAGGTAGGCGGCGCCGGCCCGGAGCACGCCCAGCAGCGCGACGGGCAGCTCGGCGGTCCGCCGGGTGGCGACCGCGACCACGTCGCCGCGGCGGACCCCGGCGGCGTGCAGGGCGCCCGCGACCGCCCCGGCGCGCGTCCACAGCTCGCCGTAGGTCAGCTCGACGACGCCGCCGCGCACGGCGGTCCGGGCCGGATCGACGGCGGCGATCATCTCAGGCACGGCGGCGGTGCCGTCGGTGGTGAGGGCGGGGCCGATGCCGAGGGCCAGCGCGGCCTTCCGCTGCTCGGCGGTGAGCAGGTCGAGGGCGGCGACCGGCCGGGACGCGTCGGCGGCGATCGCGCTCAGCACCCGGACGTACTGCGCCAGCAGCAGCTCCGCGGTCTCCGGGGCCAGCCGGTGGGTGAGGTCCACGGCGATCGTGTCGCCAGGCTTGACCATCAGCGTCACCGGGTAGTGCGGCGCCTCGATCACGCGCATCCCGGCGATCCGCAGGTCCCCGCCGTCCGGCGCGGCCGCCGCCGGGTAGTTCTCCACGACCACCAGGGTGTCGAACAGCTCCGGCAGGCCGATCCGGCGCTGCACGTCGGCCAGGGCGGTCTGCTCGTGCTCGACCACCTCCCGCTGGCTCGCCGCGAAGCCGCGCAGCACGTCGGCCAGGGTGTCGGTGCCGGCCCAGCGGACCCGGGCGGGCACGGTGTTGATCAGCAGGCCGGCGATCGCGTCGATGCCGGGCAGGTCAAGGCCGCGGCCGGAGACGGTCGAGCCGAAGACCACGTCGGTGCGGCCGGAGACCCGGCCGACGAGCACACCCCAGGCGGCGGCGAAGACGTTGCCGACGGTGACGCCGTGCGCGCGGGCGACCGCCTGGACGCCGGCGCCGTCGACGGTCGCGGAGAGCCGGGCCGCGGGGGCGGTCGCACCGGGAGCCAGCAGGGTCGGCTCGTCCACGCCGTCGAGCAGGCGGGCGTACGCGTCCGGGTCGCCGGTGCCACGCCGGGCCAGGAAGTCACCGAAGGCGGGTGCGGGCGGCAACTGCTCGCCGGCGTACAGCGCCAGGAGGTCGTTGAGGATCAGCGGGACGGACCAGCCGTCGGCGACGATGTGGTGCACGGTCTGCACCAGCACGTGCCGGTCGGCGGCGAGCCGGACCAGCGCATACCGCATGCCCGGCGGGCGACCCAGGTCGAACGGCTCGGCGCGCTCGGCGGCGGCCACGGTGTCGACGTCGTCGGTGACCACCAGCCGCCACGGCAGCTCGGGGCGCGGGCCGGTCACGGCCACCACCTCGCCGTCGCCGATCGGCCGGAACGCGGCGCCGAGGTTCGGGTAGCGGTCGAACAGCTCGCCGGCCGCGCGGCGCAACCGGTCCGCGTCCAGCGGCCCGTCCAGCTCGATCAGCTGCTGCACCACGTACGGGTCGGCGCCCGGCGCGTACGTGGCGTGGAAGTAGAGCCCGGCCTGCAGCGGGGTCAGCGGCAGCACCCCGGTGACGTCGGGCCCGAGGTCGTCCACGTCGAACTGGCTCAGCGCCACCAGCGGGAAGTCCGACGGCGTGTGGCCGGTCACCGCCGGGTCGGTCGCGATCGAGGTCAGCAGGGCGATCCAGCGGTCCGCGAACGCGCGTACCCGGTCCTCGGCGAGCACGCCCGGCGCCCAGCTGAAGGTGGCCGACAACCCGGCGTCGACGGCGACGGCGTTGACCTCCAGCGCCCGGGGCAGCGGCATCCGCGGATCCCGCCGCTCCACGACCACCTCACCGTCGACGACGGTCTCCCAGTCGGCCCCGCTGTCGGTGCCGAACCGGCCCAGGTAGTTGAAGAGCACCTGCGGCTGCACCGCAAGCTCGGGCCGCGGCGCCAGGTATCGCAGCGCGCCGTAGGACAGCCCGTGGGCCGGCACCGCGCGCAGCTGTTCCTTGACCGCCTTCACGGCCGCCGCGACGGACAGCCCGGCGACATCCAGCCGCACCGGGAAGAGCGTGGTGAACCAGCCGAAGGTGCGGGACAGGTCCAGGTCGACCGCGTCCTCCTCGCGGCCGTGCCCCTCCAGCTCCAGCAGCATCGGCGCGTCCGGCGAGATGGCCAGCACCAGGGCGGCCACGAGCGCGTCGTTGACCCCGCCGTGCACGGCGGCGGGCACCGCGCCGAGCAGCGCCTCGGTGACCTCCGGCGACAGCGTGACGGTCAGCGTGCGCTCGGTGGCGACGGTGTCCCGCGCCGGGTCCAGCGCCCGGCTGCCGAGCGGCGGCACCGGCTCGGCCGCGACCGCTGCCCAGTGCGCCCCGTCCGCGCCGAAATCCGCCTGGGCCAGGGCCGTGGCCCACTGGCGGTAGGAGGTCGGCGCGGGCGCGACCGGCAGACCGGTACGCAGGTCCTCGGCCAGCACCCGCAGCGAAACCCCGTCCACGACGACGTGGTGCACGGCGACGATGAGGCGGCGCTGATTTTGTGAGAAGTCGAAAGCGATCATCCGCTCCGGGCTCAGCCGCGCGACCGTGGATTCCAGGTCCCCGTCGACCGTGACGACGTCGGCCGCGGTGACCGCTCCCACCGGCGCAACGGTCAGCACCAAGCCGTCGCCGGCCGTGGCTCGCAGCACGTCGTGCGCGGCGAGCAGCCCGTCCACCAGTGCGTGCAGTTCCGGCAGCGTGAGGCCCTCCGGCGTGCGCAGCGTGACGGCCTGGAGGAAGCCGTCCATCGCGTTGCCGACCTCGTCCAGCCACGCCACGATCGGCGTCGGCGGCACCGGGCCGACCGGTTCCACCGCGGCGGCCTCCGGCTCGGCGGCGGACGACACGACCAGCGCGAGCGCGGCCGGGGTCGGGTTGGCGAACAGGTCGCGGGCGCGCAGCGTGAAGCCGGCCCGCCGGGCGGCGCGGACGGCCCCGATGGCGACGATGCTGTCCCCGCCGAGCGCGAAGAAGTCGTCCTCGGCACCGACGGTGTCCAGCCCCAGCACGGCGGCGAAAACCTCGCAGAGCGCCGCCTCGGTGGGCGTGCGCGGTGCCCGTGAGGCCGGGCGGGCCAGGATCGGGGCGGGCAGCGCGCGCCGGTCGACCTTGCCGTTCGGGGTCAGCGGGAACGCGTCCAGCAGCACGAACGCCGACGGGACCATGTACTCCGGCAACCGGTCGGCGCACCAGACGCGCAGGTCGTCCGTGGTGGCTGGAGTGGTCGTCACCGCGTACCCGATCAGGTGTCGGTCGTGCACGACCACGACGGCCTGGCGCACCGCCGGGTGCGTCGCGACGACCGCCTCGACCTCCTCCAGTTCCAGCCGCATGCCGCGGATCTTGACCTGGTTGTCGGCGCGGCCGACGAACTCCAGCGTGCCGTCGGCGTGCCAGCGGGCCAGGTCGCCGGTGCGGTACATCCGCGCACCCGGCTCGCCGAACGGGTTCGCGACGAACCGGGCGCCGGTCAGCGCGGGCGCGTTGACGTAGCCGCGGCCGAGCAGGAAGCCGGCGGCGTAAAGCTCGCCGGTGACCCCGGGGCCGACCGCCGTCAGCTCGTCGTCCAGCACGTAGAGCTGGGTGTGCGGGTTGGGCCGGCCGATCGAGGTGGCGATCCGCTCGGCCGAGTCACGGTAGATCACGTGCGAGACGCCGATGGTCGCCTCGGCCGGCCCGTATCCGTGGTAGAGCGTGGTGCTGAGCTGGGCCCGGAAGCGGTCGAACAGCTCCGGGGTGAGCACCTCGCCGCCGCACCACACGTGCTTGAGCCCGTCCAGCAGGTGGGTGCCGCGGGCCAGTTGCAGCAGCACGTCCAGCATGGAAGAAACCAGGTAGACGAAGGTCACACCCTCGGTGGCGATCAGGTCGAGCAGGTACTGCGGGTCGCGCTCGCCGCCGGGCTCGGCCACCACCACATAGCCGCCGGAGACCAGCGGCAGCAGGATCTCGTTGACGCTGATGTCGAACGACAGCGGCGCCTTGAACAGCGACGCGTCGCCCGGGCCGAAGTGCAGGATGTGCTCGACCTGCCAGCGCAGCCGCTCGGCGATGGCCTCGTGCCGGATCATCGCGCCCTTGGGCGTGCCGGTCGACCCCGAGGTGAAGATGACGTAGGCGAGCTGGCCGCCGGCGATCGCGACCTCCGGCGCTTCGGCGGCCCCTTCGGGAAGGTCGGTCAGCACGAGCTTGGCCCGCGCCTCGGCCAGCACCTGCTCGCGGCGCTGATCCGGCCAGGCCGGATCGACCGGCACGAAGGCGCCGCCGGCGACCATGACGCCGAGCACGGCGATGACCATCTCGGCGGAGCGCGGCATGCCGATGCCGACCACGTCCTCGGCCCGGACGCCCCGCTCGCGCAGGTGCCGCGCGACGGCGAAGACCCGGCCGCTCAGCTCCCGGTAGGTGAGCCGGGTCTCGCCCGCGACCAGCGCCAGCGCCTCGGGGGTACGCCCGACCTGCGCGACGAAGTCAGCGACCGCCGTCGAGATGATCTCCGGACGGGTGTGGTTGTTCCACCGCGCGAGAAGCTCCTCGACACCCTGCAGCCCTGCCGTCATCTGACCCGCACCTCCGATGGGGAACGCCCTGAGGGCGCGCGTCACCGACGCGAGATTAGGTTAGCCTAACCTCCTCATCCACGCCGTGGCGGCGCCCACAGCGGTGGCGGCCGGATAGTTGGCAGCTCAGCCGAGGGTGCCGAAGCCTGCGGTGGTTGCTCGGTCGTCGTCCTTACGGCGCAGGATCTGAACCTCCGTGGTGGCGTCCGTGCCGGTCAGTGGCAGCACCCGGACCGATCGCGGCGCGACCGCCGCGACGCTGGCCGGGGCGATCGTCACGCCCAGGCCCGCCGCGACCAGGTGGGCGACCGTTGTCCAGGTGCTCGCCTCCTGAACGATGCGCGGCGTGAATCCCGCGTCCAGGCAGGGCCGCAGATTGCGCTGGTAGGCGAGTTCGCCCGCCGGCCGAGGGAAGAACACGAACGGGTCCTGGCTCAACGCCACCGCGTCCAACGCGCCGTCCCCCGCGTGCGGGTGGTCCGCCGGCAGGATGGCCACGAAGGGTTCGCGGGCGAAGGCCGTCGCCGCCAGGTCCGGGTGGGGATCCGCGTCGCGGACGACGCCCAGGTCCATTTCGCCCTTGAGCAGCCAGCCGGTGATCTGCGCGGTGTTGCCCTCATGCAGGCGCAGGTGGACGGCCGGGTGCCGCTCACGGAAGCGGCGGATCCATTCCGGTACGCCCAGTTCGATCGCCGAGCTCACGAACGCGACGTCGAAGCGGCCCTGCTCGCCGCGCCCGATGCGGCCGGCCTCGGCCATGTCGTCGGTCACGTTCGCGAGGATCCGCCGGGCCCGGGCCAGGAAGGCCTCCCCCGCCTCGGTCAGCAACACCGAGCGGGAGGTTCGCGCGAGCAGCGGGGTGCCGATCATCACTTCCAGCTGGCGGATCTGCTGGGACAGCGGCGGCTGGGCCATGAACAACCGCTGGGCAGCCCGCCCAAAGTGCAGTTCCTCGGCGACGGTGACGAAGTAGCGCAGGTGGCGCAGCTCCACATTCATATCCCAAGGATATTGATGGTGGGGAACAAGATATTGGACGTTCGAATTGGCCGGGCGCAAGAATCCAGATATGAACCCCAGCACGCTGAGCATCACGTCCATGATCACGCCCGCCGACGCCGCGGCCTTCCAGACCCTCAACGAGGAGTGGATCAGCGGCATCTTCACGATGGAGGAGTCGGACCGCAAGACCCTCGACGACCCGTTCGGCGCCGTCGTCGATCGGGGCGGCGACGTGCTGATCGTCCGGGACGGCGAGGAGATCGTCGGCTGCGTCGCCATCGTGCCGGGCCGCGACGGCGCCTTCGAGCTGTCGAAGATGGCCGTGACGCCGGCCGCCCGAGGGCGGGGCCTCGGGCGACGGCTCGTCCAGGCAGCCGTCGACCGCGCCCGCGAGTTGGGCGCGGTCACGGTCTTCCTCGGCAGCAGCACGAAGCTGCCGAACGCCGTCCACCTCTACGAGGCCGCCGGCTTCCAGCACGTGCCCGCCGAGCAGATCCAGCTCGCCCCGTACGCCAGGGCCGACGTCTTCATGGAACTTGTGCTTTGACATCCTCTCCGCTCTAAAGGACGGAGATTCCCGCCACGCTGCGTGTGGGACACGCGGCGTCCGGGTGGGTTACCGCTTCGCCGCGCGGTGCCAGCATCGCTGCTGGTCTGACCCGCGCTCCACGGTCGTTGAAGTCCGCCTGTCCGGCGGCCTTGACGTTCTTCGCGGCGTTGACGTCCCGATCGTGGGTGCTGCCGCACAGGCAGTCCCACGCCCGGACGTTCAGCGCCATCTTGTCGTTGACCCGGCCGCAATCCGAGCACATCCGGGTGGACGGGAAAAACCGGTCCACCCGGCCGAAAGTGCGCCCGTACCTCGCGGCCTTGTACTCCAGCATGCCGGTGAAACTGGCCCACCCCGCATCGTGCACGGACTTGGCGAGCCTGGTTCGGCCGAGACCGACGACGCACAGGTCCTCGACGTACACCGCTTGGTTGTCGCAGATGATCGATGTCGAAAGCTTGTGCTGCCAATCCCGCCGGGTGTCGGCCACCCGCGCATGAGCGCGAGCGACCCGCATGACGGCCTTCTCGCGCCGGTTGCTGCCCTTGGCCTTGCGGGCCAGCGCCTGCTGCAATCGCTTGAGCTTGCGGGCCGCCCGCCGCAGGAACTTCGGCGCGGCCACCTTCACGCCGTCCGACATGACCGCGAAATGGGTCAACCCCAGATCGATCCCGATCTCGGAGTCGACCGACGCAAGCGTCTCGTCCCCGCCCGTCTGCACGACGAACGACGCGAAATACCGTCCCGCCGCATCCCGGATCACCGTCACCGAGCTGGCCTCGGACGGCAGGCTGCGCGACCAGCGGACTGGCAGGTCGCCGATCTTCGGCAGCCGCAGGCGGCCGTTGTCGAGAACCTTGAACCGGGAGTTCTTGGTGAACCGGACCGCTTGCCGGTTGTCCTTGCGGGACCGAAACCGGGGCGGGGCCACCTTGCGGCCCTTGCATCTGCCGGTGATCGAGGCGAAGAAGTTGCGGTACGCCACGTTCAGATCGGCCAGGGCCTGTTGCAGCACGACTGAGGAGACCTCGGCCAGCCACGCCCGTTCCGGGGTGTCCTTGGCCTGGGTAATGACCTGTTTGGAAAGGTCGCCGTCCGACAGATACTTCTCGCCGTTCTCCCTGGCCGTCTGCCGTGCACGCAGGCCGTCGTTGAACACCACACGGGCGCACCCGAACGACCGCGCGAGGGCTTCACGCTGGGTCTCGTCCGGGTACAGCCGATAGCGGTAACGAAGCTGCATAGGAACATCGTAACATCGAGCAGCAGAACCACCCGGCCTAGGCACTACTCGGGCCTTGGCAGCCCTCCCAGCGCGGGCCTTTCACCCCCGCCCTGAAGGGCGGAACACTGGCCTGCTTCTGGTGCAGCACCAAAGGCACTATGACCGAGGTCTGGCTGACGCGCTGGCGCGAAAAGTTACGCCAAGGGCCCGGTGCGGTTCTCAAGGTGCTGACCTCGGAGGCTCCCGAGGCCGTGGAGCTCCGACAGAATTCCCCATTTGCCGGAGTTCTTTCCCAGCCTCAGCGCCAGCAGGTCCTCAAAGCCTTCACCCACAGCGGCTGGGAACACGCGGCGTGAGGCGCGAGCAACTCGAGCACGTCCTGCGTGCCGCGAGCCAGATCGCCACCGATCCCGACGTTGTCGTGATCGGCAGTCAGTCAATCCTGGGAGCTATCCCGGAGGGTCGCCTCCCGCGGGAGGCGACCGCCTCCATGGAAGTCGACGTGGCGTTCTTCGACGACCCAGACAACCGGAAGTCCGACCAAGTCGACGGAGCGATCGGTGAGCTGCCGCCGTTCCACGAGATGAACGGCTATTGCGCCCAAGGGGTCAGCGTTTCGACCGCGACGCTGCCGCGAGGATGGCGCGATCGGTTGGTGCTGGTCGAATCACAAAGCACCCAGCCTGGACGCGGTTACGCACTCGAACCGCACGACTGCGTGGTCTCCAAGTTGGTAGCCGCCCGGGAGAAGGACCACGCCTTCGCTAGCGCTCTGATCGAGACAGGGCTGATCGACCCGACGATAGTCGCGGCCCACATCGACACCCTAGAGGTCGACTCGCGGGTCATGGAGCGCCTCAAGCGCTGGATCGGCATGTACACGTCCGCGGAGTAATGGCCGGCGCCACGCACCGGACCACCGGACGACGGGAAGAAGCATGAGGACAGCCACCAGCGCAACGAGGCCACTCAGGCCGTAACCGATCAGGTGGCGATCAGACCAGCCCGTGCCCGGTCCGTCGGTCATGCCGGCGATCCAGTCGGCGAGATTGTCGGTACGGGCACTGAGGTCCGCCCCAAGGTGGGGACATTTCGGCCCGTTGCTGACCACGGCGACCAGGACGGCGGTCCCGTCCTTCCGCTGCTGGAAATACGGCCCGCCGGAGTCGTGCGGGCACGGGCTCGTGTTCGCGCGCGGCGCCTTGCCGGATGTCTCGATGAGCGAGTCGCTCACTCGGCCCACGACGAACTGCCCCGTCTGCAGCCGTTTCGTCGACGCGAACTCCCCGTCCGACCACCCCGCCGCCACCCTTGACCCGACTGAAGACTGGTTATCGACTGTCAGCCCGTACCCGGTCAGCCGGACGACATCGCCCGCCGCAGGCGGCGCGGTGCCGATCCGCAGCGGCGCGATGTCGGTGACCGCGGTGTCGAGCTCGGCCAGGGCCACGTCGGCGGTTTCCGCCTGGCGCACGGCGACAACCTCGGCCTCGTGGCCCTCCCCGCTGCTCAGATCCGCGCGCCCGACCGTGGCGGTAGTGCGCTCCGCCACGGTCCGGCTCACCCGTCGGCCATCGGCGCTGCGGAAACAATGCCCCGCGGTGATCACCCAACGGGGTGCCAGAGCGCCGGAGCAGGAACTGTCGCGGGTGCCGGAGCCGTCGGTGGGCAGCCCGGTCATGGTCAGCAACACCGAGAACCGATAGGTGCCGTCGCGCACGTCCTCGCCGTACGCGATGGCCGATGCCGGCCGGGCACACACTGGCGCGGCGGTCAGCGCCGCGATCATCAGGATGGTGGCGAGACATCGACGAAGAGATCGCATGGGATGCCATGCTGCGCAGGCGTCCGTCCGGGCGACGTCGGCAACGTCCTTATGGATCCTTTATCGGTACTGTGCCAGCCTGGCGGACGACCACCCCCAGCCTGACGAGCGACGACGGAAGCAAGCTGGCGGGCGGCCACGGAAGCGAGGAGGGCGCGGCGTTGCGGGTGCTGGTCGCGGACGACGAGCGGGTGCTGGCCGACATGGTGGCCGAGGGACTGCGGCGGTTGTCCATGGCCGTCGACGTGGTCTACGACGGCGTCACCGCCTGGGAGAAGCTCGGCGTCAACCGCTACGACGTCGCCGTCCTCGACCGGGACATGCCCGGCAGCACCGGCGACGAGGTGTGCCGGCGGATCGCCGCGTCGGGGCTCGGCACGCGGGTGCTGCTGCTGACCGCCGCCGCCGGGATCCGCGACCGCGTCGAAGGCCTCGGCCTCGGCGCCGACGACTACCTGACCAAGCCGTTCGCGTTCGCCGAGCTCGTCGCGCGGCTGCAGGCGCTGTCCCGGCGCTCGGCTCCGGCGCTGCCCCCGGTGCTGGAGCAGGCCGGCATCGTGCTGGACGTGACCCGGCACACCGCTGCCCGCGACGGGCTGACGCTTTCGCTGTCGCCGAAGGAATACGCCGTCCTGCACGTGCTGATGCGCGCCGACGGCCGCGTGGTCAGCGCCGAGGACCTGCTTGAGCAGGCGTGGGACGAGAACGCCGACCCGTTCACCAACACCGTCCGCACGACCGTCATGACCCTGCGCCGCAAGCTGGGCGACCCACCGGTGATTCACACCGTGCCCCGGGTCGGCTACCGGCTCGGACCATGAGGTCGCCCTCGCCGGCCCGCCGAGTTCTCCTGCTCTGCGGGATCGTCCTCGTCGCGGCGCAGCTCGCCCCCGCCCTCGCCGATTACGTGCTCGCGCTGTGGCGGGAATTCGGGCCGTCCTGGTGCCGGGTGGACATGTTGCGGGCACCGGACACCGACACCCCGTTCGTCTGCGTCCAGATCTTCCGGCGCCCCAGCCTCGTGACCGGCCTCGCCCTGACACCGGTTCTCGCGGCCTTCCTGGCGGCGTGTTTCCTCGCCGTACGGTGGTGCCTGCAACCGATCCGGGCCCTGATTCCGGTGATCGCGAACGTCGGCCCGCAGAACCTGGGCCACCGGCTGCGCCCCGGTGCCGGTCGCGACGAGCTGGCCCTGCTCGGCCGCACAATCGACGACATGATGGACCGCATCGCCGTGGGTTATGAGGCACAGCGCCGATTCGCCGCCGACGCCTCGCACGAGCTGCGTACCCCGCTCGCGGTCCAGCGGATGCTGATCGAGGTCGGCATGGCCGGCGCCCGCACCGAGGATCAGCTCGCGCTGCTCACCGCCCAGTTGTTGGAGACCAACGAACGCAACGAGCGGCTGATCGAGGGCCTCCTGGTCCTCGCCGAAAGCGACCGCGGCCTGCTGTCCCGCACGCCGCTGCGGCTCGACCTGATCACCGCGGAAGTGCTCGACGCCCACCGCGCCCGGGCCAACGAAACCGGCATCACGATCACCAGCACGCTGCGGCCACGCATCGTGCTGGGCGAACAGGTGCTGCTGGAACGCCTCGTCAGCAACCTCGTGCAGAACGCCGTGCGATACAACCGTCCCGACGGCACCATCGACGTCCACGTCGGTGACGACCCCGCCCTGATCGTCGCGAACACCGGTGACGATGTGCCGGTCGACGCCGTGGCCGCCCTCTTCGAACCGTTCCGCCGGCTGTCCGGAGCCCGCATCCACCACGGCGGGGGTGCCGGCCTCGGCCTGGCGATCGCCCGCTCGATCACCCGCGCGCACAACGGCATCATCGCGGCGTCGTCCACCGGCCACGACGGCCTACGGGTCCAGGTCTCCTTCCCCGGTCCCACTGGCCCCAACTAGTTGGTCAGGCGGCGGATCTGTCAGTAGCCAGGCGGACGGGTGAAGCCGGGCAGTATGTCGGCGTCCTCCAGCGCGGCCGCGATGTCCAGCAGCCGTGACTCCGACCAGCGCGGACCCACGAGCTGTATGCCGATCGGGAGCCCGTCGTCGTCCACTCGGGCCGGCATGGTCAGCGCCGGCAGCCCGGCCAGGTTCGCGAACACCATGGAGTACCCCTGCCGGTCGTACCCAGTCGCGTCGTGCCCGAACGCTGTGGTCTGCGCGGGCGGCAGCACCAGCGCGTCGTACCCGTCGAAGTACCGCTCCCAGGCGGCGATGAACGCGTCCCGGCGGTGCAGTGCGGTGAGGTACCACCCGACCGTGCGCCGCTCGTCGGCAAGCTGGGCGCCGGGGTCGAACACGCCGGTGACGACCTCTACCAGTTCGCCGAACAGCCGCTGTTCGCCCCAGTCAAGGCTGGGTAGGTCGGCCGACACCCGCGCGCCGTGGTCGGACGCCCCGGTCGCCACCCGGCCTACGGCGGCGCGCAGGCTCGGCGACACGTCGGCGCCAGGCAGCTCGGTGGCGACGGCGAGCCGCAGGCCGGCGAGGTCGACCCGCCGGCGGGCCGGCAGCGGTACCGGCGGCACGTCCGCGTCCCGACCGTCCGGTCCGGCGATGACGCGCAACACCAGGTCCAGATCGTCGAGGGTGCGCGCAATCGGACCGGGCGCGCCCAGCACTCGGACCGCCCGGGGTACCCCGGGCGGCGGGCTGAAGAATCCGACCGTGGAAACCCGGTGCTCGGTGGTCTTCAGGCCGAGCACACCGCAGAAGTGGGCCGGTAGCCGCAGTGAACCGCCCAGGTCCGACCCCACCTCGACCGGGGACAGTCCGGCCGCAACCGCGGCGGCGGCCCCGCCGCTGGAGCCGCCGGGCGTCCGGTCGGCACACCACGGATTGTCCGTGCGCCCGAAGATCGGGTTTTCACTTTTGTAGTCGGCCAGGAACGGCGGCACGTTGGTGTGCCCCACGATGACCGCGCCGGCCGCGCGCAGCCGAGCCGCGACGGTGCCATCCGCCGTCGGGATTCGGTCGAAGACGGTGCTGCCGACAGTTGTCCGCAGGCCGGCGACGTCGTGGCCGTCCTTGAGCGTCATCGGTACCCCGCACAGCGGCCCGACCTCGTCGCCCCGCGACAGCGCGCGGTCGGCGGTCGCCGCGGCCTCGCGCGCCGCGGCCGCATCGAGCGAGACGACGGCGTTCAGCGCCGGGTTGACCGTCGCGATCCGGTCCAGGTACGCCTCGAGCACCTCGATAGCGGACAGTTCCCTGCGCCGCAGCCGGGCGGCCAGCTCAACGGCCGACAGGTAGCACAGCTCGGCCATCAGCCCCTCACCACCGGCTGCTGCAGCACGGTGCTCGCCGCTGGTCCGGTCAACTCGGCTAGGCGTGCTTCGATACTGAACATGACTCGTCCCGGTCTACGGCCTGACACGGTGTCAGGGTCAAGCGACCGTACCTCTCCGTCCGTCGGACCGCGCCCCAGGCGTTAGCCTGCGCTCGTGGAGATCACCGCAGAGCGGTTCGTGGCGAGGCTGGGCGCGCTGCCCAGACCGGTCCGGATGGGCGACATCTTCGCCCTCGCCCGCGAGTTCGTCGACCTACCGCTCGACGATATCGACCAGCTGCTGCAGAGCCCGGAGCACCACCAGCGGGTGGGTGCGCTGAGCATCATGGGCAAGCAATTCACCCGCAAGGCGACCACCGAGGCCCTGCGGACCGAGCTGTACGAGCTCTACCTACGGCGCACCGACCGCATCAACACGTGGGACCTGGTGGACCTCAGCGGCCACCACGTCGTTGGCGGGTACCTCTTCGACAAGCCGCGCACAGTGCTCTACGAACTGGCCCGCGCGGGCGACTGGTGGGAGCGGCGGCTGGCCATCTTCGCGACACTGTACTTCGTTCGCCGGGGCGAGGTGGACGACACGTTCGCCATCGCCGAGATCCTCATCAACGACCACGAGGACTACGTCAACAAGGCGGTCGGCGGGCTCCTGCGGGAGGCCGGCAAGTCCGACCAGGCGCAGCTCATCGATTTCCTCGACCGACATGCAGCGACCGCCGCCCGGGTCACCCTCCGCTACGCGATCGAGCACCTGGACCCGCCGCTCCGCCAGCATTACCTGAGGCTCCACAAGGAACAGTGAGATCCCTGGTGACCACCGAAGAAGGCCGTACTAAATCTGGTGCAGCCAGGCGATGAAGAGCACAACCGCCGGCAGCGGCAGCACCAACGCCACCGCAAGCACCCACGGCGCAGGCCGACGCCCCGTGAGCATCACGCTCAGCCTGCCGTGCAGGGTGGCGATCCCGGCAAGCATCAGCAGCGCCGCCGCAGCCATCGGCAGGCTGATCAGAAAGTGCGCCGCCCACGCACCGGCCCGGCTCGGTCCGCCCCAGGAGTTGTCGTACGGCCCGTGATCCACCAGGCCGTAGAACACCCCACGGAACACGAACGCCAGCAGTACTCCGAACGGCACCAGCGCGGTGGCCCCGAGCAGCAGGCTCAATACCGCGTGGCCGGCGACCACGATGATGCCGGGCCGCCCGGGGTCGTCCGCCGTCCCGAGCAGCCGCAACCACCATCCAGCCGCCGCCCGCGCCCGACCGATCAGCACCGCGACCAGCGACGCGGCCGCCAAGGGAAGCAGAGCTGCGCAGTAGAGCAGACGGAGGCCGAGACGGGTTCCGAGTGAAGTGGTCACCCGTCCAGGCTCGTCCCGATTTCCCTCCCGGCCTACCGGGCTGTCACCACTCCCCCGGTACGGCTACCCGCCCTACGGCTGCGCCGGGGCCGAGCTGCGCGTCTCCCAGGCCGACCAGAGCTGCGCGTAGCGGCCCTGCGCGGCCACCAGTTCCGCGTGCGGCCCGGACTCGACGATCTCGCCGTGCTCCAGCACGATGATCCGGTCGGCCGACGCCGCCTGGGTGAGCCGGTGCGCCACGATCAGCACCGTACGGCCCCGCGTCGCCGCCGCGGCCGCCTCCTCCAGCGCCCTGGCGCCCGCGCTGCCGGCCTCGGCGGTGGCCTCATCCAGTACGGCGACCGCCGGGTCCAGCAGCACCAGCCGGGCCAGCGCCAGCTGCTGTGCCTGCGCGGCGGTCAGCTCGTGGCTGCCGTCACCGACGAGCGTGTCCAGGCCCTCGGGCAGCGCCTGCGCCCACCGCAGCGCGCCGACCGTGTCCAGCGCGGCCGAAGCCTCGTCGATGCTTGCGCCGGGGCGGGCCAGCCGCAGGTCCTCGATCAGCGGCCCGGCGAAGACGTGCGTCTCCTGGCTGACGATCGCCACAGTGTCGCGCGGCAGTTCCGGCACGGGCACGCCACCGACCCGCGCCTCGCCCCCGTCGGGACGCAGCACCCCGGCGGCGATGGAGGCCACCGTGGTCTTGCCGGCCCCGGTGGAGCCGACCAGCGCCACCCGTTCCCCCGGCGCCAGCCGCAGGCTGACCCCGCGGAGCACCGGCGTGCGGCCGTCGTAGCTGAAGCTGATGTCGTCCAGGGTCAGCGCCGCGTCCGCCGGCGGCCGGCCCGCGCCGCGCTGCTCCACGGGCATTGTCTCGACCCCGACCAGCCGGGCGAGGCTCGCGCCGGCGGCCTGGATCTCGTCGAAGGTGAACAGCAGCGTCGACACCGGGTTGAACAGCCGGTGGAACAGCAGCGCGGCGGCGGAGGCCTGCCCGACGGTCACCGAGCCGTCCCGGACCAGCCAGAAGCCGACCACCAGCAGGGCCGACAGCCCGAAGAACTCGGCCCGGTTGACCCGGCCGACGAAGCGGGTGAAGAGCGTGAAGACGCCGACGTCGATGTCGCGGGCCTTGGCCGAGGCCGCGTCGATGTCGGCGAGGTGCCGCTGCTCCAGCCGGTACGCGTGCACGGTCCGCAGCCCCTGCATGCTCTCCACGAGCAACTGCGAGCGCTCGGCGACGGCCTTGCGCTCCGCGGCGTACCGGGGTGCCGAGCGGGGCAGATACCAGCGCAGCGCGACCACGTAGAACGGCACGGCCACGGCCCCGGCCAGCCCGAGCCGCCAGTCGATGCCGGCCATCGCCACCAGGCTCAGCACGCCCAGTAGCAGCGCCGAGATCATGTTCGGCAGCACATCGGAGACGGCCTTGCCGATCGCGGCGATGTCCGCGCCGACCCGGGACAGCAGGTCGCCGCGCCCGGCCCGGTCCAGCACCAGCGCCGGCAGCCGCAGCGCGGTCGCGACGGTGCTCTCCCGCAGGTCGGCGAGCATCCGGGCGCCGAGCCGGCCGACCAGGTACGAGGACAGCCCGATCGCGCCCCCGCCGATCAGCGCGGCGGTGACGATGACGATGGAGATCGACACGATCGCACCCGTGCCGGCGCCCGCGCGGACCCGGTCGACCAGCATGCCGAGGGCGTACACGGGAACGATCGAGGCCGCGGCCGCGAGCACGCCGACCAGCAGCGTCCCGGTGACCTCGGCCCGGCGGCCGCGCAGCTCGGCCCACAGCCAGCCACGGGTCTGCCGGGCCGTCGCGATAGGCAGGATCTGACTCAACGCAGCACCAACTGTCGGTAGGTCTCGTCGCTGGCGCCCAGCGCCTCGTGCGCGCCCTCGGCCGCGACCACGCCGTCGCCGAGCACGACGATCCGGTCGGTGGCGGCCAGCAGGGCGGGGCTGCTCGTGATCACGACGGTGGCGAAGCCGGCCTCCGGGCCGTGCCGCAGCGCGCGGATGCCCTGCGCGATGGCGTGTTCGGTGACCGCGTCGACGGCGGTGGTCGGGTCGTGCAGCACCAGCACGGGCGGCCGGGCGAGCAGCGCGCGGGCCAGCGCGATCCGCTGGCGCTGGCCGCCGGAGAGGCTGGCGCCGCGCTCGGCGACAAGCGCGGCGAGCCCGTCGGGCTGACTGGCGAGCACCTCGTCGGCGGCCGCGGCACTGAGCACGTCGGCCGGGATCTCGCCGTGGCCGTCCGAACCGGTGGCGTGCACGGCGACGTTGGCGGCGATCGTGCCCGTGAACAGGTCGGCGTGGTGCGGCTCGACCAGCAGCAGCCGGCGCGCGTGCGCGCGCTCCACCTGCTCCAGCGGCGAGCCGCCGAGCAGCACGCTGCCCTGGTAGTCGGCGGGGACGCTGAGCAACTTCACCAGCGCCTCGGCGTCGCCGGGGCGGCGGGCGACCACGCCGACGAACTCACCGGGCCGCACGTGCAGGTCGAGGCCGTCGAGCGGGCCGTGCCGTACGCCGGACAGCCGCAGGTCGCACGGGTCCTCGGCGGGCCGCTCGATGCCCTCGGGCAGCACCAGCCCGGCGTCGGTGACCAGCGCGACCCGGTCCGCGGACGCCCGCGCCTCGGCGATCCAGCTCGGCACCACGGCGAGGGTGCCGAACGGCTCGATGAGGAACTGGGCCAGCCCGATCACGGTGATGAACTGCCCGACGGTGATCCGGCCGGTCAGCGCGAACCAGCCGGCCAGGATCGCGATGCCGCAGGCCAGCAGGGTGCTCAGCACGGTGGAGGCGGCCAGGTAGCCGCCCTGGGTGCGCGAGGCGCGCAGGGTGGCCGCCAGCGAGCGGCGGCTGACCACGCGGTAGTTCTCGGCGGCGGCGTCCTGCGCGCCGATGCCGCGCAGCGGCCGCAGCCCGGTGACCAGGTCGGTGGCGAGCGAGGTGGCCCGGCCGGCCTGTTCCTGCTGGTCGGCGACCCGCTTGGTGATCAACGGCGAGCTGATCTGCAACAGCACCAGCACCAGCGGGGTGGCGATCAACACCACCAGACCCAGGGGTACGGAGATCAGCAGCAGCGCCACCGCACTGATCACCGTGGCGACGATCGCACCGGCGATCCGCGGGATGTAGTCCAACAGGTACGAGGTGTTGTCGGCGTCGCTGGTGGACACCGTCAGCAGGTCACCGGCCCGCAGGTCGGTACGCACGCCGCGCGGGTGCAGGATCTTCGCCGACACCTCGAGGCGCAGCTGGTGGCCCTCCTCGGCGATGGCCTTCATGAGCTGCCGCGCGCCGAACCGGTACGCCGTGGTCAGCAGCGTGAACTGCACGGCCAGCACGCCCACCCAGAGCAGCAGCTGGCCCAGGTCGCCGGGGGTGACCGCACGGTCGATGACGACACCGATCAGGATCGGCACGAACGTCTCGCAGACCTGGTGCACCGCGATCAGCGCGGTGCCGGTCCACAGCCGCTTGGCGTTGCGCGTGGTGGTGCGGAGCAGAATGCGGGCGCCGGAGCCGATCACGGTGCCATGCTGTCGCGCAGCGACTTGGGGCGCAGGTCGGTCCAGTTGGCGTCCACGTAGTCGACGGCCTCCTGCCGCGACGCCGGCCCGAAGACGCTGCGCCAGCCCGCCGGGACGTCCTTGAAGGACGGCCAGAGCGAGTGCTGCTCCTCGTCGTTCACGAGGACGTGGAAGGTGCCGTTCTCGTCGTCGAACGGGTTGCTGGACACGCGGTCTCCCCACAGATCTGCCAAAAGTAAGGACAGCCTAACCTACCCGCTGCACCACCGAAGATCGCGGGATGACCAGCGGGGTGTGCGTCTCCGGGTCGTCGATGATCCGGCAACCCAGCGCGAAGACGTCCTCGACCAGCTCGGCCGTCATGACCTCGCGCGGATCGCCCTGCGCCACGATCGCGCCCGCCTTCATCACCACCAGGTGGTCGGCGTACCGGGCGGCCTGGTTGAGGTCGTGCAGCACCGCGACCATCGTCGTGCCCTGCTCCCGGTTGAGCCGCACGCACAGCTCCAGCAGCTCGATCTGGTGCGCGATGTCGAGGAACGTGGTCGGCTCGTCGAGCAGCACGATCGGCGTCTCCTGGGCCAGCACCATGGCCACCCAGACCCGCTGCCGCTGCCCGCCGGAGAGCGTGTCGACCAGCTCACCGGAGAGATCGGTCACACCAGTGGCGGCCATCGCCGCGACCACGGCGGCCTCATCGGCGGCCGACCACTGCCGGATCAGCTTCTGATGCGGGAACCGGCCGCGGGCGACCAGCTCGGCCACCGTGATCCCGTCCGGCGCGATCGACGACTGCGGCAGCAGCCCGAGCCGGCGGGCGACCTCCTTGGCCGGCCGCGAGTGGATGTCCCGCCCGTCCAGCAGCACCTCGCCGGAGCTGGGCTTGAGCAGCCGGGACAGCGCGCGCAGCAGGGTCGACTTGCCGCAGGCGTTGGGGCCGATGATCGCGGTGAACCGGCTCTCGGGCACCACCAGGTCGAGGTGCTCGCTGATCGTCTTCTTGTCGTACCCGATGGTGATGTCACGGGCGGCCAGGCTCATCGGACTCCCTGCTCAACGTCGCGCCTGGCGGACCAGCAGCCAGACGAAGTAGATGCCACCCACCGACACGGTCACGACGCCGACCGGCAGCTGGGTCGGCGCGAACGCCCGCTGGGCGAGAAAATCGCTGATCATGAGCAGGAACGCGCCCATCGCGGCCGACGGGATCAGCGCGATGCCGGGCGTGCGGGCGAGGCGCTGGGCGAGCTGCGGTGCGGCGAGCGCGACGAAGGAGATCGGACCCGCGACCGCCGTCGCGATCGCGGTCAGGGCAACCCCGATGACCAGGTACGCGAGCCGGGTCGACTCCACGCGTACGCCCAGAGCCGCCGCCGCGTCCTCGCCCATCTCCAGGATCGACAGGCGGGGGCCGTACCCGGTCAGGAGCAGGCAGAGCACGCACACGGTGACCGCCGCCGGGGTGACCTGCGCCCAGCCGAGGCCGTTGAGACTGCCCTGCCCCCAGAGCATGGCGGCGAAGGCCGCCTGCAGGTCGACCTTGATGATGAACCACTGATTGGCCGAGGCGAGCATGGCGCTGATCGCGATGCCCACGATGATCAGCCGGAAGCCCTGCACGCCCCGCTTGAAGGCGAGCAGGTAGACGGCGACCGCGGTGGCCAGCCCACCCGCCAGCGCCCCGGCCGCGACCAGGTAGTAGCCGTTGCCGACGAACACGGTCACGATCAGCACGCCGGTGTAGGCGCCGGTGCTGAAACCGATCACGTCCGGGCTGCCCAGCGGATTGCGGGTCAACGCCTGGAAGAGGGCACCGGCCAGCCCCAGCGCGACGCCGATGATCAGGGCGAGCAGCACCCGCGGCAGCCGCCACTCGACGACCACCAGCCGGGCGGCCCGGGTGCCCTCCCCGGCCAGTGCCCGCAGCACCTCGGCCGGTGTGAGGGTGAACTCCCCGGTGCCCAGGGTCAGCACCCCGACGGCGAGCGTGGCCAGCACGAGCACGACGCAGACCAGCGCCGGGCGCACGGACAGCCGCGCGGAAACGTTCCGATGCGGACGGACCACCAGCACCCGGCGGCCGAAGTCGACGCTCACAGGCCGCTCACCCGGGCCCGGCGGACCCACCAGATCAGCACGGGCGCCCCGATGAAGGCGGTGACCACGCCGACCCGCAACTCGCCCGGCCGCACCACGAGCCGGCCGACGATGTCGGCGAGCAGCAGCAGGACGGGACCGCACACCACGGTGTATACGAAGATCCAGCGCTGGTCCGGGCCGACAATCCAGCGCACGACATGCGGCACCATCAGGCCGACGAAACCGATCGGCCCGACCGCGGCGGTCGCCGCGCCGGCCAGCAACATCACGGAGACGGTGGCCAGCAAGCGGGTGCGACCGATCCGGGCACCGAGGGTACGGGCAAGATCGTCGCCGAGCGCCACGGCGTTCAGCGACCGCGCCACGACCAGCGCGAGCACCGTCCCGGCGAGCACGAACGGCAGGATCGTGGTGGCCACCGCCAGGGGCCGCCCGGCCAGCGAACCGACGTCCCAGAACCGCAGGTAGTCGAACGCGCGCGGCCGAACCAGCCGGATGCCACCGGAGATGCCGTCCATGACGGCGCCGAGCGCGACCCCGGCGAGGGTCAGCCGGATCGGGGTGGCCCCGCCGCGCCCGGTCGAGCCGAGCAGATAGACCAGGGTGAGGGCGAAAGCGACGCCGGCGAACCCGAACCACATGTACTGCGACAGGCTGGTCAGGCCGAGCACCCCGACCGCGAAGACCACGAACAGCCCGGCGCCGGCGTTGATGCCGAGGATCTGGGTGTCGGCGAGCGGGTTGCGGGTGACGGCCTGGATGACCGCCCCGGAGAGCCCGAAGGCGACCCCGGCCAGCAGCCCGAGCACGGTGCGCGGCACCCGCAGATCCCGCACGATCGACTGGTCATCGGTGTCGGTGAAGTGGAAGAACGCGTCCCACACGGTGCCCGGCGAGATGTTCCGGGTGCCGAGCGCGATGCTGAGCAGACAGACCAGCGCGAGCACACCGAGACAAATCAGCAGGCCGACGCCGCGACGGGCCTGCGAGACGGCAACCCCGGCGCCCGGCGCCGAGGCGCGCGCCGGCGAGGAGGGTCGCGTCCGCGTCAGCACCATGCGACGAAGCTTAGGCTAACCTTCCTACCACGTCACCATCAGCCGCTACCAGCGCTCCAGCCGGGCGGGGGTGGCGGGCGTTGACGTGCTCGCGGGCCCGGTGGGGACGTGCGGCCAGAGCGCTACCAGCGCTCCAGCCGGGCGGAGAGCACGGCGAGGGCGGCCATCCCGGCGGTGGAGGTCCGCAGCACGGAATCGCCGAGCCGCACCGGCTGCGCCCCGGCCGCGACGAAGGACCCGAGCTCCTGGTCGCTGATCCCACCCTCGGGCCCGACGACCAGCACGATGTCCCCGCCGCCGGGCAACTTGGCCCGGCTGAGCCGGTCGGTGGCCTCCTCATGCAGCACGAACGCGGCCGCGGCGGCGGAAAGCAGACCGCCGACCTTCTTGGTGGAGACATCGGGATTGCCGGACACGACCGGAAGCCACGGACGACGGGCCTGCTTGGCGGCCTCCCGCGCGGTGCTCACCCACTTCTCCCGGGCCCGCACGCCGCGGTCGCCCCGCCACTGGGCCACGGAACGGGAGGCGGCCCAGGGAACGATCTCGTCGACCCCGATCTCGGTCATGGCCTGCACGGCAAGCTCACCCCGGTCACCCTTGGCAATCCCCTGCACCACGACAAGCCGGGGATCCGGCACCTCGGCGAACTCCCGCCCAAGCACGTTCACGTCGACGCTGCCCCGGCCGACCCCGGTCACCTCGGCGACCGCGGTCCCGCCCCGCCCATCGGAGAGCAACAGATCCTCACCGACCTTGAGCCGCTGCACGGTGGCGGCATGATGCCCCTCCGCACCGGCCAGCGTGAACCGCCTGCCACTGGGCAGGTCGTCAACCAAGAAAAGAGGCGCAGACACCAGGCGAGGCTACCCAACAAATGGCCGGGCCCCGATCATGGAACCCACCACCCCGGCAAAACCACCCGCAATGACCCGTAGCGGGCGTTTTGACCAAGCCAGCCTCCCAAACCTCCACCGTCCACCGCGATAGTGACGCCGGCGACACTCCCTCCGCCGGAACCGCCAGCCAGGCGACCATCTCCACGACGCCGTCGACCTGCCCGCAACGCCCGACCAGCCACGAAGGCTCAGAATCCCACCCACAGCCCCCCGAGCCGCCCCGCCCCACGCCGCCCCGCGCCGCACCACCCCACGCCACCCCGTCCCGCGTTACGCCGCGCCGCCCCGCCCGCGCCGCCCGCGCCGCCCGCGCCGCCCGCGCCGCCCGCGCCGCCCGCGCCCGGATCTTGTGGCGGCAAGGTCCGCTCCACACCCAAACGCAACAACGTCGAATCAAGGTTGGCGACCCGGCCCGGATCTTGTGGCGGTGCGGTCCGCTCCGTGCCCGCATACAACAACGTTGATTCAGGGTTGGCCACCCGGCGGAGATCTTGTGAGGATCGGTCAGCTCCGGGAGGCTTCTGCAAGGCCCCCTCGATGACCTGCCCGGATCGTGGGCGTTATGCCGGGCATTTCGGGCGGGGACGCTCGGCCGAGTCTCGGCACCCCAGCGTTGGCCGATGGCGCGCCATAGCGGTGCGGAGCCAGGCCCAAGCCCCGCAAGATCTTCCACTGTTTCGCCGACCCCGGATCAACGTAGATGCGTACGGGCACGGAGCGAACCGCGCCACCACAAGATCCCCACCAGGGCACCGACCCCGAATCAACGTAGATGCATACGGGCACAGAGCAGACCGCGCCACCACAAGATCCCCACCAGGGCACCGACCCCCGAATCAACGTAGATGCATACGGGCACAGAGCGAACCGCGCCACCACAAGATCCGGCCGCGGCTCGAGCTGGCCAGCGGGCGTGATCGCCTGATGGGGGTATGCCGATCAACTAGCGGCCCAGCCACGCCGAAGTCTCCCGGGCCACTGGTTATCAAGATCTCAGGGAGGGACGCAAGATCCTCGCGGGTCCCGCCGCCCCCAAGCGATCTTGTGACTTCGAGGCACGGAGCGAATTGGCACGGAGCGGGCCAATTCGACGGCCCGCCGGGCGGTGGAACCGCCCAGCGGGAGAACGCGGATCCACGCACGCAGCCGGCAGGGTGAGGGCGGCCGTTCATGAGCCGCTAGGCGATTGGCCGCCCTCGCCCGACCTCGGCGGGAGCGACGGTCAGCACCATGCAACCAGGCACGACATCCTGAATTTGATCTTTATCTGGAAGCCGGCTCAGTGGCCGTTGAAGGCGTCTCGCATGCGGGAGAAGAATCCGCCCTGCTTGCTCAGCTCCGCGATGTCCTCGCCGCGGGTCTTGGCGAAGTCGCGCAGCATCCGCTCCTGGTCCGCCGTCAGCTTGGTCGGCGTCTTCACGTCCAGGTGCACGAACAGCTCGCCCCGGCCCTGGCCGCGCAGGTGTGGCACGCCCTTGCCGCGGATGCGCAGCGTCGAGGCCGGCTGGGTGCCCGGTTTGACCTCGATGTTTTCCTCGCTGTCCAGCGTCTTGATGGTCAGCCGGGTGCCGAGCGCCGCCGCCGTCATCGGCAGGGTGACCCGGCAGTGCAGGTCGTCGCCCTTGCGGGAGTAGACGTCGTGGGGGCGTTCGTGGATCTCCACGTACAGGTCGCCGGCCGTGCCGCCGCCCGGGCCCACTTCGCCCTGCTGGGCCAGGCGGATGCGCATGCCGTCCTCGACGCCGGCCGGGATCTTCACGGTCAGCGAGCGGCGGGTGCGGATCCGGCCGTCGCCGGCGCAGGTCGGGCAGGGCTGCGGGATCACCGTGCCGTGGCCCTGGCAGGCCTGGCACGGGCGGGACGAGACGACCTGGCCGAGGAACGTGCGCTGCACCGATTGGACCTCGCCGCGGCCGCCGCAGGTCTCGCAGGTGGCCAGGTGGGTGCCGGGTGCGGTGCCCGCGCCGGAGCACTGGGTGCACAGCACCGCGGTGTCGACCGTGATCGGGGCTTCGACGCCGAAGGCGGTCTCCACCAGGTCGAGCTCCAGGCGCAGGATCGCGTCGGCGCCCGGCCGGGTGCGGGGGCGGGGGCCGCGGGAGCCGCCGCCGCCGGCCGCCGTGCCGAAGAACGCGTCCATGATGTCCTGGAAGCCGACGAACGGGCCGGCGCCGCCGGGACCGCCCGGTCCGCCCGCACCGCCGCCGCCCGGCGCCAGCGGGTCACCACCGAGGTCGACGATCTGCCGCTTCTGGTCGTCCGAGAGGACCTCGTACGCGGCATTGATGTCTTTGAACTTCTCGTGCGCCTCGGGGTCGGGGTTGACGTCCGGGTGGTACTGACGAGCCAGCTTGCGATAGGCACGCTTGATCTCGTCGTCGGTGGCTTCGCGGCTGATGCCGAGAATTCCGTAGTAGTCCTTGGCCACAGGGTTTCGAGTCCTCATGTCTGCCCAGCGCTGAGCGGTTCCGTCAGTTTTGTGCCAGCAAATCGCCAACGTAGCGTGCCACGGCACGCACGGTCGCGATGGTGCCGGGGTAATCCATCCGGGTCGGCCCGAGCACACCGAGCCCACCAACGATCGTCTTGCCTGGTCCGTAACCCGTGCTGACCACGGATGCCGCCCGCAGGTTGTCGATCTCGTTCTCGTCGCCGATGCGGACCCGGGTGGTGCTCGGTTCCACCTCGCCGATGAGCTTGAGGAGGATGACCTCCTCCTCCAGCGCCTCGAGGACCGGCCGCAGCGTGCCCTGGAAGTCCAGCACGCCGCCGCGGGTCAGGTTTGCCGTGCCCGCCAGAGCGAGGCGTTCCTCACTGCGCTCGACCAGTGTCTCAAGCAACACCGAGGCGACGCATGCCATCGTGGTGCGCTTTTCCGGGGCGCACTCGTCGACCAGAACCTGCACCAGCGGCGGGGTGTCGGCGAGCTTCTCGCCGGTGAGTTTAGAGTTGATCTTGCGGCGCATGTCCAGCACGTCGTCGCTGGCCGTCGGCCCCGGCAGCTCCACCAGGCGCTGCTCGACCCGGCCGGTGTCGGCGATCATCACCAGCATGAGCCGGGTGGTGGAGATCGGCACCAGCTCGAGGTGGCGCACCGAGGAGCGGGCGAGGCTCGGATATTGCACGACGGCGACCTGACGGGTCAGCTGGGCGAGCAACCGCACCGTGCGGTGCACCACGTCGTCGAGGTCGACCGCGCCGACCAGGAAGCGCTCGATGGCGCGGCGCTCGGCCGGGCTCAGCGGCTTGACCCGGGAGAGCCGGTCGACGAAGAGCCGGTAGCCGGCGTCGGTCGGCACCCGGCCCGCGCTGGTGTGCGGCTGCCGGATGTAGCCCTCTTCCTCCAGCACCGCCATGTCGTTGCGGACCGTGGCCGGGGAGACGCCCAGCTGATGGCGCTCGACCAGGGATTTGCTGCCCACCGGCTCCTGGGTCGCCACGTAGTCCTCGACTATGGCGCGGAGCACTTCGAGCTTGCGGTCGTCAAGACTCATGTCGGCCCCTCCCCTTGGCTGCCCCTGGCACTCCTCAAAGTCGAGTGCCAGTCTACGTCGCCCGCGCCCGCCGCGCGATGATCAGCCGACAGGGCCTGTGTCACTTAGCCGAGTGTCTATTCTCCGACGTCACCAGGGTGTTGCCCTCGCCACGTTCGACCTGCGGTCCTACCGTGTGCGCATGACTGAACCGCCGCGTCCACCCGGTGAGGGGAACCCCTCGGACCCCACCAGACCTTTCAACCCGCAGTCGGGTAACGATCCGGCCTCCGGATCGCCCCCGCCGTACGGCTCACCGCAGCCGCCGCCCTACGGCTCGCCGCCGCCCACCTCGGGCGCCGGGGGCTACGCTCCCCCGCCGACCTCCGGTGCCGGTGGCTACGGCCCGCCGCCCTCGTCGGGTGCCGGCGGCTACGGCCCGCCGCCCAACGACCCCCAGTACGGCGCTCCCGGCGGCTACGGACAGCAGCCGGGCGGCTACCCGCCCGGTGGCTACCCGCCCGCGGGCTACGGACCGGGCAACGACGACAAGACCTGGATCCTGGTGGCCCACTTCGGTGGCGCGGCCGGCGCGTTCCTCGGCGGCGGCTGCTCCGGCTGGATCGCGCCGCTGGTGGCGCTGCTGGCCCGGGGCAACCAGTCGCCGGTCGTGCGGGCCGAGGCGGTCAAGGCGCTGAACTTCCAGATCCTCTGGTCGATCATCGCGGTCGTCGGCTGGGTGCTGACCTGCATCGTGATCGGCTTCTTCGTCGGGCTCGCGGCCTGGGCGATCGCCACGATCATCGGCGTCATCGCCGGCGTCAAGGCGAACAACAACGAGCCGTACAACTACCCAATGACGGTCACGCTCGTCAAGTAGCGCTCTCGGTGGCGCCGGGCTCCGGCCCGGCGCCACCGCGTCACGGCAGCAGGTCGCGGATCACGGCGTCGGCCAGCAGCCGGCCACGCAGGGTGAGGACCACCGAGCCGGCCTCGTAGGCCGCCGGGTCCAGCAGGCCGTCGGCCAGGGCCCGGGCCGCGCCGGCCAGCCCGGGGGCGTCGAGCGCGGTCAACGGCAGGCCGTCGCGCAGGCGGACCCGCAGCATCACGTCTTCGACGTGCCGGTCGGTGTCGGTGAGGATCTCCCGGCCCAGGCCGGGCGAGAGACCCGCTTCGACCCTTTTCGCGTACGCCGTGGGGTGCTTGACGTTCCACCAACGCACGCCGCCCACGTGGCTGTGCGCGCCCGGCCCGAGGCCCCACCAGTCGCCGCCGGTCCAATACAGCAGGTTGTGCCGGCAGCGGGCCGCCGGCGTTGTCGCCCAGTTCGACACCTCGTACCAGGAGAAACCCGCCGCGCCGAGCGCCTGCTCCGCGGCCAGGTAGCGGTCGGCGGCCACGTCGTCCTCCGGGTACGGCAGCTCGCCGCGGCGCATCCGGGCGGCCATCCGGGTCCCGTCCTCGACGATCAGCGAGTACGCGCTGACGTGGTCCACCCCCGCGTCGATCACGGTGCGCAGCGAGGCGGCGAAGTCCTCGGGGCGCTCGCCCGGCGTCCCGTAGATCAGGTCCAGGTTGACGTGGTCGAAGCCGGCCTCCCGTGCCTCGATCGCGGCCTGCGGCGCCCGGCCCGCGGTGTGCTTGCGGTCCAGGATCCTCAGCACGGCCGGGGCGGCGGACTGCATGCCCAGCGAGATGCGGGTGTAGCCGGCCCGGCGCAGCGCCCGCAGCGAGGCCGGGTCGACCGACTCCGGGTTGGCCTCGGTGGTGATCTCGGCGCCGGCCGCCAGCCCCCAGGTCTGGTCGATGCCGTCGAGGATCCGGCCCAGGTCACCGGGGTCGAGCAGGGTCGGCGTGCCGCCGCCGACGAAAACGGTGTCGACTTGCGCGCCGGTGACCGAGGCGGCCAGCTTCAACTCGGCCAGGACCGCGTCCGCGTAGCCCTCGCGGCTGGTGCCGCCGCCCAGCTCGCTGGCGGTGTAGGTGTTGAAGTCGCAGTATCCGCAGCGGCTCGCGCAGAACGGCACGTGGACGTAGACCCCGAAACCGCGCCCGCCGACGTCGCGTAGGGCACTGTCGGGCAGCGAGCCGTCACTCGGTACGGGCTCGCCGTCGGGGAGGGGACCAGGCATCCGTCAAGTGTGCACGTCCCCCGTTAGGGTTCCGGCATGGAGTTGGTCCGTACCGCCACCGCCGCCGGAGTGACCACCGTCACGCTGGACAGCCCGGCGAACCGCAATGCGCTCTCCGCCCAGCTCATGCGTGAGCTGCTGGAAGGGCTGGGCGCCGCCGTCGCCGACCCGGCCGTCCGGGCGGTGGTGATCTCGCACACCGGGCCGGTCTTCTGCTCCGGGGCCGACCTGAAGGAGACCGCCGCGGCCCGGGAGTCCGGCCGGATCCCCGCCGAGCTGCTGGCCGACGTGCTGGCCGCCATCTGGGAGTTCCCGAAGCCGGTGCTCGCCCGGATCGCCGGCCCGGCCCGCGCGGGTGGGCTCGGCCTGATCGCGGCCGCCGACATCGCGGTCTGCACCCGGGAGGCCACGTTCGCGTTCTCCGAGGTGCGGCTCGGCGTGATCCCGGCAGTGATCAGCGCCACCGTGCTGCCCCGGCTCGCACCCCGGGCGGCGGCGGCGCTCTACCTCACCGGCGACGTGTTCGACGGGGCACGCGCGGCCGAGATCGGGCTGGTCACGGCCGCCGTGGAGGCGGACGGGCTGGACGCGGCCGTCGCCGCGTACACGGGGTCTCTGGTCCGGGGTGGTCCGCTGGCCCTGGCCGGCACCAAGCAGTTGCTACGCCGCCGGCCGGCCGAGACCGTGCGGGCCGACCTGGCCGAGCTGTCCGAGCGCTCGGCCGGCTACTTCCGGTCGGCCGAGGGCCGCGAGGGTGTCAATGCCTTCCGCGAGAAGCGCCCGGCCTCCTGGGTGCCGGTGACACAGGAGAGCGGCGCTCGTTGACTACGCTTGTCACCTGACGGAGGGAGTGTGCATGGGAAAAAAGCCGATACTGCTGGTAACTGCTCTGCTCTCGCTCCTCGGCGCCCTCGGGGTGATCGTGGCCGTCAACTCCTTCGAGGGCAAGATCCAGCTCCCGCAGCTCGGCCCGGAATGCATCGTGCGCGCCGACGGCGAGGTCGCCCTCGACCTGGTGCAGATGGCGAACGCCGCCACGATCACCGCGGTCGGCCTGCGGCGCAAGATGCCCGAGCAAGCCATCGTGATCGCCCTGGCGACCGCGCTCCAGGAGTCCAAGCTGGAAAATCTGGACACCGGCGACCGCGACTCGGTCGGGCTCTTCCAGCAGCGACCCAGCCAGGGCTGGGGCACGCCGGAGAAGATCCAGGATCCGAGGTACGCGGCGGGCAAGTTCTATTCGGCCCTCAAGAAGGTCAAGGGCTGGCAGAAGATGCGGGTCACCGACGCGGCGCAGAAGGTGCAGCGGTCGGCCTACCCGAACGCATACCAGAAGTGGGCCGACGAGTCCGCCGTGCTCGCCAAGGCGCTGACCGGCCGGGCCACCGGCGCGGTCGAGTGCACGGTAAGCGGCAAGCCCGCCCTGCGCGGCGCCACCGCCTCGGCGGCGCTGGCCGAGGGCATGCGGCTGGACTGGGGCAAGGGCCTCACCACCATCGAGGCGAGGCAGGCCGGCGGCCTGACCGTCGCGGTCAAGAACGTCAACGCCGGCTGGCGGTACGCACACTGGCTCGTCTCGCACGCCAGCATCACCGGGGTGGAACGGGTCCGGTTCGCCGACCGGGAGTGGAGCGCGCCCGACGGCAAGTGGCAGCCGGTAACCGGCGCCCAGGGCGAGGGCAGCAGCACCGTGGTCGCCGAGGTCTACAGCTGATCGATCGAGATCCCCGCCGACCTTCACATTCACGTTTTTTCACGTGTTCCGGTGTCACGATCACGATGTTGCCTGGTCATAGCGCTGCGTGTATCTTCACGTGGACAGACAGCGACGAGGCTGGTACTAGTTAGTCGTGCTCCAAGCCATCGAATGGATCCATCTGGGAGCCGTCAGCGTCGCCGCCATCATCATCGGTACATGCCGGCACAAACCCGCCCGGATCGGACCCTGGCTCCTGCTCGCCGCCTCCGTCGCGGCACTAGCCGTCGGGGATGTCTTCTACGCGCTCGACAACATGTCGGCCGCGGACATCTGCTACGTCTCGATGTTCGCGCTCGTGGTGCTGGCGATGATCCAGCTGACCCGCGGCGGCGCGATGCTGATCGACCGGGCCCGGCTGATCGACCTGGTGGCGTGCTGCTGCGCGGGCCTGCTGGTGATCTGGGTCTTCGTGATCGGCGGCAACGGCCAGTTCGGCAGGATCTCGGCCGCGGACGTGATCGGCGGCCTGCTGCTGGTGGGCGTGGCCGTCCGGCTGATCGTGGCCGCCTGGTTCAACTGGTCCGCGATGCTGCTGGGCGTCGGCGCGCTGGGCATGCTGGCGAGCGACATCGCCTACCCGATGGCGCCGGGCAGCTGGAGCGAGTCCGGCTACATCGTCCTCTACCTGGCCTGGGGCGCGGCGGGCCTGCACCCGTCGATGGCGCGGCTGACGGCCCCGCTGCCGACCCGCCCGATGCCATGGCAGGGCCGCTGGGCGACGCTGCTGGGGCTCTCCGTGGCCACACCCCCGCTGGTGCTGCTCATCGAGGCGGCGCAGGGCCCGGTCCACGACGGGGTGGTGATCGCGACCGTGGGCGTGCTGACGGTCGTGCTGGCCTGCACCAGGCTGACCGACTCCGTGGCCCAGAACAGCCAGGCGCTCACCCGCGAGCGGGTGCTCCGCGAGGCCAGCGCGGAGCTGGTCGCGGCGGCCGATGCGGCGGCGGTGGACGAGGCGGTGCGGTCGGCGGTGACCCAGCTGCTGCCGCCGCACGACGTGCAGCGCATCGTCTTCGCCACCGACGACCGCCAGCTCACCCTGCAGGCCCTCCCGGCCGCGGCGTCCAGCCCCCGCCCCCGCAGCTGGTGGCTGGACGACAAGACGAAGAACGACGCGGGCACCGGCGACGGCACGCTGGTCTGCCCACTGTGGCTGGAACCGCTGGCGGTGGCCCGCCCGAACGGCGGCGCCCTGGTGCTGGCGGGCCGCAAGGACATGCTCACCGCGAGCCGCGACGCCCTGGAAGTGCTGGCCGGCCAGGCGGCGCTGGCCCTGGACCGGATCTCGCTGGTGGAGGCGGTCGGCCGCCGCGACAGCGACCTGTACCTGCGCGCGGTGATCCGCAACACCGCGGACATCATGCTGGTCATCGACGACGACCAGCAGATCCGGTACGCGAGCCCGGCCCTGCACGAACTGATCGGCGCGAAGGAGCTCCCGCCGTTCACCACCCTGCACGACCTGGTCCACCCGGACGACCGCAGCCAGATCCGCCGCGCCCTGCTCGACGAGGGCGACGGGGTGGTCTACTGCTCGCTGCAACGGGCGGACGAGAGCCAGGTGATGGTCGAGGCCACCTACCGGGACCTGCGCGAGGACAGACTGGTCCAGGGGTACGTGGTGACGATGCGCAACGTGACGCAGTCCCCGGAGTCGGTGGAGCAGGTGCCGCACCTGGAGCACGTGGACGAACTCCCGGCATGGGTAAACCGCCGCAGCGCCCAGCACAAGTTCCGGTACTGAGTTCGTCGGTCACGGGCCCGCGGGTGGCGGGGTCCGTTCAGGCCTGCCGAATCACCTAGATGATCTATTCCACGGATGCGGGACAGCAGGTCGCCGGTCGATCGCCACACCCCGATCAGGCGATCCGGCCCACCGGCCTGCTCGGCCCCCGGGCCGGATCTTGCGGCGGCACGGTCCGCTCCGTACCCGTGCGCATCAACGTCGATCCCGGGTTGGTGACTTGGCGAGGATCTTGTGGCGGCGCGGCCGGCGCCGCGCCGCCACGACACATCATCGCCCAGGGATCAGATCCCTCTTCGCTGATCGCATGGACTTTGTCGGATTCCCCAGCGACAAGCTGCGCGGACGGGGGCGTTGGTCACTGTCCGGACCGCTACCGGCGGCCCGATCAGGTGATCCCTGACCGCCTACGACCACCGACTTAAATAGGTCATCTAGGCAAACCGCAGGAACGCCGGCCCCTGAGGACCGGCGTTCCTGTGGATCAGATCGGATGGATCGGCGTTAGCCGACCCGGCTCAGCGGGTGACGCCGCGGCGGCCGGCTTCAGCGGGTGACGCCGCGGCGGCCGCTGATGCCGACGACCAGCGCCACGCCCACGGCGGCGAGCAGGACCTGGAACAGCAGCTCGATCCAGTCGATGCCGCCGGTCGAGTCCACGCCGAAGGCGCGGGCGATGACCGTGCCCAGCAGGGCTGCCACGACACCGATGACCATGGTCAGCCAGATCGGAATGTTCTGCTTGCCGGGTACGACCAGGCGGCCCAGGGCGCCGATGATCAGGCCGACGATAAGCGCGGTGATGATGCCGGTGACGGTCATGGGGGTCTCCTCGGGGGATAGAACTGTTGCTGCGTTCGTCTGGACCCCAAAGTTCCCGACTGATCCGAAAACCAAACCGCCCTATTTCTTGGTCGACTTGAGGTCGACCGAGTCTGATGTCGACAGTGCGGCGATGAAGGCCTCCTGGGGCACCTCCACGCGGCCGACCATCTTCATCCGCTTCTTGCCTTCCTTCTGCTTTTCGAGCAGCTTGCGCTTGCGGCTGATGTCACCGCCGTAGCACTTGGCCAGGACGTCCTTGCGGATGGCACGAATCGTCTCGCGGGCGATGATCCGGCTGCCGATGGCGGCCTGGATCGGCACCTCGAACTGCTGCCGCGGGATGAGTTTCTGCAGCTTGGCGGCGATGGTGATGCCGTAGTTGTAGGCCTTGTCCTTGTGCACGATCGCACTGAACGCGTCCACCGGCTCGCCGTGCAGCAGGATGTCGACCTTGACCAGCTCGGCCGCCTGCTCGCCCGAGGGCTCGTAGTCCAGCGACGCGTAGCCCTTGGTCTTCGACTTCAGCTGGTCGAAGAAATCGAAGATGATCTCACCCAGCGGCAGGGTGTAGCGCAGCTCCACCCGTTCGGTGGACAGGTATTCCATGCCCAGGAGCTGGCCGCGACGGCTCTGGCAGAGCTCCATGACCGCGCCGACGTATTCGTTGGGAACCAGGACCGTCGCCTTGACCACGGGTTCGTGGATCTCGGCGATCTTGCCGTCCGGGAACTCGCTCGGGTTGGTGACGACGAACTCGGCCGCGTCCTCGGTGAAGACCCGGTAGACGACGTTCGGGGCGGTGGAGATCAGATCGAGGTTGAACTCGCGTTCGAGCCGCTCGCCGATGATCTCGAGGTGCAGCAGGCCGAGGAAGCCGCACCGGAAGCCGAACCCGAGCGCGGTGCTCGTCTCCGGCTCGTAGGTGAGCGAGGCGTCGTTGAGCTGCAGCTTGTCGAGGGCGTCGCGCAGCGCCGGATAGTCCGAGCCGTCGATCGGGTAGAGGCCGGAGTAGACCATCGGCTTCGGGTCGGAGTAACCGCCGAGGGCCTTCGAGGCCGGCCGGTTGTTGTTGGTGACGGTGTCGCCGACCCGGGACTGGCGAACGTCCTTCACGCCGGTGATCAGGTAGCCGACCTCGCCGACGCCGAGCGCGCCGGCCTTCTCCATCTCGGGCGAGACGACGCCGATCTCCAGCAGCTCGTGCACGGTGCCGGTGGACATCATCTTGATCCGGTCGCGGGCCTGGATCCGGCCGTCGATGACCCGGACGTACGTGACGACGCCGCGGTAGGCGTCGTACACCGAGTCGAAGATCATCGCGCGGGCCGGGGCGTCGGCCTCACCCACCGGTGGCTGGAACTGGCGGACGACCTCGTCGAGCAGATGCGCGACGCCGACGCCGGTCTTGCCGGAGACCCGCAGGACGTCCCCGGGCTCGCAGCCGATGAGCTTGGCCAGCTCCTCGGCATACTTCTCCGGCTGCGCGGCCGGCAGGTCGATCTTGTTGAGCACCGGGATGATGTGCAGGTCGTTCTCCATCGCCAGGTACAGGTTGGCGAGAGTCTGCGCCTCGATGCCCTGCGCCGCGTCGACCAGCAGGACCGCGCCCTCACAGGCGGCGAGGCTGCGGGAGACCTCATAGGTGAAGTCGACGTGACCCGGGGTGTCGATCATGTTGAGGACCGCGGTGTCGCCCAGGCGGTCGCCCTCCCGGACGACCCAGGGCATGCGCACGGCCTGGCTCTTGATCGTGATGCCGCGCTCGCGCTCGATGTCCATCCGGTCGAGATACTGGGCGCGCATCTGCCGCGGGTCGACCACGCCGGTGATCTGCAGCATCCGGTCGGCCAGGGTCGACTTCCCGTGGTCGATGTGCGCGATGATGCAGAAGTTGCGGATGCGACCAGGATCGGTCGCTCCGATGATGTTCACGCCGGGGTCGAGCGGTCCAGGCACGATCGTCCGTTCTCTACAAGCGGGCTGGCTGCCGATGGAAGCACCGGCAGCGTCTATCGTCCCACGCCGCACGGGGAGCCCGGATCACACCCGGTCCAGCGGCAGATGTGGCACGCCCGGAAGCTCGACGTGGATCTCGGCGCCGGGCCGGATCGGACCACCCTGCAGGACCACTGCCATGACGCCCGCCCGGCGGCTGACCGAGCCGTCGTCTTCCCGGACCAGGACGCGTTTGAGCAGGCCCGGACGGTAGTGGTTGATCTGCTGGCAGGGATTGCGCAGCCCGGTGACGACGATCGCCGGGCGGGAGTCAAGGGCCTGCCCGGTCGGTGCGCCGGCAGGCTGCTCGGATGCAAGGCGAGCGGCGAGCGCGGCGACGGCGTTGGCGGCGGATTGGTCGAGGGTGGCATGCGCCGCGACGGCGACGACAGCCGCGGCGCCGTCAGCCGGACCGGTCACCGCGGATCCGACCGGCGAGGAATCAGCAGCGCGCGTGGGCACAGAACCGGCACCAGCAGCGTCCGCCGGGGCCGGGCCGAAGCGCAGGATCGTCCCCACCGGCAGGGCGAGCAGGTCGATGCCGCTCGTCGTGACGTTCTCACCCAGGCCGCCGGGCGGCACCTCGTAGCCGGCCTCGCTCAGCTCGTCGTGCAGCTCGCTGCGGATCAGGTGCACCTGGCGGAGATTGGGCTGGTCCGGGTCCGCGGCCACCCGGCCGCGGTGCTTGACCGTGACCCCGGCGTGCACGTCTCCCGCCACGCCGAGCCCGGCGATCAGCACGATCTCGTCGCGGACCGGCTTGGTGAACGAATACACGTCGTTGCAGCTCACGGCCGCGACCGCGCCACGCATCGATAGTTGCTGTCCCGGCTTCTCCTGCTGATGAACGCCCATACGCCCGAGTCTGGGCATGCCGAACCCACCCTTTCCACCCGTTTCCCGTCCCCTGGGCGGCGCGCCCGCGGGCCAGGAACCGCGGCTCAGTCCGGCGGCTCGAGGAACAGGGCGGACAGGCGGGGCAGCCGCTTTCGCATCTCGTCCTCGTTGTCGAAATCCCACAGCATCGCCGGGTCCAGGCGGGGTCTCGGGGTCTCCCGCGGCGGCAGCTCATCGCCGGTGGCCTGCCGATGGGCCTCCTCCGCGATGGTCAGCACCTCCTCGGCCTCGAACACCGCACCCGTCGATGCCGCTGCCCGCACCGACGGGAGCTCGACGAGCGAATCCGGCTCGCGGACCGCGCGGGCCACGACGTCTCGCCCGTTGGCGATCAGCCAGCCGCGGAAGTTGTCGAAGCCGTCCTCGGAACAGCCGCCGTTGATCAGATAGGCCGCGGCCCAGAGGTCTTCCTTGCCGGAGGCGGCCAGCACCTTGTCGAGGTGGCGGCCCCACGCCACGATCTCGTCGGGGGCCTGCCCGACCAGCTCGGCGGTGGCCCGCCTCGCCACCTCGCCGGGCGAGCCCGGCCGGTCGGCGGTAGCCCGGTCGATAACCGCCCAGAAGTCGTCCGTTCTCATGGGCACAGCGTGCCAGCCGGGTACGACAAAAAACGGGAGGCAGGATGGGAGGCATGCGCGCCGTCTCTTTGCCCGAGGTCGCTTACGGCGCTACCGCCGTACGCCCGGATTGGGGCGATCTGCCCGCCGCCTTGCGGGATGCGATCAGCTTGCGGCTCGGCGCGCCGGTGGTGGCCGCGACCACCGCGGGCGGCGGCTTCACCAGGGCTTTCGCGGCCGTGCTCACGACGGCGGCCGGCGAGCGCGCCTTCGTCAAGGCCGCGCCGCTCACCGAGCCGATCGCCGACTGGTACGCCCGTGAGGCGGCCGTCACAGCGGCGCTGCCGGCGGCGGTTCCGGCAGCCCGCCCGCGGTGGACCCTCATGGCGGAGGGGCACTTCGTGCTGTGCCTGGAGGCGATTGCGGGGCACGTGCCCGCACTGCCATGGGCGCCCGGCCACCTGAGCGCGGCGCTGACGGCCTGGCGGACGTCGGCGGTGGCCCTGGGCAGGCCGGGCGCCGAACTGCTCGCGTTGGGCCTGCCTCGGCTCGGCGACATCGTGCGTGACGAACTGTCGTGGTGGTCCGAGATCGCGGCGGGGCGCGCGCCGTTGCCGCCGGCGCCGGCCTGGGTGCCGGGCCGGCTGGGCGAGCTGGCCGCGCTGGAGCGTGGCCTGCCGGAGCTGGTGACCGGGCCCGGCATGCTGCACGGCGACCTGCGGGTGGACAACGTTCTGCTGGACGGGTACGGCGGCGCGTGGCTCTGTGACTGGACCTGGCCGTGCCTGGGCGAGCCGTGGTTCGACACGGTGACGCTGCTGGTCACGGCGTACGCGAGCGGGCTGGACGCTGATGCCGCGCTGCAGCCGTGGCAGGCACCGGACGACGGGGTGGACGGGGCACTGGCCGCACTCGGCGGATACTGGCTGGCCTCGGCGGCCCGGGGACCCAGCAGCGCCTCGCCGCACAGCCGGCAACACCAGCGGTTCAGCGGCGAGCAGGCGCTCGCGTGGCTGGCCGAACGCCGCGGCTGGACGCCACCGGAATGAGCCCCGGCGCGGGGTTCTCGCAGGCCGGTCGGTCGAGCGATTTGGGTGGCGCGAACCGCGCCTGATACATTAGTTCGTCGCGTGTGGTGACGTTGCTTCCTGCTGTGTCGCCACCGTCCGAGTACATCATCCGAACTAGTCAGGACAAGGCTGTCGCGTGGCGAACATCAAGTCCCAGATCAAGCGCAACCGGCAGAACGAGAAGGCTCGGCTGCGCAACAAGTCGGTCAAGTCGTCGCTGAAGACGGTGATCCGCAAGCTGAACGAGGCGAGCGCCGCCGGCAACAACGACACGGCGACCGCCCTGCTTCGTGACGCCTCGCGCCAGCTCGACAAGGCCGCGAGCAAGGGTGTCATCCACAAGAACCAGGCGGCGAACCGCAAGTCGGCCATCGCCAAGCGGATCGCCTCGCTGTCTGCCTGACCCGCAGGCTGGTCTCAGCACGCATCTCCAGGCACCGCCGAACCTCCGGGTTCTGCGGTGCCTGAGTTGTCTCCAGATTCAGGTCACAGCCCTCTGATGCGCCCGACTGCCTGGGCGGCGGGGGTTACTCGTAGCGGCGGGCCGCCGACTGCCGGGCCCGCTGCTGGCTGTCGTCCAGGTCCTCGGTCCATTGCCGGGTCACCGGCGGACCGTTCAGCGCGCTCGCGTCCATCGCCGGCGGGTGCCAGCGTTCCTCGTCGCGGGCGCCCGGGGCCGGGCCGGCCGTGGCACGCCGAAGCGCCGCCGGACGCAGGGCAGGGGCCCCGCGTGCCGGGGCTGCCGCGCTGACCTGCGCGATCATCGCGGCCGACAGGCGCACCGTCTCGGCCCCCGGCGCCCCGTGCGGGGCCGTGCGAACTGTGCCGGCCGACGTCGCCCGGGCGGCGGCCGCGGGACGGATCAGCGACCCGGCGACGACGTCGTTGAGCTTGACCATGGCCGCGACCATCGCCGGCAGCACCAGCACGCCCCACCAGCTGACCAGCTCGGCGAGCGCCAGCAGGACGCCCAGGGCGACGGCACCCTCCAGGAACACGAAGCAGAGGAAGCCGCCCGGCGCGAGATATTGCAGGCCGAGCATGCGGGCATACAGCGGCTGCTGGCGGACTTCGTCGCGGGACAGACCGGCCCGGCGCGACCTGGTCATCGGGCGCCACCCGAGTTGCGAGCGGCCGCGACGGCGAAGACGGCCCGCTCCAGGGCATATCCCCGGTCCTCCGCACCGCCCTTGACCGCCGCGTTGCAGTCGGCAGCCGCGCGCATCGCGTCGACCAGACCTTCCGGGGTCCAGCCCCGGCTGCGCTCCTGAGCCTTCTGGATCTTCCACGCCGGCATGCCGAGCGAGCTGGCCATCTGGTACGGATTGCCGCGGCCGGCCGACGCGACCCGGGCGACCGTGCGCACGCCGTCGGCGATCGCGTCCGCGATCGGCACCGGGTCGACGCCCACGTGCAGCGCCCAGCGCAGCGCCTCGAGCGCGGCAGGAACATCGCCGACCATGGCCGCGTCGGCGACCGCGAAGCCGCTGACCTCGGCCCGGCCCTTGTAGTAGCGGGCCACGACGGCCGCGCTGATCTTGCCGTCGGTGTCGGCGAGCAGTTGCGAACAGGCCGCGGCGATCTCCCGCAGGTCGTTGCCCACGGCCGCGAGCAGCGCGGCCGCCGCGGCCTCGTCGCAACGACCGCCGTTGCGCCGGAACTCGTCCCGCACGAACGCTGTCCGCTCACGGTCGCCCTTGAGCTTGGCGACGGGCACGACGGTCGCACCGGCGGCCCGCAGCCCGTCGGCGAACGCCTTGCCCTTGGCGCCACCAACGTGGGCGACGATCAGCGAGACGTCGGGATCGGGATTCTTCGCATAGGCCAGCAACGCCGTGACCAGGTCTTTGCGCGCGTCCTGGCCGCTGCGGACCACCAGCACCCGGCGTCCGCCGAACAGCGACGGGCTGAGCATCTCGGCAACCTCGCCGGCGCTGAGCGCACCGGCCTCGTATTCGCGCACGTCCGCGCCCGGCTCGTCGGCCCGGGCCGCAGCGACCGCTGCGCTGATCGCCCGGGCAGCGAGCAACTCCTCGTCGCCTTGGACGAGCAGCAACGGTGCGGGAGGCGCGATGGTCACGACCGAAATCTTCGCACGAAGGTCTGACGCATCCGCACTACTCACTCCTGCACACAGACCACTGACCACGGAATGCGAAAGTAGACATATCGGTGATCCGCCATGCCACGGCAGTCGTAAAGGTTCTCGATCAGGCTGAATGTCTGACTTGCCCGGCGAAGGTGATCCGACCCACATCCGAACCGATCGCCCAGGGTCGAACCACACAGTCGACCTAATCCGGGCGTGTCGCAGGCGTGGCGTGACCTCGTCAGTGGTCCTTCGGGAGGTCGGATGCCGCAGTCGCCCAGGTCTTGTCCGGCGTGGCGCCGAGGGTGAGGTTCACCGTGCCGCCGCGCTGCACGAAGGATTCCGGGAGCCACGAGCGGCGCAGTGCCGAGCCGTTCAGCTTCGCCCCCTGAAGATAGGTGCCCGTCGTGTCCGCGTTCACCGTCAGGCGGACGCCGTTGCCGCGGTCGATCACCACGCGAGTGAAGACCGGGCTGCTCACCAACAGCTCCGCCCGGCCCGGAACCTGCGGAAACATGCCGATCGCCGCGAACGCGTACCACGCGCTCATCGTGCCCAGGTCGTCGTTGCCCGGCAGGCCCGCCGGACCGGTCCCGTACGCGGTGTCGACGATCTGTCGCACCGTCTCCTGGGTCTTCCACGGCTGGCCGAGCCCGTTGTACAGCCACGGTGCGTGGATGCCCGGCTCGTTCGTCGGGTCGTACCGCAGCGCGTTGCCGCCGAGCACCGCCCAGTTGCCGTTCTCGTCGTGGAACAGCCCGTCGAGCCGGGTCGCCGCCGCCGCGCGCCCGCCCATCAGCGCGGCCAACCCGGAGACGTCCTGCGGCACCATCCAGGTGTACGTGGCACTCGAACCCTGCGCGAACCCCACGTCCGTCGCCGGTGTGAAGCCGCTCTGCCAACTCCCGTCCGCCCGGCGCGCCGCCTGGTAGCCGACCGCCGGGTTGTACGTGTTCTTCCAGTAGTCGCCACGCGGCAGCAACTGCCGGTACAGGTCGTCGCGGCCGGCCCGCCGCGCCCACATCGCCAGGGAGAAGTCAGCCAGCGAGTTCTCCAGCGTCTCCGCCGCACCGCCCCAGCAGTGGCAGATGTCGTTCGCCGCGTACTTCAGCGCCAGGTACGTGTTCAGCGTCGGCCGCTGACCGAGGCACTGCCCGGGGCAGCCTGCGTCGGACAGGGCGTCCGGGTTCTGCACTGTCGCCTGCCGCACCAGCGAGTCCAGCGCCCCGCGCACGTCGAAGTTGCGAGCGCCCATGGCGTAGTACGTGGCCAGCGTCGGCGCGGCCGGATCACCGGTCATGACGTGCGTCGGCGCCCCGAGGTGCAGCCAGCGGTCCCAGATGCCGCTGTTCTGAGTGGCGAAGTCCAGCATCGACTGCGCCATGTCCCCGGCGACGTCCGGCCGCAGCAGGGCGAGGAACTGGATCTGCGCCCGGTACTGGTCCCAGCCGGAGAAGGTTCCGTACGCCGCCCGTTGGCCGGCGCGGATGCGGTGGATCTGCCGGTCGGCGCCGAGGTAGCGGCCGTCCAGGTCGTTCATCGTCTGCGGTTGCATCAGCGAGTGGTAGACGGCGGTGTAGAACGCCCTCGTCCGCGCCTCGGTGCCACCGCCGACCCGGATGCGCTTGAGCTCGGTGTTCCAGGCGTCCCGGGTGGTCGCGGCGACGGAGTCGACGGTGGCGGCGGGCACTTCGGCGTCCCGGTTGGCGGCGGCGCCGGCCAGGCTCACGTACGAGATGCCGACCCGCATGCGCACCGCCCCACCGGACGCCGTGTCGAACCCGACCCAGCCGCCCGAGCCCTTGCCCGCCCGGTCCGCGCCGGTCAGGTAGCCCTCTCCCCCGGTCGCTGTGGTGCCGCCGGGGGTGACCGTCGCGTTCTGCCAGGTCCCGGTCCGGGCGAAGTCGCGGTCGAAGACCGCGCTGAAGTACAGCCGGTAGTACGAGCGGCGGTTCGGGTTGGTCGCCCCGCCACCGTTGCCGCGCCGGCCGCAGAAGCCACCGGTGAGCACGGAGCCGGTCACCGTACGGCCGGCGGCGTCGATGCTGATCTCGGCGTCCTCGCTGCCGTTGAGCGAATTCGAGGTGCGAAACAGCAGGTTGGCGGTCGAGCCGGTGGGGAAGGTGAAGTCACCGACGCCGGCCCGGGTGCTGACCGCGAGGTCGGTCCGCACGCCGTTGGCAAGCCCTACGGTGTACCGCCCGGGGCCGGCCGACTCGTTGGCGTGCGAGAAGGAGGAGACGTACTGCTGATCGCGCGAGTCGGCGGTCGGCGAGGTGGTGATGTCTCCGACGTACGGCATGATCGGCACGTCGCCGGCCGCACCCGGGCTGCAGCCGGCACCGTTGACGTGGGTGAGGCTGAAGCCGCGCACCTTGGTGGCGTTGTACTCGTAGCCGTTGGCCGCGGCGGTGTTGGTCTGGTCGCCGTTCGTGCTGGTGGGGCTCCAGGCGATCATGCCGAACGGCCGGGTTGCGCCGGGCCAGGTGTTGCCGCCGCGGGTGGTGCCGATGAACGGGTCCACATAGCTTGCCGGGTCGTCCACCAGCGGCACCGCGGTGAGCGCGGCAGCAGCCCGCACGGCGGGGGTCAGCGTCGCGACCAGCACCGCCCCGACGGCCGCGGCCAGCGCGGCACGACCTAGTGACATCGACATACCTGAGCCCTTTCCGAGACTACGCAGACCCTACGACGACGTCGATGATCACCGATGCCGTCGCGCTCGACCGGGACATGAACGCCGCGCGAACCGTCATCGGCGCCGCCCATCGAGCCACTGCTCGAAGGTCTGCGCACCCCGCGGGCCCGGGCCGGTGGGCAGCAGCCCGCCGTGCGCCATGGGTCCGGGCAGCCAGAGCGGCAGGACGGGACGCCGGCGGACCGTGCCGGTGCGGATGAGCCGCCGGGCCATGTCGGCCAGCGACTCGACCCGCGGCCCGGCGAGATCGGGCGCGGCCTTCAGCGGTTCACCGGCGGCGATCGCGACGAGCGCCTCGGCAACCTCCCGTACGGCGACGGGCTGCACCGTCAGGCGCGGCACCACCGCGACCGGCCCGGGCAGCCGCTCGAGGATCTGCTCGACGAACTCGTGGAACTGGGTCGCCCGCAGCACCGTCCAGGGCACGGCACCGTCGCGGACGATCTCCTCCTGGCGCAGCTTGCCCTGGTAGTAGCCGTTGCTCACCCGATCGATGCCCACGATGGACAGCGCGACGTGGTGGCGCACCCCGGCCCGGGCGGCGGCGCCGAGCAGCTGTCGCCCGGCCCGTTCGAAGAAGCCGACCGCCGCCGCCCGCCTCATCGTCGTCACGTTGCTCACATCGATGGTGGCGTCGACCCCGGAGAGCGCCGCGTCGAGCCCGGCGCCGGTCACCAGGTCGACACCGACGGACCGGGCCAGTACCACCGACTCGTGACCCGCCGCGGACAGCGCCTCGATGACGTGCCGACCGGTCAGACCCGTACCGCCGGCCACTGCGACCTTCATGCTCAATCTCCTTGCCTAGTCGTCGCCATCAGGACGAGCCGGCGCCGCCGGACGTGACAGCTCACGGCGGTGGGTCACCCCGGGCCACGACCGCGAGGCCAGAACCGGTGCTGACCGCCGCGAGATCCCCACCCCGATCGGTACGCAGCACCCGGGACCCGCCCCGGCTCAGCCGCGCGAGCAGGGCGGCGTTCGGGTGCCCGTATTCGTTGCCGGCCCCGACCGACACGAGCGCCACGGCGGGGTCAACGGCATCGAGAAACTCCGGCAACTGGTACGCGGAACCGTGGTGCGCCACCTTCAGCACGTCCGCGCGCACCGCCGGGGGCCCGAGGTGGTTGAGCAGTTCCTGCTGTTCCTCGGTCTCGGCATCACCGGGCAGCAGCAGGGTCCGGCCGTCCACCCGGGCGCGCAGGACGAGGGAGTTGTTGTTCGGATCGGAGTTGGTCCCACGCATCGGCTCGTACGGCCCGAGCACGGTCAACGCCAGCCCGCCAACCGTGTAGGACCAGCCCGGTCCCACCGCCAGCATCGGCACCCGCGCCCCGGCTGCCTGCGCGGCGACGGCGGCCCGCCCACCCGTCGGCTCGGGCCAGTCCGGCCCGATCACGCCCAGCACGGACCGGTTGCGGAAGACGCCGGCGACCCCGCCGATGTGGTCGACGTGGAAGTGGCTGACGACGAAGAGCACGACCTGCCGAACCCCGAGCCGACGCAGGCAGTGGTCGACCGCGGTCGGCTCCGGACCGGCGTCGACGACCACCGCACGCCCGGCGCCGGCCGGCAGCACGACCGCATCGCCCTGCCCGACGGCGCACGTGACGATCAGCCAGCGCGGCGGCGGCCACCCGGAAGCGACCAGCCGTACGGGCAGAGTGCCCAGCATGGCGCCGAGCGAGACCACGGCCACGAGACGCCGCACCAGCGGGCGCCGTACGGCGATGAGCAGCGCCACCGTGACGACGGCCAGCAGCAACGCGCCCGGCACCCCGCCCGGCCACGGCAGCGCACCGGCGGGCACCCGGGCGCCGTACGTCGCGACCAGCACCAGCCACCGGGCCGGCCACTGCCCCAGCCAGGCGGCGTATTCCGCGCCGACCGGCCAGACAGGCGACAGCACAGCGGCGGAGACACCGAACAGGGTGGCGGGCGCGATCGCGGGCACGACCAGCAGGTTCGCGGGCACGGCGACCAGACTGACCGAGCCCGAGATCCCGGCGACGACGGGACCGCACGCGACCTGAGCGGCGGCGGGCACGGCCAACGCCTCGGCGGCCACGGCGGGCCATCCCTTGCGCCGCAAGGCGTCACGCCACTTCGGCGCGAGCAGCAGCAGTCCCCCGGTGGCCAGCACAGACAGCGCGAAGCCGAGGTCACCGGCGAGTTCCGGGTCGACGACGATCAGCACCGCGACCCCGGCGGCCAGGGCAGGCAGCGCCGCACGGGGCCGCCCCGCGGCGAGCCCGATCAGCCCGATCGCCCCCATCGCGGCAGCCCGCACGACGCTCGGCGACGGCCGGGCGAGGATGACGAAGCCGGCCAGGGCGACCGTGCAGACAGCGGCGGTGAGCAGCGGCCCGGCCCTGGTCCACCGCACTGCGAACAGCACAACGCCCAGGATGATCGCCACGTTGGCACCGCTGACGGCGTTCAAGTGAGTCATGCCGGTCGTCCGGAAGTCCTCCTCGACCGCCTCGTCGAGCCGGCTGGTGTCACCCACGACCAGGCCGGGCAGCAGCCCACCGACGTCGTCGGGCAGCGGCGCGCAGGCGCGTTGCAGGCCGGCACGCAGCGCACCGGCGGCACGCTGGGCCCACGAGGACCGCCCGCGCAACCGGGGTGGGTCCCGCACCGAAACAACGGCGGCCCGCAGGTCGCCACCGCGCGGGGCGAGCAGGCGGCCGGTCGCCGAGGCGTGCTGACCGGGCAGCAGCGAACGCCAGGCCGGATCCGAGCCGAGGACGAGCGCCCGCGCGGAGAGCCGCAACCGGGGTGCGTCCCCCGGATACACCGAGGTCAGCTCAACAGCGACGAGGTAGGTGGGCGGCATCCCCGGCGACCCCCGCAGGGCCCGCGGATCATCCCGCACGACAAGATCGACTCGTACGGCGGCGCCGGCGTCGACAAGCGCAACAAGCGGCCCCGCATCCCGAACGCTGACCCGTGCCACCGTGGCCATGGCTCCGCACCCGGCACCGAGCAAGGCAGCGGACACCAGCCACCGCACGGCCCCGTCCCCGCCGGCGGAACACAGGCGGCTGCCTGCCGGGTACGGCTGCGTCAGGGCACGCGGTGCGCGGTGCATCAAAGCTGTACCGGCCCCTGCGACCTGCGTCGTGGCACGCGGTGCACTGCGGCGCAGCAGAGCTGTGCCCGCCCCGGCGACCAGCGTCGCGCCGCCGAGGATCAGGCCGGAGCCCACGGACAGGTAGAGCGATGCGAGGGCCGCGAGCCACAGGGCGATCGCGAAGCCGGCCAGCCGGAGGTCAGGCGTCCGGGGACGGGTTGGGCCGTCGTTCCGATGAGGATTCACACGGTCACCAGGTCTTTGAGCTGTTCGTAGCGGGAGGTGCCGATGCCTTCCACCTTGCGGAGGTCGCCGACTGCCTTGAAGCCGCCCTGTGCTGTCCGCGCGTCCAGGATTCGCTGGGCCAGGACCGGGCCTACGCCGGGGAGGGTGTCCAGGTCGGCAAGGGTTGCCGTGTTGAGGTTGATCGGGCCTGCGCCCGGCTGGCCGGGTGCCGCGGTGCCGGCGGGAGCTGTCGGCGCGGCGCCGGGCGGGGGCGTGACGCCGACCATGATGAGTTCGCCGTCGGTCACCTTGCGGGCCAGGTTGAGTGGAGCGACATCCACGCCCGGGTTCGCTCCCCCTGCTGCTTGCAGGGCGTCTGCGACCCTGGCGCCGGGCGGAAGCTCGACCAGGCCGGGCTTGCGGACCTTGCCGCCGACCGCGACGACGACCGCGGTCGGTGCGGACGGCTTGGCTCCGGGCTGAGCCGGCGTATCGGTCGCCGCGTCGTCGGGGAGGGACGCCTCCGCGGCGGCGGGATCGATGCCCGGCGGGGCGACCGGGTCTACGCGCGGGCGCGCCCGCCAGGCCAGCAGGGCCGCGATCACCACCACGATGATCGCGACCACGGCCAGTGCCCGCACGCCCCGGCGACCGGGATCGAAGGCACCGAAACGGGAGCGCGGGGCGCCGCCGAACGCACCGGCACCACTGAGCCCCTGGTCGTCGTCTTCGGATGGGGCGGGAGCGAGCAGGGTGCGCTGCGTGGCGATCACGGGTGCCCAGGGTGGCCGCGTGGCCAGATCCTCAGGCGCCGGGGCAGGCGGTGAAGGCGGCACGGCCGGGACGGCATCGCGGAGCTCATCGGGCTCCAGCGTCACGTCGTCCGGCCAGCCGGGCAGCAGATCAGCCCAGGTGAGCGGCGGCCCACCCGGCGCCGGCCAGCCGTCATCAGCCTGATCCACGCGGGAAGCGATCGAACGCTGACCGGACGTCTCGGTGAACGGATCCGGCGCGGCAGAAACAGCGGAAAGAGGTGCCGCAGAGCTCCCCAAAGCAGCCGGATCGGCCGGCGGAGCAGCAGGAGGAGGAGGCGGACCACCGAACCCGCCCGAAGCCGCCGAGGAAAGCCGCCCCGGCGGCGTAGCCCACGGCGACCCGGCAGGACGCACAGGAGCCGAACGGCCCGCGGAGACCGACGTGGACGCCGGCTCGACGCGCACCGGAACGGGTTTGGCCGCCAGGACCATCCGCAGCCTGGCGCTCACGTCTTCGGGGTTCCTCGCCTCACGCACCGGCCGAAAGTAGGCCCCGGAGCCCTCCCGCCGCGCCACCCCCTGTGGACAAAAACGGACTGTGGATAACCCGTCGCCCGACCTACCGGGCTGTGCTAAAACATGGCGTCGTGACAGTTACCGATCTGGCCGAGACGATCGTCCGGCTGCGCGCCGCCGGTTGTGTCTTCGCCGAGGACGAGGCCGCCGTGCTCGGCGGGGCCGCCACCGATGCCGCGCATCTCAGCGGGCTCGTCGACCGCCGGGCGCGGGGCGAGCCGCTGGAGCAGGTCGTGGGCTTCGCCGATTTCTGCGGCGTCCGGGTCCGCCTGCGCCCCGGCGTCTTCGTGCCCCGGGTCCGGAGCGAGCTACTGGTGCACACGGCATCCACCGAGCTGCGCACGGCACCCGCCGACCCGCGTGCGGAGGACAGACCGGGCGGCAAGACCGTTGTCGACCTCTGCTGCGGCTCCGGTGCGCTCGGCCTCGCCGTGCGCCACGAAGTCCCGACCATCCGCCTGTTCGCCGCCGACAGCGATCCCGTCGCCGTCGCCTGCGCTCTCGACAATCTCGGCCATGACGTCTTCCAGGGCGACCTCTTCGCCGCCCTGCCCGAGGCCCTCCGCGGCCACATCGACGTCCTGCTAGCCAACGTCCCCTACGTCGCCACCGAGCACATCGCCCTGCTGCCCGCCGAGGCCCGCCTGCACGAGCCTCGCACCGCCCTGGACGGCGGCGCCGACGGCCTGGACGTCTTCCGGGCTGTGGTCTCCGGTGCCGCCGACTGGCTCGCCCCCGGTGGGCTGTTGCTCTCCGAGATCACCGCGGCGCAGTCCGAGGCCGCCGTCGCGGCCGTCCGCGATGCGGGGCTGCGGGCGGGCATCGTCGAGGACGAGGATCTGGATGCGAGAGCGGTCTCCGCCCGCCGTCCGAAACATCCGACGCGATAGTGGTTGGCGGCCGGCAGAACGGGGAGGAGCTGCGCGTGGGCTTGTTCCGCAGGGTCGCGCGGGCGCGGCTGGCCAGTCTGGTCATCAGGCGGCTGCGCCGGGCCGGCTTCCCCGACGCGCGATATCACTCGGCCACTTTCTCCGTCCGCTTCACGCTGGCCGGTGACGACGTTCCGAGCGTGCTTCAGCTCGACGCCCTGCTCGCGCAGCGGTCTCCCGGGCGCCGGCAGCGGGTCGACCGGTTCGTCGCCGGCTTCCTGCGCAATCCGGGTCTTCCGGTCGATTGGCATGCGGCCCGTCCGCTGCTGCGGCCCGTGCTGCGGGGCGTCACCACGCCCGCCGACGTCAGCGTGCCGTTGAGCCGGCCAGCCCTGCCGTTCCTGGCCGAGTTCGTCGTGGTGGACCATCCCGAGACGATGACCTACGTGTCCGCCGACAACGGGTGGGGGGTGGGCCCCGACGACGTGTTCGCCGCCGCGCGGGCCAATCTGACCGCGGCGACCCTGCTCGGCAAGGCCACCGAGCCGGTCGTGGTGCAGTTCGTCGACGACGGGGACGCCTACTGGGCCTCGCATCTGCTGCTCGACGGGTGGCTCGCCGGGCTGGCCGGGCAGGTCGGCGGGGCGCCGGTCGCCTTCGCGCCCGACCGGGGCACGTTGCTGGTCACCGCCGACCACAGCGAACATCTGCCGGTGCTGTTCGCGCAGGCCGAGGCCGTCTATCTGGCGTCGCCGCGGGCGATCACCCCGATGGCGTACGTGAGTGACGCCGACGGCCGCACGGTGCCGTACCAGGCGGCGCCGGGCTCGCCATTTGAGCTCTGCGTGCGGCGGGCGCAGGCTCTGCTCGCCGCCCGGGAGTACGCCCGCCAGGCCGAGCAGTTGCCACTGGCGGCCGAGCTGCTGATCGCGGAGGACGGGCGCACCCGGGCGCTGTGGCCGCAGGACGGGCCGGCGCTGCTGCCGGTGGCCGACGAGGTGCAGATCGGCGAGACGATCCGGCCGTGGCGTGACGTAGCCCCGCTGCTGACCGAGCAGGCCCTGACGCCCCCACGCTGGCGCGGCGAGGGCTGGCCGGTGGCCGTCAGCAGGGACTGACCCGAGCAGGACGCAGCCCGCTCAGCCGCGCCGGTGGATGACGACGCCGGCCACCCCGGGGCCCACATGCGCCGCGACGACCGCGCCGATCTCGGTGATGTAGCAGTCCCGCAGCCGGTCGCCGAGGCGGATCGTCACCGCGTCCGCCAACGCCTCCGCCCGGTCCGCCGCGCCGAGGTGGTGCACCGCGATGTCCACCGCACCCTCCCCGGAGGCTTCCACCGTCAGGTCCACCAGCCTGGCGAGGGCCCGCCCCGCGGTGCGGACCTTGTCGCGGACCACGATCGACCCGTCGACCACGTGCAGGATCGGCTTGACCGACAGCGCCGTGCCCACGAGCGCCTGCGCCGCGCCGATCCGGCCGCCGCGGCGCAGAAATTCCAGGGTGTCCACGTAGAACAGGGTGCTGACCTGGGCGGAGTGGTCGACCGCCGCCTGCCGTACCGATGCGAGCGTGCCGCCCAGCCGGGCCTGGGTGCTGGCCGCCAGGGCCACGAAGCCCAGGCCCATCGCGGTGGTGCCGCTGTCCACGACCTGGACCTGCGGCCCGATCTCGCCCGCGGCCAGGACGGCCGCGTCGTAGGTGCCGGAAAGCTGCGACGACAGGTGCACCGACACGATGCCCTCCGCGCCGGCGTCGAGCAGCCGGCGGTACGCGGCGACGAACTGCTCCGGCGCCGGTCGGGAGGTGCTGACGGTGACCCGCCGCTGGCCCAGCGCACGGGCCACGTCGGCCGGGGATATCTCGGAGCCCTCCAGGCCTTCGTCGCCGTTGATGACGACGGTGAGCGGGACGACGGTGAGGTCGTACGTCCCGCTCAGCTCGGACGGCAGGTACGCGGTGGAGTCGGTGACGACCGCGACGGGCATGCGGGCACCGTAGCCGATGGTGGGCTAGTTCGCGCGCAACGTGGCGACTATGAACGGCGTGCCCTGCTGGCAGGTGGTCATCATGCCCTGCTGGGCCTGGCCGGTGACGGTGACCGTGGCGCCCGGCTTGGCCGCCGACTGCAGCTTGGGATCACTGATGATCAGCAGGTGATCCTCAAGGAGCAGGCAGTTGGGCTCGACCCCGGCGGTGATCGTGCCGGTAATGGTCTGGACGCCGGCCGAGGGCTTGGTCGCGCCGGATTCCTCTGTCGGCGCGGCAGGAGGCGGCGCGGCAGAGGTGGCAGCGGGTGCCGACGAGGGCAACTCCGCGGGCGCACCGGCGGAATCGCCGGAGCCGCCGTTGGCGCAGCCCGCGAGGGCCAGGACGACGAGCAGAGGCAGGCTGATGCGTCGGATAGTCATGGTGAGTTGGACGCTACCCGGTATCCCCCGCGTTCCCGACAACCGGATCAAACTGGCGGCGGGGTGGGGCGGTCGGTGAACGGGCCCACGTTGTAGGTGCCCAGCTGCCAGCCGCGGGCTTCGTCGTGAGTGAGCTCGGACCAGTGGCAATTCTGCATGGCACGCAGGGTGCGCAGCTGCTCACGGGGCCAGCCGAGCAACTGGCCGAGGCCCGAGCGCGCGGCCGCGCCGTGCGTCACGACCACGACCACGCTGCCGGGCGTGACCTGATCGGCCGCGGCCTGGAACGCGTCGGCGACGCGCTTGCCCAGGTCGTCGAGGGTCTCCACGTCGCCGCCGATGACGTCGGCGCCGGCCACCCAGCGGGCATACTCCACCGACCGGGTCAGCGCGATCTTCTTCATGGAGTTGCCCTCCCACTGACCGAACGAGCGCTCGCGGAGCCGCTCGTCGTAGCTCACCGAGAGCCCGGTCAGCGCGGCCAGCGCCGCGGCGGTGTCGGCGGCGCGGCACAGGTCGCTGGAGACCAGCACCGCGGGCCGCAGCCGGACCAGCAGGTCGGCGGCGTCGACGGCCTGCTGGCGACCGAGCTCGTTGAGCGGCACGTCAGTCTGGCCCTGGACGCGACCGTCCGCGTTCCAGTCCGTATTGCCGTGCCGCCAGACGATGAGCCGAGTGGTCATGCCGCGCCGGAGGAGGCGTCCGCCTCGGCCAGGTCGCGGTCGACGAACTCGATGGTCGGGCAGTCCTTCCAGAGCTTGTCGAGGGCGTAGAACTCGCGCTCCTCGGCGTGCTGGACGTGGATCACGATGTCGATGTAGTCGAGCAGCACCCAGCGACCCTGCCGCTCACCCTCGCGACGGATCGGCTTGGCCTTCTCGGGCATGTTGAGCAGGGCTTCCTCGATGGCGTCGACGATCGAGCCGACCTGGCGCTCGTTGGCAGCCGAGGCGATGACGAACGCGTCGGTGATGTAGAGCTGGTCGGCGACGTCGATCAGGACGATGTCCTGAGCCTTCTTGTCGGCCGCGGCCTGCGCGGCGGTCAGCGCGAGCTCGCGGGCGCGTTCGGTGACGGGCACCGGTCTCCCCTCGTTCGGTTACAGAGTTACTAGCCTCTCATACAGGTATGACATCTCTACCCGGATGAATAGCACTAAACGGGACCTTCGGCACGATAAAGTCCCCGCTTTGCGATGTACTGCACCACACCATCGGGTACGAGGTACCAGACCGGCTCCCCTCCGGCCACCCGAGCGCGGCAGGCGCTCGACGAGATGGCCATCGCCGGCACCTCGACGAGCGTCACCGTGTCGGCCGGCAGGTGCGCGTCGGAGAGCTCGAAGCCCGGCCGGGTGACCCCGACGAAGTGCGCCAGCGAGAGCATCTCGAGCGCGTCCTTCCACGAAAGGATCCTGGCGAGCGCGTCCGCGCCGGTGATGAAGAACAGGTCGGCCGTGGCACCGAAGATCGCGTTCAGGTCGCGCAGGGTGTCGACGGTGTACGTCGGACCGTCGCGGTCCACGTCGGCCCGGCTGACCTGGAAGTGCGGGTTGGACGCGGTCGCGATCACCGTCATCAGGTAGCGGTCCTCGGCGGGACTGACCGCGCCCTTCTGCCAGGGCTGCCCGGTCGGGACGAAGACCACCTCGTCGAGGTCGAAGCGGCTCTGCACCTCGCTCGCCGCCACCAGGTGACCATGGTGGATCGGGTCGAACGTGCCGCCCATGATCCCGATCCGTCGCCGCTTCTGCACCGGCGCATCCTAGATCAGCCGTCGAGGCGTCGCCGCACGGCGCTGAGCAGGGCGGCGGCGGTGAACGGCTTCTCCAGCAGCGCGACGCCGGGATCCAGGGTGCCCTGCGAGGCGAGCACGGGCTGCGCGTAGCCGGACATGTACAGCACCCGGGTGTCGGGGCGGGCGTCGACGAGCCGTTCGGCCAGCTCCTTGCCCAGCATCCCGGGCATCACCACGTCGCTGACCAGCAGGTCGATGGTGCCATCGTGCACGGCGGCGAGTTCCAGGGCCTGTGCGCCGCCGTCGGCCGTCAGCACGCGATAGCCCGCACCCGACAGGATCCGGCCCGCGACGTCGCGCAGCGCGGCCTCGTCCTCGACCACCAGCAGCGTCTCGCCGTGCCCGGCGGTGCCGACCGGCTCGGGCGCGGGCGCGGCGGGCTCCTGGTTCACGCCGGCGGGCAGCAGCACCGTCACGGTCGTGCCCAGGCCCGGCTCCGAGGTCAGGCTGACGCTGCCGCCGGCCTGCGTGACGATGCCGTAGACGGTCGCCAGGCCCAGCCCGGTGCCCTCGCCGCTGGCCTTGGTGGTGAAGAACGGCTCGAAGGCCCGCTCGACGACCTCGGGGGCCATCCCCTGCCCCGAGTCGGAGACCCGCAGCCGGATGTAGTCGCCAGGCGCGAGATCGGGGTGATCGCCCACCGCCAGGTGGGAACAGGCGGTGTCGATCACCAGGTTGCCGCCGTCCGGCATCGCGTCGCGGGCGTTCACCGCGAGGCTGACCAGGAGCTGCTCGATCTGACCGGGATCGCAGGTGACCGGTGGCAGGGTCTCGCCCGGCCGGGTGATCAGGGTGATGTGCTCGCCGATCGCGCTGCGCAGCATCACCTCGCTGTCCCCGATGACCTCGTTGAGGTCCAGCACCCGCGGGCGTACGACCTCCCGGCGGGCGAACTTGAGCAGCTGGTGGGTCAGGTCCGTGCCACGCTGACCGGCCCGGATGACCTGCCGGGCGTCGTCGGCGATCGCCTTGAGGTCCGGCGCCGGCGCCTCGGCCTCCTCGATCACGAAGTTGGCGTAGTTCACGATCACGCCGAGCATGTTGTTGAAGTCGTGCGCGATGCCGCCCGCGAGCTGCCCCAGGGCCTCCAGCCGCTGGTTGCGGTGCTCCTGCACCTCGCCGCGCTGGCGCTCGGCCTCGGCCTGCAGCCGCTGGCGCTCGGTGACGTCCCGGAGGACCGCGACCGTGACGCGCCCCTGCGGGGTCTGCACCCGCGACAGCGAGGCCTCCGCCGGGAAGGACGTGCCGTCGCGCCGGCGTACCTTCAGGGCCACGATGCCCATCAGGCCGGTGCCCGGTCCCCGCTCGTCGGCGTCGCGCCGCAGCTCGGCCAGGGTGGGCACCCCGTCGCTGTGCAGCAGCAACGCGTCGCCACGCTGACCGAGCAGCTCGGCCCGGGGCCAGCCGAGAACCGCCTCGGCACGGTCATTGACCAGCACGATGTGACCCTCGTCCAGCACCAGGATCGCGTCCGGCGCGGCCTGCAGCAGACCACTGGACAGCTCCTCGGACCACTCCACCTGCCCACCCCCGTTAGGCCGAGGCTAACGGCTCGAACGGGGGACAACGGGCGAAATCCGCTATCCCCGGGCGACCAGGGCACGCCGCACGTCGTCATCGCCGTCCATGACCACCCGGCGCAGGATCGAGGAGAGCCCCGGCGTCGCCAACAGCTCGGCGGCCAGCTCCCGGGTCTGCGGACTGACGACCACCGACGGGTACGCCGCGACGGCCACCCGTTCCCCGCTCATCCCGGTCCGCCGGCGCAGCATCTCCGGCATGTCGGCGAAGTAGCGCGACACGTACTCGGTGGTCAGCGCGAGCTGTTCCGGCTGCCAGAAGCCGTGCGCGGTGGCCTCCAGGATGCGGTTGGAGGCCGACGTGTCGTTGATGATCAGATTCCAGGCCCGGGCCTTGGCCTCGGCGTCCGGCAGCGCGGCCCGGCAGCGGGCCGCCTGCTGCTCACCGGTGGCGCTGAGGTCCGCCGCCAGCGCCGCCTCGATCTCCTCCGGGCCCGCCGCGCCGAGCACGACCAGCCGGTACAGGATCAACCAGCGCAGGTCGTCGTCGACGGCCATGCCCGCCGGCACGCCCTGCCCCGTCAGCCAGCCACGCAGCCGCGCCACGTCGACACTCGCGCCGATCAGGCCGCGTACCCCGGCAAGCTGGCGGGAACCGCCCGGCTCGGCCGCCGTCAGCAGCCGATCGCTGGCCTGCGCCAGCAGCTCCAGGGCCGCGGGCCGCGTCTCCGGGGCCGGGTATCGGTCCACCAGCGTGCGGGTCATCCGCAGCACGTCCTCGACCAGCGCCACCTCCCGCTCGACCGGCAGCGCGGCCAGGACCAGCGTGACCAGCTCCGCAACCGGCCGCTCGCCGTCCACGACGGCGTCGATGGTCGCTCCCCAGAGCAGCGCGCGGGCCAGCGAGTCGTCCAGCAGGGGCAACATCAACGGTACGGCGTCAGCCGACGCGTCATCCAGCCGGATCTTGGCGTACGTGAGATCGCCGTCGTTGATCAGCAACAGGTCCGCCGCCGGCTCCCCGGTCAGCTCGGGCAACGGGGTACGGCCACCGTCCACGGCCGGGTCGATGTCGGCCACGATCAGCCGGCGCCGCAGCACCACCCCGTCGGCGCCCCGGTCGAAGAGGCCGATCCCGATCTTGTGGGGCCGCAGCGTCGCATAGCCGGCCGGGGCGGTCTGCACCAGGCTGACCGCCGCGTACCGGCCTTGATCGTCGCGCTCGACCTCGGCGCGCAGGGTGTTGACCTGGGCGCGGCGCAGCCAGAGGTCGGCCCAGCCGGTCAGGTCCCGGCCGGACGCCTTCGAGACGGCGGCGAGCAGGTCGGCGAGGGTGGCGTTGCCGTACGCGTGGGCCGCGAAATGCTCGTTGAGCCCGGCCAGGAACGCCTCGTCGCCGACCCAGGCGACGAGCTGGCGCAGCACCGCCGCGCCCTTGGCGTACGAGATGCCGTCGAAGTTGAGCAGGGCGAGCGCGGTGTCGTCGACGTCGGTGGGCGCCACCGGATGGGTGGACGGGCGCTGGTCGGCCCGCATGCCCCAGGCCTTGCGGTGCATCGCGAACGTCGTCCAGGTCTCGGTGAACGTGGTCGCCTCGGCGGTGATCCGGGTGCCCAGATACTCGGCGAACGACTCGTTCAGCCACAGGTCGTCCCACCAGGCCATGGTGACCAGGTCGCCGAACCACTGGTGCGCCATCTCGTGCGCGATGACCATGGCCCGCTGCTCGCGCTCGCCGTCGGTGACCGCGGACCGGTGGATGAACTCGTCGCGGAAGACCACCAGGCCGGGGTTCTCCATCGCGCCGAAGTTGAACTCGGGGACGAAGGCCTGCTGGTAGTGGCCGAACGGATACCGGACCTCGAAGATCTCGTGGTAGCGGTCCAGGCACTGCTTCGTAATCGTGAAGATCTCCCCGGCCTGCTCGTCGAGGTGCTCGGCGAGCGCCTGCCGGCAGTAGAGGGCCAGCGGGATGCCGTCGTGCTCGTCGGTGCGCACGTGGTACGGCCCCGCGATCAGCGAGACGAAGTACGTCGACAGCGGCTTGGTGGCGGCGAACCGGAACCGCCCGCCCCCGGCCGCGCCGGCCGGCTCCCCGTTGGCGGCGACGAGCCAGCCGTCGGGAGCGGTCACGGCCAGCGTGAACGGCGCCTTGAGGTCGGGCTGATCGAAACAGGGGAAGATCCGCCGGGCGCCGTCGAGGAACATGTGGGCGTACAGGTAGCCGCGGCCGTCGGCGGGGTCGGTGAAGCGGTGCAGCCCCTCGCCGGTGTTCGAATACCTCATCAGGGCCTCGACGACCAGCTCGTTCCGCCCCGCCAGGCCGGTCAGGGTCAGCCGTTCGGCGGCGAGCGCGGCCGGATCCACCGGCGCGCCGTTGAGCGTGGCCGAGACCAGCTCGGCGGGTTCCAGCTCGACGAAGGTGGTGGCGCCCGGCTCGGCGCCGAAGCGCAGGACCGTCCGGGACCGGAAGGTGTCGCCCTCGGCCGTCACATCGAGATCGATGTCGTATCCGGTGACGGTGACGGTGGCGGCCCGGGCGGTGGCCTCGGTGCGGGTCAGGCTCGGCATCCGCCCATCATGCCGGTCCCGTGGTCACCACGCAGTTCGACTCCCGGCGAGGCGGGAAACTCGTAACGGCCCGGTCGAGGGCGACTTCTCAAAGCAGACGCTGAACGGGTTGCCGACGTACTCGCCGAAGAGCGGGATCGGGACGTAGCCCGCCGAGCGGTACAGGCTGATCGCCGCCGGCAGGTAGGTGCCGGTCTCCAGGCGCAGCACCGGCCGGTCGTCGGCCAGCGCCTCCTCCTCCAGCGCCACGATCAGCTGCCGCGCGATGCCCCGGCCGCGGAACGCCGGCCGCACGTACATCCGCCTGATCTCGGCCACGCCGGGCTCCAGCGGCTGCCACGCGCCGCATGCCACCGCCCGCCCGTGCAGCACGACGACCAGGTACGAGGCGTCGTCGTGCGGCAGGTGGACGACGCCGTCGAGCCCGCCGTCGATCTCGCTGAGCTCCAGCTGCTGCGCGATCACCAGGGCGGCCAGTTCGGCGTCGGACGGGGCACGCGATTCGATCAACACGCTGGTCACCCTAGGCAAGGTCCGTTTCCGCCGGGTTGCGGGGATCTGGCCGCAACCCGGCGAACGGCCTACTCGTCGTCGTCGAGGTCGACCAGAACGGGCTTCGACGCCATCGAGACCGACGAGATCGTCCCGTCCTCGGCCATGTGCAGCAGCTCGTCGTCGCCGCGGACCCGGCGGGCCTTGCGGGCCGCCAGCCGGGACGCCGCGCTCGGCCGGGTGTCGATCTCCTCCAGGCGGACGTCGGTGCCGCGCGGGCCGGAGATGTACTCGCCCGTGTTCGGCTGCCAGTCGAACTCGCGCTCGCCGATCCGGACCGGGTCGCCGGCCTTCGCACCCTGCTTGGCCAGCGCCGTCTCGACGCCGAGGCGGTCGAGCCGGTCGCCGAGGAAGCCGATCGCCTCGTCGTTGTCGAAGTTCGTCTGCCGGACCCAGCGCTCGACCTGGAGGCCCCGGACGACGTAGACACCCTCGCCGTCCACTTCGATGGTGAAGCCCTTCTCGTCGACCGCGCGGGGCCGCACCACGGCCCGGGTCGCCTCGGGGGCGGGCGCCGCCAGCCGGTGCCCCGCCACGGTCTCGGCCAGGGCGTACATCAGCTCCTTGAGGCCCTCGCGGGTCACCGCGCTGACCTCGAAGACCGGCATGCCGCGGGCCTCCAGCTCGGGGCGCACCATCTCGGCCAGGTCGCGCCCGTCCGGGATATCGATCTTGTTGAGCACGACCAGCCGCGGCCGCTCCTCGAGCCCGCCGTACGCGGACAGCTCCGCCTCGATCGCGTCCAGGTCGGCGAGCGGGTCCCGCTCGATCTCGGGCGCGGCGGAGTCGAGCACGTGCACCAGCACCGAGGTCCGCTCGATGTGCCGCAGGAACTCCAGCCCCAGACCCTTGCCCGTGGCCGCGCCCGGGATCAGGCCCGGAACGTCCGCGACGGTGAAGGTGTGTTCGCCGGCCTGCACGACGCCCAGGTTCGGCACCAGCGTGGTGAACGGATAGTCGGCGATCTTGGGCTTGGCGGCGGACATCACCGCGATCAGCGAGGACTTGCCCGCCGACGGGAAGCCCACCAGGCCGACGTCGGCGACGCTCTTGAGCTCGAGCACGACGTCGAGCTGGTCGCCCGGCTCGCCCAGCTCCGCGAAGCCGGGGACCTTGCGCCGGGCGTTCGCCAGCGAGGCGTTGCCGCGCCCGCCGCGCCCGCCGCGGGCCACCTCGAAGGTGGTCCCGGCGCCGATCAGGTCGGCCAGCACGTCGCCGTCGGGGGTCTGCACGACCGTGCCGTCCGGCACCATCAGGACCAGGTCCTTGCCGTTGGCGCCGTCGCGGTGGGCGCCCGCGCCGCCGGTGCCGTTCGGCCCCTTGACGTGCGGGTGGAAGTGGAAGTCCAGCAGGGTGTGCAGCTGCGGATCGACGACGAGGATGACCCCGCCGCCGTGCCCGCCGTTGCCACCGTCGGGGCCGCCAAGCGGTTTGAACTTCTCCCTGCGGACGGACGCACAGCCATGCCCGCCGTCACCTGCCTGCAGGTGCAGCACGACCCGGTCGACGAACGTTGCCACTGCGTCTCCTAGCTCAAAACCTCAAAAACCTGAAAAGCAAACAGCGGGCCGCGGACCCGAGAGGTCCGCGGCCCGCTGTGACGTGATGCTTACTCCGCCGCGACCGGCACGGTGGCCGCGACCGGCACGATGCTGATGGTCTTGCGACCCCGCGCGCGACCGAAGAGCACGTTGCCCTTGGCCAGCGCGAACAGCGTGTCGTCGCCACCGCGGCCGACGAGCTCTCCCGGGTGGAACTTCGTGCCACGCTGGCGGATGATGATCTCGCCCGCGTTGACCAGCTGGCCGCCGAACCGCTTGACGCCCAGCCGCTGGGCGGCGGAGTCGCGGCCGTTGCGGGAGCTGGACGCACCCTTTTTGTGAGCCATGGCTGCCCCTACTTCCCGCTCTTGATGCCGGTCACCTTGACGCGGGTCAGCGGCTGACGGTGCCCCTGGCGCTTGTGGTAGCCGGTCTTGTTCTTGAACTTGTGGATCCGGATCTTCGGACCCTTGGTGTGCTCGGCGATCTCGCCGGACACCGTCACGCTGGCAAGCTTGGCCGCATCGGTCACCAGGTTGTCACCGTCGACGAGGAGCACCGCGGCGAGAGTCAGGGCGTCGCCGGGCACACCCGCGAGCTTCTCGACCTCGATCACGTCGCCCTCGGCAACCTTGTACTGCTTGCCGCCGGTCTTGACGATCGCGTACATCGACGCGGACTCCCTGAGACTTACGCAGCGAAGAGCTGCTGGCGGATGTTGCGATCCTCGCGCCCGTCTAGGAAACCGGAGCGCGCAACGGAACAGGCGCACGAAAATGCGCCGTCAGAAAGACTACTTCATCGCAGGCCCCGAACCCAAACCGGGGATCGATCAGCCCTTGCCGCAGGCCTTGTCGAGGGTCTCCCGCAGCTTCGCGAACACGGCCGCGTCCATCTTCAGCACGTCGCCCTTGAGCGTCGTGACCTGCTTGCCCATGTCCGCCAGCGCCGCCTTGAGCGCGGGCTCCGAGGCCAGCTTCGACATGTCCGTCAGCGCGTACGCGTAGTTCTCGACGTCCCGGGTGGTCTTCGCCTTGGCCTTGGCCACCTGGTCGGCGTCCTGCGCCGACTCGGCGTCGATGCGCAGCTTCAGGTCCGCGGCGAAGTTCTCGGCCGCGCCGGCGCCGGTCTTCGCGGCCTGCTGGCAGATCGCCGCGCTGTTGCCCGCCAGGGCGACGTCACCCGAGCCCGGCACGGCGGCCGGGGCCGAGACCGTGGCGCCGCCGCCGGCAGCCGGGGCGGCGGCATCGGAGACGAGCGGAGTCGGCGCCGCGGTGGTGCCGGCCTGGTCGTCGGACGAGCAGCCGGCGCCGAACAGCAGCAGGGCGCCGCTCACGGCGGTCACGCACAGCAGACGTCGCATCGAGATCGGCACTCCTCGCAGGTCGGTCTTGGACGGCAGCACGAGGGTAGCCGAGATAGATCGGTGTGGCTGCGCCGGGCGGCCCCAGCAGGGAGATCCCCGCCGAGGCCGCCCGGCCACCACACTCAGGGGCGGGTTCGCCGCCGGGTGCCGCCGCGCCGCGACCGACGCCGGGTGCCCGCGCCGGCGCCCACCGGCTCGTCGTCCTCGCCCTCGCCGCCCTCGCCGTCCTCGTCGTCCGCCTCGTCCGGGTCGTCCGCCGCGTCCGGGTCGTCCGAGCCGGTCAGCCGCATCGGCTCGGCCGGATAGCCCGCGCCGTTGGTGCCGGAGTCATACCGGGAGAGGTCGTAACCGCTGATGTCGTACTCGTCGTCGGAGGCCGTGGTGGCCGCCGGCGCGGAGCGCGCCACGATCCCCGAGCCCGCCGCCGGCGCGACGATGCCCGAACCGGCGCTCGGACCGGCCGGCAGACCCGCCACTTCCGCGGCCGGGTCCTCGGTCGTCCGGTCGCGGACGGCCGGGGCCGGCTCGACGGCGGCCGTCTCCACCGGGGCTGCCTCGACCAGAGCCGCTTCGGCCGGAGCAGCGGCCGGCTCGGTCTCGGCCGAGGACTGCTCGCCGACACCACCGCCACGCCGGCGGCGCGACTTGGTGCTCGGCTGCTGCACCGGCGCCTCGGTGCGGGGGGCCGCCGCGGCGACCGCCTTCACCTGGGTCACCGCGCCCGGCACCCGCTTCTCGGGCACCGGCTCGGTGTGGATGATCAGGCCGCGGCCCTTGCAGTGGTCGCAGGTCTCGGTGAATGCCTCCAGCAGGCCCGCACCGATCCGCTTGCGGGTCATCTGCACCAGGCCCAGCGAGGTGATCTCGGTGACCTGGTGCTTGGTCCGGTCCCGGCCCAGGCATTCGGTCAGCCGGCGCAGCACCAGCTCGCGGTTGTTCTCCAGCACCATGTCGATGAAGTCGATCACCACGATGCCGCCGATGTCGCGCAGCCGGAGCTGGCGGACGATCTCCTCGGCCGCTTCCAGGTTGTTGCGGGTGACCGTCTCCTCGAGGTTGCCGCCCGCACCGGTGTACTTGCCGGTGTTGACGTCGACCACCGTCATCGCCTCGGTGCGGTCGATGACCAGGTGGCCGCCCGAGGGCAGGAAGACCTTGCGGTCCAGGCCCTTGAGGATCTGCTCGTCGATCCGCTTGTCGGCGAAGATGTCGGCCGTGCCGACGTAGCGGTGCAGCCTGTCCAGCAGCTCGGGAGAGACCGACTCGAGGTAGCTCTCCACCTCGCCGTAGGCCTGCTCGCCCTGGATGACGACCTCGCGGAAGTCCTCGTTGAACAGGTCCCGGACCACCCGGATGACCAGGTCGGGCTCCTCGGAGAGCGCCGCCGGCGCGTGCCCCTCGGCCGCCCTGGCCTGGATGTCGTCCCACTGCGCCTGCAGCCGCTTGACGTCGCGGGCCAGCTCGTCCTCGCTGGCGCCCTCGGCGGCCGTCCGCACGATGACCCCGGCGCCGTCCGGCACCAGCTTCTTCAGCACGTCCCGCAGGCGCTTGCGCTCGTTGTCGGGCAGCTTGCGGCTGATCCCGGAGGCGTTGCCGTTCGGCACGTAGACCAGGTGCCGGCCGGAGAGCGCGATGTGGCTGCTCAGCCGGGCGCCCTTGTGCCCGATCGGGTCCTTGGTGACCTGGACCAGCACCGAGTCGCCGGAGCGCAGCGCCTGCTCGATCGAGCGGGCCCGGCCCTCCAGCCCGGTGGCGTCCCAGTTGACCTCGCCGGCGTAGAGCACGGCGTTGCGGCCGCGGCCGACGTCGACGAACGCCGCCTCCATGCTCGGCAGCACGTTCTGCACCTTGCCGAGGTAGACGTTGCCGACCATGGTCCCGGAGGTGGAGCGCGAGACGTAGTGCTCCACGAGCACGCCGTCCTCGAGCACCGCGATCTGGGTACGGTCGGGCTTCTGCCGCACGACCATGACCCGGTCCACCGCCTCGCGGCGGGCCAGGAACTCGGACTCGCTCAGGATCGGCGGCCGGGTGCGGCGCTGCTCGCGGCCGTCGCGCCGGCGCTGACGCTTGGCCTCCAGCCGGGTCGAGCCGGACACGCCCTGGACCTCGTCGGACCGCTCGCGGGTACGCGGCTCGCGGACCCGGACGACGGTGTGCACGCCGTCCTCGATGCCGCCGGTCTCATTGTCCCCGGCGCCCTTGCGACGCCGGCGGCGCCGGCGGCGGGTGACCCCGTCGCCGTCCTCGGCGTCCTCTTCGTCCTCGGCCTCGGCCTCGGCGTCCGCGGAACCCTCGGTGCTGTTCTCCGCGTCACCCTCGGCCTCGGCGTCGCCATCGTCGCCATCGTCCAGCGGGCCCTTGCCGCGGCCCCGGCCACGACGGCCGCGGCGGCGACGACGCCGGCTGTTGCCGTCCTCGTCCAGCTCGTCCTCGGCGCCGTCCTCGATGTCGTCGGCGGTCTCGTCGACCTCCTCGAGCGCGGGCTCGACGACGTCGGTGACCTCCACCGCCTCCTCGGCGGCCGCACCACGGCGCCGGCGGCTGCGGGTCACTCGGCGCGGCGCCTCGGCGGCCTCCTGCTCGGCGGGCTCCTCCGCGGTCGGCTCATCGGCGACGATCTCGGCGGCGGGCGCGGCGGCAGGCGCCGCCACGGCACCACGACGGGCGCGGCGGGGCGCGGGCTCGGCCTCGGGCTCCGGCGGCATGAACAGCACGGCCGGCGGCAGGGAGGCGGCCTTGCGACTCCGGCTACGGGGTGCGGGCGTCTCCTCGACCAGGTCGTCGTCAAGTGGCAGCACGCCGATCAGCGGCGCGGCCGGCTCCACGACCGGTTCGGCGACCGGCGCTGCGGCAACGGCCTCGACGAGCGGCTCCTCGACGACCGGCTCTTCTTCGGCGGCAGGCTCTTCCACCACCGGCTCGACCGGCGCGGCAGGTGGCACAGCCTTCTTGCGGCGGCTGCGGACGGCCTTTACCGGCGCGACCGGCTCGCTGTCAGGGAACAGGGTCTCCGCCGCCGGGGGTTCCTCGGCGGCCGGCTCGACCGCCGCGGGCGCGGCAGCAGGCGCGGCCGCCTTGCGACGCCGGCGGACCGGGGCCGCGGGGGCCTGGTCCACCGCCGCGTCGACGGCGCCGGCCGTCTCGTCGGCAGCACCCGGCTCTGCGCCGGGTGCGTCCACTGCCGGTGCGGCAGCGGGCGTCGCCTTACGCCTCGGGGCACGCGTACGGCGCGCGGGAGTGGTGCTCTCGGCGGCATCGACGGAAGGAGTCGTGACTCCGTCCCGTTCACCGCCCTGTGGCTCGTTATCGAGCATGGGGCGCTCTCCAGTTCTGGCGGCCCCGGGCGCGGGTAAGCGCTGCCACGCAGGGTCGCCGCAAGTATTTCGGCCCCGACCGTGTCGGACGGGCTGCCGAAGTCTGCCAACGTGGACGCCGACCGAACGGTCAGTGCCCTCCGATGGTGGCGCCCTCGCGATCCGCTTCCAACGGATCGACGATCTCCCCCTGCGGCGTGAGAGTGCCCTGCGCCAGCCGGGTAACCCGTGCGGGCACCGGCGGCTCCAGGTCAGCCACCACACGCAGGCCGGAAAGGACGTCATCGGGTCGCACGGCGGGAGTCACCTGCCGCACGACAAGGTCGATTATCGCACACGGTGCGGCCGCGGCCCCGGAAGGTGCGCCAGACTCGTTGGTCACAGCGAAGACGGTCACTGCGGACCGGGCGTCGAACGACCGCCGGCCCTGCTTCGTCATGCGCTCGACCAGCACTTCCTCGGCCGCCAGGAACGCCGCGACGGCGTCGGCCGCGACCTGCGGCTCGACCTGCGGCAGCTCCACCAGCCAGCGGGACGCGTTGATCCGGTCGGCGAGGCTGCCCTCGGTGGCCACCACCGCGTCGAGGATGTCGAGGCCGGGCGAGAGCGCGGCGTCCAGCGCGGCGCGCAACTCGGCCGGGTCGACCTCGGCCTGCAGCCCGATCTCCAGGTACTCCGCCTCGCTGCCCACACCGGTGGGCGCCGCACTCGCGTACGAGATCTTGGGGTGCGGGGTGAAGCCCTGAGAGTAGGCAATGGGCACGGCGGCCCGGCGCAGCGCGCGCTCGAAGGCCCGGGCGAAGTCCCGGTGCGAGGTGAAGCGCAGCGGTCCGCGCTTCGCATAGCGAAGGCGGATGCGCTGCACGACCGGGGCCTGGCCGCCGACCGGCTGGTTCTTGGCGATCTTCTTACCCTTCTAGTGGGTGTGCGCGACTGCCGGTGCGCGGAGGCCGTTCGTCGGCGTCAGCGGGAGCAGCTTCTTGCCGGTGGGGCCGATCTGGATCTCGGTGTCCATCGACGGGCAGACGCCGCAGTCGAAGCACGGGGTCCAGCGGCAGTCGTCCTGCTCGAACTCGGTCGTCGAGTCCTGCCAGTCCTTCCAGAGCCAGTCCTTGTCCAGGCCCGAGTCCAGGTGGTCCCAGGGCAGCACCTCGAGCTGCTCGCGCTCGCGGGTGGTGAACCAGTCCAGATCCACCCCGAAGGCGGGCAGCGTCTCGGCCGCGGCCTCGACCCAGCGACTGTACGAGAAGTGCTCGCTCCAGCCGTCGAAACGCTGGCCTTTGTCCCAGGCGCGCCGGATCACCGCACCCACCCGGCGGTCACCGCGCGAGAGCAGGCCCTCGATCAGCGAGGGCTCGCCATCGTGGTAGCGGTAGCCGATGGCCCGGCCCAGCGACCGGTCGCTGTTGATCTCCTGCTTGAGCATCCGGAGCCGGTTGTCGATGACCTCCGGGCGCTCCATGGCCGCCCACTGGAACGGGGTGTGCGGCTTGGGCACGAACGCGCCGATGGAGACCGTGCACTTGATGTCCTTGGTGCCGGTGGCGATGCGCCCGGCCTTGATGACCTCGTGCGCCATCCGGCCGATCTGCAGCACGTCGTCGTCGGTCTCGGTGGGCAGGCCACACATGAAGTACAGCTTCACGCTGCGCCAGCCGTTGGAATACGCCGTGACGACCGTCCGGATCAGGTCCTCCTCGGTCACCATCTTGTTGATGACCTTGCGGATCCGCTCGGAACCGCCCTCGGGGGCGAAGGTCAGGCCGGTGCGCCGCCCGTTGCGGGACAGCTCCTGGGCCAGGTCGATGTTGAAGGCGTCCACCCGGGTCGAGGGCAGCGACAGCGAGACGTTGGTGTCCGCATACTGCTCGGCCAGGCCGGAGCACATGTCGCCGATCTCGGAGTGATCCGCGCTGCTCAGCGAGAGCAGGCCGACCTCGGAGAAGCCGGAGAACTCCAGGCCTTCCTTGACCATCTGGCCGACGGTGGTGATCGAGCGCTCCCGCACCGGGCGGGTGATCATGCCGGCCTGGCAGAACCGGCAGCCCCGGGTGCAACCCCGGAAGATCTCCACGGCATACCGCTCGTGGACGGTCTCGGCGAGCGGGACCAGCGGCTTCTTCGGGTACGGCCAGGCGTCGAGGTCCATGGTCGTGCGCTTGTGCACCCGGAACGGCACGTCCGGACGGTTCGGCACGACGCGCTGGATCCGGCCGTCGGGCAGGTAGTCGACGTCGTAGAAGCGGGGCACGTAGATGCTCTCGGTGCGCGCCAGGCGCAGCAGCAGCTCGTCGCGGCCGCCGGGGCAGCCCTCGGCCTTCCACTCCCGGATGATGCCGGTGATCTCGAGGACCGCCTCCTCGCCGTCGCCGAGCACGGCGGCGTCGATGAAGTCGGCGATCGGCTCCGGGTTGAAACTGGCGTGGCCGCCGGCCAGCACGATCGGGTGGTCCACCGTGCGGTCCTTGGACTCCAGCGGGATGCCCGCCAGGTCGAGGGCCGACAGCATGTTGGTGTAGCCCAGCTCGGTGGCGAAGGAGAGGCCCAGCACGTCGAAGGCGTGCACCGGGCGATGCGCGTCGACCGTGAACTGCGGGACGCCGGCTTCCTTCATCAGCGCCTCGAGGTCCGGCCAGACCGCGTACGTCCGCTCGGCCAGCACGTCGGGCTGCTCGTTGAGCACCTCGTACAGGATCTGGACGCCCTGGTTGGGCAGGCCCACCTCGTACGCGTCGGGATACATCAGCGCCCACCGCACCGTGGTGGCGTCCCAGTCCTTGACGACGGAGCCGAGCTCGCCGCCCACGTACTGGATCGGCTTGCTGACCCGGGGCAGCAGCTGCTCGAGCTGCGGGAAGACGGAACTAACGCTCATGGGGCACCAGGGTACGCGGCTCAGCGGTCTAATTCCTCCGCGGCCCGGGCCAGATCGGTGGTCAGGAGATCATCCCGGAACGCGCACAGCTGCAGCGTCATCCGGGCGGCGCCGGCCGCACCCACCACCAGCCGGATCGGCGTGCCCTGCGTGTCGAGGTCGCCGACCAGCGCGTCGAGCAGCCGCACACCGGCGCTGTCCAGGAACGATACGGCTGTGAGGTCGATCACCACCGCGGCGGCCCGGCCGGTCCGCCGCACGATCTCGCGGCCGATCTCCGGCGCGTTGGCCAGATCGATCTCGCCCGCGAGCCGGACCAGGTCGGCCTCGCCCAGCCTGGCGAAGGTCACCCACCGGTCGGTCACCGCGGCGCCCGCCCGCGGAGCCGCCGCATCGTCACCGTGGTCCCGGCGCCGTGCTCGAACGTGACCTCGTCCATCACCTTGCGAATGAGCTGCAGACCACGCCCGCGCCCGCCGCCCGCCTCGGGCTCGGCCCAGACACCCTGGTCGGCGACCCGGACGTCGACGGCCTCCGGCGACACCGTGGCGACGATGTCGACCTCGCCCAGCGGATCGTCGCGGTAGCCGTGCTCGATCGCGTTCGCCACCGCCTCCGAGCAGGCCAGCAGCACCGCCTCGGCGCTCTCGTCGTCGACCGCGTGGGCGACCAGCCAGCCGCGCAGATCCTTGCGCAGCAGGGCGATCTGCACCGGGTCCGCGCCGATCCTGCGGTCCAGCCGCCGCTCGGTGCCCAGCGCCAGGCAGAGCAGGCAGACGTCGTCGGCGTGGTCCTGACCGACGAGCATGTCGGCGAGCGCGACGGTCAGCCCCGGCAGCGGTGAGTCGCGTTTACCCGCGTATGTGCGGGCCAGGACCTCGAAGCCGGCGTCGATGCGGCGGTTGCGCCGCTCGATGAGACCGTCGGTGTAGAGCAGCAGCCGGCTGCCGGGCGGCAGCGGCGTCCGCTGCTCGACCCTGGCCCGGCGACCGGCCCGGGAGCCGAGCGCCCCGGACCGGGCCTCGAGCAGATAGCGCGGCGCGGCACCCGGCTCGGCGAGCAGCGGCGGCAGGTGGCCGGCGCAGGCGTAGACCATCTCGTTGGCCGCCAGGTCGATCTCCGCGTACGCGACCGTGGCCATCCGGGCCGACTCGACCCGCTCGACGAACCGGTCCAGGCGTTCCAGCAACCGGGCCGGGCCCGCCTCGGCCGAGGCCAGGGCGCGGATGGCGCTGCGCAGCTGGCCCATGGTGGTGGCCGCGTCGATGCCGCGGCCGACCACGTCGCCGACGACGACGGCCAGCCGGTCCGGTGTGATCAGGAACGCGTCGAACCAGTCGCCGCCGACATCGAGGTCGTGCGCGGCGGCCTGGTAATGCGTCTCCATCGCGAACCGGGGGTCCGCGGGCAGCTCACCGGCGAGCAGGCTGCGCTGCAGGGTCCGGGCGATCGTCCGCTGCTGCTCGTGGAGGCGGGCGTTCTCCAGCGCGAGCCCGGCCCGGTCGGCCAGGTCGGTGAGGAAGCCCGCCTCGGCCGCGGCCGTCCGCCGGTCCGGCGGCATCCGCAGCGCGAGCGTGCCGAAGACCCGGCCGTTGGCCACCAGCGGCAGTACGGCGCACTCGGCGTCGAGCCCGTCGTCGTCGGTGAACTGCGCCGTGCCGTCCAGCAGCACCTGCGCTACCCGGTCGGCCAGCCGCTCGGGGTCGGGCGCCGGGCCACCGGCGTCGGCGAGCACGCCGGCCTCGCCGACCCGCAGCCGTACGGCCGCCCACTCGGCGATCTCGGGAACCAACCGCTCCACGAGCTTGCGGGCCCGCGACCCGAGCCGCGGCAGCACCTCCAGCGCCCGGGTCGTCCCGGCCAGGAAGATCGCCCGGCCCTCCCGCCGGCGCGCGTCGTCATGGAGCCGGGCCCGGTCCAAGGCCTGGCCCGCCTGGTGGCCGAGGAGACGGACCATCCCCAACTCGCTGTCGCTGAGCTGGTGCGGCTCGGCGAAGTCGAACCCGAGCACGCCGAGCACCTCGACGGCGGCCGGATCGTCGGCGGGCGCCGCGGTCAGCGGCAGCAGCACGACCGTGCCGCGGTCGGTGCGGCGCATGGTGACGGCCAGCTCCGGGAAGTGCTCCTCGGCCTCGTCGAGCGAACCGATCACGTGCAGATCACCGCGCCGCGCCACCTCGGCGATCGCCCGCGACGAGCCGCGCGGGATGTCGTCCCGGGCCATGCTCGCGGAGTCGGTGCTCGTCACCGCCGCGAGTTGATCGCGGTCGCGGTCGGCGAGCCAGACGGTCGCCGAGACGGCGCCGAAGGCCGGGCCGGGCGCACGGACGACGGCGTCGGACACCTCGGCCTCGGTCGGCGCGGCGGCGAGATCGGCCACTGTCCGCTGCAGCACCCGGACGCGCCGCTCGGACGCCTCGGCCGCCAGGCGGGCGGCCAGCAGCTCCTTCTCGTAGCCGCGCCGCTCGGTGGCATTCAAGATCATGGTCCGGATGACCCGGGGCATCCCGGCCGGGTCGCGGCCGAGGGTGGAATTGACCAGGATGGGCAGCCGCTCGCCGTCGGCGCGCAGCAGCTCGAAGGCGATCTCATGCACGTCGTTCTGCATGTTCAGCAGGGGTGCGTAGTGGGTCTCGTGGTAGATCTGATCGTCCGCGCTGAGCAGATCCCGGAACCGCCGCCGCCCGACCAGCTCACCGCGGCCGTAGCCGGTCCAGGCCAGGAACGTCTCGTTGACCTTGACGATCGTGCCGTCCGGCAGCGTGGTCAGATAGCCGCAGGGCGCATTCTCGTAGAGATCCCCGGGATCTTCCTCCCAGGGAACCCGCAGGTCCTGCGTCACGTCGGGCCCCCGCCACCGGTCTGCTTCATCGCTCTACAGAAAGGCCCTGATGGCGGCGATGGTCTCGGCCGGCGCGCTGAGATTGGGGCAGTGCCCGGTCGCATTCATGGCCACCAGTGTGCTCCCGCGAAGGTTGTGATGCACGTAGTCACCGACGGCCGCCGGCGCGATGACGTCGTCGGCGCACTGCAAAATCAATGCCGGGGTACGGGATCCGCCGAGGTCGACGCGGTTGTCCGAGAGAAACGTCACGCGGGCGAACTTCTTGGCGATCTCCGGATCGGTGGCGCAGAAGCTGTTGGTCAGCTCAGTGCCCAGCTCGGGCCGCTCCGGATTGCCCATGATGACCGGGGCCATCGCGCTCGACCAGCCCAGATAATTGCTGTCCAGCGACTCCAGCATCGCCTCGATGTCGCCGGCATCGAAGCCACCGACGTAGTCACCGTCGTTGAGGTATCGCGGCGACGGGCCGACCAATACCAGCTTGGCGAAGCGGCCGGGCTCGCGATTCGCGGCGAGCACCCCGATCATCGCGCTGACCGAATGGCCGACGAAGACGACATCCCGCAGGTCCAGCTCGTGCACGATCTCCAGGACATCGTCGGCATACCCGTCGAGAGTGGAATACCGCTGCTCGTCGTAGGCGTCCAGATCGGAACGCCCGGCACCGACATGGTCGAAGAGCACAACCCGATGGGTCTCCAGGAACGCGGGTGCGACGAAGCGCCACATATTCTGGTCACAGCCGTAGCCATGCGCGAACACCATCGGCTGGCCGTCCGGCCGGCCGGTCACGGACACCGCGTTGCGCTCCGCTGTCCTCATCTCGCGCTCACCACCGGGTCACCATACGACTCCGGAAGGTCCGACACATCGCCCCCGGTGTCCGTTTTTCACGAGTGACACTCATCTCAGCGGAGCCGTCGGAACCGTCGATGGAGTGGCGGGCCGTCTCTAACCTGGCGGAAGACGCCCGGCAGCCGGGCGGCACGCGGACACGGGGTGAGCAGCGGGAGGAGGTCGACGGATGACCGACAAGCAGCCGGAGAATCCGGCCGCCCGGGCCCCGGAGAACGCCACACCCACCCGGATCGACAGACCCAGCGGCGGGAGACCATCAGCGCCGGACCCCACCCGGATCGAGGGAGCGACGGCGCCGGACCCCACCCGCGTCGAGCGCACCCCGGCCCAGGGGGACGGCCCACCGCGGCCAGCCGATCCCACTCGCGCCGAAGGCCCCGCGGCGCCGACCGCGCACACGCCATCCCCTCCCCCTTCCCCTTCCGCCGAGGACGGCGGCGGGACCGGTCCGGCGGCCGACGGAACACGTGATCAGGGCGAGCAGGAGCCTCCGGCCCGCTGGAGCGGCTCCGCGGCCGTGCCCCCGCATGTCCCGAAGCGCCCCTGGTGGTCGCGCCGCCGCGCGACAGGCACGCCAAGCGCGGGCACGCCAAGCGCGGGCACGCCGAACGCGGGCACGCCGAACGCGGGCACGGCAGGAGCGGTAGGCACGCCGAGCGCAGGCGCGGCAGGAACGAGCTCAGCGTCGGAGGCGACCGCGCCGGTCGACCCGTGGGCCGACAGCGAGGACTGGTCGGCGACTCCCGCGGTCGATCCGTGGGCCGACCAGGACACCCCGTGGCAGGCAGAACTGCCGTTCCCGGAGGCGATGCCGCCGACCCGGATCCAGAACGCGATGCCGCCGACCCGGATGGAAGCGCCGCTACCACCGACCCGGATGGAAATGCCGGCGCCGACCCGGTCGGAGGCACCGCTGCCGCCGGCCCGAGCCGAGGCACCCCTACCACCCGGCCAGAAGCGGCCCGAGAGCCAAGCGGCGAAGCCCTTCACCTGGCCCAACGCCAGGCGATCGACGACCCCGACCGGCGCGGGGGCGGCTGCCGGGCCGCCCCCGATCGCGCCCCCGCCGGTCGCACCGACTGCTGCCGCCGGGAACCCGCCACGCCGCCGCTGGGGCCGCAAGAACCGCGCAAAGCAGACACCCCAGCCTCCGGTCAACCGCCTCCCGATCCAGCCGCGGCCGCCGGCCCCGCCGCCAGTGCCCCCGCCGGCCCCACCTGGCCGCAAGGCCAAGGCCCGACCCGCCCAGTTGCCCTCGGCCCGACCCGCCCCGCCGACCTGGTCACCGTCCGGCCGGCCGGTGCCGCCGACCTGGGCGCCGTCCGGCCGGCCGGTGCCGGCGAGGCCGCCCCAGGGCCGGAACAGCCCGCTGGCGCAAGCACCGCCTCACCCCGGCCGGAACAGCCTGCCGGAGGGGAAGCGCCCGCTGCCCCCACCGCGCCGCAAACGACGCTGGCCGCGCAACCTGCTCCTGCTCACGCTGGCCAGCTTCGTGTGCTGCTGCGGCGTACCCGGTTATCTCGCCTGGCCCGCCGCCCGGCAGTATCCGGTCTCGGCCGCCCTGCCGCAGACCGTGGCCGATCTTGATCTGCGCGACGACGGCGCGAGCCGGCGAGCCGTCGAGCGGCTGTCCGAGCAGCTGAGCGGGACCAGCCTGGTCCAGGGCGATGTGTTCGCCGGCGTCTACGCGGACGGGGACGGCAAGCGGGTCACCGTCTTCGGCACGACCGGGTTGCGGTTCACCCCGGAGTCCGACGTCGAGGCCGAACTCGCCCAGCTGACCAGCGAATACAAGATCAAGAACATCGAGACCTTCGACCTGGGCGAGACCGGCGTGCACGAGCGCTGCGGGGTCGGCCGCTCCGGCGACAAGGCCGTCGTCGTCTGCGCCTGGGCGGATCACGGCAGCCTCGCCACCGTGCTGCTGACCAGGCGTTCCGTCGCGGAAAGCGCGGAACTCACAGGCGTCCTGCGCAGCGTGGTGCTGACCCGCGGGTAGGCCGACCTACCCGAGATCCCGCCGCTACAGCAGCAAGCGTTTATTCAGCCGGTGGCGCGCCGCGCGGCGGGGCGTATCTGGGCACGTACTCCTGGCCGGTGAGCTTCTGGATCTCGGCCATGACCTCGTCGGTCAGCTCGCGCAGCGCGGTGCGGTCGTCGCTGCGGCCGATCGTGGGGATCGGCGCGCCGAATTTGATCGTGACCTGGCCCTTGCCGGGCCGGGGCAGGCGCTGCCCGATCGGCTGCACCTTCTCCGTGCCGAGCATGCCCACCGGGATGATCGGCACGCCCGCCGCGACCGCGAGCCGGGCCACGCCCGTCCGTCCGCGGTAGAGCCGGCCGTCCGGGGAGCGTGTGCCCTCGGGGTAGACCGCGACCATGTCACCGGACTTGAGCACCGGGATCGCGCCGTCGAAGGCGGCCAGGGCGGCCCGGCCACCGCCGCGCTCGACCTTGATCGCGCCGAGGCCCTCCAGCACGAACTTGGTGATGTTGCCGCGGAAGCCGCCGCCGCGGAAGTACTCGGCCTTGGCCCAGAACGCGATGTGCCGCGGCACGACGGCGCCGAGAAACAGCTCGTCGGCGACCGACAGATGGTTGCCGGCGAAGATCGCGCCGCCGGTCTTGGGGATGTGCTCGAGACCTTCGACGCGCGGCCGCCAGCCGAGTGTCATCACGGGACCGACAGTGATCTTGCCGATCGAGTAGAGCAGCGGCAACGTGTTCCTCCGGGCGGGGACTACAGGAAAGTGTGTGGGGCGATGTGAGGTTAACGGAAACAGCCCGGAAAACTCCCGTCGAGTTACTGCCGGCCGGCTCGGCAATTGCCGCGCAATGCGGCAAATGCCGAGCCGGGAGGCGGGATTCACACTGCGCGGGTGACCGACACCGTCACGGTCTCGCCGTCGCCGACCTCGCCGCTGAAGCCGGTCGCCGTCTCGTCCAGGCTCAGCGAGGTCGCCAGGGTCTCCGCGGCGACGAAGTCCCGGTGCACCTCGACGGCCGCCGCGACCGCGGGCGGCGCCGCCACCCGCAGGGCGATCCGGTCCGAGACGTCCAGGCCGGCGTCCCGGCGGGCCTGCTGCACCACCCGGATCAGGTCGCGGGCCAGGCCCTCGGCCGCCAGCTCCGGGGTGACCTCGGTGTCGAGCAGCACCACGCCGCGGCCGGCCGGCAGCGGCGCCGAGTTCTCCGCGTCGGCGGCGACGAGCTTCAGCTCGTACTCGCCCTCCCGCAGGGTGACGCCGGCGGCGACGGGCGCGCCGTCGACGAGCTGCCAGTCGCCGGCCTTGACGGCCTTGATGACCACCTGGACCTGCTTGCCCAGCCGCGGGCCGAGGGCCCGCGGGACCACGGTCAAAACCTGCTGAGAGTACGCGGCCAGATCGGCACTGAGCCGCACATCCTTGACGTTGACCTCGTCGGCGAGCAAGTCCGCGAACGGCCGCAACGCGTCGGCGGCCGGGGTGGCCACCGTCAGCCTGGCCAGCGGCAGCCGTACCCGCAGCGACCTGGCCTTGCGCAGCGACAGCGCCGCCGAGGCCACCTCGCGGATCGCGTCCATGGAGGCGACCAGTTCGTGGTCGGCGGGGAACGCGGCGGCGTCCGGCCAGTCGGTCAGGTGCACCGACCGTTCCCCGGTCAGGCCCCGCCAGATCTCCTCGGCGGTCAGCGGCGCGAGCGGCGCCATCACCCGGCACAGGGTTTCCAGGACCGTGGCGAGGGTGTCGAACGCGTCGGCGTCGCCAGCCCAGAAGCGGTCCCGCGAGCGGCGCACGTACCAGTTGGTCAGCGCGTCCAGGTACGCCCGCACCGACGCCGCCGCGCCCGAGATGTCGTATTCGTCGAGCTGGCGGGTGGTGTCCGAGACCAGCTCGCTGGTCTTGGCCAGGATGTAGCGGTCCAGCAGGTGCGTCGAGTCCGTCCGGAGGCGGGCCTCGTGACCTGCGGCGTTGGCGTACAGGCTGAAGAAGTACCAGACGTTCCAGGCCGGGAGCAGCACCTGGCGCACCGAGTCGCGGATCGCCACCTCGGTGACCGGCATGTCGCCGCCGCGCAGCACCGGCGAGGACATCAGCATCCAGCGCATCGCGTCGGAGCCGTAGGAGTCGAAGACCTCGTAGACGTCCGGGTAGTTGCGCAGGCTCTTGGACATCTTGCGGCCGTCGGCGCCCTGCAGGATGCCGTGGCTCAGGCAGTTGCGGAAGGCCGGCCGGTCGAACAGGGCCGTGGCCAGCACGTGCATGGTGTAGAACCAGCCGCGGGTCTGCCCGATGTATTCGACGATGAAGTCGCCCGGGTAGTGGTGCTCGAACCAGTCCTTGTTCTCGAACGGGTAGTGCACCTGGGCGAACGGCATCGACCCGGACTCGAACCAGCAGTCCAGCACCTCGGGCACCCGGCGCATGGTCGACTGCCCGGTCGGGTCGTCCGGGTTGGGCCGGGTCAGCTCGTCCACGTACGGCCGGTGCAGGTCGGTGACCTCGACCCCGAAGTCCTCGCTGAGCTGGGCCAGCGAGCCGTAGACGTCCACCCGCGGGTAGTTCGGGTCGTCGGACTTCCACACCGGGATGGGCGAGCCCCAGAACCGGTTCCGGCTGATCGACCAGTCCCGGGCGTTGGCCAGCCACTTGCCGAACGAGCCGTCCTTGATGTGCGCCGGCGTCCAGGTGATCTCCTGGTTCAGCTCGACCATCCGGT
>Ga0307515_10000147_pt1 | contig 170482 bp, 132 predicted proteins | sample 17_EM_MG_FD_194513 | JGI IMG/M metagenome (GOLD analysis project Ga0307515, IMG submission 194513) | Populus trichocarpa ectomycorrhiza microbial communities from riparian zone in the Pacific Northwest, United States - 17_EM | ecosystem: Host-associated > Plants > Roots > Unclassified... | reverse complement strand
TTATACACGATGCCTTCCTGACGGGTGACCAGGACATAGGTTTTTCCGTTTCGGAGTTCTTTTAAGTTATCTACGTATTCACCAATCACAATTGTTCCCGGCATAATGGGTAGCATGGAATCTCCGGAGATTTCAAATGCCCGGTATGTACCTTGCTTCAACATCGGTAATTTAAAATGGGGCAACTCCTTTACAAATTCGGGATCGGCATATCCATTCATGTAGCCCGCTGCTGCTTTATGAGGAACCAGCTCTATATTATCCTTGCTGTGCTCATCTATCGTTACCACCAGTACTTCTTTACCGCGCGGATATTCTTTGTTGACTGAAACAGTCAACGGGGCATCCGCCAGATTTTCTCCTATGATTTTATCGACCGAGCTGCTGATCAGGGCGGCCATCATTTGCAAGAGGTCGAGCCGTGGTTCTGCCCGGCCTTCCTCGTAAGCGCCTACCAGCGATCGCTTGATCCCTAATTTCTGTGCAAACTGATCTTGTGTAAGACCTAATTGCTTCCGGATGAACCGAATGTTTTCATTGATTTTAACCATGGGCAACACTGCGTTTAAAAATCATAATTCCACCTGAGTTTTCCTGTCTTCTTCCCAGCGAAAAAAGATTGGGCTGAAAATACTTATCTGTCTGATGAATTGCTTCCAGATGAAGACCGATCTTTTCAATCACTTCCTTTACCGATGTCTTTGACTCCGCCAGTACATAGCCATAATAACCTCCGTCTGATCCCTCCGTGGAGAAATTAACCTGGAAACGGCCGGAGATTAGCTTCTTACTGGAAAGCTTTAGTTTGTGATCAGAGACAGACATTTGGCTAATAATTTTAGCTAAATACGGCATCATTGGAGACTAAAGCAAATAATTTATACTAATTATTTTAGTTTATCTCAGTCAAATCCCATTCTTCCTTGCCCAAAGCGAGATTCTCTTTATTTATCTTTAATGGAGATGGAATATTATTTTCATAGATGCCCCCAGTGCCAAGCCCGTGATGCTTGTCTATCGGGTAGCTGGCGGTGAACTGGGCGATAGCATTAAGCCCTACATTAGATTCCAGCGCGGAAGTGATCCACCAGCCTGTCTTTTTCTCATTCGCTATAGCAATCCATTCCTCACATCCATAAAAACCTCCATGCAGGGAAGGCTTTAAAATGATGAACGGTGGTTGTATGCGATCAAGTAATCTTTCTTTCTCTTCTTTATCTGTTATTCCAGTCAGCTCTTCATCCAATGCCACGGGTATAGGCGATTCTTTACAAAGTTCAGGGAGATATTCCGATCCTTTTTTCAACGGCTGCTCAATCGAATGAATAGTAAACTTCGAAAGCTCTTTTAATTTGTAAAGCGCTTCATCGGTTTTGAATGCTCCGTTCGCATCAAGGCGGATCGTGATAGGATCGCGGAAATATTTTCTGCGGATGTATTGAAGCACATCACACTCTCTTTCAAAGTCGAGGCCGCCTACTTTTAGCTTGATGCAGCGGAAGCCATCGCGGATCTTAATTTCTATTTGCTGCAGCATGAAATCCATGCCGCCCATCCAGATGAGACCGTTGATCGGAATGGATTCACCTTTTAAAAACGAATTATCAAACACGATACGTTTACCTCCGTGATGCAAATCCAGAAAGGCAGACTCCAGCGCAAATGCGATCGAAGCGTTTTCATCCAGCGAAACGGGGAAAGAAATTTTCTTCAGAAAAACATGTAATGCTGTTAATGAAGCAGCCGCAGCATGAATCTCCTGCATTGAAATCCGGGAGGCATTAAGAACGTCAACACATTTTATCAGGGTAGTTTCAAAATCAGGAGTAAGCTCTGCACTCAATCCCGGCAGGGGCCCACATTCACCTAATCCGAAAATTTCAGGACTGGATTCATCCCACACTTTGAAGAACCAGGAATGGCGTTCTTTCATTGGTCCACGCGAGGTGCGGGCATTGAAGGAGAACCGGAATGTCTTTTTCTGAACGGATGCTTTTACTGCCATGGCGTTAAAGATAATTGTTAATGGTTAAAAAGTTAATAGCATCAGGTCCGGCTAACGGGCAATCTGAATTAGCCCGATTCATTACTATTAAGCAAAGAGTGTTTAATTTTACGATCGATTTACATGACTGAGCTCAACATCTCCGACTATACTTACGCCTTGCCGGACGAACGCATTGCGCTCTACCCGCTTGCACAGCGCGATCAATCCAGATTACTGCACTATCATAGCGGAAGCATTACACATCGTACGTTCAGCGACTTGCCTGATCTGCTTCCGGCAGATGGTATTCTTTTTTTCAACGATACGAAGGTGATCCCTGCCCGGCTGATCTTCCGGAAGGAAACCGGTGCAGGCATCGAGCTCTTTCTGCTGAATCCTGTAGCTCCCTCTTCCCTGTTGCAGCTGGCCATGCAGGCCCGGGAAACCACTACATGGAAATGTGCCATTGGTAACCTGAAACGATGGACCGATGGATTGGTATTGCGCAAAGTAGTTGACGAGGGTGAGCTCTCTGCGCTACTGATCAATCGCGAAGAGCAGCTGGTCCGGTTCTCATGGACTCCTGTATCCACTTCTTTTGCGGAAGTGATCCGGAAGTCGGGGGCCACTCCCCTTCCTCCTTATATTAAAAGAGAAGCCGAAGTAAGTGACCTGGAGCGATACCAAACCGTTTACTCTCATTTTGAAGGAGCGGTGGCCGCACCCACTGCCGGACTTCACTTTACAGACGAAGTATTGCAGAAGATAAAAGCCAAAGGAATTGCGCTTGATTTTCTCACACTCCACGTAAGTGCCGGCACCTTTCAGCCGGTGAAAACAGAAAATGCACTGGAGCATACCATGCATTCCGAGCAAATCATTATTTCCAAACAGAATATTCAACATCTGCTTGCCGGTAAAAAAGTGATTGCCGTGGGCACTACCTCCATGCGTACACTGGAGAGCTTGTATTGGTTTGGAGTACAGCTTTTGCACGATCCGAATGCAACCTTCATCATCCGTCAGGACGATCCTTATAAAAATTATTCAGTACTTCCTTCTGCCTCCGAATCCATACAAGCGGTTGCCCAATATATGAGTAAGTATCAGTTGGAAGAGATTACGGGTCATACTTCCATTTTTATTTTGCCCGGATATACATTTCGTATTTGCCGGGGGCTGGTTACTAATTTTCATCAGCCCGGCTCTACGCTGATGTTACTGGTTGCTGCATGGGTGGGCGATGACTGGAAGAAAATTTATAATGAAGCATTAGCTAACCATTACCGCTTTCTGAGTTATGGAGATAGTTCTTTGCTGATGCCATAAGTCCCATATAGTAACTAACCTCTCCAAATCCTGTTAAAAATATGTTCAGTAAAGTAACCGTAAAATTTCTGATCCTTGCCATTGCATGGGTACTTGCAGATCTGATCATCAAATACTTCATCAGAAGTAATTTTGAACCGACAGAAATGACTCCCTTCATGAATGGTTTTTTTTCTATCGGAAGAATACACACCGTGCGAATTGCATTCGGAGATGATTATAACCTGATCGGGTATGCAGGTATTTTATTCCGGCTAATTGTGCTGATTTTCTTTATCCGAATCTGGAAAGCACCGGTTTCATCACTATTTAAGATCGCCTGCGTGTTTATTGTCGCTGGCTGGATTGGAAATTACATCGACCGGTTTGCTTTTTCAGAAGGAAATACCGGCTATGTTCAAATGGATTACTTTTATATCAATGGTGTTTTTGATTTCTTCTTTAGCTTAACCGGTATCATCATATTGATTGGCTGGATTCTGTTGCTGATCGCAATGATTATACGGGTCAACGATTTGAAAATTCTTTTCTCAAGAAAGCAAACAAAATAACTCGTCCTTTGAGAGTAATTCATCACAGGAATAATAAGAATAATGTCATATTTTAATTTTTCAATTAAAAATCATCAATGAAACTAAGAATATTAATTCTATCGGTTGCCGTTTTTCTTCTATCCCTATTTCTTCTGATAAGGCATTATACCAATGCGCGGGAAAAATCTTTAAATGAAGATATTACTATTGCGCAAACGCTTTTAAAAAATGGCCGACCTGCCACAGCCGTTTATGATACGGTCTATACCGAGACTAAAATCGGAGGATCGAAGCATAAATTAATTAAATACTATTATGATGTTGAGGGCAAACAGTTTGAAGGGAGTAAACAAATAAAGGAGCTTCCTGCTACTCCTGTTTTAGACATCGTATATCTCCCTTCTGACCCAACTACTCACCTGGAAAACCCTGCTTTGGAATTAGAATCGCTCGTGAGACAGAAAGAAGACAAGTCGACTTCAGGATTGCCATGGGGTTTATTCTCAGGAAGTATTATTGTCTTTTTCATAACCAGAAAACTTTACTTGAATGAGAAAGCGGAAGAAAGAGAAATGGGAGAACTGGAAAGACAATATGCAAAACGAGGCAAATCAAATTCACCGGATGTTTTTAAATAGGAATACGAATTTCTTCCACGTTTATACTTATCGATTCATTCATTTTTTTGACACATCTGAAGTATCTTTTTTTAGGAAATCCAAATAGTCATAACGCTGCTTCATCATCCTAATTGAGAATAAGAATCCAAAGGATTCAAATGTTTATAGTACTACGACAGCGGAAAGAACATTCGACCCCATTGGGGTCGTACAAAATTACCAGCTAAATAAAATAGCTATAAACATGCAATCCCTTCAGGATTGAAAATAAAAATCCTGCCCTTTTAAATCCCAAATAAGGATGTTATTTTAGAATGATGGACAAGAATCCGAAGAATTCAACCCCAACGTGGTCGTACCAGTTCCTCCTAATCAAATCGCTATAACGTTTAATCGTTTCATGATTAATCAAGTGCCTGAGAAAGATTACTCTAAAAATTTAAAATAATATTTTAAGATCACATAACATTTAAGAAGATCCCTTAAATTAGTCATAACACAAATCCGCCCATTAGTGGCTACGAGCAAAATCGTTATTTAAAAAAATGTAATTTATCCCATTCTCTATTTTTCAAAAATCAAAATAATTATCATGGCCGGTACTTTTTCTCAAATCTACATTCAAGTCGTGTTTGCAGTTAAAGGCAGAGAAAGTCTCATTAATGCATCATGGGAAGAGCAGTTGTATAAGTATTTAACAGGCATCGTTAAAAATAAAGAACAAAAGATGCTGGCGATAAATGGAATGCCTGACCACATTCATTTTTTGATTGGGATGAAACCTTCCTGTTGTCTATCTGATTTAGTTCGCGAGGTAAAGAAATCAACCAATGAATTTATCAGAGACAAAAATCTCACTCCTTATAATTTCCAATGGCAGGAAGGATATGGCGCCTTCTCCTATAGCCATTCGAGCCTTGATCAGGTGATTGCCTACATATGAATCAGAAACAACATCACAGAAGCAAGACGTTCAAGCAAGAGTACGAAGAATTTCTAAGAAAATTTGCAATCGAATTTAAGGAGGAATATTTATTCGATTGGATCAATTAGAGTATTACTTTTAGAATGAATCCGAAGGATTCAAATGTTTATAGCACTACGACAGTGGAAAGAACATTCGACCCCAATGGGGTCGTACAACATTGTACAAGCAGACAACGGCTATAAACATTTAATCCCCTTGGATTGGTTCGTAATGTAAATAGATAGTAATTCTAATTCCCAATGCTTTGTTCATCTAATCCTTCCCATTAACCGAATCCCTCTTCACAAACACATGCTTTGCATAATTTACTTTCCATCCATCCAGCAGACAACGGTTGGCGGTTAATCTTTTCACAAAATCATTGTAGTCTTTAGTTTCCTTTGCTGACCATGCGACTTCCGCCAGGGCAATGGCGCGCGGATAAACCATGTACTCTACCTGCTCTCCTGTTTTCATGTATTCGGTCCATACGTTGGCTTGTGTGCCGATGATGTGTCTGGATTGTTCGGCCGTTAATTGCGCTGGCAAAGGTTCGTACTCATATACCGTGCGCACGGGTACATACACTTTCACTGCCAGCGGTTCCGAGGCAGAAGTGTCCTGCATATAATCAAGGTATAGCCATTTGGAGGGTGTCATGATCACATCGTGGTTTTGCTGTGCCGCAGCGATGCCACCTTCCTCTCCCCGCCAACTCATCACCGTGGCATTAGGCGCAAGTCCGCCTTCCAGTATTTCATCCCAGCCGATAATGCTTTTGCCTTTGGAGTTAATGTACTTTTCCATGCGCTGAATAAAATAGCTTTGCAGTCCATGCTCGTCTTTTAGTTTTTCGGTCTTTATTCGTTTCTGACAGAGCGGGCATTTCTTCCATCCTTCTTTCGGACATTCGTCTCCACCGATGTGCACATACTTGCCTGGGAACAATGGCAAAACTTCATCCAGCACATCCTGAAGAAACAGGAACGTATTTTCTTTACCGGCACAGAATACTTCGTTGAACACTCCCCACGTGGTAGCTACTTCATAAGGACCACCTGTACAACCCAGTTCAGGATAAGCCGCCAGTGCAGCAAGTGCGTGGCCGGGCATTTCAATCTCCGGCACCACGGTAATGTAACGTTGCGCTGCATAGGTCACTACTTCCTTCACTTCCTCCTGCGTATAAAAGCCGCCATGTTGTATGCCATCGTATTCATGTGGTTCGTTGCGTGTGCGTGTAGTGGCTCTGCCCACCACTGTTTCCTTTCTGAATGCGGCAATCTCCTGCAACTTCGGATACTTCTTTATTTCAATACGCCATCCCTGATCTTCCGTAAGGTGCCAGTGAAAGGTGTTCAGTTTATAATGCGACATCAGGTCGATGTACTTTTTAATGAATGTTACCGGAAAGAAATGGCGGCCCACATCCAAATGTAATCCGCGCCATGCAAAACGCGGCTGATCTTCTATGTCTACAAAAGGAAGTGCCGCCTCACCGGATGAAGGAAACAACTGAAACAATGACTGCACTCCATAAAACAAGCCGGCACCGGAACCCGCGCTGATCTTCACTCCTTCTTTATCAATGATAAGACGATACCCTTCGTTGTGCAGTGTATCTTTAGCCAGTGCAGATAATACAATCTGGTTTTCAGAAGCGGAAGGTTGCGCACGGATGATGCTATTTATTTTTTTGCTTTGCAGAAATTCCTGAAGCAACACTGCTACATTCTTTTCCTCGTCAGTTGCCGCTACGATGCTTGTTTCTTTTCCCAGATCAATCCAGTCATTACCGGATTTAATGGATAATGGCTTAGGGATAATATTTACTTCAACTACTCTTTTTTCTTTGGTCGCACAGTTTGTTAAAAATACAAGCACGCACAGCACGCATACGATTTTTTTTATGCGGTGAAAATGCGAAAAATGAAGCCCTGAATCAATCCGTGATTTAAGTTTTAACATCACCTGTTGGGTAGTTCTTTTAGTATACATGTGTTATGGGAATGGGTGTTCTGCAACAATATGGTAAAATTAAAATAATTCACCGCACGCGTTTGAAATATCAAAATATAACTATATTAGTCCACGATCCTTAAGTTTGGCTGGTGTTGGATCATGTTTACTACCACCGTGTACGGTAGCTAAGCATGGCGCGTTTCATTTCTTGAATTTTTTGAGCAAACAACAGTTCTCTCAATTATATCAACCAACCCTAATTCAAAAATGTATGAAACAACAACTACGAATGCTCTTTCGGGTAATTCCGATGTCGATCATGCTCTGTCTTTCATCAGAGATGACGTTCGCAAAAACAAAATGGGAAGACACCAGCGAAGACCCGTTATCTGCCGCTGAAACTTCTGATCCCGTCTCTATCACGGACGATCCGGCAGAGATCATTGTCAGTGGAAAAATAACCGATGAAAATGCGCAACCACTGCCAGGAGTAAATGTGTTATTGAAAGGTACTACTATCGGTACTACCACGGATTCCAATGGAGAATATAAGCTGACCCTTGCGGATGCCAACGGCACGCTTACTTTTTCTTTTATCGGCTATACTACACAGGAAGTAGCGATTGATAACCGATCCAAGATTGACATCTCACTGAACCCGGATGTGGTTGCTTTGACAGAAGTAGTAGTAACCGGTTATGGTACTCAATCCAAGCGCGACATTACCGGTGCGGTGGCGAGTATTGATAACAAACAATTACTCGCTAACCCATCGGCCAACCTTGGACAGGCATTGCAAGGTAAAGTAGCCGGAGTAACGGTGGGTAATGAAAACAGCCCCGGAGGTGGTGTGATGGTGCGTATACGCGGCTTCGGAACCATTAATGACAACTCTCCCCTTTATGTGATTGATGGTGTTCCCACCAAGGGAAATTTAAATACCCTCAACCTGAATGATATTGAATCGATGCAGGTGCTGAAAGATGCTTCGGCTGCTTCCATCTACGGATCACGCGCTGGCAATGGTGTAGTCATCGTCACTACCAAAAAAGGAAAGGCAGGTAAACCCATATTTACTTACGATATGTATTATGGCACACAGCGGCCAGGTAAACTTCTTGATCTGCTAAATACGGATGAGTATGCGCAGCTTACCTGGGAAGCACGTAAAAATGCAGGTGCCGTTGGCTCCAATGGCAATCCGACACATGCACAGTTTGGCAATGGCGCCACACCAGTGATACCTGATTATATATTTCCTGCCGGTGCAATGGAAGGAGATCCGCGTGTAGCTCAGGATGCCAATGGCAACTATGTTAACTACAGCGCCAACATTGACGGGGCGGACTTTAATAAAACCAAGTGGCTAATCACCAAAGCAAATAAGACAGGCACCAAATGGCTGGATGAAATCTTTAATGCCGCTCCTATTCAGAATCATCAGATCGGAGCATCGGGTGGTAATGAAAACGGGAGATATGCGGTGTCGGTTAACTATTTCGATCAGAAAGGAATTATGATCTATACTAATTTTAAACGCTACACGCTGCGTGCCAACACCCAGTTCAATATTAACAAGCGCGTACGCCTTGGTGAGAACTTTCAAATCGGATACAGCGAAAGAGTAGGTCAGCCAAACGGTAACAGTAACGAAAGCAATCCAACGTCTTTCGCTTTCCGTATTCAACCCATTGTTCCGGTTTACGATGTTTCAGGTGTAAACTTTGGAGGAACACGCGGCACCGACCTGGACAACTCCCGGAATCCTGTTGGTGACCTGTATCGCAACAAAGACAACATTCAAAAAGAAGTACGTCTGTTTGGAAATGCCTATGCGGAAGTGGATATCATTGATAATCTCACCGCTAAAACCAGTTTCGGAATAGACTATAACATTTACAATTTCCGCAACTATACCATACGCGATATTGAATCGGCAGAAGCAAGAGGTTCCAACAGTTTGCAAACCACCAATAACTTTGAGTGGACCTGGACCTGGTACAACACACTGAGCTATTCGCTTGAGTTTGGAGACGGGCATCGTTTCAATTTCCTTGCGGGAGTAGAGTCCATCAAAGACTACTTTGAAACCTTTGATGCTTCACGCACTAATTTCTCGTCCGATGATATTGAGAACCGCTACCTGAGTGGTGGTACCGGTGTGCAGACCAACAATGGAGGTGCTTCTAACTGGGCGCTCGCTTCCGAGTTTGGTAAAGTAAACTATTCACTGAAGGATAAATATCTGTTGGAAGGTACGATCAGGCGAGATCGTTCTTCGCGCTTTTCCCCTCAGTTCCGTTCGGCTGTTTTCTCTGCTGCCAGTGCGGGATGGGTGTTGTCCGAAGAGAGCTTTGCTGCCGGATGGAGCACCTGGCTTACTCGTGCCAAATTAAGAGTCGGGTGGGGACAAACCGGTAATCAGGAAATCGGTAACTACAATGCGCTCACCATCTATGCTACTAACCCGATTACTTCTTTCTATGATATCAGCGGCACACGAACGTCAGCAGTACCCGGCTACGAACTTACTCAGTTTGGCAATGCCAAAGCAAAATGGGAAACCACCACTTCCACCAACATTGGTCTTGATGCTACTTTATTAGATGGCAAAATTGATGTTGCTCTTGACTGGTACACACGTGTCACTTCCGACATGTTATTTCCTGTTCCTGCCCCGCTTACTTCGGGTGTGGCCACAGTACCCTTTCAGAATATAGGTTCGATGCGCAACCGGGGTATTGACTTGAGTTTAGGTTATAATGGTCAGGCACTGGGCAATGAACTTACTTATACGATCGGTGGCAATTTCAGCACCTATCGGAATGAAGTTACCAAAACAACCGGAAACCCGGCCACGCAATATTTCGGAATCAATGACGAGCGTATTCAAAACTTTGTGGTGACGCAACAAAACTACCCGATCTCTTCTTTCTTCGGTTATAAGGTAGATGGTATTTTTCAAACCGATGATGAAGCAGCCGCTGCCCCTGTTAATAACCTGGGTACGAATCAAAACAAAGCGGGACGATTTCATTTCGTAGATGTCAGCGGGCCGAATGGGGTGCCGGACGGAGTGATCAACACCAACGATCTTTCCATCATTGGCAGTCCGCATCCTGATTTTACTTATGGTATAAACGTAAGTGTGAACTATAAAAGCTTTGGGTTAACACTTTTCGGCCAGGGCGTTCAGGGTAATCAGATTTTCAACTATGTAAAATACTGGACTGACTTCCCTACGTTTGGCGGAAACAGAAGCACGCGCATGCTGTATGATTCATGGAGACCCGGTAAGACAGATGCCGTACTTCCTCAGCTCACTTCAAGCGATCAGGTAAGTATTCTTCCTTCCACGTATTACCTGGAAAACGGATCGTACTTCCGGATGAAGAATATTCAGATCACATATAATCTGCCAAAGCAATTAATAAGCAAAATGGGATTAGGCACTGTACGGGTTTATGTGCAGAGTCAAAATCTTTTCACCATCACCAAGTATTCGGGGATGGATCCTGAAATCAACCTGCGTAGCTACACTTCCGGTAACGATCGCCAGATCGGTGTAGACGGTGGTGCTTATCCGGCTGCCAAGCAATACCTCGTTGGTCTTAATTTAAGTTTCTAAAATCACAAACTGTTTGCATGTATTACATCACTCACAGTAAATTTTAAATGAAATGAAAAAGAATAGTATAATCATCACTTTACTTATAAGTGTGTTCTGCGGATGTTCCGACTCCTTTCTGGATGTGAAACCCAAGGCTGCGCTGAGCAGTACCGCTTTGCAGAATGCAAAAGGTGTTAACTCTTTACTAATAGGAGCTTATGCCTTGCTTGACGGATGGGCTACACCCGAAGGTGCGTATCGCTCTTATCAGGTAGGAGCTGACAACTGGGTATATGGAAGTGTAGCTTCCGATGATGCCTATAAGGGAACGATTGCCGGTGATCAGCCCCCCATTTCTTTGATTGAACAAGGTAATATTGCCTCGGACAACGTGTACTTCAGAGGTAAATGGCGTGGCATGTATGATGGCATCGCACGAACCAATGATGTATTGCAGCTGCTTCCCAAGGTTACCGATCTCTCCGATGCAGAGCGCACTCAGATTGTAGCCGAAGCCCGTTTTCTGCGTGGCCATTATCATTTTGAATTAAAGAAAATGTTTAATAATGTGCCTTACATTGATGAAGTAGTCTATGACCCCAATAACCTGGAAAGCACCAAGCTCACCAATACGGCTGACATCTGGCCGATGATTGAAGCCGACCTGAAAGCTGCGTACGATGTTCTCCCCGTTAAGCAGGCACAGGTAGGGCGACCTACCAAGTGGGCAGCTGCTGCCACCCTGGCCAAGGCACAATTGTTTCAAAAGAAATACCCGGAAGCAAAAGTCCTGCTCGAAGCGATTGTCAATAGCGGTCAGTATAAGCTGGCGGACAAGTATCATGATAATTTCCGTGCTTCGACCAACAACAATATCGAATCTATTTTCGAAATTCAATATTCAGTGAATGACGGTGCATCGGGCGGAGAGAATGGAAACATTGGTTCTACATTGAACTATCCGTATGGCGGTGGTGGTGTTACTACCTGCTGTGGTTTTTTTCAGCCTTCGCAGAATTTAGTCAATGCATTTAAAACAGATGCTGCAGGGTTGCCCTTGCTGGATAGCTTTAATAGTACCGATTTGCTTAACGATCAGGGAGTAGAATCAAGTGTTGCTGCATGGTCAGCGGCTACTGCGTATAAAAAAGATGCAATGGTGCTGATTGTAGATGCCGCAAAAACCAACAAAGAAAATTTAGTTTATCAGGCGCTGGCAGATAATACCAATGCAAACCCAGTAACAGATGCGGTGAACTGGAAATTAAAATGGGCAGAAGCAGATGAGAATCTTGATCCACGTCTTGATTGGACAGTAGGTCGCAGAGGTATTCCTTATCTTGATTGGGGAGTTCATCCGGGAAAAGTGTATGTGCGTGATCAGGCGTATGGTGGCCCTTACTCGCCTAAGAAGCATGTGATGTACCGTTCCGATGTAGGAACCAACACATTTGCAGGTAACCCACGTTTGAATGCCAACAATTATCGCATCATCCGCTACTCACATGTATTGCTTTGGCTGGCGGAAGTAGAGGTAAGACTCGGCAATCTGGAAAATGCACGTGGCTATGTAAATCAAATCAGAGCAAGAGCAGCGAAGCCCGAAGGCTTTGTAAAAAACGCAGACGGAACCGATGCTGCTAATTACATTATTGGTCAATACACTGCTACATGGACTGATCCTGCCGTAGCCCTTAAGGCCGTGCAGTTTGAAGAACGCCTTGAGTTTGGTATGGAAGGCCACAGACGCTTCGATCTGGTTCGCTGGGACATCGCCAACACCACACTCAATAACTATTACCTGGTAGAAGGTACGAAACGCAGTTATCTGAAAGGCGTTCTGTTTGTTACAAACAAGCATGAATACTTTCCTATTCCTATTCAGGAAATATTGAACAGCCAGGTAAACGGACAAGCTACATTGAAACAGAATCCAAACTATTAGAATTTCATTTTTATGATAAGAAAGGCTGCCTCAAAAGGGCAGCCTTTTCTATGTCACACAGATTCAAAATCTATTGTAACAGATGATTTATCAAACTGCGGCATTCTCCCTACATCGGGCGGTGAGCATTATTCCTGCGGTCTGAGATGAGTACGATGCGAGCGATTAATCTATGGCGTTTGATGTCACAAATCCTATCTTTGGGTAACCTTCTTTATTAATCCTGCTATGCAAATAAATCAACCCATGAAAATACGGACTTCATTTTTATGCCTTATCCTTCTTGTCTCTGCTTCGCTTCAGGCACAAAAAACTTCACCCTCTCCTGCCAGATCATTAGCCGAACTGCAGCAGGAGTTTGTTAACCTTCGCTTCGGCATGTTCATTCATTTCAACATTCCTACTTTTCTTGATCAGGATTGGGCAGACCCCGAAGCTTCGCCTGCGATTTTCAATCCCGGAAAACTGAACTGCGATCAATGGGCCAAAGCGGCAAAGTCAGCCAACATGAGCTACGGCTGTCTCACAACTAAACATCACAGTGGTTTTGCTATCTGGAATACAAAGACTACCGATTATAATGTGATGAACAGCCCGCTGAAGAAAGATGTGGTGAAAGAATATACCGATGCTTTTCATGCCAACGGATTGAAAGTGATGCTCTACTATTCAATTCTCGATACACATCACAAACTAAGGCCACACCAGATCACCCGCCAGCATATTGATATGGTAAAGGCGCAGCTCACGGAATTGCTAACCAACTATGGAGAGATCACTGCGTTGATCATAGACGGATGGGATGCACCCTGGTCGCGCATATCGTATGATGACATTCCCTTTGAAGAAGTATACCATCTTATCAAATCCATTCAGCCGAATTGCCTGGTCATGGATTTGAATGCCGCAAAGTATCCTGTCGAAGGGTTGTATTATACCGATATCAAATCGTATGAGCAGGGAGCTGGCCAGCATATCTCCAAAGAGAAGAATCAATTACCTGCTTTGTCCTGCCTTCCCGTCAATAAGAACTGGTTCTGGAAAAAACGTTTTCCAACTGATGCAGTGAAAGATCCTGCAAAGCTGGTAAACGACAATATCATTCCGCTGAACAAAGTGTATTGTAATTTCATATTGAACGTAGCTCCTAACAGTGACGGGCTGATTGATGACAATGCGCTGGTGGCATTAAAAACCATTGGCAGTCAATGGAAGAATACCGGAGCTGTTGATCCTTTACCTAAATCGGATGCTCCCATCATTTCTTCCAACATCGCCAAGCATCAGCCCACCTATAGCAGCTGGAGCGATGACATGAACATTATGGACTTTGCCAATGACGATGATTTTACTACCGCGTGGGTTTCCAACGCTACCGTAGCGAAACCGTGGCTGGAAGTGGAACTGGATCGTGAAAAGCCATTCAATATGGTGACCATCTATGAATCAGAACCAGCTATTAAAAAGTATCACCTCGAATATCATCAGAACGGCAAATGGGCACCACTCACTACAATGGCCGTAGCTGGTAAAGCAAAAATTCATCGTTTCACTTCCGTTACCGGAGATCGCATCCGCCTCGTAATCGATGAATTCACTGCTCCTCCTTCCATTGCCGAGTTCGGTGTGTATTCGGAAAGCAGGTAGTTACCAGTTCCGAAGAGATGATCGGTTAAAGTTATTGTCTGTTACAAAACGTTCGACCTTTCAGGGTCGAATAGACTGGCCGAAGGGAAACAACGGTTTTGCCATTGTTAAGTGCGGAAGATAAAGTCCCCGATAGCTCCTTTGAAGCTTCGGTGTAGCGGGCTTGTAGCGACAGCCTTCTTGTGATGAGCCGTACAGACAAGTAAATTGAGCTGTGGAAGATAGCTGTTAAGGAGAAGGCACATTCATCTTTGTGCTCTTAATTCATAAACAAACAGCGATGAAAACGATCACAAAAATAACCCTCGGCAAAAATGGCCCACTCGTTTCTAAACTCGGATTAGGTTGCATGCGAATGTCATCCGTTTGGGGAGGCCCGGTGAATGACGAAAGTGAAAGTATTGCTACTATTCAGACGGCTCTGGACAGTGGTATTAATTTTCTGAATACCGGAGACTTTTACGGCAGCGGTCACAATGAGCTGCTGATAGGAAAAGCAATTAAAGGTCGCAGAGATGATGCTTTCATCAGTGTGAAGTTTGGGGCCATCTTCTATAATGGCCAGATGCTCGGATTGGACCTGCGCCCCATTGCCATCAAAAACTTCATCAATTATTCTTTGGTGCGCTTGGGTATTGATACCATTGATCTTTATCAGCCGTGCAGGCTTGATAATAGTGTTCCACTGGAAGACGTAATCGGAACAATTGCCGACCTGATCAAAGAAGGAAAGGTACGTTACCTGGGCGTATCTGAAATCACTGCGGAACAACTTCGTAAAGCCAATAAGGTACATCCAGTAACCGCATTGGAAATAGGTTATTCACTGGCTGACCGGCAGATAGAAAGTGACTTGCTTCCTGCAGCCAAAGAACTTGGTATAGGGGTTGTGGCATTTGCCAATACAGCCGAAGGATTACTAACCGGGGAGATGAAAGCACCTCTCCCTGCAAAGGATTACCATCATCACTTCTCCCGTTTTCAGGGAGAGAATCTGATAAAGAATCTGGAGAAAGTCGAAGTGTTGAAGAAAATAGCAAAGGAAAAAGGCTACACACCCGCACAACTGGCGATCGCATGGGTAAATACCCAGGGTGATCATATCATGCCATTGGTAAGCATGAGCAGGAGATCACGGCTTCCCGAAAATATCCAGGCCATGGAAATCGCCTTCACTTCTGAAGAGATGAATATGCTGAACACCCATTTTTCTCCAGGCGCAATACTGGGTGCTACCTATCTGCAAAGGTAGTCGGGGCTGCGCGTAAGTCCCACTTTTTGTATCTTTGCATAGTGACGAATCCAACTGAAATACTTCCGGGTGTCATCTTTTCCTCTTATCTCTCAACCATGAGAAAGGAGAAGGTGGCATTCATGAAACACAACACGCTTGTATTACAGGTGTCAGGCAATTTTGCATTGGAAACTGCCGGCCAAAGAATTTCAATGGGTAAAGGAGAGATGCTGTTGATACAAAAAAATCAATTGGGAGAACTGACCAAGACTCCACTGGAAGATGAGTATTATCAAACCATTGTCATCAGCCTGAAAGAAGATTTGCTCCGGCAGATTGCCCTTGAGGAGCACATAGAGGTAGGACAAAAATACACGGGTCAACCTAACATCCTCATTCCACGAAACGATTATTTGCAGGCATTTTTTCAGTCGGTGATTCCTTATGTGAGTCATCCGGAAGAAAAGATAACCCACTCGATGGGTATGCTAAAAGTAAAAGAGGCTGTCTATCTTCTGCTGAATGCCATGCCACAGCTGAAGGACTTCTTGTTCGACTTCTCTGAACCTTATAAGATAGACCTGGAAAGATTTATGCGTAGCAATTTTCATTATAACGTTCCGATTGAAAAATTTGCACTTCTCACGGGAAGAAGCCTTGCGGGGTTCAAACGTGATTTCCAAAAAACATTTGACATGGCACCCCGGCAGTGGCTACAAGACACGAGACTAACGGAAGCCAGACATCTTATAGAAAAAAAGAACAAGAAACCTTCGGCCATTTATCTTGACCTGGGTTTTGAAAGCCTTTCTCATTTCTCACACTCTTTTAAGAAAAAATTTGGTAAGATGCCTTCGGAGCTGAGTGCTATTTGACAAAAAAGAATTGACGGTTTGTTCAAGACTAACAACGTCATGCTTTTATCACAAGAAATTGCGATTCAGCAATCTCTGAAAATATCACTGCCCCCTACTCTAAGAATTTTATTAATTTCGAAGTCGACTGATAAAAATCAGTGGCTCCTTTACTATTTAAAACGAAAGGCAAATGAACAACGGCAATCAAGTATTGTTCCTGAAGGTGAACAGTGATAGACCTGATTTTAGAGTTATTGGTGACTTCATTTGGGGAGAGCATCACAGCATTGACTCAGACGGAGATTCATATAATCCAGCTACCAGAAAATGGACGGAGTTATATATTGGAAGTCGGGAAATAGAGAATGAATACATTGAAATTATTCCCCTGACAACTGAACCTTTAATCTTACAGATTCAATCTCCTAATCCGGAAACAGCCATTCAAGTAACTCTGTTTTTATCAGAGGAGACAAAAGGGATTATATTTATGGATGAAGAATTGGCAACAAGTATGCCGTTTGATGACCTTGCACAGCGAACTGATTTTACGAAGTACCAATTGAGACGAGAAAGAGCGAATAGCAGTATATGGCGGCAATCCACGTTAGACAATCCGTATCCAAATTTGATGAAGTGAAATTGAGCACTACATAAAAATTGTTGAGTGCAGCCATTTTAGGACGACCGTGAAACAGAGAAAATTACTTAGTCAACGACATCCAATTTTATATTTCTTAGCCGTTTGGACAAGACGACTTAGACGGTATGGCGATTGGTATTTTGACAATAAAAAATATGCCGGAGAACGGGCGACTGAAAAACTTGCTTTTAGAATTAAAAAGCACCAATCCGTTTTATTGAAAAAACTTGGTGAAAGTGATATGCAGTTACAAGTTAATAAAGTGACTAACCTAAACATTGCGACAAAACAAATTGACGGAATACTCATTCGACCTGGGGAAACTTTTTCTTTTTGTAAACTTGTTGGCTTACCGACAAAACGAAAAGGATATTTACCTGGAATGGAACTGACTTTTGGAGAAGCAAGAGCGGGAATTGGCGGTGGTATTTGCCAAATTTCAAATTTAATTCATTGGTTAGTAGTTCATAGTCCTTTGACAGTTACAGAACGCTATCACCATTCGTTTGACCCATTCCCAGACGATGGACGAGTTTTGCCGTTCGGTAGTGGAGCGACCGTTTTTTATAATTATCGCGACTATCAATTTACGAACAACACCCACCACACTTTTCAAATAAATTTGTGGTTTACAGACAAGTGTTTAGAAGGAGAACTTCGCATTGACACCGAACTTGATTATGGTTATCATGTAATTGAAAAAGACCACCAATTTTTAATAATAGACGGACAGTTTTACAGAAAAAACGAAATTTGGCGCGACAAAATTCTTAAATTCAAAAGCGGACAAATTGTAGAAACAGAATTAATAACAAAAAATTTTGCAAGAGTAACATATACTCCTGACAACTATATAGAAGAAACAAACTATGCAGACGAAAAGAAAAACGGTAGTCGAGGAGACGGCCTCACCGGTTTTCACTGATGAGGTTCGCCTTTCACATCACGTAGCGTACGGGCCTCGAACCTATTGCTTCTTCCGATGCCTATGATATCTACTGACAGAAGTTTACTGGTCAGGGACGTTGTGAAGATGTGCTCACTTATCCACTTCTGTCGGCCTCGGTATACCGTTCCTGTTCGTCAGTACCGGAGTTTGCAGTCTTGCTTCCTTCAACAGCAAACCACCTTGCGATTCATCAATTGGCCTGCCTGCACGAAGCCGTTTCCCCAAAGGCAAGCTTCCCCAACTCGCCAATAAGATACCTTCACTCTCTGGAATATTTAACATGCATAATCAATGGCGGGTTCAGTGTAAATTTTTTGGTTTCGTGGGCAGTGACGTGCTTTGAATTCCCGCCACTGCTTATGCACAGACGTTAGGCGTCATTGTAATGAACCCTCCGACAACAACTAAGACTTCCCGACCTCGAAAGAAATAATTGCAAATAAAATTGCGCAACTAAAAAGTTGCGTATATATTTGCAACCAGAAAGTTGCGTAATTAAATATTGAAAAATGAAACAAGACCTATTCCAGGCCATAGCGGACCCAACACGTAGGGCTATTTTAACTTTAATCGCTATTCAGGCACTAACACCAAATGCAATGGCGGAAAAATTTGATATGAGCAGACAAGCGGTATCAAAACATATAAGAGTACTACAGGAATGCGAATTGATTAAACCGGAGCATTCAGGCAGAGAAATCTATTATCACTTTAATCCAAAAAAGATGCAAGAATTAGACAATTGGTTAGCCCAATTCAGGAAAATGTGGGAAACTCAATTTAATCAGCTTGACAAAGTATTATCAACCATTAAAAACCAGAAAAAATGAAAAACGATTTGCTATTTGATTTTACAGTTGACAAACCTGCAAAAACGGTATTTATAACCAGAGAATTTGATGCTCCTCTTTCTCTCGTGTGGGATGCTTTTACCAAACAGGAAATTCTTGACCAATGGATTGCCCCTGCACCGTATGTATCAAAAACAAAATATATGAATTTTGAGGTGGGCGGCAAAAGATTTTATGCCATGGTAGGCCCCGATGGCCAGGAAAAGTGGGCAATCCAGAAATATACTTCCATTAGTCCAAAAACTAATTTCAAACTGTATAATGCTTTTGCAGACAAAGATGAAAATCCTGAATTGCCGGGCTCTGACTGGGATTATAACTTCAGTGAGCAAAACGGTATTACAAAAGTGAGTATTACTATTTTTAATGAATCTTTTGAACGTATGGAGAGGGTGCTTGAAGGTTTCCAACAAGGATTTACTGCGACATTGAATAACCTGGAAAAATTATTGGCTATATCGCAAAAATGATCCTGTCAAAACTAAAATGCAGATAGAGAAACTCAAACCGCATATTGACAAAAGACTGCCAAAAGCAAAATGGAATTTTGATCTTGAAGACATCGACAACATTTTGCGTATTGACAGCGAAGACAATATCGTTTTGATGATAACAGATTTGCCAAATATTCATAACCACAGATGTGAAGAATCAGAGTGAAAACCAGCTAAAAAAACTACTTAAAAATTAGAATTATGGCACTTATCAATCCGTACATTCACTTCAACGGAAATGCCGAAGGAGCATTTACATTTTACAAATCCGTATTTGGCGGAGAGTTCGCAAAAATTATGCGTTACAAAGAGCTATCAAGCCCTGAATACCCTATAGCTGAAAATGATGCACATAGAATCATGCACATTGCCTTGCCTATCGGTAAAAGCAATGTATTAATGGCTAGTGACGTTATGGAAAGTATGGGACAAGTAACGGAAAACGATAACAGAAATACTATTTCAATTAGTGCAGAAAGCAAAGAAGAAGCCGACAAATTATTCAGCGGACTTTCAGAAGGCGGTAAAGTTGAAATGCCAATAGCTTACGGTCCGTGGGGTAATTACTTTGGAATGTTTGCAGACAAATTTGGTATTCAATGGATGGTAGACTTTGACCCAAAATATAACGGACAAAAGTAACGGAAGAAAAACAACGAACACCTAACAAAATGTTTATGCAATTGCGGGATGTATAAACTATAAGTTTTTATCTTCGTTCAACGCTTGGTTACAGTGAGCAGATACGTTTTCAAAAGCCTATCACTGAATAAACACAAACGTTATGCACAAGTATGGCGGACAGATTTTCCATCAGACAATAGAGACATGAAAAAAGCAATCGGACTTATGTTGGTTTCGTTACTTTGGACAAGTTGCAACACTGGGACAAATAAGATTGAATTTGGTTCGAATAACGGCAGCGTAATAAATATTAACGGCAAAAACATTTATTATGAGGAGTATGGACAGGGGACTCCTCTGCTTTTACTTTCAGGTGGTGGGATTAACAGGAGTATAAGGGACTTTGGAAAATGTATCCCTAGCCTTTCAAAATATTATAGAGTTATTGCACCTGACACGCCAGGACAAGGCAGGTCTGAGCAAACCGACAGTTTAAGCTACGACTTATTAGCGGATTTTATGTCACAATTAATTGACTCACTAAAGATTGACAGTGGCTATGTCATGGGATGGAGTGATGGTGCAATTGTTAGTCTTCTATTAGCTGATAGACGGGCTGACAAGATTAAAAAGGCAATTGCGGTCGGAGCAAACAACGGCATAAGAGGATTTGTACTCCCGGACGGATTTCCTCTTGACTCGGTTAAGATTCCCGCGTTGGAATACTGGGAACCATCCAATAAGAAAGACATTGAATGGTATAACACATTGACTCCAAAAAAAGATTGGAGAAAAATGGTTAACAACATAAACATGATGGTATATGAGAAGGAGTATTTTCCGACTCAGGTCTATGACAACATAAACATTCCAGTGATGATTGTGCTTGGTGACAGGGATATGATTTCAATCGAGCATGGACTGGAAATGCACAGACTAATAAAGAATAGTCAGTATTGTGTTTTACCAAATACGACACATGAGGTATTTGCTGAAAGACCTGACCTTATAACCAAATTAGCTATTGAATTCTTCTCAAAATAGTTTGCCGGATGCCATGCCTGTGCACAATCGAGTAGACGGCCTCACCAGTTTTCACCGATGAGGTTCGCCTCTCACACCACTGGCCTCGTATACAGCGTTCATTACGTTGCGAGCTACTTTTTCATTGTAGGAGAGCAATGATTTATAGCTTCTTTTGATCAACCTTTACGTGGCAACAACGGGGATACAGATTTAAAATCAAAAAAATGATCAATAAATTCAATTCGCAAAAAGCCTTATTCCTTATGGAAGAAGGCTTAACCTACCTGAACTGCGCAAATATGTCACCGATGCTTAAAACAGTAAACGAAGCAGGGTTACAGGCACTTGAAACAAGAGCAACGCCCTGGAAAATCTCATCGGAAGACTGGTTTACAAACGCGGAGAAATTAAGAAATCTTGCATCAAAAGTATTCCAGACAAATAGTAACAACATTGCACTTATTCCATCCGTTAGCTATGGATTGGCTGCTGCTGCAAAAAACTTTAAACTCCATGCAGGAAAGGAAATCATCGTACTTGAGCAACAATACCCTTCCAATTATTATGTCTGGGAAAATTTAGCCAGTCAGCAAAATCTGAGAATAGTTATTATTAAAAAGGGAAAGGGCAAAACATTAACGGAAAGTATTTTAGAAAAAATAAATACTAAAACAGGAATTATAGCACTTCCCAATTGTCATTGGATCAATGGCACTTACATCGACTTACAACGAATCAGTGACGCTTCAAAATCCGTTGGTTCCTATTTTGTATTAGACCTGAGTCAATCATTGGGTGTCCTGCCAATTGATATAGACAAAATTCAGCCTGACTTCGCAGTATCGGTAGGCTATAAATGGTTATTGGGACCTTATGGGTTGGGGTATATGTATGTTTCAAAAAAATGGCAAGAGACGGGAGAACCCCTGGAATATTCCTGGCTGACAAAAAAGGGCAGTGAGAACTTCGCAAACCTGACCAATTATGTGACTGGCTATCGAGATGGAGCAAGGAAATTCGATATGGGAGAATTCCCTCAGTTCAATTTGCTCCCCATGTCAATAGCAGCATTACAACAAATTGACAATTGGGAAATTGGCGCTGTTCAAGCCGAACTAAAAAAGCTCACAGACAAAATCATTGAATTTAAAAAAGAAACGGATATGTTTGATCAAACCGCATTGAGTGTCGGACATATATCAAGTATCCCATTGAACAACCTGAACGTAAGCAAACTTAAAGACCGATTGCAAAATAACAACGTTGTGATCAGTTTCAGAGGAACATCAATCCGGGTATCGCCTCATCTGTATAATGGCTTTGAAGATATTGACAAATTACTTTCAAGTTTGCGAGACTAAAGAAGTAATAGCCTACGGAGCTAAATGACTTCAAAATAAAACCGCTTACCGTCACAAGCGGGTGCAACCTATTATCCTGTTCGTGCGTCTGACCAGAGACTAAAATACTTTGCTGATGATCAGAAATTACCTCAAAACCGCCTTGCGTATCATGTTGCGCCAGAAAGGCTATTCGGCCATTAACATCTCCGGCCTGAGCCTTGGCATTGCGGCCAGCCTGCTGATTATTTTATACGTGGCTGATGAGCTGAGCTACGATCGTTTTCACAAAGATGCCGACTATATTTATCGTGTCGGCTTCCTGGGGCGGCTGAATGGCAATGATTTCAATATGGCAATGTCACCCGCACCTGTTGCAGAAGCCATTGTAACTGAAATACCGGAAGTGGCGAGTGCGGTTCGCTTTGGGCTCTGGAGAACGATGCCCATGAATTATAATGACAAGGTCTTTACCGAGCGGTATATGCTGGTGGCCGACTCCAACTTTTTTGATTTCTTCTCTTTCAGGCTGGTGGCGGGAGATCCTAAAACGGCATTGAAAGGCACCAATAAAATCGTCATCACCGAATCAGCAGCCAAGCGTTACTTTGGAACGGAGAACCCTATCGGTAAAATTATTTTAAGAGGTTCTGAAAAAACATCCAGCGAAGTAACCGGTGTGGTGCAGGATGCTCCGGCCAACTCTCATATTCAATACGATATGATCTTGTCCGGACAATCGTGGGACTATCTTCGCACCAATACGCAATGGACGTCCAATAATATCTATACGTATTTCAAACTCAATCCGGGCAGCGATATTCATAAAGTAAAAGCCCGCATGGATGAGCTGGTGGAAAAAAATATGGGGCCCGAGCTGGAAAAATACCTCGGCTTCACCTTTAAACAATTTATGGAACAGGGAAATAATGTCGGGCTGTTCAACCAGCCGTTGCTCGACATTCACCTGAAATCCAATCTTTCGGAAGAGCTGACTCCCAATGGCAACCTGCAATACGTTTATATTTTTATTGCCATCGCTGTCTTCATCATACTTATCGCCTGCATCAACTTCATGAATCTCTCTACAGCACGGTCGGCCAACCGGGCGAAGGAAGTAGGCGTACGTAAATCCATCGGTGCATTTCGTTCCCGGCTGATCGGACAGTTTCTTTCAGAGTCGATGGTCTATAGTTTTATCTCTATGGTGCTGGCGCTTTTACTCATCGTGATTTTATTAAATCCTTTCAATACCCTTGCTGGAAAGACACTGACTCTTTCATTATTTGCCAACCCGGCCGTTATTGCGGGAATTATTCTCTTTGCTTTACTGGTTGGATTGCTTGCCGGAAGTTATCCTGCTTTCTATCTCACCTCCTTCAAACCAGTGGAAGTACTGAAGGGGAAGGTGCGCTCCGGTTTTAAAAATTCGAAACTGAGAAACTCGCTGGTGATCTTTCAGTTTATCATTTCCATTTCACTGATGCTGGGGAGTTTAGTGGTGTACAAGCAACTGAAATTCATGCAGGAGAAAAACATCGGCTTTGATAAAGAAAATGTAGTCGATCTGCTGCACACCTGGTCGCTGGATAAAAATGCAAAAGCATTTAAAGAGGAGCTCGCCACACATCCGGAATTTAAGGGATCGAGTTTTGCCAACCGGCTTCCTCCTAACATCAGCTGGAGCAACGTATTCCGTAAAGGTGGTTCGGAGCAGGACTTCCTGTTACAGGTGTACCAGGTAGACGAGGATCACCTCACCACCATGGAGTACACCATCAGCGAAGGTCGTTTCTTTTCACGCGAATTCAAGACGGACACGGCAGCGATTATCCTCAATGAAACTGCGTATAAACTGATGGGCTTTGATGGCTTTGAAAATCAAACGGTGATCAACTTCAATGGAGAAAAGCCACAGCCATTAAAACTGATCGGGGTGATCAAAGACTTCAATTTTGAAACGCTGCGTAATACGGTGAAGCCCATGGCCGTATTACTTGGCGGTGAACCTAACGGAGAGATGGCCATCCGCTTATCTCCGGGTAATACGCAGGCACAAATTCAATTGCTGGAAACGATCTGGAAGAAACATACATCCAGTGTGTTCGAGTATTCTTTCCTGGATCAGAACTTCGATGCGCTGTTCCGTTCCGAACAACGTATGAGCAGCATTATTCTGATCTTCACCGTGCTCACCATCTTTATTGCCTGTCTCGGATTGTTTGGGTTGGCTACGTATGTTGGTGAGCAGCGTGCGAAAGAGATCAGCATCCGCAAAGTGATGGGCGCTACCATGTCGCAGGTATCGGTGTTGCTCTTTAAGGATTTCACAATACTGATTGTGATTGCTTTTTGTATTGCAGCTCCGCTGGGGGTTTACCTGATGAATAACTGGCTGCAGGGGTTTGCTTTCCATGTGGGCATCGATGCATGGATCGTTATTATATCCGGACTGGCATCATTATCCATTGCCCTATTCACGATCAGCTTTCAATCGATCAAAGCAGCAAGGGAGAACCCGGTGAAGGCGTTGAAGAATGAATAAGTTCGTAGAGTAGTGTTGCTTGCTGATGAAGGTTATCGCAGGCCACGGGGATTATGATCCTCCGCAACGTACAGTAAATTTAATCCGTGCAATTGAGCATTCGTAAAGTGATAAAGATGCCCGGATCGCGGGAGAATCCAGTTGTAGACGAGTGGGCTTCTTTCTGATGAAGAGGCACCTAAGACCCGCGGGGATCATAACTGTCACCCGATGAAAGCAGCAGGCCGCGGATCTAAGAATCACTAATTGACATCGGTCGCCAGCGACCGATGTCAATTAGTGATTTATGCAAAGCGGTCAATGGTTTTAAACGCTGGCGTTTAAAACCATTGACCGCTTTCTTATTTGCGCGCCTGTACACGTTACAAAAGTGATCGTGATCCCCCGCGCAACGTACAGTGAGTTTAATCCCGTGCAAGTCCCCCTTATATGATAACCTAAGGCGATCATTTAACAGGTATTGTTGCTGATGAAAGATTATTGCAGTAACTCTTACTAACGAATCAAGTTCAAGCGAAGTCTAAAATAATTCTACTTTTACCGGGTGATCGGGAACGGAGGGGTGGTATAAAGTGTATAATACCAATAAATCATGGACGAAAACGAGGTAGTGGACGGTCTGAAAAAGCGTAACAATGCCGCTTATGACCTGTTATACACATTTTACTATCCCACCATCGAGCATTTTGTAAAGCGCAACAGTGGTACTTCTGCCGATGCGAAAGATATTTTCCAGGAAACGATCATTGTGTTGTTGGATAAAGTCCCGAAAAAAGATTTCATCCTCACCTCTTCTATCAAGACCTATATTTTTGCGGTGGCTTCCAACCTCTGGCTGAAGTGGTTACGCCAGGCTAAAAAGATGACGGTCTTAGAAGATGAGTTTGAACTGGAAGACATGAGCCTGGCAGAATGGGAGCAAAAAGAAGAAAATCTTTCGGAACGCAACGTGATTCAGCGCGTATTCCATAAGATCTCCCGGCACTGCCTTATTTTTCTGACCAAAACATTCCTGACCGGTGCTACACGCGAAAAGCTGGTAGAAGAGATGGGCTACCGGAACACACACACCTTCGATAATCAAAAATACAAGTGTCTGGAGCAGGCACGGAAAACTATTTCATAATGATCGGGTGATTGGGTAACAGCGGTGGGTATCAAATGACATACCAACTGTTTTAAAAAATCATTCTATGTCATTATCTGTTCATCAACCTGCGCCCGATTTCAACACCACTGATGTGTACGGGCAATCTGTTCAACTAAAAAAATTACAAGGCAAAAAAATATACCTCGCTTTCGAGCGCAATGCCGGATGCCCGGTGTGTAACCTTCGCATGCACACCTTGCTGAAAAATGCGGACTACTTTTCCAAAAACAATATCGAAGTGCTTATGGTCTACGAATCTTCGCTGCACAAGATGAAAGAATACCTGGGCGGGAACACCTACCCTTTTCATTTCATTGCCGATCCTGACAATCAGCTTTACAAGCTATACTTCGTTGAACAATCGTTAAGCAAGTTTTTCAAAAGCTTATTCAATGGATTGCTGAGTAAAGCGATGGAAGGTAAAAAGTTGTTTAAGAAAGCGATCAGCCAGGACGGGCATACGACTACTATTCCGAGTGAGTTCATGATCGATGAAAATGGCAAGCTCAGCACAGTTTATTATGGTCGGTTTGTGGGTGATCATTTGCCGATGGAGGCGATTCTAAATAAATAGATATCATTTCTCCGCAGAGGCGCAAAGAAAAATTATTCCACGCTATACTCGCGCCTCTGCGTAAATTAACTTTACTCTGCTCTCAATGACTTGACCGGATTCGCCATTGCTGCTCTTAGTGATTGGTATCCTACGGTAAGTAAAGCGATCAGTGAAGTGACGGAGATCGCTGCGATAAAGATCCAGATATTCAGATCTACTTTATATTGAAAGTTTTGCAGCCATTTGTTCATTACCCATCCGCCAACAGGTGCTGCTACCAGGAAGGCGATGAGCAGAAGTCCTGAGAATTCTTTTCCAAAGATCCAGAGTATCTGCGGTACACTTCCGCCCAACACTTTACGGATACCGATCTCTTTCGTCTTTTGAGAAGCCATGAAAGATACCAGTCCGTACAATCCCATACAACCGATGAAAATAGCAATGAAGGAAAACACCTGGATCAGGATCATCATCCGTTCTTCTGTCTTATAGAATGCGGCTATATCATCATCCAGGAAAGAGTAAGTATAGATCTGTTCCGGATACATAGCACTCCAGGATTTCTCCAGTTCTGCTAACGTATTCTTCAAATTAGCGCTATTGATTTTTACTGCCGTATAATTATAATCGTCTTTACTGGTGGCAATAAATACTGCGTTGATCTCCTGATGAAACGATTGGTCATGAAAATCTTTAACAACACCCACGATAGGACCTTTCCATTCACCTCCTTTGGTGAAAATTACTTTTCCGATTACGTCCTCGGGGGAGTCCAGGTTAAGCTTTTTAACAAACGTTTCGTTGACGATAAACTCCTTCACCGAATCGGAAGGAAACAGATTCCTTCCGGCTACCAGATTCAAATCGAAGAGGGAAATAAAATTCGTATCGGCCCCTTTATAACTGATCGGGAATGCCTCCTCTTCGGAATTACCTTCCAGGTGAAAAGAGGTGGTCCACGCTGCACGCGAGGCAGGCGCATCATAACACAGTGATGTTTCTTCCACGCCACCGATCTGTGCAAACTGATTGTTCAACGTCACCATTTTATCATCTTTCGATCCCATGGGAATCATCACCACGGCTTCTTTATTGAAGCCCATGTCTGACTGCCTGGCATAGTTCATCTGGTAGACAATAACAATCAATCCGATGATGAGCATCTGTGATATGGCAAACTGAGTAACGATCAATGAGCGCCTTACATTAAACCCGCCTATGCGTTGTTGCGTGAGTTTTCCTTTCAATGCCAGCACAGGTTTAAAACCGGATAAGATTAGTCCGGGGTAAGCACCGGCAAATAAAGTAACCGTCACAACAAGTGCTATTACAAAACCAATAAATGACCATTGCGCAAATGAATTCATAGTCAACTGCGCATCGAACCATTCATTCACGTAAGGCAGCAGCAGGTTGGCGAATGCAAAAGCGATAATAGTAGCCATTACTGTAATCACTGCTGTCTCCGTAATGAATTGCCAGAAGAGTTGGGTACGTACACTTCCCAATACTTTACGCACCCCTACTTCCTTCGAACGATTAATGGCTTGTGCTGTGGCCAGATTGACAAAATTGACGCAAGCCGTGAACAGCAGGAATACTCCTATTAAAGAAAGTATCCAAAGATTACTTTTTTCCATTGTGCCACCGTACTGTGCATTGAAATGAATATCCTTCAAGGGCTGAAGCTTATAATGATGAACATTTTTATTTGTGGGCCGATACTTCGTCACGTAGGCAGGCAATACGTTTTCTACTTCCGCAACGGTTATATTCGGCTTAAGCCGGACAAAACATTGCATATTGCTGGAGATACCTCCCCACGAATCATCACTGGCAAACCATTCATTGAACTCTTTCAGCGAGGAATAAGAAAGATAGACTTCTGTTTTGCGATCAGTGTTAGTCGGAAGATTCTTTACGATGCCCGTTACTTTAAAATCAATCCGGTTATCCAGGCGGAACAGTTTATTAATAGGATTCTCTTCCCCGAAATATTTTCTCGCTACACGTTCACTGATGATAGCGGTATGTGGTTCGGCTAACGCACTGCTGGCGGTACCCTGCACGAGCGGATAATGGAAGATGTCAAAGAATTCGGTCTCAGCAAAAGCGACCTCCCCTTCTTTAAATTTTACAGAAGTACCTTGCTTATCAATCGTAATGAGCTGATCATCGAAGGTGCAGATGCGACCTACCTTCTCGGCAAACGTATAATCTTCACGAAAAACTTTGCCCAGCGGATTGGGAACACTGGAGCGGTAGCTGATCTGGTCACGGTGCTGCTCGGTCACCAGCCGATAAATGCGATCGCTGTCGGTATGGAAATTATCAAAACTGAGATGAAATTTCACCAATGCGAAGATCACAATCACGCAGGCCATGCCTAAGGCAAGACCCAATACGTTAATCAGTGTATAAGAGGTGTGGCGCTGAATATTGCGAATGGCAATCTTTAAATAGTTGCGTACCATAATTTTATATAACGAAAGGAACAGGACAAACGAATTGACTTCATGCACCCCATGAGACAATCGTGCCAGAGTACAACTTATTGATTATCACTACTATTAAATCGTAATCCAATCATTATTATTGGTCGGTATTGGAACAGTGATGACCGTTTACAATAGCTGAATCAAGAACACTTTTTGTTCAAAACTCAATTTGAAGCTGTACGCGGGTATAAAGTGATTGCCGCACCATTTATCTACGAAACTGCATATACAAAGATAAATGGTTAAATAGGGCGTTGGCTGGCATCAAATTTTAGTATACCGGAGTATGAGAATTTTTCCCGGCATCATACTGATCAGCTCCTTTGTTGCGCTTGTATCGTGCAGCAGAACGGAAGAACAATTTCGCAATGCGCAGATGGAAGGGAAGATACTGGATTATGCGGGTGTACTAAATACCAAGCAGAAGCAGAATATTTTCCATCTTATCTCCAGCCTCGAAAGAGAATCGGGATCGCAGATAGCCATCATCACCATCGATTCTTTGATGGGCGAATCCATCCATTCGTTTTCTCTGCGCAAGGCCAATGAGCTCCGATCGGATAAAAACAACGCTGATGACCGGATCTTGATTACAGTGGTGGTACAAAACAAAGAGATTAACATTCATACCGGTGAAGGATTGAATGCCATTGTTAAAGAAGAAGTCGCCAGGCGGATTATCCGGGAAGACATGGCTCCGCGGTTCCGGAAGAACAGATATGGAAGCGGGATTTTTGTGGCCGTGAGCAAAATGAAGAAATTGATCAAAGACAATAAAGAATCAACCGGCCAGTTAATACCCGTTTGCGATTCCAACAACAATAAAGAAGCGATTGCAATCCGATAAAAATCGGGAATAGTAATTTTCACACCCTCTTCTCAAGGGCGTTAACCTGCATCTGCTTTAACCCGATCTATGCTCCGACTGAACCGGAAACCGCTCATCTTCAAGCGTTAACCTTGTAAATAATGACCAAAAAGGATTACCTTTCGAATTAGTTCGGTCTTAAATCTTATAAAAGAATGACGAGTGTGCTGCGCGAGTTCAGGGGCTTTCTGCCAATTACCCTCTTATTTACCTGTTTTACCGTTTTTTCACAAACCATAACTACAGGCGCTGTATCTTCAACCACTATCTGTGCGGGGGGCACCATTAATGTTCCGTACAGTTCCAATAGTGTGACGTTCACAGCAGGGAATGTTTTTACCGTACAACTTTCACCGGATGCTTCTTTTTCTTCACCGGTATCACTTACTCCCACATTTGGCTCTACGGGTACTTCGGGCACACTCAACAATGTGGTTATACCATCCAATACTTCTACCGGGACAACCTACCGTGTGCGCGTGGTCAGTTCAACACCTGCTGTTATTGGAAGTAATAACGGTGCAGACATTACGGTTAATGCGCCTGTGATTTCCGTCCCAAGTTTTACGGGCACCTCGTTTTGCCAGGGAAACTCATTCAGTGTTACTTTCAGCAAGACCTGTAATTTCTATAATACACCTTCTGCCAATAATTTCACTGTAGAGCTATCGGATCAGTTTGGAGTTTTTCCCGTTACTCCCAATGTAATCGGCACGCTGGCTTCTATTAATGCAGGAACGGTTACAGCAACTATTCCTGCAGGTACTACAGCAGGAACAGCGTACCGCATCCGTATTGCAGGTTCCAATCCCAGTATAAAAGGTCCTGATAATGGTACTGACTTAACCGTTGTAGCCCCTCCCGGCAATCCTGCTGTTTTTGGAAACGGAGTATGGAATGTTTATGCGTATGTAAGCACTACCTTTACTAACTATGCCGGCTTCTATACCGAAAACAACTTAAGCTTCAGTACCACCTCACGATGGGGAATAGCAACAAGTCCATCAAATGCGGATGCCAGCTCCGGACTTGCCTATTCCGGTTGTCCGATCACTAACAATTCCACGTACTCATTCATTCATAAGCGTACTAATTTTACCTGCGGGTATTACCAGATTGATATTCCTACGCATGATGATGTGGTCATATTAAAGATTGACGGCACTCAGGTGTACACAGCCGGCTGTTGCGCAGGGAACCTGACCAATGTATGGACAGGTTTTCTGAATGCCTCTTCCACCGTAGAAGTGCAAACACAAAATACAGCGACCAACAGTAACCAATCGATCACTATTACTGCTGCTCCCAATCCCTTAACGACCTCTCCGCCTCCTACCATCTGCTCCGGTGCTTCTGCAACGCTAACTGTGTCTTCTCCTCTTACACTATCTTACGTATGGACTCCCGGAGGATTGACAGGTGCAAGCGTATCGGTGAGCCCTGCTACTACGACAACATATACCGTAACGGGAACGGATGCCGCTACCGGGTGTACCGTATCTGCCACGCTGCCGGTGACGGTAACAGCTGCCGGGTCTACTCCGGTAATCAACACTACCACTACACAAGGAACTATCTGTTCCGGGATAACCACTTCTACCATTACTGCCACGGGTGCAAACACCTATACCTGGTCCTCATCACCTTCGGACCCTACGATTACTTACCTGAATGCAAATAATTCCAGCATTTCGATAAATCCTTCCGGCACACCACCCGGACCAACCACCTACATATATACCGTAGTGGGTAATAACGGATGTAACACAGCCAGTACAACCCGGAATATCACCGTACAGAATGTCCCTTCTTCACCGGCTACCACCACATTCGGTAATGGCACGTGGAATGTGTATGCCTATAACGGAACAACCATTACACCATCCAGTTATTACGGCTACTATACGGAAAGCAATCTAAGCTTCAATACCACTTCCCGCTGGACTGCAGCCTCAGGCCCTTCTGCCGCAACAGCCGTTACCGGTCCGCCAGCCAGTCTTGGTTATACAGGTTGTACGGTGAGTGTACCCTGGGCCATCAGTTTTAAAAGAACCAATATTCCATGCGGCTATTATCAGATTGATATGCCTGCACACGATGATAACGTGTACCTGCTGATTGACGGAGTTCAGGTATATACACAAGGTTATACGACTACTTCCATTACCAATATCTGGACCGGGTTTATAGGTCCCTCCACCACGGTAGAGTTCCAACTGGTCAATACTGGCGGGCCCGGAAATTTACAGGTCATCTTTGGTGCATCTCCCGACTCCCCCTTAACTGTGAATACTCCTGTTACGGTATGTCCTTCTCCTAACCAGATTACGCTCACGGCTGCTTCGGCCATCTCCGGGGCCACGTATACCTGGGCGAATGGCAATGCTTCCAATAACGGAACGGTTACTTCTCCTTCCAGTGCATCAACGACTGCATTCCCCATTGTTTCGGATACCTATACCGCTACCCTGACCGATGCGGCAAAAACAGGATGTACTTCTTCACTCGGAGTACCTGTTACTATAAACCCCGTACCTACTACAGCTGTCACGCCAACGTCAGGATCTACCTTCTGTCCCGGTACATCGTTTACACTTTCTGCGAGTGGTGCCAACACCTACTCCTGGACTGCCAGTCCTGCGGGAGCAACAGCAGGACTTAGTTCATCCAGCGGTTTCCAGGTAACGGCAGCACCCACAGTAACGACTACTTACACTGTTTCAGGCAGCACCAACTGCCCGCCTGCGGTAGATGCCTCTGTCACCATTACCGTTAATTCGCTTCCGGCTGTTACTACCTATCCCACTACCACATGGAACGTCTATGGTTTCAACTCTACTACGGTCGGGACCAACTATGCCGGCTATTATACCGACAACGGAACAACCAGCGGTGTGAATACCTATAGCTTCAATACACAAACACGCTGGACCAGTGGCGCTGCTCCTTCCACTACCAATGCTACGGGCGGAAACGCATGGCAAGGTTGTACTATGAATACAAGCAACATCAGCCTTAGCTTTAAGCGATCCGGATTTGCCTGCGGGATCTATCAGTTAGATGTACAAGGGCATGATGATGACTTCTTACTGTTTATTAATGGAACACAAGTGGCACAACATGCCGGATGCTGCGACTCGCATACGAACATCTGGACAGGATCGCTAAGTGCGAGTTCAACTGTAGAGTGGCAGCTAAAACAAGGAGCCGGTGGTTCTTATCTCCAGGTATTATTTACTAAACAAACCCTCACGCAGGATGCATGGATGGGCGGAGTAAGTACTGACTGGTTTGATGCGAACAACTGGTGCAGCACTGTTCCCACCACCACCACCGATGTATTGATTCCTGCTGCGGGGCAGCTCTTTATGCCGGTGATCGGGGCCGCGGGTGCAGTGAGCCGTAACATTACGATAAGTGGCGCTGTTGCTGCGGGCACCTATACGCAGGCACTTCCTGCAGCTTCCCTTACCATAACAGGATCGAATACCTACGATGTATACGGCAACTGGGTGAACAATGGAACATTTACATCGAACACCAGCCGTGTTACTCTGCTTGGCACATCCGGCACCATGAGTAGTTCTTCCTCCGAAACATTCTATGATCTTGTCATTAACAAAACCGCATCGAATACATTGACCATTTCATCGGGCACGCACCAGGTTTCGCATGCCATGACATTAACACAGGGCATTATTACACAAAATGGTATTCTTCAATTCATGAACGGATCTGCGGTAAGCGGAACAAGTAACACCAGCTATGTTGATGGGGTAGTGACCAAGACGGGTAACAACGCCTTTACTTTCCCCGTTGGCAAAGGCGGTCTGTACCGTCCGGTCGGGATCTCTGCTCCTTCCGTAGCCACCGACAGCTATACTGCGCAGTACTTTAATACCACACCTACCGGCAGCTATCCTAATGCGCAGCGCGATCCAAGCATTGATCATATCAGCGGTGTTGAATACTGGCAGCTAAATCGTATTGCAGGTTCTTCCGGGGTGAATGTCACACTCAGCTGGAATACCAACAGTGGCGGAGTGGGTAATCTTCCTTCACTGCATGTGGCAGGCTGGAACGGTTCGTTATGGAAAGATTTAGGCAGCAGTGGTACTACAGGCAACACCACCACGGGAACGGTAACCAGCGCACTCACTCCATTGGTGACTACGTTTGGTCCTTTCACACTTGCTACTACTGACAATGGGAACGCATTGCCTGTACAACTTACCGGCTTCAGCTGCCTGCTCAATGCCAATGGTACCGTAAGTCTGAACTGGCAGACAGCCAGCGAAGTCAATAGTGATTACTTCCTGGTGGAGCGCTCCGATGACGGAAGCCAGTTTACCACTCTTGTTAAGATGAAAGCAGCCGGATCCAGCAAAGAAGAAATCAATTACGCTGCCGAAGATGATGCACCGTACTATGGAAAAACCTACTATCGTATCCTGGAGGTAGATTTTGATGGCAAAGAGTTTTACTCGGAAGTGTGCTTTGTATTGAATGACCGGCTTAATCAAGGAGCCTATCCTAATCCTGCCGATGGCGAAGTCTTCATCAACCTGAAAGGTGAAAATATTTCTTCGGTAACGGTATCCAACAGCATTGGAATGATCATCAAAACCCCGGTAAAGATCACAGAAAGTAAAATCACCATCACCACCTCTGCGCTGCCCGAAGGTCTTTATATTGTACGCGCTGTGGTGAATAAAAAATTAGTCAAATACAAGATGGTGATCACCCATTGATTCACTCTTGCTAAAATCAATAAAGGTTGAATGAAGGAACCCCTCCCTCATTCACCTTATTATTATTTTCCTGACTTCATCGTTTCTGATTATTGTTGTCTGTCTGAAAAAATAAATCATGATAAATGCAGTAAAATCCGATATTTGATAACATAAGCTGCTCCATTAAATGAACACTAAAATCACCGGGTATATACCGGCATTGGACGGACTTCGAGCCTTGTCCATACTCCTTGTTTTTGCCGGTCATATCGGGTTAGGAAATTTTGTGCCTGGCGGACTGGGGGTTACTACCTTCTTTTTTATCAGCGGATTCATTATCACCAACCTGCTGATTACCGAATACAATAAATCGGGCACGATCCGGCTGAAACTGTTCTACATCAGGCGCCTCCTGCGGCTTTATCCGGCCTTGTTGCTCATGCTTCTCCTTACCACCGCATTCGTTCTTTACCTGGGGCATTCTCTTCCATGGAAGGAGTTGCTAGCCGCTCTTTTTTATTTCGAAAATTATTACTTCGTCTCCGGGTACACCCACCTTACCTTTTACTATAAAATTTTGTGGTCACTGGCTGTGGAAGAGCATTTTTACCTGGTCTTCCCTTTCCTGCTGCTGGCCCTGGCAAGAAAGATAAATGTGTTTTTTATGGCCACTGTTACCCTCGTGGTCGTTGCCTTGCTGACACGTGTTTATATCTCCTACCACTACCATGCAAATGAATACGCATTTGTACAGACCTACGTACTAACCCATTGCCGGTTTGATTCTATCCTTTACGGATGCCTGCTGAGCATCATTATCCATTCCCGCAAGGGAAGCCATTTTCTTAAAGTAAGCACCTCTCTCATTACTTTTATTGCAGGCATCCTGCTATTGCTATTCACACTGATTTATAAAGATGAATTCTTCAGACAAACATTCCGGTATTCTTTGCAGGGTATTGCTCTGCTGACAATCGTTACTTCCATCCTGTTTAACAACCGGTATCATTACCTGAACCAACTGCTCTCCACAAGGCTGCTGGTTTATATTGGCAAGCTGAGCTATTCCATCTACCTGTTTCATTTTCTGGCGGATATGATTGCAGAGGAGTACACCAAGAATGATCCGCTCCTGAAAGTAATGATGATCACAGGCATAACCATTGTGCTGTCCTTATGCAGCTATCATTTAGTGGAAGTACCCATCCTGAAGGTGCGCAGAAATTTTGGTTCTCATGTCAGTGCCAAAGCTTAACGGACTGTGAATAATTAATCTGCTACGTTAATGGTGTCTGGTAGATGAACCACCACTTTACACACAATAATCTCAATCTAATATTCCCAGCCGCATTGCTTCATTCACTGCCTTCGTGCGTGTGTTCGTTGCCAGTTTGGAAAGTATAGCCGATACATGATGATCTACCGTCTTGGGTGAGATAAAGAGACGGTCGGCTATTTCGGTGTTCTGTAATCCTTCCTTCAGAAGAACGAGGATATCAATTTGCCGGTTGGTAAGTTGTGCCGGATTGTTACGTGTGCTCTCCCTCGGACCTCTTGGAATGTGCTTTACACCCAGGTGCTTTAACTTCATCTTCATCAGCTCATGCGTGGCCGTTGCACCCAATTCACCGAGCAGGAGTAAGCCTGTTTCTGATGTTCTTCATCTCCATCCGACAAGGCGAGCGCCTGTTCGAAAGGACAGCCAATTACTTTCCATTGATCAGCGGCTTCCTTCCATTGTCCTTGCATCTCTGTAGCGAAAGGACCGTTGAATTCAATTTGCTCGCTGTGTACAGGCAAGCTGCACTTATGCATCCAGTAGGTCAGTTCCGTATAATGCCATGAATGATTCTTCTTCGGGAATAATTTATCTTCTGCTTCAGCAAGCTCAGCTACAGGTACGGAATCTCCGGTCATCCAGCACAGCTCTAACTCAGCCACCAGCAGCGGAACAATCCGATGCGCTTCGCCCGTTAGTTTAGCCATCGGCTTACCTTCGCTGATCAATGCACGTGCTTCCTTCCATTCTCCCCTCCTGATTTTCATTTTTGCCAATGCAACAATTGCCCCGATCCTGACGATGGAAGGATGAAAGTGATGGGTATGCAAGGGAACGGCCATGGCTTCCGCTTCCGGCCATGCCCCCATATCCACCAATAGCTTTACTTTCTCACTTAGCATGTAATAAGTCCATGAGTTCAGGTCGCGTTCTTCGCAATATTTTAATCCTTCATCAAAGTAAGCCATCGCCCTTGTGTACCGCCTGCCTAAAACAGACATGGCCGAAAGATTGGTGTAGGCACGGGCTGCGTGTTCATGTAACTTATTTTCAAGTGCAATAGACAAACTCTGCTGAAGCATCTGCTCTCCTTTCATCTCTGAAGGAGGGAACTTCATCAGTACTGCTCCTTCATTGTTCAGCGCATGAGCAAGCACCTCTTTGTCCTCCATGCGTGTGGCCAGGTCAATTGCTTTATCTCCCCAAAACAATGTTTTGTCAGGATCATCGGAAAGCATGCTGAGCTGTGAAAGATTGCTATACGACAACGCACGCTCGCGCGTAGGAAAACCGTTTTCCAAAACCTGAACCGACTCCAGGGCCAACGCATCTACTTCATCGCACAGCCCCTGAAACCAAAGAATACGGGAAAGAAAACGAAGCGTATCTCCTATTTTCAGACTCTCTTTTCTTTCTCTCCAGATCTCCAGTGCTTTTTGTTGTGAGCCGATCGCTGCAGTAATCTGATTCGTTAAATAACATTCGTAGGCATGGCGTTCATATAGCTCAACCTTGTGCGGGTCGTGATGCTCGGTGTATTCTATAGCCATGGAATATAACTTGGAAGCTTCGAGGTGAGCACCCAGCGAAGCCGCTTCACGTGCGGCCTCAGGAGCCATTTTTGCAATCAGCTTCCGGTCATCGGCAAACCGTGCGTGATGCAGCAATTGAGAAAGATTGCCTGAGCCAACAGGACTCTCCAGCATCAGTTTCAGCATCTTGCCATGAAGGCTTCTCTTCCGGTACACCGACAATGATTCTTCAATGGCAATCCGGTAAAGCTCGTGCTTGAACGCTAAATAATCCGAGCGGTTGACGATCACACCGGAGCGAATAAAGTCTTCGATTCCATTTGGAAATTCCTGTTCAATATGTGGGATCAAATTAGATTCGATGCGGGAAGGCAATATGGAAAGCAGCTCCCACAGCGCCTGCATGTTTTCCTCTTTCGAATAAAAAACAGCGAGGATCGAATCTTTGACACGTTCCGGAATTCCGGGACTATAGCTGGCTAATATTTCCGTTACATAAAACGGATTGCCACTCGTAAGGGAATACACTTCGTCACCAGAAACATAGCCTTTGGCCAGCGCCAGATCATTTACTGCTTCACGCGACAATCGTTCAATACCCGTTTTTGAAAAGTGACCTGCAGGCAGCTCGCCAAAAATAGTTTTTAACGGATGCCTTGCCGGAATCTCATCATCCCGATAGGTAAGAAGAAACAGGCAGCGATAATGTGCTATTCGTCTGGCCAGAAATTTAATCAGATCAATGGTTGCTTCGTCCGCCCAGTGAATGTCTTCAAAAACCAGGATGACGGGCTTCGCTGAAAAAGATAACCGTTCAAGCAATGCAGCAAAAATATGCGATCGGTCTTTTTCATTTTTAAGTAATGCTGCGAGTTCAGTATCCATCTGCCCGGCAATATCAAACAAGGGACCTAACGGACGTGGTGTAAAAAGCGAATCGCATGCCCCGGTATAAGTAATCGCTTTCCCTCCTATCCTTCGTATAAAATGGTTCACCAGTGAAGTCTTTCCTACACCCGCCTCGCCCGTCAGGAACACCGTATGCCCGCAGCCCTTCTCCACCTCGCGGTAATAATCGGAAAGGTTGTTCAGGTAGCTGCTTCGTTCCAGTAATTCCATTGTCAGGCGATGAATACCAAATGTAAAATGGGGAACTGAAATGATAAAATAGGGAATAGTGCTGAGGTACAGCTTGCTGGTTTAATGGTCATTTGTAGAAAATTAAATCATTCACAAGAATATGAAAAACGTTACCCTCATTTTTGTTATCGCCCTGATCGTTTCTCTTTCCTGCAAGCCAAAGGTGCAGGAATTACAGGACACCGCTTCTGTTCCGGATACAGCCAAAGTCAGGCATGTGTTTCTGGATGTTCACAACCTCGAGCCGGGCAAGGTGACCTTTGATGCTGTAGCAGGTGCACATCAGAAAGATCTCGCCACACAGGGTAAGTATGGAGTCAGTTTTATCAAGTACTGGGTAGATGAAGCGGCCGGTAAAGTGTATTGCCTGGCAGAGTCACCCGATTCCGTATCGCTCTATAATACACACAAGGAGGCGCACGGGCTGGTACCGGATCTCGTTCACCAGGTAAGCAGTGGCGAGGAAGCGATCATGAGCGCCAACCCTCATCTGTTTCTGGATATTCATCAGTTAGGTGCCGGCAATGTTACCGCAGCAGCAGCCGATGCACACAAAAAAGACCTGGCCGTGCAAGACAAGTACGGTGTGAACTTTATCAACTATTGGGTGGATGAAAAACTCGGAGTGGTGATGTGTCTTTCCGAATCGAAAGACGCTGCATCGGTAATCAATACACATAAGGAAGCCCACGGATTAATACCGAGTGAAATACATCCCGTAAAGCAGGGAGAATAAAATTTCATCACCTCTATTGTTGCAGTACCATTTGAATTTCCATTCTCTCACCAACAAACAAATTTATAGTATGAAAAAATTTATCATCGAGCGCGATTTACCTGGAGCCGGGAAACTCACGGCAGCAGAGCTGAAAGCAATCGCCCTGAAATCATGTCATGTAATGGACCATCTGGAGGCACCGTATCACTGGGTACAGACTTTTGTTACGGATAATAAGCTATATTGTGTACACATCGCGCCCGACTGTGAAACGATTCTCGAGCATGCCAGACAAGGAGGCTTTCCGGCAAACAGCATCGCAGAAGTAAGAAGCATTATGGATCCTACTACCGGTACCCGATGATTTCAATTTGAAATTCATTTTTTTAATTTTATCAGATCGCAAAACTTTAACCTCATCACCCTTGGAAACAGCTCACATAAAAGACACCGGGCATTCGCGCATACAGTCCATTGACCTGCTGAGAGGTGCCGTTATGATTATCATGGCGATTGATCATGTACGGGTTTATTCGGGTCTGCCGGCCGGTGGCCCTACCGCAGGCATCTTTTTTACGCGCTGGATCACTCACTACTGCGCCCCTTCCTTTGTATTCTTTGCCGGTACCAGTGCCTTTCTGTATTTCCATAAGACGGGTAATCAGAATGAGGTTGCCAGATTTTTAGTTATACGCGGACTCCTTCTTGTACTGTTAGAGCTTACCGTGATTCGTTTTTTCTGGATGTTCAATTTCGACTTTGCCACTTTTACCTTTACGGGAGTGATCTGGGCAATCGGCTGGTGCATGGTGCTGCTTGCCGCCTTTGTGCGACTGCGCCCTGTCACTATCGGTATAGCAGGGTTACTTATTATTTTATTTCAACAGCTATTCCAATATGTACCGGCACTTTTTCCTTCTTCCATGCAGGAATCGGTGGCGAGCTTCTGGGCACTATTCTATCCTTCAGCAGTAGCAGGAAAATCAGGCAGCAGCCTTCTCTCCAATTCTTCGGGAGCACCTACCTTTCTGGGCATCAGTATATTTTATGTGCTCATCCCATGGATCGGGGTAATGATGGCCGGCTATGGTTTTGGCAAGCTGCTTTTGCTGGAGCGCCAGAAGTTAAAGAAAGTTTGTTTACGGATAGGGATCGCTGCTATTCTTTTATTCCTTGTCATCGGCTCAGTACTTATTCTTAACAAGCCGGCAACAGACAACGATGCTCCGTTTATCTTTCAGCTCTTAGGCCAGCAAAAATATCCTCCTTCCCAGCTTTTCCTGTTGATGACGCTTGGGCCGATAATTGCCCTGGTGCCCTGGGCTGAAAAAGTGAAGGGAGGGCTGGCCAGTGCAGTAACCATGATCGGGCGTGTACCCATGTTTTATTACCTGCTGCATATACTATTGATTCATCTTTCTGCCTTTGTGGTGAACCTGATCCTTTCGGGGAGCATTCACCAGGAGTGGTACACGAGTGCACCCTTTGTTGGAATGGCTGAAGACCAGCGATGGAGTTTGCCTTTGCTCTACCTAGTGTGGGCCATTGATGTGGTGATCCTTTACTTTATATGCAGCGCGTATGCCAGCTATAAAGCCCGCCATCCGGAGAAGGTATGGTTAAAGTATTTGTGATATAAGCTACCTGTTAATGATTTCAATTGAGTGAAGCGCTGATGTATTCCTTTGTGTTCCTTGTGTAAATCTTCGTGTACTATAGTGGTGATTTTTTACGCCCGCTCTACATGGGCTGCACAGGTACTCATACTAACTATAACTATCATTGCGTCCCCTATGTAAATCTTAATGTGCCAAGCGTGCTTATTTTTTTCACCACCAGGGGCACAAGGGTTTTCACAAAGTGCACTGGGAAGATAGTATCAATTTGAAAGCGTATATATCCTACTTTGATGCGCTGATTCTCAGGCTGCCATCAGTGGCAGCGTCACAATAAACTTTGTGCCCTGCCCTTTCACACTGTCGATATCGATGGTTCCGCCCAGCCGGTCGACAAGTGTTTTTACGATGGCAAGCCCAAGTCCATTCGAGCTCTCTCCTGCTGTAGGGCGTGCACTGAGCTTCTTGAATTTTTTAAACAATAAGGTTTTGTCCTGCTCGGTGAAGCCGGGGCCTTTATCCTGCACGACAAGTAAAAACTGGTTGTCTTTCTTTTCCAGACTCACCACCACTTCCGATTGCTCGGGAGAAAATTTAATCGCATTGGATACAAGGTTGTCGGTAATCCTTCCAAGGTAATCCTTATCTGATTTTACTTTTACCGACTGCAGAAACTGCTTCAGTCTGATTTTTTTACTTTCCGCTACACCCAGGGCGGCATCCATTTTATTGCGGATCACTTCAGCGGCATCAAACTCGGAGATCTCCGGAACCCGCTGTTCCTCCAGCGCATGCACCGACAATAAATCAGAAATAAAGAACAGCCCGTCACGCACCACCTGGTCGATCAGCTGCACATACTGCTTCTGGTTATCGGAAAGTTCTCCATCCATTTTCAACAGGCTGCTCAGTCCCTGAATTTTATTCAGGGGAGATTTTAAATCATGAGCGACAATGCTCATCAGCGAATCTTTCTCATAATTAAGCTGCAGCAGCATATCGTTTTTCTTTGCCAGCTGCCGGCTGATGGATTTCATCCTGCGCAGATTTACCCACATCAATATACCGACCACCAGTATGAACAGGATAAAACAACCAAACAGCACGGTCTGAAATTGGTGGCGTTGTTCGATCACACGGTTCTCAATCTTCAATTTCTGATTTTCAGTTTCGCGACCCAGAATTTCACGTTCAAAATTCAGCTCGTCTTCCTGACGCGCTACGTCAAGCCCTTTTAATGTATCGCGTATCAGCAGGTATTGATTCTGATGATACAATGCACCTTGCTTGTTATTCTGCTTTTCATTCAATTTCCAAAGCTGATAGTAGAGGTCCTGTGTAATCGATCGATCGCCTGTTCTTTTGGCATTCGCCAATGCTTCCTCCAGTAATGACTGTGCTTTTCGTGGGTTTCCCTGTGCCATCGCCACCTGCGCTCCCATCAGCAATGCATTGGAAAGAATACGGACACTTTTTTTCTCCCGTATAATCTGAAGCGAAACTTTCAGCATAGAGTCTGCCTTGGGAATGATTCCTTTAGCCAGATAATTCTTTGCGAGGTATACCCACGTTTCTGCCAATTGAATTTCATCACCCTGAATTCTTCCTACCGAATCGGCCTTAAAAAGATATTCCATTGATGCATCGACCAACCCCTGTTCTGCATAGAGTCTTCCCACGACTTGATAACCTCCCTGAATGTTTCGCTGGTTGTGAAGTCGTACCCGCAATGCCAGTGCCTTCAGGTAATTTTCTGCTGATTTTTCATAGTTACGCTGAGCCTGGTATAAGTTACCAAGGCTTTGATAGCAATAGGCAAGTCCCGTAGAATCGTTGAGCCTTGTGAATATTTCAGATGCCATCGTAATGTTGGGAAAGGCTTTGTTCATCAGCCCCTGCTCCTGGAAAATACGGCCCAGGTTGTTATACGTGTAAGCAATCTGGATGGAGTCGCTCTGCCTTTTGGCTAACTCAAGCGCCCTGATGTAGTATTCATACGCGATAATCTTATTGCCACTGTAGTTATTGGCGATCCCTATGATGTTTAGCGAACGGGCCAGGTCTTTCTCTATTTTAATGGCTTCTCCTAATACAAAAGCCTGATTGGAAAGAATGATGGAGGTATCCGGATCAGCAAACCGGTATTCCCAGGCCAGATCGTTGAGTAGATCATAACGGTCTTTGCCCTGGGCTGAAGTCAGCTTCGCTTCAATTTTAGTAATGTTGGATTGAATCTGGGAATAGGAAGGCAATGCCATCAGGAATACTGACAGTGCACCGCCCCAAAATAAAACACTTCGCATATTCGCCTGAAAGAGCTAAAGTTAGACCTTATAGTCCGCATTTCCTTTACGGCAGGAGCTGAAATAAGTTGAATAGTTCCTTTTGATCTTTATGAGTATAAGGGCACTTCTTCGTATAAACGGACGATGAGCTGCCGCCCGCAGTCCCTTTCAACCGATATCTGTATCCTCTTACCGGCCGAATTTTCCTGACGATCAGCGCGGAGAAGCGTGATACTTGTTCCGTTCGTCCTGAAGCTGACGAAGGATTTTGGATTCCTTATCGAGGGCTTTGCGTTTGTATTCGTCAAATTCATTGTTGATCATGTCCACGATGGCGGTCTTCTCTTTGAGGCTGGTACGTGTGTACTTCAATGTTCCCCACACCGCCAGCAATCCGATAACCAGCGCGATCACGATGCCGGTTACAGTTCCTATAAAAACACTTTTCGCAAAGGGGATGCCCAGCACGGTAATGTGCGAGCTATCAAAAGTGATCTCGGCTACCGATGCTTCTTTCCGGGCAAAATTATCTTTCGCCACCTTCACATCATTTTCCAGCTGCGCGATTTTAGCGGTGGCTTCATTCAGGTTAGTTTTGATCTTGCCGATCGAGTCCTTCGTGATCTTCCACACTCCATCCAGCACCAGCTCCTTAATCACTTTATAATCATTGTAGGACTGACCTTTTGATTTCATCAGCTGAAAGCGCTGGTCAAGCGTAAGCTTGGCTGTTTCTACCGGAGGAGTAACTGCAGTAGCCGGAGGTTGAGCATATGTAAAGAATGAAACCAACAGACAGATAGCAATACTCAACTTCTTCATAGCTTTAAATTTTAGCAAACTTAATCGTGTACAGGGGATTGACTATCCCAATTATACTGATTAACCAGTAAATCGACAAAAGTCGCTCTCCTTCGATGAAGTGATATAGCTAAAGAGATAAAAGTAACCTGAATGCCGCTCTTTTCTGATGAGCGGCTTAATTTGATTATCGCACTCAGGTAGCCGATGGATGATGCTTCTTTTGTGTCCACCAGTAAAGCGGTGGTATAAGCACCGGTGCAAAGATGAGTGTACTGGTCAATCCACCGATAATCACCGTAGCCAGAGGACGCTGCACATCCGAACCGATACCGCTGGAGATCGCAGCCGGAATCAATCCCACAATAGCGACAATCAAAATAGAAAGTAAAGCCCGCAGTTGCTCTTTGCTTCCTTCATGAATGATGTCGGCAAAGTTTCCTTCTTCTGTAAGATATGCCTTCCGGTTAAGAGCAGAAACAAGCAATACGCCCGACATGACCGAGATACCAAAGATGCTCACAAAGCCCACACCTCCTGAAACATTGAAATAATATCCGCGGATGTGCAAGGCCATGATGCCTCCTGCCAGCGCAAAGAGAATGCAACTCATCGTAACTAATGTATGGCTCAGGTTTTTAAAAAGTAAGAAGAGAAAGAGAAACACCATCACAATGGTTAATGGTATCGTCAGCATGAGCTGCCCTCCTGCCCGCTCGAGGTTCTCATATTGTCCGCCATAGATAAGCGCATAGCCTTTCGGTATTTTCACTTCTTTGTACAAACGCGCCTGCAGCTCTTTTACAAAACCCACCTGGTCGCGGCCACGGATATTGGTACGCACGGTAACCATACGTTTATTATTGAAGCGATAAATGTTGGTCTGCCCCTCTACATACGTAATGTCGGCCAGCTGGCTCATGGGAATGAAGGCACCGCCTACCGATGGTACCTGCAGGTTCTTGATCACATCAATGTTATTCCGATACGTAGGAAGATAGCGGATGATGATGTCGTACCGTTTCGATCCATCGTATAGCACGGATACATTTTTGCCGCCAATGGCCGCTTCAATCATATTTTGAATACGATGCACATTGATACCGAAGCGTGCGGCATTCTCCCGGTTAACTTTTATAGCGAGCTGTTCCTGCGGGCCTTCCTGCTCAATGTTTACCGATTCGCTTCCTGCCATCGATTTGACAATGGCGGATATGCTGTCTGCCTTGTGCCGCAGCATGATCAGATCATCACCCACAATCGATACGGCAAGATCGGCAGCACTTCCTGTTACAATTTCCATCACCTGGTCAATGATCGGCTGACCGCTGGAGAACCGGACGCTCGGCAGCGCGTTCTCGAGGTCAACACGTATTCTCCGGATCAGCTCTTTCTTGGAAATGGTATCGCTCCAGAGCTTGTATTCTTTCAACCCCACCAATATTTCATTGCGGTTAGAAGGGAACGGATCGGTACCATCATCGTTGCGCCCGGTCTGTGTGATCACAAAGGCAATGGGCGGATATCTGGCAATCACTTCACGGATTTTGGGCGCATACTTTGCGTTTTCCTGAATGGTAATACCCGCAGCAAAATTGCCACGCAGAAAAATAGATCCTTCGTCCAGCTCAGGGAGGAATTCAGATCCTAACCCAAGTCCAAACAATACGAGGATAGTGACGATGGAGAATCCTGCAATCACCACCTGCTTTGGATAGCGCATGATTTTCGAGAGCGATTTATCGTATCGCTTTTCAAAAAACTCGAGCACCCTGTTCTTATGTTCCTTGATCTTCCGGTTGGGATCTTCCAGTGTTTTGTTATAGGCAAAGGAGATCAGTACTGGTATCATGGTCAGCGCTGCAATCATGGAACCAATCACTGCAAAGGCAAGCGTAAGTGCCATCGGTGAAAATAACTTCCCTTCTACCCGTGTCATCAATAAGATGGGCATGTAAGCCAGGATGATGATCGTTACAGAAAAGAAAATCTCACGGCCTACTTCCTGTGCCGAAAGTAAGGTGATCTTAATGATTCCTTCCTGCCGTTCTTCGATGGTAGCCGTCCGGTACTTGCGTACGAGGTGTTCTGCCATTACACAGGCTCCGTCTACAATAATTCCAAAGTCGATGGCACCCAGTGAAAGTAAGTTGGCAGGGATGCCTGCGATCTGCATCAGGATAAAAGCGAACAGCAATGCAAAGGGTATGGTCAGTGCTACCACTAAAGCACTGCGCACACTTCCCAGGAAAAAGATCAGAATAATAATGACAATGCTCACTCCTTCAAACAAGGTATGGGCCACCGTTTCGAGGGAGTGATTGATGAGAAAGCTTCGATCGTAAAGCGTTCTTATTTTAACACCTTCGGGTAATTCATGCGCTTCGAGGTCTGCAATGTTTGCTTTTAAAGCGGCCAGTACTTCGGTGGGGTTTTCATGCCTGCGCAACAGGATGATCCCTTCCACTCCGCTGTTGACATTAATGCCTTCTTCGGTTACGGAATACCCCAATACTCCACTCGGTGGCGGTGGTGCTATTTCCACGCTGGCTACATCACGCAGAAAGACGGCCGTTCCTTTTTCCGATTTTAATACGATGGACTCAATGTCTTTCGCTGATTTGATGGCGCCCAATCCGCGCACGGCAAAACCCTGACTGCCGCGTTCCAGAATATTTCCACCTGCATTCTGATTATTCTCTACGACTGCTTCTTCCACATCGGCCAGGGAAAGATTGTATTTACGAAGCTTATCCGGTGAAGTAAGAATATGAAATTGTTTGAGCGGACCTCCGAACGTAGTGATGTCGGCTATACCGGGAGTTTGAAGCAGGTAGGGTTTGATCACCCAATCCTGAAGATCGCGCAATTCGGTAGGCGTAAAGGTGGAAGGAGCTTCCACCACATAACGAAAAATTTCTCCCACCGCAGTGGACATAGGTGCCAGCTCGGGAATCACTCCATCGGGAAGCTGCGCAGCGGAAAGACGCTCGTTGATTTGCTGACGTGCAAAGTAATCGTCCGTACCGTCACGAAAAGTTAACTGCACCACACCCAGGCCGAAAATAGTACGGCTCCTGCGATCCAGTACGTTAGGTGTATTTTGCAGAGCACGTTCGATAGGAATGGTTACCTGCTGCTCCACTTCTTCTGCCGCACGCCCGGGGTATTGGGCTACAATGATCACATTCGTATCAGCAATATCGGGATACGCTTCAATCTTCAGCTGCGTAAAACTCCAATAGCCAATCACCATCAGGCCAATGCTGACCGCCACCACCGTCCACCGGTTTTGCAACGAAAAAATTAACAGTTTTCTAATCATGGATCACCAGGTATGAACGGGTAACGAAAGAACCAACCCTCCTTTAAATACTTTTCGCAGTTCGGCCAGTACGGCTTTTACTTTTTCATCCTCATCGGTGAAGGTGATCATCATCGGGGTTTCATCGAAACTGAACAATGCACCAGGACGCATTACCGACTGGTTGGCACCATACCCGATCTCTGCGCGAAAAGCAGTGGCTCCCTTTATTTTATGATGAATGAGAAAGTGAAATATAAATTCATACAGCAACTGCGATCCTTTCATCTCGTCCTTATCAATATAAATCTGGGCTTGAAGCATGGCGTTTCCGTTTTAATATCCGAATGACAAACCTTTCAGTTGCATGAGACCCTGCGAAGCAATCTCTTCTCCCGGCTTCAGCCCGCTGAATACGATGATGCGGTCTCCGATCTGCATACCGGTGTAGATTATTCTGCGCTCAAATTCACGGCCGCTGGTTTTCACAAACACATAGTTGTTGCCCTGCACCGTAATCAGCGAAGTCTTGTTCACGCTGATGTTCTCTCCTTCTTTCACACCAAAAGAAACCTGCGCAAACATGCCTGCCTTAAACCGGTGCCCGGGATTCTGCAGACGGATACGAAGCTTCACCATCCGTGTGGTGTTATCTACTGCATCGGCTACCGCATCGATATTTCCATCAAACTTTTCGTTGGGGAAAGAAGTGAACTGCAGCTGGCAGGAGCTTCCATTGCTGATCTTTGAAATCTGGTTTTCAGGAATATCGCAGATGACAAATGCAGCTCCGGCTTTTGCTTCGCGCAATGCACGCGGATCAAATCCTCCTGCCTTCAGTTTGGTTTCATGTTCAATCAGCGCTGCACGTTCATTGGCGAGGTTGGTTTGCTCCATGGAAAGAGCTGTCTGTGCTTCCAGCAGATCGCGCCCGGAAGCAGCGCCATGCTCCTGCAAATCTTTGATGCGGCCCAGTTCTACCTGGCGTTGCTTGATATTGATTTCCTGTACCTGGCGGATATTGATCTCGTGCTGAATCAGCTGGGTGAAGGTGCTGGCCAGATCGGGGTTTTCGAAAAGGATCAGATTCTGTGAAGCTCCTTCATCGGAAGGAATAACGATGGCCGATACTTTTGCCGGAGCAGTGATCTCCGTAGTCATGCTGGTCTGCCCGATTTTCTCGGTGACAAAAAAAGAGGCGATCTTATCGGTGGGGAAAATAATTTTAGCACCATTATCGAGGATCTGCGGAGTGGTGTCGGCAACGGGCGCCTTTTTATTTTCCTTCCCACTGCAGGCAGAAAGCAACAGCAGAACAAGCGTTATCTTTGGATAAATACCGAGTACTTTCATTGGGCCAATTGATTGATTAATCCGGTTGCAAACAGAAGCTGAACATAACTCTGGCGGTACTTCTGCAGCGTGTCATAATACTGCTGCTGTGTTTCCAGCCAGCTGCGTTGCGCTTCAAGGAAATCGATAATGGTAGTGCCTCCGCGCAAGTACGCATAACGTACATTGTCCAGGATAAAGCCGGCCTGCTGCAACAGGTTCACGTACTTTTCGAGATTTTGCTGCTGTACTTTAAAACTGTTGTAGGCCGTCTGCACTTCTACCTGCACCTGGTACTGAATGGCCTGAACACTTTGCTCTGCCTGCTGCTTCATCACCCGCGACTTCTGTATCTCGCCCTGGTTACGATCGAAGAAAGGCAAGTCGATGGTGCCGAACAAACCGACATAAGGAACGGTATTCTGCGGGTTGACGATCACACCTAATTCCGGCTGCGGCCATGCCAGCGACTTCTGCAGTTTAATGTTGGTATCCGAAAGCGCTACGGTAGACAATGCGGTCTGTACATCGCTTCTGTTCTTGGCTGCCTGCGCAAAAACAGAATCGATATTGGTGATCAGGTCCGCCCTGGCAAAAAAATCATCGGAAGAACCGATGTCGATACTGTCCTTCGCTCCCACCAGAAAGCTGAGTTCTTTCAGCTGATTCCGGTAGTCCTGCAGTGTGGTCTTTAATTGCAGCTCGTATTGATTCGCCAGCAGTTGTGTGCGCATCAGATCCGTTTGTGTGATCACCTGATTTTTTAAGCGCAGCTTGTTTATCGCAGCAAGGCTATCCACGTTGCTTTTGGCAATCTGAATAAGATTGAGCTGCATTTGTGTGGCCCATACATCCAGCCACTTGCTGGCTACCTGCAGGTACAGATTGCGTTCTGTCTCTGCGTAATTCTTTTCTGTAATTCCATATTGGCTTTGCGCGAAGTCAATCTTGTACTGCCGCTGGTTGGGCCATTGAAACGACTTGGTGAGCTGCCACCATACCTGTCTGTTCTTGCCGCTGTTCCATGTGGTGTTCTCCGGAAAATATTTTGAGTTGGCCAGCTGAAGCGACTGATTGTTGAGCGTAAGATTAGGTCGCAGGCGGGCGGTAGTGACATCCGCCTGCGCCATGCCCGAATAGAATTTCTCTGTCTTCAATACCGGGTTATTGACGCGCGCGGTCTTCAGCGCACTTTCCAACGTATATTTATTTTGAGAACGAGCGATAAGGAAAGCGAAGCACAATCCTGGCAGAAGCAGATATCTTTTAAAAGTAAAAATCAGGTTCATCGGAAATCGTTACAATAGCCGTTAGTAACTAAATATAGTCAGTTTTTCAAATGTTGTATAACTTTTCCGATTCATAATAAAAGAGGTTCCGTTATTCATTCCTGAGTAATGATGGGGTTGAGATAAGGGACTTGTCGGGAAGTCACATCCCGGGGAATTTTTTATTAATCGGGAGTGCTGGAGGAAGGTTGCTGAAGATGTATCTCTGCTATGCAATCGAATACTCAACTTATTCTGCTGTATAACAAACTTATTCTACTGTATACCCACGTCATCCTGCTACATGACGGACTTATGTAGCTACCTATCCAGGTTATGCAGTCGCATATCCAACTTATGTAGCAGCATAACGAACTTATCCAGCCACATGCTCGCGCCATTCTGTTGCATGACGGACTTATGTAGCTACATATCCAGGTTATGCAGTCGCATACCCGGCTTATGCGGCAGCATAACGAACTTATTCGGCTACATGCTCACGCCATTCTGCTGCATGGCGGACTTATGTAACAAAATAAGTCCGCCATGTAGCTGTATAACTACGATATGCTGTAGCATAACGGACTTATACAGCTACTTATCCAGGATATTTTGTAGCATAACAGCGATATGTAGCCGCATAAGTCAGTTATTCTACAAAATTGCGGATTTAGGAGAGGGTGGGGTTGAATTTTGCTGCAACATTGCTGCGTTCTATACATCCAAGAAACCCATTATCTTCATTACCATCTGATCAGGAATATGATCAGCGTGTTGAGCAAATAAGAAAATCGAACCTCTTTGTTTGCACCAATGAGGTGTGATTTTAATTCAATATATTTATATACCTATTTGATTTATGATAAAGGAGTATTGGGAATTAGTCTTTGGCCCCTCTCTATACAAAAAGTACAGCAGTAAATTCAATTGGTGGGTGCGTTATAATCCTATGCTTCTACCGTTCATGGTTCTGTACGTTATGCTTACTGCAGTGATCTTTACGCAAATTTCAAATTTTGGGCTATACTTAATCATGAGTCCCTTCCTATACAAAGTTTTCGTATCAATCATTAGAAGAAATGAATCAGGAATACCTATAATCAAGCCAATAAAAAAGGTTGATGTACAGACACCTTTCCATGGAGTCAATGTGTTTTTCTTTTTTACAAATCTAATACCTCTAACGAATAAATATGGTTACGAAAAATTCACTAAAGAGCAACTCATTCTTCACAAGAAACAACAGTTAGCAAAAATTTATTTCAATTCCTTCTTCGCGATAACAATTGGAATATTCGCATTTCTGCCTCGTCCGATGTTCTCACTTACACTATTAATGGTTGTTATGGTGTCACCCTGAAATATTCCAGTCTCAGATCTAATTCGTGCAATAGAATTTTGTAGTTACTGGGTGAGGTAAAGTTATATCAGATGATAACACCTGATACTGCTAAAAAGTCTATCTCTATTCTGTTTTAATTTATCCGTGCCGACCACGGATACATAATTATCTCACTCTTACTTTGCTATCTTTAGCCTAAGTTCCTCATTAAAAAAATCGTACTGTTTGCCAATTTCAGAAAACGCGAATGGTATCCATTCTATTTTATTATCTTCTTTTGGTAAGAATATCAAAGGAATCATAAATTGACTTGGTGCTCTCCTATAAAAATCAAAGAACTTAAAATAAGTTGATACCAATTCATCGGCTATTCGGAGTTTGAAATGGAGTCTATCATCTTCAATTAGGTTTGAATTATTGATCCTTACAATAAAACTTACTAACAAACGTATTTTGCTACTACCATGCAAAGCGAAAGCGTTTAAGAAGTAAGTAATAGCCAGATAATCCGTATTCCGCTTTTCATAATACTTTGCATCCATTAAAGGCGAATCTCTATGATTACTGTAATCAAAATTATAATCATCAACTTTAATCAAATTGTTATATGCATCAGCAAAAAATGTATAAATAGTCAATTCTGAAAACTCAAATACTTCTTGCGGCTTTGGTTTTCCTATAGACTCAAGAAGTGCATTCTCAATAATTTTTTCTATTTTCAATGAATACTCTTTTCTTTTGAACTTCTTCTTTAAGCTATCATACTCTATATCAAAGTTAGCCTTGATGGCCATACCTTTTGTTAACTTATTCTGCTCACGGGATGCCATTAATGCCAAAAAAAAAGCAAACCAGAAACAAATGTTACAATCGGAGTAACAACATTATTGAATACTGTTGAATCTCTGAGCGTAAGAGTTAAACTTGAGTTACTCCAATAGAAAAACCATATACTGTTAAGAACTGCAATTGCGAAAACGGATAAGGAAAGTATTACTTTCCAATTGCGATTAACGTAATTCATAAAATAGACAATGAATTTTAACTATGAAAATATAATCCTAAAAGCCTCTTCAACTAGCTTCCAAAATGTAGGGCTAATACTTGGCAAAGAAGAATTGACAACTGATTTGCCAGCATCTAACAAAAGATTGGATGAAATATTTATTCCCATATCATAGATGACTTGCCTACACACTGCCATGAAATCTCTTTTATTTAACCTATCCACTGAATCCGATAAATAATCCAAATCGTTCTTCACCTCTTGTTTTGCAGTATCGGTTATTGAAAACTTCTGCTCAAGTGCCTTACCAAATTTATTAACAACGTCTCTTACTATCAGTTTCTCTTCAACGGAAAATTGTGACGCATCTCGATGACCACCGGCAAATAGTCTCGCTTCTAATTTTAATCTTTCTAAGGGGTCGGGGTAATCTCGTTCTTTTATAAATTCGCTAATAGAGTTTGTCAACCAACCCTTGAATGTTGATTTCACATCAGTAAAATGTTTCCATTTAGAAACATCGTTGTAATTCTTTCTTTCAACTCCAGTATAAACATTGTAGGAGCATGTAAACGATTTAAAATTTGCTCTATCCATTTTAAACAGAAAAAACAAATCAGAGTCATTTAGTTTAATATTTGTTCGGAGTTCGTCATTCTTAATTTCAAAATCTGTGACGAGATATAAAGATTCAATAATGGAGATGACTTCTGTTAATTCTTGTTTTCGCATTGGGTTGGGTGGGTATTATTCTATCAAATTAGAAAAAATTACAATACCAAAAATTAAAAAATGATAATAGTGTGAAGGGCAAATTAGGCCGTTTTCTATGAATTCTGATTGTGGTTGGTGTTGGTTCACTATTATTTTTAGTTTTTTTAAATGTTAGCATTTTTTTAGGTTTGGAGTACTGCATCTCTGCTGAGATACACAATCAGAGCACAAAAGGATGTTGAAGCAATATGAAGTTAACAATTAGTTATCCAGTACTCATTACGTTTATTCTAGTTGCGACTCTTTGGGTACTGGTTCCATCAATTATGAATTGGTTAATTGATGGAACCGAAAACTTAGAAACCAAAGGGCAGTATGGTGATATGTACGGAATAGTAACATCGTTTTTCTCTGGTATTACTTTGATCTTGCTTGTGTACACTGTACTTCAACAACAACAGCAGATAAAGATTTCCGAAAATTCTTTGAACGATCAAATGAAACAGACTCAATTGAACAGAGAAGAATTACAGGACACCAGAAAAGAATTTGAACAACAAAATCGCACTCTTAGCCTACAAAGATTTGAAACTACATTTTTCAACTTGCTGAATCTTCAGACATTTATAACCAACAATCTGAAATTTTATCCACAATTCGTAATTCCTTTCCGGTTATTGGGGACTACCCAAGACATTGATATAAAGCCACCCGCTCCGTTAATTGGAAAAGAAGTTGTAAAAAATGAAATGGAAAGATTGGCTGTTCTAATAGGCAAGGAAGAATTTCCTTACAATCCATTGGATGATGAACACCAAAACCAGTTTTATAAGATCCAAGAAATCTATACTAACTATTATATCGATAGTGATCCACTTAAGCAATATTTAGAAAACATCGACACGATAAGTGATTTTATATTAAGGTCAGAAGAAATACAAGAACACAGTAAACCTTTCTATATAAAGTTACTTTCGTCCCAATTAACTGAATATGAATTGGCTTATTACTTTTACTATCAAACTTTAATTCTCGATAAGAGATACGATGAAAAATCGTTAAAAGGACTTGATATATTATCACATGTTCGTCAATCATCCCTTTTGCATGATACCCACATCAATTTTTACTTTAATGATGCTGTAAGTGGCGATTCATAGCCTATTACACAGGCATCAGCATCGAGTCATTCTCATCAATGAATATTTTCATTTCTACTTGTGGTTGGTGTTGTCAGGCTGACCGAGAACTATTATCTCAGAATATTTTTTATGCAAAATTGACCCAATAACGAAGAATTACTTTCATCTTTTTCGTATTCTCGGTCAGCTTGTTGTCACCAACCACGAAAACGTTTAGCTAACACGATGACACTGGTAAACGGAACTGTAACTGATGGGTGACAACACCGATCAAAGGCAAGCCGTGTACGTTTTTTTAATTGCCTGTAACGGATCATTCCGATTATGGGTTTCATCATTGCTCCTGCCACTGCCCGATGAGGAAGTCTTAGGCAAGACTTAGGGAAGACTTAGGTCACACTTAGGACACCTGACTGAAAAAAAAGTGAAAATTCTTTTACGGCCACCATTACTTGCTGCTGACACCTGCTTCCTGCGTAGTTGTAGACTTATCTGGCGCAAGCGTTTGCTTGTGCCCTTGTATGTACTAAATATATGCTGCCACTAACAACGGAAATGTTTAGCTAACACGGTGGCACTGGTAAACAGAACCGTTACTGATCGGTGACAACACTGACCAGAGGAAAAATCAATTGAGCTTCGGCCATTAAAAGCATCGTGGGACGGTGGTGATTATAGTCCGTCTACTCTTCGGCCAACATTATTACCTGATCAAAATTATCGAACAGATAAAGAATCTACACCCCTTCTAAAACTGCCATTAATCTTTCAATGTATGCAGATTTTATGAAGAGTCTCTGATGTAAGCTCATTCATTATATATACGAGTAATTACTGTAATAATCGCTCATATACACTTGATCATTTCATAGACTAGACATTATCTTGTAATTCTTACCTTCAATTTTAATCACTTTCCTCTTAATCAATTCCTCGTAAACCTTTTGTTTATTAGCTTTTGATGTTGTGGTGTCTTGCAAAACAGATTTAGCATTTCTCCCGTCCGATATGCGCGCTGAATCAGGTACTAGCTTTACTAAATCTTCAATGTTTAACCTTACTATTTCAATAGGAACATCAAAACTCTTAGCCTCGTACTTTAATGGAAATCGTAGCGTCTTAGTTATTCTAGTCAGCGGAAGAGAACCCACTTTCTCAACAATTCTAAAGGTAAAGGTAGCAGAAGTCATATCTCCAAAGTTGATTGTACTATTAAGAAGAGAGCCTTTAGTCATTAAATTCCATTTATTGCTATTCCTTGAATCTTTAACTAATTCATGTGCTTCCAATAAAACTTGTTCGTAATTATCTAACTTAGAAATGCCAAAATCTATACCTATTAATTCTAATTTTTCAACAGGCTGACTGGTTAAGAATTCCCCATTCCAATTAATCCCATTTGCAACAGAATCAGCTTTAATAGAGCTAAATTTTACTCCTGCTCCCGTGTAGAGATTTACATTGAGTTGATAAACTTTTGACAAGAACTTACTTTGTCCATTTACTATACATGATTTTTTGTAAAAGACTTCTATTGGAATGCTGATTAGTACATTAGAAGATATCTTTGCATTACTTCGAACCATACTCTCATCTATTGTTAGACTAATAGGCAAATAGTATATTCCCTTATCAACATTATCCGCAGTAGTTGGATTAGTATTATTGATCTTTATTGCTTTGATATAACTCGCGTTTGCATTGCCCTTAGAAGCAACAACTCTAACATCTATGTCACTCTTATACTCGGTACTTGGAAGAGGTCCGAAGGGCACCCTTACAATAGGATTAGAATTTGAAAAGTTGGAAATTATCAAAACATTACCTTCCTCATAAATAACATCGTTATAAGTATTTTGAGTGATGTCCTCCCATGTTTTATATATTTTCTCGATTGAGGGAATTTTTACAAAATTCGGTTCGCCATTAAAATAGACACTTACAGTCTTTATTTTGTTTCGCATCTCAGATTCCTTTTTCCACTTAGCATCTGTTCTAGAATTCAAACTTAAGTATGGAATATTAACATTGAGTTCAGCCATTACACTGGCATTAGAACCTCCAAGAAAAACGGCATTTGTATTCTGCTCTACGATCAGAGCATTGAAACCTTCGATTACATATTTATTAAGAATTCTTTCTGGATTAATCGCATAGTTAAGCCATAAATCAAATAGGGGGGCAAAATCATTAGACTTCGCTATTCTCTCTGTCGTATTTACTTCATTAAAAATGGTAGCCAAACTATTTTTAAAATACCCATAAGCTACGCTAATACTTCTTTTGTTATCAAATGTTTTCTGAACTGCTACTTCAGTCTTGGCTTTTGCAATACCTAGGTATTCAGTGCCTGCACTTCCTTTCAATGCCCAATTCATATAGCTCAATAAGTTAATATTAAGTTCATAATTATTATCACTTACTGTTTCTAAGCTCACTTGTGTTAAATTGTCCGAAATAAGCAACTGCGGCAATCGCCTATTTATAATCTGATTATTGTCAATGGGTAGAGATTCATTGTCGAATACTAAACCTCCTATGGAAGATAACGGCAACTGAGGATACTTGTATTTGGATTCTATTTTAAAATCATCAAACGGAATAGGCATTTTAAATTGATTAATAAAATGATCATGTGTCTGTTGAGCCTTGATCTTGCGATTTTTTTCTCTCTCACTTCCTTCAGGCATGCGATCAATTGTCGATTGGTCTTCGATAATATCTCCATCCTCTAGGAACTCACTTACGGTGCTTTTGAAAATGGCTTTAGATGTCTGGGAGAAAATTAAACATGCATGAAAGCAGAAGAAGCTCACCAGAAAGGCGCGCTTAATAGATGATGTGTTTTTCATAATTCTTAGGGCTGGCTGGGAAACTTTACTTAAGATAATTAAATTACAAAGCTTTACCAAAAAGATTTTCTTACATATACGATCTGACCCTTAAGATATTTTCAACCGTCTTACAATTAGTCGTATCAACAATAAAAAAGACAAAGAATAACTTAACTTTTATCGTGCTGATTTAATTAACATAGAAGCACCGAATGACGCCACATCAAGTGAGGGCGTTAAATGGCGATTCTACTTGCGGTTGGGTATTATCACCAACCGCGGAAATGTTTAGTTAACGCGGTAGCTCTGGTAAACGGAACTGTTACTGAGTGGTGACAACACCGACCAGAGGAAAATAACTAAGTCTTCCCTATATGTTTTCTCTTTTGTAAAAAACCAGATCATGTGATGAGCAGAATCACATTTTGTATGGTTGTAGCTAAAAGCGCTAAACTGAGCGAATCAAAGGCCCCTAAAATAGGAAGGGCAATCCCGACCGGACTGCCCTTTTTCAACCTAACCCCAAGGTAATACTTAAACTACCTGAGCCATTAAGAGCGCGGTCACGGGAGAAGGTCACAAGGGAAAAGCAATTTTTATTTCATTTTATCCCGCGTAATTTTAGGCCTCCAAACTGCTCATGAAGAAAATCCGCGTTATTATAGCTGATGACCACAAGATTATCCGGGTAGGACTGCGCGGACTGCTGGAGCTGGAAAAAGATATCGAGGTGGTGGGCGAGGCAGAGGACGGCACTCTTTTGCTGGAGCTGCTGAAAAAGACCCCCACGGATGTTATCCTGATGGATATTGACATGGGCGATACGAACGGTATCGATACCACCCGAAAGGTGAAAGAGCTCTACCCCACGGCACAGGTGCTCGGCCTTACCATGCATGAGGAGCAAAACTACATCATCCCGATGCTCGAGGCGGGTGCTAGCGGCTACCTGCTGAAAGATGCGGGGAGGGAAGAACTACTGGGGGCCATCCATACTGTATTTCATGGCGACAGTTATTTCAGTCAGAAAGTATCGGCCGCATTGCTTCATGCCATCACGCGGCAAAAGGAAGCGCCTGCTTCCAGGACTGGTAAAAATCAAATCCCCTTGTCCGATCGTGAAATTGAGGTGTTGCAGCTGATTGCCCGTGAGCTATCCAATGGCGAAATCGCGGAGAAGCTTTTTATCAGCATCCGCACAGTAGATACCCACCGCAGAAACCTGCTCGATAAACTGAATGTAAAGAACACTGCGGGGCTGGTGAAGTATGCGATTGAGAATGGGATAAGTTGAATGAGTGATGGGTTATCCGTTAATGGTTAAATGGGACTGTTGCTGATCGGTGACAACACCGACCAGAGGAAAATGGCGAAATCGCAGAGAAGCTTTTCATCAGCATCCGCACGGTAGATACCCACCGCAGAAACCTGCTCGATAAACTGAATGTAAAAAACACTGCGGGGCTGGTGAAGTATGCGATGGAGAATGGGATTAGTTGAATGAGTTAATGGGTTATCCGTTAATGGTTAATCGTCACTCATCACGAAGTTTATTTAATTCGTCATCCACCTCATGCAAGGGTTGCTTGGTCATCGCTCCTTTGTACTTTCCCCAGTCAGTTACCATAGCTGAGGTTTCATTATTTCTTCGTACACGAATCAATTTCAAGAGTTCCAAATCTCTTAAAAGAGCTATCGCCTTTTCATTAATAATATCTACAGTTATTGTTTGCATAATACTCAAATTTATACAAGTTAAAATCAAAGCGCAATTTCACACACCTCTAATTACCAAAAGAAGTTGGGACGGATTTAACCTCAGAAGGGAGAGAATGTAAGGTATTTCTGCTTGCGGTTGGTGGTGGCAACAGCGGAAATGTTTAGCTAAAATGGTAGCACTGGTAAATAGAACTGTTGCTGATCGGTGAACACCGATCAGAGGGTTAAAATGCCTTGATGCGAAACTCAGAAGATAAAGGACTGCAATCACTACTAATCTTTACTCTTCGTCACCTGCCGGTACAACGTAGCGATGAGTACGATGGCCGTGACGATAAAGAACAAGCTGGTAACTATTCCTTCACCCAGTATCTCTCCCACTATCTGGCATCCAATGACGATCCCAATGATGAAGAGGATTCCCCAAAAAGAATCAAGATTTTTCATTCCGTAGTGATTTGGTTTCTGTGTTACAGAATGAAAAAATAAAAGCCAATACTTTTCGTATTGGCTTTGTACTTATTCCTCTACAGTTTTCAATCCATTACTCATAGCGAAGGGATCGGGCAGGGTTTATCCGTGCTGCCTTCCAGGTATGGATACTTACCGTTAACAGCGCGACTACGATCACCATCAGGCTGGGCAGGGCAAACAGCCACCAGGACAATGCAATCCGCGTGGCAAAATCCTGAAGCCAGGCATTCATCACCCACCACGACAGGGGAACAGCAAATACGATGGCCAGGCCCATGAGCAGCAGGTAATCTTTACCAATAAGTGCAAGTATGCCGGGCACGGAAGCACCCAATACTTTTCGTACCCCTATTTCTTTGGTTCGTTGTATGGCAGTGAGTGACGACAGCCCAAACAATCCCAGGCAGGCAATGAATATGGCCAGGCCGGAAAAGATACCAAACACTTTTCCAAACTGCTGATCGGCCTGGTATTGCTGATTGTAATGATCGTCAAGAAAGAAGTGAATAAAGGGATTACCCGGAAAGACCGCTTTCCATTCTTCTTCAAAACGGGTCAGGGAAGTATGAATATCGGAAGTAGTAAATTTGATGGCATAATAACCACCGGGAGCATCGTTGTAGCGGAACACGAGCGGATCGTAGGCTTTCTTCAATGATTCCTGCCGGTAGTTTTTCAATACGCCTACAATGCGGAAGGTATCTCCCCAGAAAAAAATCTGATCGTTAATGGCGTCTTCTATTTTTTTGAATCCCATCAGGCGAACAGCTGACTCATTCAACATCACATTCTTTTTTTCATTCGGCACTTCGTTGGAAAAACTTCTGCCGGCCACTACTTCAATACCAAATGATTTCACAAAATCTTCATCCGTCATAATCACCCGGTATTGATTGGCTTCATCTTCGCGCTGACTTAGCCTGCGGATGCCGCCTGCGTTCCAGTTAGGCGCACGGCCGGGCACAGCAGTAGAAGCAGTAACAGCGGCTACTTCGGGATATTGCTGAACCTGGTGCTTGAAAGCCTGAAACTTTTGCTCGTACGTAGAATCCACCACGTTAGGGGAATGAAGCACAAGGGTTTGACTGATGTTTACACCCAGTTCCTGATTTTGCATAAACTGTATTTGCCAGTACACGGTGAATGTTCCCACAATCAACGTAACAGACGCCACAAACTGAGTCACCACCATTCCCTTACGGAAAATGATTCCGCGCGTGGAGTTTTTGAATCTTCCTTTCAATACCTCCACCGGCTTGTACCCGGAAAGAACAAAAGCAGGATATAAACCGGAAAGCAATGCTCCTCCAAAAATCAAAACCCCCATCCATACCCAAAACATTTTTTGTCTGAATAACAAATAGTCCAGCTCGCGGTTGGTTAATTCACTGAAGGCAGGCGTAAGCACCACTACCAGCAGCACGGCAATGGCCACAGCAATGCCATTCAGCAGCAACGATTCAAAAAGAAACTGCTGAACCAGCTGTGCACGAAAGCCCCCCATCACTTTACGAACTCCTACTTCGCGTGCACGTTCGATGGATTTGGCAGTAGACAAGTTGATATAGTTGATCCAGGCAATGGCCAGAATAAGGATTGCTACGATCAGCAAAAAGTAAGCAGACTGCCGGTTGCCGTTTGATTTAAACTCACCGATAAAATCGGAATCAAGATGAATACCGGTAACTGGCTGGAGGTTAAATACCATATTGGCATTATCACTCTTCATCTCCTCTCCCATCTTCTGCTGCACAAAGGCGGGAAGCTTTGCCTGAAACGCTTTGGCATCGGCTTTTTCATCCAGGAGAATATAGGTGAGGAAGCCGTCCCAGTTCCAAGAGGTGATCGGATCGTTCCATAGTTTATTCAAACTGGAAAACGACATGATGGCATCGGCTTTCATGTGGCTGGTGGCCGGCATATCTTCAAATACACCTGTTACCTCGTAGTCGGTCTTCCCATTATTCTTCAACACTTTGCCAATGGGGTTTTCATTGCCAAAATACTTTTTAGCAAATGACTGAGAGATCACTATTTTGAATGGATCTTTCAACACCACTGAATCAACACCCTGAAGAAGTTTAAAAGAGAAAATGCGAAAGAACTCTTCGGAAGCAAAATAAGCAGCATCCTCTTTGAAGAAGACATCACCGTAGGAGAACACGGAATTCCTGTTAGTCATGCGCACATAATACTTCACTTCGGGAAAGGCAGCCTTTACATCCGGACCGATACCGGCAGCACCTGAGGCCCATCGTGTAGTGAGCTCCCCTTTATTATAGCGGTCGAGCTGCAAACGGAAAATCTGATCTTTCTTTGCATGAAAGCTGTCGTAGCTGAATTCGTGTAACACATACTGCGCAATCAGCATGCAGGCCATCATTCCTATCGCCAGGCCAGACACATTAATAATGGTGAACGCTTTATTGCGTGATACATAGCGCCATACGGAAGTGATGTAGTTTTTGAACATAGGTGGTGCCGGTTTATTTATAGAATACCCTGCATGGCAAAGAAGGTTACGATCCCACCAGCATTAATTTATTTTGTAATGCCTCACGGGAATTTCAGTTGTCAGCCGGTGTAGTTCAACAGTAAAGCAGTATTTTAACTTATAATTTATTTTATGCTTACAGGAAGAGCAAAGATGAACCTGCTCCCTTTATCTTTTTCGCTTTCCACACGTATTGTGCCGCCATTAGCCAGTATCATTTCCCTGGTAATCACCAGACCAATTCCTGTGCCCTTCTCTTCATGTGTACCCATGCGCGAAAATTGTTGCCCGGGCTGAAACAATCTCTTCTGGTCTTCCTCTGAAATTCCTATTCCATTATCCTCTACTATGATCTCGACAAAACCATCCAGGCGCTGTGCTGAAAGTAGGACACAACCATTCTCCTTGCTGAACTTCAATGCATTGCCAATCAGATTTCTCAGCATGATCTGAAGCTGATTGCCATCCACCAATACAGTAACCCCCACCGACACGCTATTGGTTAACGTAATGTTTTTGCGTCTGGCCTCTTCCTCAAAGGTATGGATCACCTGATCTATTTTTCTGCTCACCAGGATCAGCTCTCTTTTCATTTTCACATCACTCAACTGCGATTTCGCCCACTGTAAAAGATTATCCAGCGTATGCCTGGAAGCAAGCAGCTGCTGATTGATCTTTTTTGAGAAATCACTGAACTCCTCCTGCTTGATATGGCCGGCATTAAGCATCTGAAGAATAGCATGAAGATTGAGCAGTGGTCCGCGCAAATCATGGCTTACTACCGAGAACAACTTGTCCTTGGTATGATTCATTCTTTCCAGTTCAAGATTCGCCACTCCGAGCTTCTCATTCAGCTTCTTTCGCTGGCTGCTGGTTCGGTACGCAAAGAAGGCCATCCCTGCCAGAAGAATAATCACACCCAGCAAAGCCACTTGTCCATAGCGTTGTTGTATGATAATGGTTTGATTGGCCGCATTGATCTGGTGAAGTAAGTCCAGCTCGCTTTGCTTCTGTTTGAAATTATAAGTAGCCTGTAACTGAGACAGGCTTAGCCCTTTCAACCGGAATTCTTTCGCTTCCTCCAGAGTAAAGAACTCATGATAATAATTGAATGCCTTCTTATAGTCTCCCATGCCTGCATAGGCCCAGGCATACGATTCATTAATCTCATCCAATGGATTAAAAAAATCAGTGAACGTAATTTTCCTCGTATTGATCACATACAAACTACTATCGAGGTAAACCAGCGCTTTCTTATACTCTTTCTTTCTGATGTATACTTTACCGATATTGATATAGGTTTCAATCTCGTTTTCCACCTCCTGCGTTTTGCGGATATCACTTAGATTTTTTTTATAATAAAAAATACTACTGTCATAATCGCCTCTGCGCAGATAAATACTTCCTATATTTCCTTCAAGTATCCCTATCCAGGAAAGGTCCTTGTCGTCCACGGCAACCTGCAATGCCTTTCTAAACTGCGCGATGGCTTCCGGATACTTGCCGTCTTCGCGATTGATCAATCCGATTCCGTTATAGCAGTTAATGACTGCGCGGTGATCGAGCGAATCTCTGGCAAGAAAAAGTGCTCTGTTGTAGAATTCCTTCGCCTGGTCAAAATTCTTTGCCTTGTGGTGGATCAATCCGATCTCAAAACAGCTTAATGCTTCCGCCAGTCTCTTTTTCTGTTTTGCATAAAGGGTAGTGCTTTCCAAAAAATAGATGATGGCTTCATCCATTCTTCCATTGGCATAGCGCAGTCCTACCCAGCGGTACACATCCGGCAGGATTCTTTTCGTAAACGAACTCTTCTCCGCGATGTGAATAATCGATTTGAACTGTTCATCCGTAAGGAGGATGCTGTCCTTACGGGAGAGCTCTTCCAGCCGGTGAATGATGGTATTGAATTCGTCCGGGCCTTTCGTTGATTTTAGTTTTTCGAGATAACCGTCCACCTGCTGCCGGGCGTGACTTGTCATCACGTTCAGAAAAAGGACCAGGAGGGTAAGGAGACGCAAATTCACCATTTGAATCCTATAATATCCCTTGAAATTTCTAAAAACGCAAACGCAAATTATTTCTGTACTCTCCGAAGAGCGGATACAGGAAATATCTTTTCAGAAACCGTTAGCAAAAGGATGTTTCTATTCGTAGCGCAGCGATTTTACAGGATCGGTGATTGCCGCTTTGATCGTCTGGTAGCCAACCGCAAGAACAGTGACGGTCAGCGCAATTAACATTGTCCATACGAATAGCATGAAGTTCAGCTCGTTCCGGTAAGCAAAACTTTCCAGCCAGCGGTCAGCGAAATACCAGGATAGCGGAAAAGCGATGGCATTGGCCACGAGGACTAATGCAATAAATTCTTTTGACAATAGCCCGGTAATATGAAACACATCGGCTCCCAATACTTTACGCACGCCAATCTCTTTTGTTTTTGCCACTACCATAAAAGAAACCAGGCCAACCAGGCCGATAATGGCGATAATGATGGTGATCAGCGCAAAGCCACCAAACACATTCGCCAGTTTCTGCTCCGACTGATATTGTTTTTCAAAATCCTGATCGAGGAAAAAATAATTAAAATCATATCCGGGAAACGTCTTCTTCCAAAGCTGATCCAGCGCACCAACTACTTGCCGTGTATCCGATGCTTTGTAACGTATCGCATAGAGATAACTGTTTTCCGGAGCGTAATCCATAGCTACAGGTCCGATCTTTTGCTGTAATCCCAACTGATGGTAATTCTTTACCACACCGATCACTTCCCCGGCTGGATAACCGGAAGGTGAAGTAATTCTTTTACCGATGGCTTCCTGCGGAGACGTCCACCCAAACTGAGTTACTGCAGCTTCATTTAATATCAAACCTTCTTTCAATTCTGCTTTATGCTCCGCACTAAATCCGCGGCCTGCAATGATATCCAACCCAAGTGTTGCTATGTAATGATGATCTACGGCCATGTACTCCACACTCACGGCATCGTCACCCGATTTACCTTCGGGATAAGCTACCTGACCTTGCCACCCTGGATTACCCGGCAAGGAATTAGTAAAGGTAACTTCATCGACCAGGGCTAATGCTTTCAATTCGTTTTTAAAAGTTTCAGATGCCAATGGATTGGCTGACCGGACACGGTTAGCATTGATCACCACTATTTCATTCTTATCGAAACCAAGATCCTGTTTTTGCATGTAGCTCAACTGATCCATCACCACCAAGGTACCCATCACCAGGCTGACGGAGATCACAAACTGAAAAACAACCAGTGCCCGTCTCAACTGAATACCACGTGCGCTGGTTTGCATCTTACCCTTCAATACCTGTACCGGACGTAAGGCCGAGATGACCAGGGCAGGATAGTATCCCGCAAGCAACGACACCACAATCACCAGCAATGCAATACCCGAAATAAGAGAGAGGTCTAAAAGTGAACCCAGCTGATAATTTTTATCCAGCAACTGATTGAAGACCGGAAGCAACCCTCCCATCACGACCAATGCAATGAATAAGGACAACAGGGTGAGCAAAAATGATTCACTTAAAAATTGTGCAATCAGCCCTTGCCGTGTAGAACCTACCACTTTACGCAGTCCTACTTCTTTGGCTCTGTATACCGATCTTGCAGTGGCCAGGTTAATGAAATTGATGCAGCCCAGGAGAATGACAAAAGCGGCAATACCGGATAATAAGTAAAGCCGGTCTTTACTTCCCAACGGGCCCATTCCATTTCCACTTTTGGAAGTGAGGTAAATGTCTTTCATTGGTTCGAAAGTCACATAAGCGGATACGCCCCAGTTCTTCATCATCTCTCCCGCTCTGTCCATATACATATTTTTTGCTTTGGCAGCGAAGGCAGAAAAGTTAGTTCCTTCTTTCAGCAACATATAATTGCGCATGTTGATATTGCCCCATCCTTCATCAAAGCTGAATGAAGGCTCCAGCTTTTGAAACGTAGAAAAAGAAACCAGCATGTCTGCCTGGATATGTGAGTTGGAAGGAATGGTGGCCATCACTCCTGTCACTACAAAATTCAAAGTATCACCCATGATCAGGGTTTTATTCAGTGCATCGCTTCCGGGAAAGAATTTTTTCTCCATCTCCTCCGAGATGACTACCGAATAAGGATCACTCAATGCTTTTTGTGCGTTGCCTTTCAGCAAAGGAAAAGAGAACAGGGTAAAAAACTCCGGTGAGGCAAAATACATCCTTTGCTGTACGCGCTTATCTTCATAATTAATCATCAGAAAAGAAGCACTGCGGGTATAGAGTACCGATTCGACTTCCGGAAACTCTTTTTCCAACACTTTTCCTACCGGCCAGCCATTGGTTTCATTTGCATTGCCGCTGCCGGATTCGGAGGTCGAGAAATTGGTATTGACACGATACAGCCGGTCCGCCTTTGCATGAAACTGATCGTACGATACTTCATCCAGAACATAAATCATGATGAGAATGCCGGTGGCAAGTCCCAGGGCAAGTCCGAATAAATTAATGGCCGCATACCCTTTGAACTTCAGGAGTGTGCGAAAGGCAATTTTGAAATAGTTGAAGAGCATGGACGTATTTTAAAAGGATAACTCTAATTTATTTATAAATCTGGATTCAGGTTTGGGGTCAGGACGAACGCTCTGTTTCACTACAACACTATTCTTCTTATTCGTAGCGCAGCGATTTTACGGGATTAGCAACCGCTGCTTTGATGGTATAAAAGCCAACTGCGATGCCTGCCATCACCACTACAATCATTCCGGTGATTGCGAATACCCACCAGTTCAACTCAATTTTGTAAGCAAAATTAGCGAGCCATTTATTCATCGTATACAGGGTGAGCGGAACAGCCAAAACAAATCCAATCAGAATCAGGCGAAAGAACCGGGAAGACACGAGGGTGACAATACCGGTTACCGTTGCTCCCAATACTTTCCGGATGCCAATTTCCTTGGTGCGGCTTTCAATGGTATAGGCCGAAAGACCAAGTAACCCCAGGCAGGCAATCACAATCGCCAGCGCGGAGAAGAACTGAAATACCTTGCCCATATTATCTTCCGATTTATAAAGCGCATCCAGGCGGTCGTCCAGAAAATCGTACACGAACAAACTGTTTGGCGCCAGCGTATTGACTGTACTCTTAATATACGCTAACGTCTCCCTTGTCTTACCTGCACGCACTTTCATGGAAAGATAACTGGTCCAGCCCGGTTCGTATTCAATCACTAACGGTTCGATCTGCTCATGTAAGGAAGCAAAGTGATAATCTTTTACCACGCCAATAATTTTTCCCTTACGGTGATCTCTTGACTGGTTGTCGATCCATTCGCCTACCGGAGAAGCCAGTCCGAATACCTTCGCAGCGCTTTCATTTATAATGTAGGAGGTGGAATCGTTAAATGCATTGGAGAAATTTCTTCCATCGAGTACCTTCATACTCATTACGTCCAAGTAGCCTTCATCTACCCGAAGTACGCGCACGTTAGGAATATGATCACGGTCCTGGTCTTTTCCCTCGGGCACCACACTTTCCATGCTCAGGCGATCACCGATCATGCTTCCGGTTCTGCCTACGGAAAGAATATCGGGGTTTTTAAGAAATTCATTTTTAAACACATCCGTCTCGCTGAATGCACGGTACCATAAGTAGCCATAGAGCTTGATATTGATCACCTGATCGCGATCAAAGCCAAGGTCTTTATTCTTCATCAGGCTCATTTGCTGCTGTACAAAAATGGCTGCTGCAATCAACGATACCGATACTACAAACTGAAATACCACCAATCCACTTCGCACACGGTTAGGAATAGAGTCGGGAAGTTTGTTATCTCTTAAAAATGATCCGGCCCTGAAGCTGGCGATGAAGAAAGCCGGGTATAATCCTGAAATCAGAATTACTCCAAGCAAAATAACACTGATGATCATCAAGTTATCCCATTCAAAGATCTGCCATATCCCCAGTGTTTTCCCCGAAAGGTCATTATAAAAAGGAAGAGCGATCTGGTAAAATACAATGGCCAGTAAAACCGAAGAGGTAGTGAGCAATAACACTTCAGTAAGGAACTGCGACATCAGTTGTGCCGGCTTTGCGCCCATGATCTTGCGCATGCCCACTTCCCGTGCCCGCCTGATTGCCTGTGTGGTGAACAGGCTCATGAAATTCGCGCTGGCGATAATGAGTATCAGCACTTCCACTGCGATGAAGACATACACATAAACAATACTGCTGTTGGGCTGCATTTCATTCTCGAGGTTGGAATGAAGATGAATGTCTTTCAACGCCATCAGTTGCCAGCCTTTAGACGCTACTAACTTTTCCATTTCCGGATGGCCTTTGAAATAGTTCCGGATGAAGGCAGGCATCCGTTCATTTACTTTATTAATTGCTCCCTCCTTCAAGCGGGCGTAGGTGTACATGGTCATCCATCCGCGTTTGCTGATCCACTCTGGCGGAGTATCCTCGTAAAAGGTAGACATCGCTACGAGGTAATCAAATTGGAGATGCGAGTTCAGTGGTGGGTCCTCCACTACCGCGGTAACCGGAAATTCTTTTCGATTATCAAACTTTAAAATTTTCCCGACCGCACTTTGATTGGCAAAATAGCGTTTCGCCATACTTTGTGTGATCACTACTGTGTTGGGTGCTACCAGCGGGTGCGCATCGCCTTCGATGATTTTAAAATTAAAAACAGTAAGAATAGTGGAGTCGGCATAGTACCCGGTTACTTCACCCGGATTATTATGATCGGTGTTCACCACCCGTGTTCCGTACGAGGAAAACCGCCCGATGGCCTCAATCTCAGGCATGAACTCTTTCATCTCTCCTGCCAGTACCGGGCTACTCTTGGCCCAGCCTTCCCGGTGTACACGATAAATGTTTTCGTAGTTATCAATCGACTTCTCGTAGCTCAGCTCTTCGCGAATGTGCAAAGCGATGATCAGGCCAGACGCAATTCCTGTTGCCAGGCCGATTATGTTCAGCATGTTGTAAGCCTTCTGCTTGAGGATGTTGCGGAAAGCTACCTTGAGGTGATTCAAAAACATTTTGCGGGGATTAGTTTTGTAAACCAATCCAGTTGGGTTACAATGAGAATGCCATATATTAAGTAGCTGATTTTTAATTATTTACAGATTAAATGGTCGTAACTCGTTTTATGGAAACGAACGCTATCGTCCGGAAACGATCGGAAACCGGGATGTCAAACTTTCAACACTTTTCCTATTTTTACGACCCAAATTTGAATTTGCTATGGGACGTGTATTTGAAAAGAGAAAGCATAAGATGTTTGCCCGCTTTGACCGTATGGCAAAAGGGTTCACCCGTATTGGGAAAGACATTGCTATTGCTGTAAAACTCGGAGGCCCCAACCCAGATAACAATCCGCGGCTGCGCATGGCCATTCAAAATGCCAAGGGTATCAACATGCCTAAGGATCGCGTTGAGAATGCCATCAAGCGTGCCACCTCCAAAGAAGAAAAAGATTTTCAGGAAGTGATCTATGAAGGCTATGCTCCGCACGGTATTCCTGTGCTGGTGGAATGCGCTACGGATAACCCTACCCGTACGGTAGCCAACATCCGTCTTCGCTTTTCAAAGAATGGCGGAAGTATGGGCAACTCCGGATCGGTGGGCTTTATGTTTGAACGTAAGGGCGTCTTTAAATTTGATCCTTCCAAACTTAACCTGGACGAACTGGAACTTGACCTGATCGATGCCGGTGCTGAAGACATTCAGAAAGACGAAGAGGAAATTATCGTGTATACCAAGTTCACCGAATTCGGGCACATGCAGAAGTTCCTTGAATCGAAACACCTCGAACCTAAAAGCTCCGAACTACAATTCATTCCCAACACGACCAAAGAGCTGAGCGAAGCGGAACAGGACGAAGTGATGGAGTGTGTTACTGCTTTGGAAGAAGACGAAGACGTACAAGTGGTTTACCATAATCTTGCGTAACTCAGTTATCAGTTAATAGTTATCAGTTGGAGTGGTACTACCATTAACTGATAACTATTAACTACCTAATCTTCGCTCCGGGCGACAATGGTCCTTCGGTAGTTAAATTATCGTCCACCATCCGGTTATTGTATTGCTGAATAAATGCTTTCAACTGAATTTCCATAGGCTGAAGGATTTCCGGCTTTTCATTCACCCGATTTTTCTGCAGCAGCTTATCGGAACGAAAATCAAATAACCCGATAGGTTTCGTGCCATCGAACTGTAAAAGATAATCGCCCATAAATGTCTGGTAGGTATTATCGAGGTAGTTAAAAGCAAAAGCGGAAGTAGCCGGATCAAAAACATTCCGGCCGTAGGCGATGTACGGCTCATCGTAATGCAGGTAACTTAATATCGTTGGCATAATATCAATCTGCTGAATGATATCCTGAGAATGCTCTTTCCAGTCTTCGCCCGGCTGGTAAAAGAAAATGGGGATGGAGAAATAGCCCCAGGCGGTATTGTATTCCGGGTAGTTGATCTGCGCGGAGGCATGATCGGCAGTAAATACAAACAGTGTGTTTTTAAACCAGGGCATTTTCTTTGCTGTATCAAAAAACTCTTTCAGTGCATAATCGGTGTACTGTATGGTCCTGTAGATTTCCATGGAGCCGCCTTTGAATTTATCCTCGTATTCTTTAGGCAGGTTATATGGATGATGGGAAGAGACGCTGAACAATGTAGTATAAAAAGGTTCTTTAAATGTGTTCAGCTTCTGCGCATGAAACTGCAGGAATTTTTCATCCCATATTCCCCAGATGCCGTCATAGTCATCATCGTTTCCGTATTCATCTTTTCCGTAGTAATCATCAAAACCACACAGGTTAGCGAATGCCTGGAAACCCATAGAGCCATTAGGTGCTCCGTGAAAGAAAGCGGTGTAATACCCCTTCTTCTTCAGAAGGCTGGCCATACTGTTTACCTTATTGCCCGAGTAATGAGATAACACATACGGCACTTCAATGGAAGGAATGCTGCAGATGACGGAAGGCATGGCATCAATGGATTTTCTGCCGTTGGCAAAGGAATATTGATACGACCTGCTTTGTCCGAGCAAAGAATCAAGGAAAGGAGAATAGCCTTTGTAATTCCCATTGTCCAGCTCTTTATTGTAGAATCCCAGAAACTCTTTGGAAAAGCTTTCAAGGATAATGACCACCACATTATTCGGTTTAAAAGGAATGGAGTCATGAGGAACGTGCAAGGGAGTGTATACCTTGTTCAGCGCTTCTTCCGAAGGAAAATAGTTCACTTTCTCAATCACACTGGCACGGGCTGTTCGCATAAAAGCGAAAGGCGTATTCAACACGAGGTTGATGTCTTTGGGGGTAGCAGCATACTCGGCCGCATTGCTGATAGTGATCGGCCGGGTGCTATGGGCAAATCCTCCGCGCACGCCTCCTATAAATAAGTAAATGAGAATCGGAAGAATCACAATTCCCGAGACATAAAAAACAATGGCATTTTTCAGTTGGGGACCCTCTACTTTTATCCGGTTCACCACTTTCACCAGCACGATCATTAATACTATCCAGAAAAGAACAGCGTACCAGTAGTCGATCAGAAAATTAAAGATCAATCCAATACCATTTTTTTCATTTTCAAACTGGCGTAATACACTGATGGTGGTTCTCCGAAGGGTGAAGCGGTAATAAACAAAGTCCGCTACGTTGGCTGCCAGTGCCACTCCGTTGGTAATAAAGAAAATATACTTTAATACCGATTGATAGATCCTGTTGAAACGGAATGGAAAGGGAAGAATGGATAACAGGATAAACAGGCAATTGATATATAGCAAACCGGCCAGGTCAAAACGAAGTCCTCCCCAGGCTATTCGCACGAAACGACCGAACGTCATGTCCGGAAAGAAGCTGATGTTGTAAATATAAAACCCGATACGGCACAGGGTGAACAGTGCCATCATTAAAAGGAATTGCTTGGCCAACGCTACGTAGCTGTTTCCTTTCCACTTTATACCTTCCAAAGAACTTCTTAATGCGTTTTTCATTTTTTCACGATGATCATTTCCGTTGCCTGGCACCGATAGCACATATAAAAAATAGCCCTTTGAAGTCCAGACGGTTATTTTGTTTCTGGTAGTTCATAGCCGAATATGGAAACAATGCTTAAAGAGTGAGGTTAACCTGTTTTCGCACAAAAATACAACAGGCCCTTTAACTTTCCCCATGCAGAGAGAGAGCATCATTGAGCTGATCAGGACTGCTTTTGTTTATTTATCTCATCGCTGTTCAGTATTCCTGTTTTTTAAACAATTCTTCCTTGACCGAAGTACTGCACTTTTTAAAACAGCTAAATCCACAGATGGATATCCATCCACGCATTACTTTGAATGCGGTAAGGCTCAAATCTATTTTCCGGGAACCGAACAATAATCGAAAGCGAAGTGTTAGAGGGCTGAACACGAGAGTTATGCATTTCTTTTAAGACAGAAATTCAGAATCTCTACAGATTATTGACAGAGCTTTGAGCTGAAATTACCCACTATGCGCAGGATATCCCTTGCAGCCATCGGAATTTATTTATCCACGATAGCTGCTTTTTCACAATCTGTACCTGATTCTTCAGTTTATAAGAACAGGAAGTTAAAGATGGAGGAAGTCAATTTTATTTCCAGCTACTATCAGCAGGATGGCAACAATTCTGCCGTTACCGGAGGAACAGGCACCGAACATCTGACGGACTTTGCCACAACTATTGATGTAAAGCTGTCGCGCTATGACTATCGCAAACGCAAGCACACCCTTACCGGGGAAGTGGGTATCGATGTTTACTCTTCGGCCTCTTCCGACAAAATTGATCCGAGCACTATTTCTTCAGCTTCTTCGCATGATAAGCGCATCTATCCTTCCCTTACCTACTCGATTACGAACGAAGAAAAAGGAACTACGGTGAGCGCGAACGGATCGCTTTCTACCGAATACGACTACTTCTCTAAAGGAGTCAGCCTCGGGTGGTCTAAACTTTCCAAAGATAAAAACCGCGAGTTCAGTGTGAAAGGACTCGTGTTTCTCGATACCTGGACGGTGATCCTTCCCATTGAATTACGAAAGAACGGCCAGCGCGAAGACGGAACCAAGCCGCGCAATTCCTATAGCACTTCTTTCACACTGAGCCAGGTGATAACGAAAAGAGTACAGGTACTCCTGCTGGCCGATGTAGCCTACCAGGACGGACAGCTGGCTACGCTCTATCACCGAACCTATTTTACCGATGGCTCACATAAAGTGGAAAACCTGCCGGACTCCCGCTTTAAACTTCCGCTGGGAGTTCGTTTAAACTATTTCATGGGAGACCGGTTCATATTCCGCACTTACTACCGGTACTACCGCGACAACTGGGGGCTGACTGCGCATACCGCAGAACTGGAAATACCCATCAAGATTACTCCTTTCTTTTCGGTGAGTCCTTTTTACCGTTACTACAAACAGCAAGGTGTGAAGTACTTTGCTGCTTACCAGCAACACAACCTGAATGAAGAATTCTATACGAGCGACTATGACTTATCTACATTAACCAGCAACATGACGGGTATGGGGATGCGTTATGCACCTCCCGGAGGCTTGATGGGGATACCTAAATTCAATGCGCTGGAATTACGCTATGGACATTATCACCGGTCAACAGGATTGAACTCGGACATTGTTACCCTTTTGGTAAAATTTAAATAACAGAAGCATGAAATTACTATTGGCAGGTCTTTTATTATTCGCAGGTTCATCCACCGGATGGCTAACCAATTTTGAAACAGCAAAAACAGAAGCGGCCGCAGAAAACAAGTACATTCTGCTCAACTTCTCGGGCTCCGACTGGTGTGCGCCCTGCATAAAACTAAAGAAAGAAGTATTTGAAAGTGAAGCCTTCACAGCTGTTGCCGAAAAGCAACTGGTATTGCTGCGGGCTGATTTTCCACGGGCTAAAAAAAATCAACTTTCCAAAGAGCTGACAAAGCACAACGAAGCATTGGCGGAACGGTATAATCCTTCGGGAAAATTTCCACTCACTGTATTACTGGACGCCAACGGCAAAGTGATCAAAGAATGGGATGGCTATGTTTTTGCCAGTCAGGATAAATTTATTGCCGACCTGAGCAAAGCGCTTACTGTCAACTAAAAAATGATCGCGCTCATGAAACGGGTATATAGCAGGGGGGTAAAGCTGATGGGCAATCAGTTTGAGTTTTCTGCTGTGGCCGACAATGAAGACAAGGCGCAGGCCGCTATTGACAAGGGCATTGAGGAAGTAAGGCGTATCGAACAACTATTAACTACCTATAACGAAGAGAGCCAAACCAACCGGGTGAATGCCATGGCCGGAATTGAACCGGTGCCGGTGGATGAGGAAGTATTTCATCTGGTTGAACGATCGTTACACATCTCGGCATTGACACAGGGCGCTTTTGACATTACCTACGGGTCGATCGATAAACGGTTTTGGAACTTCGACCGCAGTATGACGTCCCTGCCTGACCAAGAGACAGCAAAGGCAATGGTACGGCTTATCAATTTCAGAAACGTGATCATGAACAAAGAAAAGCGCAGCATCTTTCTGAAAGAAAAAGGAATGCGTATCGGCTTTGGCGGAATAGGGAAAGGCTATGCCACAGACCGCGCTAAAGCAATAATGCAAAAAGCCGGGATCGCCAGCGGCATTGTTAATGCAGCCGGTGACCTTACGGTATGGGGCACGCAACCTAGTGGCGAAGCATGGACCATCGGTATTGCTGATCCGGATAAAAAAGAGTTACCCTTTGCTTCGATTCAACTCACGAATACCTCCGTAGCCACTTCCGGCAATTATGAAAAGTTTGTGTTGATCAACGGGCAGAACTATTCGCATACCATTGATCCGAAAACCGGCTACCCTGCGCGCGGCATTAAAAGCGTTACCATCATTTGCAGCAGTGGCGAAATTGCCGATGCCATGGCTACACCCGTTATGGTGATGGGCATCAGGGCAGGAATCACGCTGATCGACCAGATCAAAGAGATTGCCTGCATTATTATTGACGACAACAATACACTTTATACTTCTAAGAACATTAATCTCACTACCTGATGAAAACTAAAATGATCCTGATCGCACTGCTTGGATTTTTTGCACTTGCCGTGACGAGTTGTGCTTCCGTAAAAGAATATCAGAAGATGCACCTCAACGATTCGGAGATGGAGCTGGCGGCACGCAAAACACAGAAGTTTGAAACCAGCTTTCAGCTCTATCGCGAAGGTGCTTCCGGTGCCAACGGAGGAAAGAACGGTGGCGGATGCGGCTGTAACTAAGCGCTGGCGTATTTACCAAATAAAAACAGTTGTCAGAATTTATCCTTCTTATACCATGACAACGTCTTTACGCTCGTGTCCTTTTTTGATGCTCATCCTAAAATGAACAGCGACACCCGTAACACCTCCCTGCATAAAACCTGAAAGCAGGCAAGCTGTGATAATGAAGATCACATTATACAGCGAGGTAGTAAAAAAGGATATCGAAAAATAAACCAGCAGGAATGAAAGCGACCATCCGATGGTATTCGCCAAGATCCATATCATGGCATTATAAAAATACTTCCGGATTAAAACATACTGAGCCATTCCAATCACTCCTCCGAAAGCGGTACCGGCTAAAAGGGTTAAGAACACAGCGTTCTGATTAACTACCGAGAAAAAATTAGAGAAAAAGAAAATGATCATAACGGAAGGTGGCAAAATAAACACCCACCCGGCTATGGCGCCCGCAGTAGTAGCCGCCATCCACGGCTTAGGTTTAAAATCGCTAATCAGTTTAGAGAGCGATCTCCACTGAATGTATCCGATGATCACTCCTTCTGTAGCGCCAGCTATAATCAGAACTACAGTAGTTAATGCCGTTGAAACACCCGATGATGTATGCAGGTACTCGATAACAAGAAGCCTGCTGATCACTGCTGCTGCACCTATTCCAAACAACTCACCCAGCGAATAACTCCAAATCCAGCGATACCAAAATTGTGTTTCTTTTTCCATTCATTTGATTTTTAGAGGTCGCCTTTCATCTATTTCGGATCAAACTACTTTCTATGTGTTTTAATCAGGCTCGTCCAGATTAACTTCTTCCCGTGATTCACTACGTCTTCCGCTTTACTTCCCATCATCAGATGAGCCAGCCCCCTGCGTCCATTGGTGCCAATAGCTATCATGTTTCCCTTCGTCATTTCAGTGTACTTCAAAATACCGGTTTCTTCGTTGATGTGATTAAAAACAGCAAGTGTACAATCCTTAAGCTGATAGCGTTTGGCAAAATCATCCAGCCGCTCATAGGTAACGTCATCATTCTGGAAAAGAGCAGGGGTATTGATCCACACCAGATGAAGATGCGCTTTAAAAAAGCTCTGCAGCGCTTTTACCTTCGTCACCAGTTCGTCCTGATTTTCAATTTCCAATGAGTTGGGGAAAACAATATTTTTAACCGGCCCTTTGAAGTAATCTTTAATAACAATAACAGGCACAGCGGAAGTGCGTACAATCTTCTCTGCATTGGAGCCAATCATCACCTCCCTTAAGCCACTTGCACCGTGCGATCCCATCACGACCAGGTCGATGGAATTCTTTTTCGTGTACTCCCCGATTACTGCGGTAGTTACTCCAAACTCCACTTTATACGTCACCTTCGCCTCCTCTTTCGCGTACTTAACTAATAGTTTTTCAAATTTCCGTTCTGCGTCCTCTTGCAAATCTTTAAGTAATCCGGTCCCTAAAGCAAACAAAGAAGGATGCGTCATCACTGGAATTTCAATCACATGAAGAAGTTGCAGTGTTCCTTTGGATTGCCGGGCTACGTCCAGGGCAAACCGGAATGCGTTGATGGCGGGCAAAGAAAAATCGCAGGGCACGAGGATTTTTTTCATGACTATTTTTTTGATACGCATCAAAATTAAAAAAGCGATCACCCAATTGTGGTGAAAAGAATCACTTCTGGTACTGATATTTATCAGGAGTCGCTGCTACCTGCTTCCGGAGATTGCAGTACCGATGTGCAGATTCAATTTCCTGTGACAGCCGGATTCATTACCGTGAGAGATACATTCGACCTTGAGCAGCTCTTCAATGGCGGCAAAATCCAGGGCTGTCTCCCGTTTTCGTTTTCTTCTTTTCTTCCCCGGAGTTTATCATTCCATAAAATAATTTTCATCCTGCTTTTAAAGGCCCGAAAGTGACTACCTTGCTACACTATGAATTCCATTGTTAATTCTTCACCTGCTTCGGACGAAGCATTCCGTGAAATCTTTCAGAGTATGTCTGAAGGGATAATAATGGTGGATGAGGACGGCATTATCAAAATCGCCAACCCGGTAGCACAGCAGATTTTTGGCTACACCAACGAAGAACTAACAGGACAAACCATGGAAATTCTGCTTCCGGAAAGATACCGGAGTGGTCATATCAGTTTCAGAAACGCCTTTAATACCGATCCTCGCCCCAGGCGAATGGGGTTTGGCCGCGATCTTACTGCGCTGAGAAGAAACGGTACGGAGTTTCCGGTAGAGATCAGTTTGAGCTATACCAAAATGAACGGCAGCCTGCTGGTGATGGCCTTTATCAGTGACATCTCGCAACGCAAAAAGGCAGAAGATGATTTAAGGCGCAGCGAAGAACAACTGATTGTCTATGCCGCAGAGCTTGAAAAAAAAGTAGAAATCCGAACAGAAGCATTAAACCAGACGATTGTAAAGCTGGAAGAGGAAGTGATCGAACGAAAAAAGGCAGAAGGGGAAGTGCGTAAGTCACTCGAAAAAGAACGTGAGTTAAATGAATTAAAATCAAAATTTGTTTCCATTGCCTCCCATGAATTTCGCACACCATTGAGTACGGTGATGAGTTCTGCCTCCCTGGTGCAACAATACATGGACCGCCAGGAAACGGAGAAAGTAACACGTCATGTGCAGCGCATTAAATCTTCAGTGAACCACCTTACCGGAATATTGAATGATTTCCTTTCGCTGGGGAAACTGGAGGAAGGAAAGATGGAAGTGATCAAAGAAGCCATTCTCCTTTCTGATTTTCTGAATGAAGTAAACGAAGAAATCAGCCCGACTTTAAAGGAAGGCCAGCACCTCGAAATTCAATGCCCGGCCACAATTTCCCCGCTTATCAGCGACCCGCGTATTTTAAGAAACATATTATTCAACCTCATCTCCAATGCAAGCAAGTATTCCGAGGGAGGCAAAGCCATTCATATCCTGTGTACGGGATCACTAAAGGACATTTCCTTTGCCATTCGTGATGAAGGTATCGGTATACCTGATCATGATCAAAAACACATGTTCGAGCGTTTCTTTCGTGCCAGCAATGCAGGAACAATCCAGGGAACCGGCCTGGGCCTGAACATTGTGAGGCGATACGTGGAACTACTGAATGGAACTATTTATTTCAACAGCGAATACGGAAGAGGGAGTACCTTTACAGTGACTGTACCCTGGCAATAAAAAATAGCGTATGAAAAAAATCCTATTGATTGAAGACAATCCCGAGGTAAGAGAAAATACAGGTGAAATTTTAACGCTGGCCGATTACGAAGTCATCAGTGCAGAGAACGGAAAGAGGGGCGTTGAGCTTGCACAGAAAACGAATCCCGATCTGATCATCTGCGACATCATGATGCCCGAGCTGGATGGCTATGGCGTATTGCATATCCTGAGCAAGAAGCCGGAAACAGCAGGCATTCCTTTTATCTTCCTTACTGCTAAAACGGAAAAGACCGACATCCGGAAAGGGATGAATTTAGGTGCTGATGATTACCTCACCAAACCCTTTGATGACACCGACTTGTTGAATGCGATTGAGGCCCGGCTACGCAAGAGCGGAATGCAACAGATGCTTTACGAACCCACGGCTTCCGGGCTTGATCACTTCATTCAGGATGCGCGTCAGGTATTGCATTTGAAAGACCTCTGCCAGGATAAAAAGGTAAAGTCTTTTAAAAAGAAAACGGAAATTTTTGCAGAGAATGACACTCCATCGCATGTGTTTTTTATCCAATCCGGAAGCATTAAAACATTTAAGTCGCACCCGGATGGAAAGGAACTGATCACCAATCTCTATAACGAAAATGACTTCTTTGGCTTTGAGCCACTGCTGAATGGCAGCTTGTATAGCGAATCTGCTATTGCCATGAAAGATGCGGAGCTAACACTGATTCCCAGACATGACTTTCTCACCTTGCTTCAAAGTCATCCGGAAGTATCCCGAAGTTTCATTGCCCTGCTTTGCAAAAAAGTGGCGGAGAAAGAAAATCAGCTTCTACATCTCGCCTATAATTCCGTGCGCCAGCGGACGGCCGAAACATTGCTTAAAGTGATGCAACTGAAAGACAACATGGAGAACATCCAGATTTCGCGTGATGATCTTGCCAAGATGGTGGGCACAGCATCGGAATCCGTAATCCGTGTGCTGAGTGATTTTAAGGAAGAAAAACTGATTGAAATTGATGGTGGCAAAATAAAAATCATACAGCCGGCACGCCTCGAGAAAGTAGTACGCTGGAATGTAGCCCGCTAACGGCAGATAGTAATCCCAGCCTCCCTCGCGGTGTGTGTTATTCCCTGCGCAGCAGGATGAACAAAGACACGCGCAATCAGCATACATCCGGAAGTAATCATAAGCACAGTCATTACGTGGCGCATGTTCCATTGAAATCTCCTCATCACGGGGTTAATCAATGCGGTAAGTCCCATCATTGCTGGCAACGTGCCTGCACCAAACAGCAGCATGTAGAAAAATCCTTCCCATGGACCTTGCAACGTTAGGCAAAACAATAGTGCGATAAAGGTGAGACCACATGGTAAAAACCCGTTTACTATTCCAAGAAGTACTACTGCCCCGGCCCGCTTTTGCTGAAGATAGCGGGCAAAGATTTTCTTCAGCAGCGAAATAAACTTTACAATGACTGCGGTAAGGAAAGGGATTTTAATACCGCTTATTCCCGCAAAGCCCATCGTTAGTAACAGCATGCCCAACGCAATACTGATTCCATTTTGATAGTGAGAAACAGGAAAGAGCGATTCTGCTGAAGCGGCTCCTAAGCCAAGGACTGCATAAGTAAAAATTCGTCCTGAATTATAGAGCAGCCTGTTCAACCATACCCGTGACGACAGATTAGTTACTGCCATAGCCAGTGGACTGCACATGCCAATGCAGTGAATGCTTCCGGTAAAACCTAACAACAGGGCAGTATAAACCATTACAGGCTGATCATTTTTTCGATATAAAATTCCTTTCCGCTCATGGACCAGGAAAACCGGGCGCGGTACATACCTGATTTAAAATCGGATACCTTTATCCACTGCTCCTGTGAGTTGGAAGCCGCAATTAAGATCTTCCGGTCATGTGTGGGATCGGAAGGACAGAACAATACCAGTTCGCCCTCTTCAATTTCCGATAACCTGTCAAACCGGATTTGTAAACCATTTTGATGAATAACCAGCTGTGGTTTTTCTTTAAGTGCTTCGGTATTCTGAAGCCGTTTTATCTGCTGTTCATAAATCAATTCCTGCTGGTAGTAGTTTTGCGCTACCAGGTCTACGTCTTGCTGCATACATACTGTTACCAGTGTAATGATGAACGCAGCAAACACAACAAACGAAATGATAATTCCTTTTCCCCAGTTCATATTCATTGCTTTTAAGTGCTTATCTATTACTCCTCCCGTTCATCTTCTCTCCTGCTCTTCATATCCGAAGATTTACTTACAGGACCTATGAATTTTACTTTCAGTTCTTCGATCCGTTTCCCTTCTTTATAAATACCAATGTGCACAATGGTGCGCGCACTATGCACTTCTGCAGACGGAATTCTTATAAAGAACACGCCCTTTAACATTCCTTCGGCCGGAACAAGGATCGGCTTCTTATCCACGCTCTGAAGTAAAGCCGCAGACGGGGACTCTGCTTTCGCTTCCAGCGCTACGTCTGCAAAGGTTTTATTGACAAACTCCACGTTATAAAGATTGGTGATGTATCCATCCTCCGTGCGCTGAAAAAGTGTTCCTGACACTTTAAGGATAGTTGTTTCTACTGCCGTACGGGTAGCGATCACATAGCCTAACAAGCCGGCAATAGCAAACAGTACGATGCAATAACCAATCACCCGGGGTGTAATTATTCTCCGTATTTCCTTTTCTATGGAATTGAAAGAAGCGAACCGGATTAAACCTTTTGGTTTTCCTATCCTGATCATTACTTCATCGCAGGCATCGATACATGCCGTACAGTTAACACATTCCAACTGTGTACCATTACGTATATCTATTCCCGTAGGGCATACATGAACACATAATTTACAATCGATACAATCTCCCTGTTTAGCTGCTGGTGCCTGATTTTTCTTCAGCTTGTTACGAGGTTCACCGCGCAGCCAATCGTAGGCTACAACAATGCTTTCTTTGGATAACAAAACTCCCTGCAAGCGTCCATAGGGACACACGGCAATACACGCTTGTTCACGAAACCGGGCATAGACTCCATAAAAAATTCCGGTAAATACAATTAATCCGATAAAGCCCGCGCTGTTTTCAAAAGGAGAATGACGGACAATATCAAGCGTCTGCCTCCAGCCGATCAGGTAGGCCATCACCGTGTGTGATATCAATAACGAAATGACAATGAACAGTAAATGTTTGGTTGTCTTCTTCATCAGCTTAGAAGGTGACAAGGGATCTTTATTCAGCCTGCGCTGCGCGGGAGCATCTCCCTCTATCCAGTATTCTATTTTACGGAATACCATTTCCATAAATAAAGTTTGCGGACACATCCATCCGCACCATACTCTGCCAAACACCACCGTGAAGAGAATAATGAAACCAAAAAAAGTAATCAGCAGAATAGCCAGAATAACAAAGTCCTGAGGCCAGAATGCCTGACCGAAAACCACAAACTTTCTTGCAAAAACGTTCACCAGTAACAGAGGCTGACCACCCATTGTAATAAAGGGGCCACCGAAGAATAAAGAAAGAAGAAAGACCGTTACGATGATCCGAAGACGGTGATAATAACCGTCCGGTTTTTTAGGATAGAGCCATACCCGCTTTCCTTTCTCATCAACGGTAGCAATTGAATTCCGGAACTCTTCATCAAACTGATATACCTCTTCGCTGCTGATCATACCTGACGATGCTTAATCGTATTTATTTAACGTGCATTTATCAAAGCCCAGCCTGCTGACGGGTGGAGTCCGTAACATCCGGTGCTTTCTCCGGCTGATAGCGTTCCCCCTGTGGAGCTTTGGGGTTGGGAGGTTGTGAATTCTGCAGACTCAAAATGTAAAAAGCAACGTCACGTACATCTTTAGCGCTCATCACTTTGCCCCATGCCGGCATTCCCTTTTCAACTGCACCATTTTTTATAGTCAGGAAAACATTTTTTGCACCTCCGCCATGAATCCAGTATTCGTCCGTCAGGTTGGGGCCGATAGAATTGCCGCCTGCGTCTGCACGATGACAGGCTACGCAATTGCTGCTCATGAAAATTATTTTCCCTTTCGCGAGAATGGCTGCATCAGCCGTGTACTGCAATGTGTTTTCATCAATCAATGCTGCCGGCTGCGATGCCTTCATTTTTTCGGCCTGCTCTTTGGCCATGGTCACTTCTTCTTCATACTCTCCGATGGATAGCGGGAAGACATAAAACACGTGAAAGATGATCAGGTAGATAACGGCCCACCCAATCGTTCCGATAAATAACCATTTCCACCAGGGCGGCAGATGATTATCCAACTCACGGATGCCATCAAAGTCGTGCCCCATGTCGATGTCCTGTTCTTTTTCCAATGGAACAGACGCGTTTAATTTTTGCATGATCTTACTCCAGTAAGACTGCGCAGGCACAAGCACTCGTCCTTCTTTTAATGCTTTCTCCTTCTCTGCTTCCGATACCAGGAGATGAATAATGCGTACCATGTACAAGGCAACCACCATCACCAGGATAATGGTAAGAAAAACCATTGCCGACAACGCATACAGCGGTAACATCGGATCATTGAATGGATCGTCCCAGAATGTTTTTACCGGAGCACTTTCCTGCGCCAGGATACCGAAGCTCAGGAATGAAAACGAAAGCAATGCGAATAGCTTCTTCATACGGTGGGTGATTTATCTGTCGACTTATTTTTATCTCCGTCTTCGAAAGGAAGGTTACTGAGCTCATCGATCAGTTTTTTATCGGTGGTAAATACCCACCACAGCAGGCACAGAAAAAAAAGGAAGAAGATGACAAACGATATCGCTGGCCACAAGGCGATGTTTTCTATGTTTTGCAAAATATCTTTATACATATTCGTACTATTTATGAATGCGTGATTAGTTGCTTGTTTTATCTGCCGTAGTCGTTACCTGGATATCTCTACCTAAGCGCTGGAGATAAGCAATGAGTGCCACAATCTCCGCTTCGGGCATTACTTCAATTCCGTCTGCCTGAAGTGTAGCGGCAATTCCCTTCGCTTGTTTATCCATTTCTTCATTCGCTCTCGTCTCGTACCCTTCTTCGTAGGGAACACCTACCTTGCGCAATGCAGCGATCTTGGCTGCAGTCATGTCTCTATCTACGAGCTGTTCGAAGAGCCATGGATAAGCAGGCATAATCGATCCGGTGGAAACCGCATCGGGTGCCAGCATGTGGTTATAATGCCAGCTGTTGGAATACTTTCCACCAATGCGATGAAGATCCGGGCCAGTGCGTTTGGATCCCCACAGGAAAGGATGATCGTACACAAACTCACCTGCTTTGGAATATTCGCCATAACGTTCTGTTTCGGAGCGGAAGGGTCGCACCATTTGCGTGTGACAGTTCACACATCCTTCGCGGATATATACATCACGCCCATGTATCTCCAATGGCGTATAAGGTTTTACGCTGGCGATGGTCGGCACATTGGATTTGATCAGGAAAGTAGGCACCATTTCTATTGCGCCTCCGATAAGGACGGCAATCAGTGTGAGCACCGTAAATACAACCGGCTTATGTTCCAGTACGCGATGATGCCATCCGCCACTGGTAGCGGTATATAAAGGAGCCAGTGGGGCCGCTTCAGTTTCTTCATTGGCAGTAAACGTACCCGCATAGGCGGTCTTGATCAGGTTATAGGTCATTATGATCGTACCCGTGAGATAAAAGGCACCACCTGCTGCCCGCAGTGCATGCAGCGGAAGTATTTGTGCCGTGGTTTCCAAAAAGTTTTTGTACACCAGGAATCCATCGGCATTAAATTCTTTCCACATCAGGCTTTGCACTACACCCGATACATACATGGGCACGGCATAGAAGATGATACCCAGTGTGCCTAACCAGAAGTGCAGATTGGCCAGCTTAGGCGAATACAAGGTAGTGTTCCACATGCGCGGCACTACCCAATAGAGCATGGCGAAAATCATGAATCCATTCCAGCCCAATCCGCCAACGTGAACGTGAGCGACAATCCAATCGGTAAAGTGAGCAATGGCGTTTACATTTTTGAGTGATAAGAGCGGGCCTTCCAAAGTAGCCATACCGTAAGCAGTAACGGCTACTACCATAAATTTCAACACTACATCTTCGCGTACCTTATCCCATGCACCACGCAATGTCATCAGGCCGTTGAGCATACCACCCCAGGACGGGGCAAGAAGCATAAGTGAAAAAACAACGCCTAATGATTGTGCCCAGTCGGGCAATGCCGTATAGAGCAAGTGATGCGGACCGGCCCAGATATAGATAAAGATCAACGACCAGAAGTGAATGATGGAAAGTTTGTACGAATACACTGGACGATTGGCCGCTTTCGGGAGGAAGTAATACATCATCCCTAAAAAAGGCGTGGTGAGAAAGAAGGCGACTGCATTATGTCCATACCACCACTGCACGAGTGCATCCTGCACACCGGCATACCAGGAATAACTTTTAAATAAGCTCACTGGCATCTCAAACGAATTCACAATATGCAGAACGGCTACGGTAATAAAAGTAGCCAGGTAAAACCAGATGGCCACATACATGTGTCGTTCTCTTCTTTTAATGATCGTACCGATCATGTTCCATCCGAATACCACCCAGATCACCGCAATGGCAATGTCGATGGGCCATTCCAATTCTGCATACTCTTTTGATGTGGTCATGCCCAGCGGTAAAGTAATTGCGGCCGCCACGATGATGAGTTGCCAGCCCCAGAAATGAATCCAGCTGAGCCGGTCGCTGAACATACGCGTCTTCAGCAGGCGCTGCATGGAATAATAAACCCCGGCAAACATGGCGTTGCCAACAAAGGCAAAGATGATCGCGTTCGTATGCAGAGGACGAATGCGGCCAAAGGTGGTGTATTGCAGATCGAAGTTGAAGATGGGATATACGAGCTGAATGGCTGCGGTAAGACCAACCAGCATACCCACGAGCCCGAAGATAACCGTAGCAATAATAAAGGCTTTGACAATCTTATTGTCGTAACTGAATTTTTCCAATTCCATACACTTTTACTTGGTTTGAAACTCTGACGATTTCCGAATCTAAAAGTAGAAGGAGAAGAAAAGAGCAGGTATGATATTGATTAGAGCAGAAACTGATTTTTATCAGGATACTTTCAGGGCAATTCTCAGTTGACAAGATACAATTAACAATAAAGTCACTACAATAGACAACTCGGAGACATACGAATGACAGAGATGTTAGAGACAGAACGGTTGCTGATTGGTGACAAACACCGATCAGAGGCAATACCCTTTTTCAATTGTGTTTTGCCAATGGCTATTTAGAGCATGATTATTTTATTGTCTTAGTGTTGGTATCGGCTTTTTTCTTCTTGTCCTCAAACAGCATTCGTATGGACGGAGTGTAGGTATCATCGAATTGTCCGCTCTTCATCGACCACAGGAAGAAGAACAAAAAAACAACAGCAATTGTGAGACTGATGCCAATCAATAAAATAATGATGTTCATCGATAAACAGGTTATTTTTTTAAACTCATTATTCTTGATGCACTCATGCGCACCGCCAGCGAAGAAAAGCCTACTACACTAATGCTGCTTACAGGCATGAGGATAGCCGCAACTAAAGGTGTGAGGTGCCCCGTTACTGCAAAGGTCAGCGCAATGGCATTGTACATAAAGGAAATAACAAAGGCCGTTTTAAGAATATGGGTGGAGGCTTTCGCCAGATCCATAAAACGATCTAACCCATCGATGCGATCGCCCTGCAAAATTCCATCACATGCTGGTGTAAAGAGAGCGGTGTCGTCTGTTACCGCCATCCCTACATCACTTTGTTTTAGCGCCCCGGCATCATTAAGCCCGTCTCCTACCATCAGCACTTTTTTCCCCTGTGCCTGCAGGTTGCGGATAAACTCCAGCTTATCATGCGGGCTTTGGTTAAAGAGTAGTTTTGTATGAGCAGGAAATAAAGCCGTCATTTTATCGTGATCGCTGTCATTGTCACCGGATAACAGGGCCACACATTTATGATCGAGCCGCCCGAGCATGGCTTTCATGTCCTTGCGCACCGGAGTGGCAATACTGAAATAGCCTCTTACCTCCCCGTCAATAGAAACAAAAACGTATGAAGCATTGCTATTGCCAATTGGTGTGGCTCCAACAAAAGCAGGTGAGCCAATTAATAGCGCATGACCTTCCATGGTTCCTTCCAGACCTTTACCGGGCAGTTCCCTGAAATCCGAAACGATGACCAACGCTTGCTCCTGAATATGTTTGGTCAGCAACGTGCTGAACGGATGAGTAGAATAACTCGTGAGTCTTTTTACCCACGAAAATTCTTCAGCACTTAACCCGCCTGTAAATTTTATTTCGGGAGTTTGTCCTGTAGTAATCGTTCCGGTTTTATCAAAGACCACAGCATCAATGTGAGCAAGTCGTTCAATGACATCAGCGTTTTTCAAGTACATCTTATATCTTCCCAGCACACGAAGCATACTTCCGTAGGTAAACGGAGCCGCCAGCGCCAATGCACAAGGGCATGCCACCATTAATACGGAGGTGATCACCAGCCACATGTGGAGTGGATTGGTAAAATACCAGTAGCCCGCTGTAAGTAAGGCCAGCCCCATCACGATCCAGGTAAACTTTCGTGCCGCCAGGTCTATTATTTTTTTGTACTTGCTTTCTTCTGTCTTTCGGAATACTTCATGGTTCCACAGACTGGTTAAATGACTTTGCGATGTTTTTTTGTTTACTACAAAGGAGACAGGTTGACCATTAAGCCTCCCGCCTGCATAGACAACATTATTTTGCAGCACTTTCTCGGGGCGCGATTCACCAGTTACAAAACTGTAATCGATGTATGCCTTCTCGTCAAGCAGTATGCTGTCCGCAGGAATGATCTCCCGGTTGCGGATCCAGATCCGATCTCCTTTCTCCAATTCATAAATCACCGTGGGTTTTAATTCGGTTGCCACACGTTTGTGTACCGCCAATGGAAAGTACGATTTGAAGTCGCGATCGAAAGCAAGTGTTTCATAGGTCTTGCTTTGAAACCAACGGCCAATGAGCAGAAAAAAAACAAGACCGGTAAACGAATCCAGGTACCCCGACCCTGAAGCGGAGATAATATCAAAAGCGCTTCGGGAAAATAAAGCGAACAACCCCAGGGCAATAGGCACATCGATATTGATTTGCTTTTGCCTGAAGCTTGAGAAAGCAGAAAGAAAATAACCGGAAGCACTGTATAAGAACACAGGAAGCGCCAGCAACAGATTGAGCCAGGAAAACATCCGCATAAGCGTATGATCCGAATGATCGAGCCCCAGGTACTCCGGAAAACTGAACAGCATGACATTACCAAAGCCAAAACCCGCTACAGCCAGCCTGATAAGCAACGCTTTACTGGGAGATGCACCTGTGGTTTCCTTCTCCCGTGAAATGCGCGGAAAGTACCCGATCCTCGTGAGCAGATGGGCTAACTGACTAAGCTTTATCTGCTGCGGATTAAAATCAATGGCTACGGTCTTCATCAAAAAATTCACCTCCGACTTGGAAATGCCTTTGCTAAGACGCTCCAGATGTTCGAGCAACCAGATACAGGAAGAGCAATGAATGGAAGGTATCTGAAAACGTACCCGTGCAAAATCAGGAGAATCAAATTCGATGATCTTCTTTCTGGTGTCCGGCTCGTCCAGGTAAGTATAGGTATCATCAGCAAGTATTCCCTTCACACCGGGAGTAGATTCAAAACTATAATATTCACATAAATCATTTTCCTGGAGAATTTCGTAAATAGCTTTGCAACCATAGCAGCAAAAGGGCTTATCACCCACCCATAACGTATCTTCTCCCGTTTGCCCGCAGTGATAACATTTTAATACTGTTGCTGTATGATCGATCTTCATGAAGAATAAATAAGACTTATAAGGCCGAATCGGTTTCGTTTCTTAATGTATAAGTCCAGATCAACTGATCGGTATGATTGACTACGCTCTCGGCCAGACTGCCATTTAAAATATGTGCGAGCCCTTTTCTTCCGTGCGTGGCCATCGCTATCATATCTGCTTTTATGAGCTTGCTGAATTGAAGGATACCTTCTTCCTCGTTGAGATGGTTAAAAACATGAATGCTATAGTTCTTCAGCAGAAACCTTTTGGCAAAAGCTTCAAGTCGTTCAAGCGTCACAGTGTCGGAAGTAAAGTTGAGCGGAGTGTTGATCCAGAGCAGGTGAAGTTTAGCATTGAAAAACTCCTGAAGTCCTTTTACTGCCATCAATAAGTCCTCCTGATTCCCCAACTCCAGCGTGTTGGGAAATACAATGTCGGTTACCTTTCCTTTAAAGAATTCTTTTACCACCAAAACCGGTACCCGTGCTCTTCGTACGATCTTTTCCGCGTTGGAGCCGACAAAGACTTCATGTAGTCCGGATGTTCCGTGCGATCCCATAACGATTAAATCTATGGACTCCTTCTCGGTATAATCGAGTAAGGTGCTTGCGGTGGTACCATATTCAACGTGGGCACTAACTTTCACCTGTTCGGTATTGTATTTCGTAAGCATGTTGATGAATTGTTGTTCTGCATTCACTTTCAGCTCTTTATACAGTTCCTGTTCAAAATTAAGCGCAGGCATAAGCACCGTATCGTACATAACAGGAATTTCGATCACATGCAACAGATGGATGACACCTTTGGACTTATGGGCAATGTCCAGGGCAAAGCGGAAGGCGTTGATCGCGGTTTTCGAAAAATCGCATGGCACAAGTATCTTTTTCATGGCAACGATGTTTTTTATTCAAAAATACCGGTGCATCGGTTACAAGATATTGATGTGCGTCAATGTAAAAACTGATTTATGTCAGTATAAATCGATGTTATGATTATATCTGAATACCGGGATGGGTTATCCCAAATGAAGTTTCATTCAAGGCACTGATGTGAATGTGTTACGTTTGTGCTTTTTAATTCAAAAAAAACGCTGCGCTAAAAGAATTCTTTAATTTAATTGCGAGTGCAGATCAATGCCTATCTCCTTTTGTTTAATCGCAATCCTTGTGGCGGGCGAATATAAATTTCAAATGAAGCAGCCCATCCTGAATTTTTTATCGCTACCAAATTATCGGGAAGCTTGTAGCTTACGTTTTGGCGATAGCCGGCAAACAATTCCACGCCAACAAACCGGTTGAGCTGTTTATTATACGCTACTCCCATATCGATATCAATTCTGCGAAAGACTCCGGATGCTGTCTCATTCAATCCATTGATAAAGTAAGTACGGGTAACCGCCTCGCTTTTAATGTAAAGAATATCGCTTGTCGTCAGGTTATGCCGCCATGCTATTTTGTGAGGAAGGCTGATCTCTACTCCTGAGCGAGCGGAATAGTTATAATTAAAAACAACTACGGGAAGCACCATAATGGAGCTGCTCTTATTCACCATCAACCCAAAGCCAACTTCCTTGTTGATTGATTTCTTTCTAAGATAAACAGCTGAAAAAGTATAGCTCAGCGGAATGTTAGCCGTAGAAGGAGAATTCAGGTTTCCGCTTTGATTTACCTGAGCCGTGGTAATCAACCAGGATGTGCTGTCCAGTTTAACGAGTGATTTCATATCCACGCCCATGGATCGCAATTGCCAGTTGGACAATCGATACATAGGGTCTTCTCCCGCGGTTTTCAATTCTAGCTGCTCGGTACGATAGTGAGGACCAAAGGCAAGAGCGAATCCTGGTTTTACTACTGCCGGAATCCATGCTCTGATATAGAGATCTTCCTGCGTATAGGTTTTCGATTGAGCGTTGAGTGTTTGATAAACTCTTCCTGGCGCCTGCGTAGTTTTAATGGTGATCCATTTCATAGGAGCCATTCCTGCCAGCCCAGGCTGAAGATCTTGTGAAAAACAGGACTGACTCACTAAAAAAGTAAGGCCGCTGCAAAGCAATTTAAAGCTGTTCATAAGAAAATGAAAGAGGATTAACCAACTGTAATTTATGTTTGAATTGTATTGAACAACCCGCGAGAAAACAAATGAACAAGCTTTAAAAAAATGAGAATTTCCAACCGCTAAACTCCGAAAATCACCCGCACAGAAGGTCTGGCGCTATAACATTTAGCGGTCAATGCAAAGTTCCCCTGATCCAAAATATAACTTTACGTTCACCACTTACCGGAATCAGCAGCGCTATCAGGCGAATTGAATCGTTGCTAAAGCCTATCACATTTTTACCAGTAAATACATTCCCATCGACTGCTGGCTATACGTTGGCGCAATGACTACTTCTCTTCCCTTTTTAGTATGGCTTCCCCATTTGTTCCGGTGCGTTGCATAGGCCAGGTTGGTAGCCAGTATTCCAATGCCTGCTCCGGCTAATACATCAGAGACCCAATGCCTGTTGTTCATCACACGCAGTACTCCTACCCCGGTAGCCGCTGAATATGCCAGCACACTATATAAGGGATGATCCTTACCATATTCTTTATGTAAGAAGGTAGCAGCAGCAAAAGCCTGTGCGGTGTGGCCGGATGGAAACGAATTTTTCGAGCCGGTATCCGGACGTGGAACTGCAGTCCATTTTTTTAACGGGATCACCATCGCCATCATTATTATTTCTGACTTCATCATGAGCACCGTGCGGTTGACAAAATCATGTTCGCCTTTTATTCCGGCCAGGTTCAATCCGTATACCGCGGCAATAGGTGCATATTGAAGATAATCATCGATATGTGTGCGGAAACCCGGAAAGTCTTTCTGCCGCTCTTCGTGTATTTCAAATTTATCGAACACTTCATTATCAGTGGTTGACAGTAGCCCTGCTCCTATCAGCACAGAAGGCATCAGCACTACTTTACGCCAATGAATTGCAGGTCGTTTAGCTGGTAAGCTATCCCGCGATGACGCGATGTGTTGTGCATGGGCAACCAGCAAACCCAACAGCAGTACAATAAGAAAACTTTTTTTAACCCCATCGGCAAAGTGATTCATGATATGCGTGTTTACTGATTTGATCAACTAAGATTGACGCTACTCTTTCTCTTCTTTTTTTTCTTCTTTGCTTATGATTTTCCCATCCGGAGAAAACTTGATTTCGAGGTTGGATTTTCCTTTTTCCAGCGAAACCTCATAGAATACTTCATTGGAAGAAGTCTCTGCCCTTTCTGCTTCTTCCATTTTGTAGTCGATAAAGTCTTTTTTAAGTACGGCCTGAATGGCAGATGGAAGCTGAGGTGCTTTGATCTCTGTTTCGGTCACGAGCCATTTTCCGCTCTGATCAAAATTAGAGGAAACGGCTGTGCCATTCAGTTTATATTCGGCTTCAAATTCAGTGTCACTTTCTTTTGACCATTTTACTTTTTCCACTTTAGGAAACTTAGACGCAAACGTCTGCTTAACGATGGCAGGTACTTCGATCGTCTTTAAATCCTGAGCCTGCGTGAAAACGGCTGCTATACAAAGCAGTGTGATTATTGTTCTTTTCATATTGAGTTGTGTTTTAATTACCACAAATCAACAGCACGATGCTGTAGACATTCTGTTTTTCCTATCACAGATAAATAATTTTTCCGGTCCAGAATATCTACAGAATTGATTCGTTATTTAGCAGCAATCATGAGCGGGTCTATTCTTTTTGAAACAGAGCGGCACGTACGTTCTCTTCTTGAAACGTCATTGGACAAGCGTTTATATTATCACAATACACTTCATACGGTGAACGTAGTGGACCATGCTTCCTACCTGGCGAACACAGAAGGGCTTTCGGGGGAAGAGACCGAAATAGTTCTTATTGCAGAATGGTTTCATGACACCGGGTTTATTGCCTCTTACATTGGGCATGAGCAGGAAAGTGTGCGCATCGCAAACCATTTTCTATCTCCCCTATTACCCGAACAGCGCATTAAAAAAATCACCGCCTGTATCCTGGCTACCAAGAAAGGAACTCCTCCACAGGATGTGCTTCAGGCGATCATGCACGATGCGGATTATTATCATTTCTTTCAGCCTGATTATTTTCAGCTGGTGAACGATCTTAGAAAAGAAGTAGCTGAAGTCCTGGGAAAAACCTTCACTCATCAGCAATGGTACGAGATGAATGCAAAATTCCTTTCACAGCAATCCTTTTATACTGCTGCCTGCAAAGAGCGCTGGCCAAAGCAAAAGGAATTCTTACTTACCGAGAATAATAGGATTGTTCAGGAATCAGTTTAATAAGTAGTGGTCAGGTTTTCTGTTTCTGTAAACCAAATCACAAAGTTGCGCACCGGAAGTTATTGGCGCTGAAAAACAACTAAAACTTATAATTATAGCCTGCACGCACCACCTGCGTTTCATAGTAATCGGTGCTTACCATACGGAAACCATTTCCAAAAGTTTCTTTCTTTATCCGGAGCGTATTGGCAACATCAGTCGCATTCAGGAACAATTCCCCTTTACCTTGCTGAATTGTTTTCTTTATTCCCAGGTCAATATAAAAGCGTGAGTACGTTTTTCCCTGCGGAACAAGATCGGGAGCCTGATACACGCTGGTCATCTGAAAATCAATTTTGGAAGGAAGATGAAAACTACCGTTCAATTTTATACTGCCGGAAAACAACTCTTCCCGCTGTGCGGTAAACGTATTTTCAGCAGGATACTGATTCACTACGCTGAACGCTTCAATGATGTTTTGATATCCATTCAGGTTAAGATTAAGGGTAGCCCATTGGTCGATGTTTTTAGAAAGCAAAATCTCCACCCCACTCATATAGCTGCGCCCGGCATTCTGAAACACATTATAGATGAGGTTGCTTCCGGGAACCGTGCTGGCAATGCGTGTAATGGTGGCTTCCATTTGTTTATGATAAAGTGAAGCATAAAAATATCCCGTGTTCCAGTTATTCTTATAGCCCAACTCAATGGAATTAGTAAACTGCGGACGAAGTCCGGGATTACCTACTTTAATAATTTCGGCATCATCGTATTTTGAAAAAATGCGGATGTCCACTTCGTTGGGCCGATCCACTCTTCGCGTATAAAATAAGGACAACGTATTCCTGTCATTCACCTTATAGGCAAAGCGCAGGTTGGGAAAAGGTTGCGTGTAATGATATCCATTGCTTTTATAAGTCGGATGATCGGGATTTACCCGGTAAAAGATATCGACATACTCTACCCGCAAACCGGCTTCCAACTCAATGTACTTGCTTTCAAAAACATAACTTCCATAGAGCGCAGGAATGGTCTCGCTGTAGTCGGCCCAACCTCCGGCTGTAGAGTCCAGCGGGGAATTAAGCCCCGGAAAGAATTGCATGTTGGTAGGAATGCTCCGCTTGCGGACTTTCAACCCGGTTTCAAACCTTCCGTATTTCATCGGCTGCACATAATCCACACTTAGATCACCTACGTGCTCATCGGAAAGCAACTTGAAAGAATCATAACCGGTATACGTGGGAAGAATATTGGTGAAGAAATACTTTTCGTTTTCCCGATGAAAGGTGTAGTTAAAACTAACATTCAATAACCGGCCGGGTTGTGCGAAACGATGTTGCCAGCTGGAGAAAGCTGTCACGGTTGTTTTTAATTCGTCTTCGAGAAATTGCCATAACCGTTGCCGCTCCGAAAGATCTCCGTTAAAGAAAGGCTCATCGCCCCGGTCCAGAATTTTTTCACTGCTGAACAATCCCGACAAGGTAAGCGTGTTGCTCTTATCCACGTACCAGTCAAATCCCATTTTGCCTGTTACGATATTGGTCGTCCGGTTTCTCTTGGTTTGCTGCCTTACCGTATCGCCATTGTCATAAAAGCGGTCCACAAATTCATTCTTGTTCAATGTTTTGGTATACAGGTTATCGCCCTGGAAAAAGAAGTTGATTTTTTTCTTCCTATAGTTGAGTGAAAGCGAGGGATTGATTTTCGGAGTACCCTGATATTGCGGCCGGATGCCCGGATAGTTTTCTCTCTTGATCCAGAGCGCGCCTGCCCCTCCCGCCAGTCCGATCTTTCCGTTCAATCCTTCTTTCACTTCTTTCTTGTAGATAATATTAATAATCCCCGCATTTCCATTGGCATCGTACTTTGCAGAAGGATTATTAATTACTTCAATACGTTCAATGGCAGAAGCGGGAATATTGTCCAGGCCGCGTTGATTACCAAATCCTGTCAATGCGGTTTGCTTACCATCCATCAGCACCGCTACACGATCACTGCCGCGTAACCGAACCGTGCCTTCCTCACTGATGGTAATGCCTGGAAGATTCTGCATGACCTGCAGCAGCGAACCTCCGCTTTGATTGATGTTGTCTGACACACGAAATGTTTTCTTATCCAGAGTTTCCGCTACTGCATCGCGATCCCCGCTGATCACTACCTCCTGTAAGGAGGTGATATTTTCCTCCAGTTCCACCATTCCCAGATCAAGGTATTCACTTAACTTGCCAACCCTTACAGGCTGAAACTTATGTTTGTATCCCACATACGATATGTCCAGCACGTAATCTCCGGGAGCAATTCCACTTATTGCAAATAGTCCCTGTTCGTCACTGACCGAACCCGCTACAAATGCGCTGTCCTTTTCTGTTTTTATGATGACGTTAACATAGGGAAGAAGATGACCGGAGGTTTTATCTTTAATGCTACCGGACAGCGTTACCTTACTCACCTGACCATAAGCAAAAATGGAACAGATCAGAGGCAGAAAAAAAACAACTTGCTTTTTCATGACAATAAACATCTTCATGGCAGCAAACATCAGGATCAATTCTGTCGGAATTTTGAATTTTGGAATCTGCTCCGCTAAAACTTCACTGTAAAGTGATGCATTCCTTCCTCGTAGCGGTAGTTCAGCGCGTACTGACAGGTATCACATATTTTTTTTACAATGGCCAGGCCAAGGCCGGTGCTGTTGATGCTGGTATTTTCCTTGCTGAAGCGTTCAAACATTTTCTCCGGAGTCATTTGTATCGGCTGCCCGCTATTACTGATAGTTAGTATTCGTTCTTTGAAGCTGATGATTACTCTTCCATTTGAAGTAGTATGCCGGATCGCATTGTGGAAAAGATTGGTTAACAATATTTCGATTAATGGTTTACTGCAAAGCAGAACTAATTCTTCCGCCTGAAATGCAATCGTGATTCCCTCCAGCCCGGCAACGGGGCGAAGGTTATTGAACAGTTCATGCATGAGCGTTGAGATTTCGATCTCCTCCTTCTCTACAAACTGTTCGTTGTCGATCTTACTGAGCAACAAAAGATTCTTATTCAGCCGCGACATTCTTTTCGCGGTGTCTTCCAGTTCCATAAGGGTGATGGAGTCGGCCTCGGAAAGCGTAGGGCTTTGCATGAGCAGGTCCAGCTTAGCCAGAAAAATAGCTAACGGGGTTTGCAACTCGTGAGATGCATTCTCAATAAATTCTTTCTGCTGTAAAAAGACCTTTCGGTTACGATCTGTTAACAGACTTACCGTTTTATTCAGATCATCGAACTCTACAATGTTAGTTACTTCCAGCTCGATGGGTTTGCTTTTATCCAGCTCATAAGCTTTTAACTGGGTGAGCGTATCATAAAAAGGCTTCCATATTTTGCGCGACAGGGAGCGGTTAAGAAACAGCAATCCCGCCACCAGCAATACGATGAGCACCGTCTGTACAACGGAGATAACAAGCACAAGCTGGTCATTATCTACCAGCGACATTTGAATACTTAAAATGTAGGATTTCCCTTTAATGTCTACACCGGAAGACCATTGACGAAATGGACGGTATTCATGTTCAGCGCTGTCGTAAACCGAAATCGTCTCAAAATGTTCGGGTATCAAACGACCATCGGAGGGCCTGATATGAATATTGTACGAAAGCTGATCCAGTACTTCCAGGTCGGTTTCCAGATCATCGAGGTAGGTGAATTTTTTGATATGACTTAAAAACTGATCGGCATGCAGATCGAGATTTTCATCTACCTCTTCATTCAGAATTTCGCGAATGGAAAAAAGAGAGACCGGAATACTGAGCACCACCAGTATAAGGGAATACAAAAGCAACGTACGCAGGCTGCGCTGAAGTAATCTCATGCTGCAAATTTATAACCCAGTCCGTAAATGGTTTTCACATAATCTTCTGCTCCTGCTTCTGTTAATTTCTTTTTAAGGTTTTTAATGTGCGAATAAATGAAATCAAACTTATCCAGCAGCTCTGCATCATCTCCGGATAAATGTTCCGCAATGGCATTTTTGGAAACCACCCTGTTTTTATTGGAAAGCAGGAATATCAAAAGATTATATTCCTTACGGGTAAGTTCCACAAACTGATTATTGACCATCACTGTTTTGCCCAGTAAGTCTACCGTGATTTCCCGGAATACCAGTTTCGTATTACCATCAAATTTTTTTCTCCGGATAACAGCCGACACCCGTGCGCTGAGTTCAGGAAGGTAAAAGGGCTTGGACAAATAATCATCGGCTCCCAGGTTAAGTCCTTTCACCCGGTCATCCAACGAGTTTTTTGCCGTAATCATGATCACTCCGTCTGACTTGTTTGCTGCTTTCAGTTCTTCCAGAATCTGTAACCCGTTACCATCCGGCAGGCTAATGTCAAGCAGGATACAATCGTATTCAAACAAAAGAATTTTCTCTTTGGCTTCGCGCACATTATACGCTACTTCACACACGTAGCTTTCCTGGCGAAGGTATTGCGCCATGCCTTTCACTAACTCTTTTTCATCTTCAATAATGAGGATTTTCATAGAAATTGATACTGCAAGTTAGCTATTTCATCAGACCATGACGGAAGGAATAACTGGCTGTCTGATACCAGGCAATGGCTTCATTAATCAAGGTACTGTCCTGTTTTATTGCCACCTGTTCCTGATTTTCAGAAATGGAAAAAGTTCCTGCTTTCATTTGTGGAGAAAGGATCACCAGTTTATTATCTTTTATATAACCCAGGTTCTGATAGGTGCTGATAAAAGCGCGCTCCCTTCCCGGCTCCAGCTGAAACATATCGTAACCATAAAATTTGCTGGTGTACGAAAAATTCAACATTCCCAGCAATGTAGGCTCAATATCAATCTGGCTCATCAGCCTGCTCATTACGCCAGGCTGCACATTGGCAGGAGAGTAGATGAGCATGGGAATATGGTATTTGCTTACCGGCAATTCCGTTTTTCCTGCACTGGAAGCACAATGGTCTGCAACGATAATGAACAGGGTATTGCTGAACCATTCCTGATGGGAAGCCTGTTTGATAAATCTTCCAATGGAATAGTCGGTGTACTTCACTGCTCCTTCACGATTGGTGTGCGAAGGGATATCGATTCTTCCTTCGGGATAGGTGAAGGGACGATGATTGGAAGTCGTCATCACATGAGCAAAAACAGGACTCTTCCTGGTGTTCGTGTGCATTTCCTTCAGCGCCAGATCGAAAAGATTTTCATCGGCCACGCCCCAGACATTCTCATATACGATCTCTTCGTCTTTCAATGCGCTGCGGTCTACCACATCGTACGAATTATTGCTAAAGAAATAGTTCATATTATCGAAATAGCCATACCCACCGTAGATGTATTCGCTCTTATATCCTTTATCGCGAAACACTCTTCCCAGTGAAAACAGGTTTTCATTATCCGGTCTTCGCACAATGGATTGCCCCGGAGTTGGCGGTACACTTAAGGACAAGGCTTCGAGGCCACGAACAGTACGCGTACCGGTAGCATACAATTGAGTAAAGACAAGACTATGCTGGCTAAGCGAATCCAGAAAGGGAGTAATACCTTCGGTGTTACCAAACAATTTCATAAAATCAGCGCTGAAGCTTTCCACACTGATCAATACCACATTCATTTTTTTGTCCGGACCATTGTGAACAATCTTACGCTCCAGATGCAGTTCATCGGTATTAGTAAAAGTGGCTTCCGGAGTTTTGATCAGTGTATGAAGTAAATCAATGGCTCTGGAGTTACTCATCCCTTTATAGAACTGCTCATAATCCAGTTCATTATTCAGGTAAGCGGCAAATAATTCATAGAGACCGTTTCCTGCCAGCTCATTGGCGTACGTGTTGCTGCTAAACCGATGCCCTTTGCTGGTGACTAAAAAGAAACTCAACAGAAAAATAACCACGTAGAGGGCTACATACTTTGTTCTTTGCTTAAAAGGTAAAGGAGTGACTGAACTGGTTTTGATCCAGGGCTTAATAAAGTATAAAATCGTCAGGGTAAAAACCATGAGTACCGCGATGATCCAGCCTATAGGGTACGATTGCTGAATGTTACCGATGACCTCGGTGGTGTACACCAGGTAATCAACAGCAATGAAGTTGAAGCGACCTGCAAACTCGTCCCAGAAAAACCATTCGGCTACGGCATTGAACAGCAATCCGAAGATAAAAACAAAAAACCATCCATAAAGAAGGTACCGATGCCACGATTTGTTGAAAATCTTAGAAGGTACCAGCCAGAGATAGAGCAGAAAAGGAATGACGAAATAAATACCGTTTACCAGATCGTAAAAGAAGCCCAGAAAAAAAATACCGAGGAGATTGACGATAGTAAAATCCAACCCGGAAGTAGACACTATCAAAAAGGCAATACGGGTGAGCGTGGAAATACCTATTAACAGGATCAGCAGGAGTACAAGCAAGCCGGTTCTATGGGATAGAAGGCGTTGAAAAAACGGTGTTTTCATACTACAAAAGAAAAGGGAGAATCTGTAGACATTCTGAAGTTGATACCTCCACGTAAATAAAATGAGTCGGATCGGATTGGGTTTTTAATCATTTAAGGCGCTTAGTATGACATATCCCTTTGCAACTCAGAATCCATACTGTACTTGCCTTCCCGTAACGGTATTAATCCGAAACAGATTGTTCCACATCAGGATATCGATGTAGAAGGTAGCGAAAATAATGAATATGGTTCGTTCTCTTATAATGATTTTCCTTTCGGATTCCTGGCCTTTTCATTAAGCGAGGTGTGTCTGCGAGAAACTCCTCCTACCGGCTCTTGTTAATCATTGGCTTTTTCCTCTCTTTTTCTCCTTTATCCAAAGGCATAGAATCCAAACTGCAATGGCAAAACGCCAGCCTTGCGCTGGAATTTGAATACGATGAAGGGCCGGAATACGAACAGGAAATTCCACTCTCCGCATTCCCTCCCGAAAAACACGATTGCGTGATGGACCAAAAAGGAGACACAGAAACTATCCGGATCGAAGAGGTTTTCGGATGGAACCGTCATACCTACGAAGCCTATTATTTTAAAAGCGACAAACTGATCAGGAAAATTGATTTTTAAAATCAGGCAGGTTATAAAGTTCTTCATCGATCCATGCATTCTTCTTACAGAATTCCTACAGAATCGTAACTTAAGATTGCCATGATCATTTTATTCCTTCTCCTTTTTTACTTATGAGGCCTTATCCCCGTGTATCTGTCACTGAAGTTCATTACAGAAAAAATATTTCTCTTCCGGATGGAATAAAATAAGAATAACGAATGTCTAATCACTGCAGGCAACAAATCAACGATCACCAGAAATGATTCAGCAAAGCGATGAAGATTTGGTGAACGCCTCCCGAAAGGGAGATCGGAATGCTTTCAAGCTGTTGGTAGAACGGTATGAAGGTAAAGTAGCCGGTGTGATCAAACCAATGCTGGGTAATACTGCGGAAGCGGTGGATACGGGACAGGAAGTATTCATCCGGTTTTATGAATCACTGGATAATTTTAAAGGCGAATCATCACTTGGCACTTACCTCGTTCGAATCGCCATTAATCTTTCCCTGAATGAAATCAGGAAACGGAAAAAGAGGAATTCTTTTTTCAGTCCGGAAGAAGATGGTTTGAATGTGAATATGGAGAACACCAATAGTGATCTGAGGGAAGCTGTGCTTTATGAAGTCAACCGGCTGGATCCGGATTTTAAACTGGTGGTAACGCTGCGAATGATGGAAGGATATTCCACGGAAGAGACTGCTGCAATGCTTAATATTCCCCTGGGCACCGTACTCTCACGACTGTCCAGGGCACAGAAAAAACTAAAGTCCATGCTCAATAAATATTTTGTTGTATGACATCACAAGAGATAGAAGACCTGTTGATCCGCTCCCTCGATGCACCTCTGACCACCGCTGAAGAAGCTCTATTTTCATCGCAGCTAAAGGAAAATGCCTCACTGGAAAAAGATCTGTCGGACCATAAAAAAATAAGGGAGCTGCTGCGCCCGGCAGCGCCTGCTTCGTTTGGTTACTTCTTTGCCAGCAAGCTTATCGCGCGCATTGAAAATACCGGAGTGGTTATTGAACGGCAAATCTTTGCCTTCTTTAAAAAATATCAGCTCCTGGCGGCAGGCGTTATTGTCGCCTTATTGATTCTGAATACCGTTTTCTCCGAGCAACCCAGCATGAATTCCATTTTCGGATTAGAGAACACTACGACACCTGCGGACGAAATTGTTTCATTTGATTTTTACAAAACTTTAAATACTGATTTATGAATAGCGAAAGGAAGAAAGCAGTACTGACATTAACAGGTACACTGATCATCGGTGTTTTATTAGGAATGTTAGTGCCCGGCTTATTTCATAAAGTAAAGGAAAGAGAACATCGCGGACGCGGAGACCGGGGCATGGAGCCCGAACACAAAAAAGAATGGTTTACCGGCACGATCTACAAGATCATCCAACCTGATAGCGATCAGGCTAAACGCATCCGGCCGGTTACCGAATGGGCTTCCCGCCAGATCGATTCGCTGGAAGTATCCTCCAACCTGGGATTGGCAGCCGTGCTGGATTCAGTGAAAAAACAACTGAAGCCGATGATTACTGAAGAGCAATTTAAACGACTGGATGAGTTTGACAGCAAAGCCAAAGGGCAATGGCGGGGACGAGGCAGACATTAATCTTCATTACCCATTATAAATTTATATCGTATCTGCTTTTCACAGCACGTCTTCGCTGAAGTAAACCGGTTTGTCCTTACCATCAAAAACAATTATCTCCTTCATCCGCATCATGAGAATAATCACTATTTCATTATTTGTTTTTTCAAATCTGTTTTGCCGGGTCAGCTATGGACAATCCATTACCGCTACTATCGATGGAACTGTTATTGACGTTTCCACGGGTGAACCTATTCCTTTTTCCTCCGTGGTGGTCTATCAAAAAACAAATAACAAGGACAGCCTTGTGAGTGGTGTACAAACCAGTGCTTCCGGTCAGTTCTCCATTTCTCAACTGCCCAAAGGAACACTAACTGTTCGTATCTCTTTTATTGGTTACCAGACTTTAGATCAAACCGTCACCTTAAGCAGTACGCAAGAGCATGTGAGTTTAGGCACACTTTCGTTGCAGACTGACGCCAGGGTTTTGCAGGAAGTACAAATTACAGGTGAACGGAGTGATATGCAGATCACTCCGGAGAAAAGGATTTTCAATGTAGGTAAAAACATGACTGCCATCGGAGGCACTGCAGAATCGCTATTGCGCAATGTACCTTCCCTTACGATCGATGAATCCGGTGCTGCCAGCTTACGCAACATGCCTACCACCATTTATGTCGATGGCAAGCCGACACAACTTACGCTGGCGCAGATCCCGGCCAACCAGATTGCCAGCGTAGAAGTGATTTCAAATCCATCGGCTAAGTATGATGCGAGTACTTCCGGAGGTATTGTTAACCTCGTGTTAAAACAGAATCGGACGGAAGGATATAATGGAATGGTGAGTGCCGGTGTGGGAAACAACTCACGTTATGATGCCACTGTAAGTCTTGACTGGCAAAAAGGAAAATGGAATCTCACCGGACTGTATAGTCTTAACGCTACACGCAACCCGCTTACCGGATATGTGCATCGTGAAAACAAAGATTTGCAGGGAGCTACCTCCGGCTATTTTAATCAGGATACCGACATCAGCCTGAACAATCAATTTCAAAGCGGCCGGATCGCAGCTGACTACCGGCTGGACAAATCCAATACGTTCTCCTTAGCAGGGACACTCGTGGGAGGAGCTTATAATACAGTGAGTAATCAACAGTACTATTATAGCAATGCTGCACGGGAAGTGACCAGCTATGGCAGCAGAAGCACCGTGCCTCATAACGATTATACCAATACCGGAGTGGAACTGGATTGGAAGCATCTGTTTTCACGTAAAGGCCAAGAGCTTCACGTGATGACCTCGCTTACGCACAACCGCGTATCGAATGCCGGTGACTGGCTTACCACTGCCTACAACATAGAGGGGCCGGACTCAACGGCAGAAGAAGGCTATCCGGTGCAAAATCGTATTGACGGACGAATCATCGGCAATCAAACCCTGATGCAAATCGATTATGTACATCCTTTAAGTGAAACCGTTAAATGGGAGTTCGGACTGCGCAGCTTCACATATCAGCGCGACCAGGAATATTTCTTTAATGAAATCCATACTGATCAAACGATATTACTACAAGACTATTCACAAGATGCAAAAATCACAGAAACGGTCAATGCTGCTTATGCGATGTACAGCAGACAGATAACAAAACAGCTGGGGATGCAGGCGGGATTACGCCTGGAGCAATCCAGCCTGCATGGACTTTCCCGCTTTGACGGGAGTACCTTCGGATATAACTACCCTTCCAAAAGCGGTCAGAATATTTTTCAGTCCTTGTTCCCTTCACTGGCTTTTAACAAAGTCATCAATGAATCTTCCGAATGGAATTTCAGCCTGAGCAGAAAAGTGGGCAGACCTAACTTCAGGCACATGTTTGTGGGGATACAAGCCAACGATAAGCAGAATATTACGATAGGCAATCCGCAGGTACGTCCGGAATTTGTGAACACTGCTGAACTGAGCTATAACAAAACCTGGAGCAGTGAATCAGGCGCAAGCCTGCAGTGGCTCCCTACCGCTTATTATATTTATGAAGACCATACAATCAAACCCGTGGTGTCACCGCTGGCATCCGATTCCACCATTTTAGTAACCACTTTTCAAAACGTAAAAGCAGACATCCGTTACGGGCTGGATAACACACTTACCTATTCAACGGGACCAATCAGTATCGTAGCGAATATCAATGCGTATGAAGTGATCCTGCAATCCATCGACTTCACAAATAAAATGGTGGGATACAATGCGAAGATCAATTTCACTTATAAATTCGGAGCGGGTATCTCGGCACAGGCCAGCGCGCAGCGCAGAAGTAAAAATCCGCAGCTGCAGGGATACCAAAGCGCTATGAATGGAGTTGACTTCGCCCTCCGGAAAGGGTTTCTTCAAAACAGGGGCAGCTTTACTTTTTCCATTAATGATGTCTTCAACTCGCGCAGGTCTCTGAGTATCTACGATCAGCCGGGCACGTACCAGGTTTCCATGAGCCGAAGAGAAATCAGGTATTTCAAGTTCACAGTTCAGCTACCGCTGGGCAAGCTCATCAATGGCAAAGCGAGGGAGCGCAAAGTGGAACATCCGGATATTGATTTCAGCAATTAAAAAAATCGGTACAGCTTTTCTTTGTCGGAAAAAGAGCGTTGTCTGTTCACCAACATCATTCTTATAATTCAGAAACCGGAAAGATGCGCAGGCACCATCATCTTTAAAGAGCAGGGCTGCATCTCCATCTCGAATGCATCTGAAGAAGTGCGCCCTTCCCCATCGATATGATAGGGAACAGGAGAAGAAAACGTTGCACTGACTTTTCTTGCCTTGATGATTTCGACAAAAGCGGATTGCTCCAGTTTGCCGGTAAACATCTTTGCAACAAAGCCGATCATCTGAGTCAGCGGTACCTTCTTTATGAAGCACACATCCATTTGCTGATCGCAGACGGAAGCGAAGGGTGCGATCTTCGCATCGTTTCCAAACTGCGAGGAGTTAGCGAAAGCAAGTATAAACGAATTACGCGTCATCCGTTTTCCGTCTATGGTGATGTCTACCTGGAATTCTTTGAACGGTCCAAACTCCGCCATAACGATCTTGCCATACGTCATCAGTCCTCGCTTCCCGTCCTTGCCGAACAAATTGGCGACATGGCCATCGAACCCAATACCTGATACATTAACGGAAAGCTGGCCGTTGATAAGAAAGGTATCCATATCGATGACCTGATGATGAGCGAGAAGTTCTAAGGCATGGGTGAATTTCATTGGAATACGAAGATGCCTTGCCAGCCCGTTGCCCGATCCTTTTGGAAGGATAGCAAGTACTGTATCCGTATGTACCAATCCCTGCGCCACTTCATTCACCGTTCCATCGCCTCCCATGGCGAAGACGATTTTGAAATTCTCCTTCACGGCTTGTCTTGCCAATTCAGTAGCATGCCCGGGGTATTGCGTAAACTCAATGGTACATACATATCCCAACTGACTGCTGCGATCGATAATACGCCCTTCCACCTCAGGACGGTAGCCAGTACCGGAGAATTTATTAATAATAAAAAATACCTTTTTCCTTTCGGGCATGGCGTTTGGATAAATTTATTCCTGATCCGTCTTCAATACGATTAATCAGGATTATTCCTTTTGCCAGCAAAGAAACAGATAATTAATCTGACGGATATAAATCAGAAAACAAACCATCAAATCTGTAGACATTCTGAATTTATTTTTCTGATCAGATTATTGGGTTATCTCCCTATGGAATAATTAATATTTTATCAATATCATATCATTAATTAACAACTACGACAACATGCTTGCTCTCCTCACCGGTATCCATACTTCTTCTTCCGAATCGGGATGCTCATTCTTGTACTTCTCTCCCAGCAACTCAAAGTGTGGACGGTGATCAGGCAAATAACCGGAAGCGGGCAACCATGTAGAAAAGATGTACCGGAATGTTTTTTCAAAGGCACTGGAGGGGCCGCGATGGATAAATACTGCGTAAAGTCCGGCAGGAAGAGTAAAGGCTTCCATGCCTTCCGGAATGCTATCGAAGCTACTCACTTCGATAGCCGCCCATTTATCAAATGCAGCATGCGGATTAAAGTTCTGAAAGTCGTGCGATGCTTCATATACCTGCATGGAGATCAGGTCGGTGGTAGTTATCGTATTTCTGATCTCCTTTCGCCTGGGCATGAAGCTCTTCCATAGTTCAAACGTCCTGTTATCTGACAGTGCCATGCGCAGGCGCTTGCCAATCAGTTTCTTTTCCTTTAATTCTCTCAGTTCCGGAATCATCAAAAGTTAAGGTTGAGGAGTTGCTTCTTTATATATTCCCCTGTCAAGGGTGATATTCAATCGCTCCAGTAATAAGGCAGGATTGAATCCTTCTTTTTTATATTCTGCCTGCATTGCTTCTTTGGCTTTCTTTAACGCTTCTTCGTTCTGCCATACGGCAATGGTAACAAAAAGCATGTTTCCCTTCTCATCCTTGCCTTCATAGGCGGCATCTTCCACAAACCCGCTGAGTGTTTTAATGAAATTACGATTGATGTTTACCCTGTTCATAAATTCCTGCTTCGATGCCACAGGCACGACAAACTTATCAATAAAACGGACCTGATCCTTATCTGTTTTACGATCAGGCAGTGAGCTCAGATCCAAAGGTAAAATTCCGAGTTCCTGCAGAAAACCAAGCCGGTCGGTCTGTATACGTGTGGCGATGATCTTATTGTCTTTCAATTCATAGATGGCCATACCATCGTTGAAAACTACCTTGCCGGTAGCCGCATAACTCTGGAAAGCTGCCTGGTGTGTGCCCCGCCACTTCCATCGGATCGTTACTTTGTCTCCTTCACCGATCAGTTCTTCCACTTTCCATTGAATATCCGGAAAGGCAGTCACCAGTGGTACAATGGATTCCTGAATCCCCGCTGCACCTTTCACTCCACGCGCACCGATATATTCGTCCGCAATCAGCTCCGGAAGGAGTTGATAGTTTCTTTTATTCAACGCTTCTTCATAAAGGGAGCGCACGATCGTTTTGTTTTTTTGCTGTTGTTCGCTGATGGGCATTTTTGATTGATTTAATGAATGATCCGTTTTGGTTTGCGCATATAATGCGCTGCCGATAAGTAATGTCCCGCATAGCAGGAATTGCTTTGTTAGTAGTGATTCCATTTTGCTGATTTTTTGTTTATGCAAAACTCAGCAGAACAGCTACCGGATCATTGTAAAAAATCATTGATTTACCAGAACAGGGGAGACTTGAAGAAGTCGGTAGGCGTCTGGCCCGTAAAGAGCCTGAAATCTTTATTGAAGTGAGACTGATCAAAATAGCCGGCATCATACGCCAGCTCAGCAAGCCGGTGATTTTGTACTACGCTATTGCTGATCACCGACTTCATACGAACAATCGTAGCGAATTGCTTGGGAGCCACTCCCACCACCCTTCTGAAACGTTTCTCGAAAGCATCCTGGCTAATGCAGAGTTTGCTGGCCAATTCTTCTATTCGGACAATGCCTTTGGCTGCGTGAATACGTTGCAGGGCATTCATCACCAGTGCATCCGGTTTAAGAGGGCACAGCTTATTTAAAAGAAACTGTTCGATAAGATGTATTCGTTGCTGATTAGTAACGACTTCTGCCAGTTGCTCTTCGATACCGGATAAATCGTTATAACCTGCAAAGCAATCGAGCGAAACGCTTTCTTCAAACAATTCATAAAGCGGTTCTTTAATGAAGGCATTGGCTCCTGTTTCATGAAGTTGCACCAATAGATTAGCCGTGTCTTTTTCGTAATTCATCAGGCGCCCGGACTTACGCAAGCCGGAGATGACCGATGAGGTCAGCGCACTCTTCGTATCATTAACTTCATAGCTCACCTTACCACGGTAACGAAATGCCATCACCAAAGAGGTATTGGGCAATACCCTGTTCACCTGGCCATACGTGCTTTCAATGATGCGATAGGAGTGCACAAAAGGTTTTAACAACTCAGACGGCAGGTAGACATTCATAATGTGAGTGCAGTATTCTTCACTACTTCCTTCAATGCCCGCAGCGAAGTCTTGCCGGTGACCTTATTCACTTTCAAACGAATAATTTTATTCCCCTTGCGCACCATCATCAGGTGGAAGTTTTTCTCATCGCTGTGGAAGAAAGCTTCATCACCGATACCGCTGATTTTTTCCTGACCGGGCATGCCTGCATTACTCTGTATACTACCGGAAAAGATTCTTTGTGCAGCTACTACATCCGGATATTCTTCCAGCAGGTAATAAAGATTGCCTGTCTTACGGGTGGCATCAGGTTGCGCTGCCGTGTATGTACAATGATGGCGTACTACCTTATCCTTTTCTTCGTTGCCATTCTCCGTCAGCAGCACTGCCTCACCCAGAATCTTTTCTGCATCGGATAGTGAAACACAGTCAGAACCAGCGAAGCACATTGTCTCGGTATGAACCGGGCTGAAGGCAAACGGTGATAGTATGATCAGAATGAAGAATGAGGTTTTCATAGCTGCATCTTGTTGACCCTTCAAAGATAATCATCAGATGAAGTAAAAACGTCTTCGTTCTTCTTTAGTTACAATTATTTTCTCCTGATCAATGGTACCTGCAAATTGGCAGGCCGGTTTTCCGGTTTATCAAAAGCACGGCCGTCCACGTTTTTGCTTCCGTTGAAAAACAGGTCGTTATAAATGTAGATCAGATCATAGTCCACATACACCTGTCCTTCAGTAAGTCCAAAAGGAATAAATTCTTTACCTTTTACATCCTGCATTACATTTACCTCCCATTTGTTTAACCCTTTGACGGGAATCTTATTTACCGCATCTGCAAACCCCTGGTGAAGTGGTGTTACTTCATACGCTTCATCCGCCACGTAATCCACTTTGTAAGCCCCTGCTGCAATTGGATGTTCGCCCTGCCACACGGTATGGCCTTTGATTACGATTTTCACTAATGGAATTTTTGCGTTGGCATCGGCAAAATTGGTTACTGTGCATTCAAACCGGTCATTAGCGGAATACTTAAACAGACGGGTAAGATAAAAAGGTGCGATGGTACCTGCTGCATTCTTTGTGATGCTGGGACGGACTTCGGGAGTGATGCTCACCCATTCGCCACCCTGAATAAATTGTTTGGTTTCTTCAATGCTCATTCTATTTATCGTTTTTGAATTTTTATGCTGCGCATAAACAGTAGTTATGTTGCATGCACACAGGAATGCCACTACGACCATGATTCTTCTTCTTTTGTACATGCTTTACGGTGTTTTCGCTTGCAAAGCTTTTATCTTTGTGAGCAGATAACAAGCAGTCCATTTAAGATTTGCTGGTAAAAAGTTTTGTACCAATGGCTAATGTGAGAAAAAACAAAGATTTCAATCCCAACAATTGTCCGGTGACACACGTGCTGAACCGGATTGGCGGCAAGTGGAAACCACTGATCATGTATGCGATCAGTAAAAACTGCAACCGGTTGAGTCTTTTACAAAAAGCATTGCCGGTGGTGAGCAAACAAATGCTGGTGAATTCTTTAAAAGAGTTGGAAGAAGATAAGATCGTGAAAAAGAATATTTACGCAGAGATGCCTCCGCGCGTGGAATACACGATGACGGAATACGGATTATCGCTGATGCCTATTCTGCAGGTGATGCAGGATTGGGGCATTAATGATTTAAAGAAGTAATGAGCAATATCCGAAATAATGTAAAAAGAATTTATCTCCCGTAACAAATACGGTCACCTTCGCTCTGCAATCAGCAGCATATTCGTTACCGGGTATTCCATTCTTACTAATTCACCCGACTCCATTTTGTACAGCACCGTTTTCCCTTCCAAACGATTCGTTACAATCCATGGATTGGTATATGCTTTTGATTCCTCTGCAACAGAGAAACCGGCCTGCACAAGATGCTGTTTCCATTCATTAAAATCCCAGAAACAAAATGTTTCGTGCATTTCGCTCTGCCAGTTATCGATGTAATCCTTGCGGCTCATGTACTCGCAGGCATCGCTCAGCTTTAGTTTAATGTATTGTTTGCCTTGCAACGAAACCGTTTCAAAATGCAATTGATATCCTTCACTCTTGCGGAAGTCTTTTGCAAAACGAAGAAACCGGCCATAGGTAGACAATCTACCGAGGTAGTGGGAGAGCGTTTCGCGCGAAGGAAATGATTTATCCCAATCTTCATTTCTTCCATCGCTGTCGTTCAGCCACAGGTACACTTCCGATTCCTTATCTGCCGGTCCTACCACATCCCGGTTGATCCAGTTGCCTCCAGTAGCCAGCTCGTCATACCGGTTTTGAATAAAGGCCATCAGATCAGCACGGCTTCCATACGATTCGATTTCATGCGTCAGCGAAGAAGTATGAATCGAATTCATAGAGTGACGATCAAACACCAGTCCCGTCACCGCATTCCGCTGCGAGAAGAAGACAAAAGGATTGGCAAACTCACCGTTATGTTTTCGCTGCTGGCAAATATCAAAAAGATGCCGTGCTACTTCGATACCATAGAAATCGGATTCACGGAAACGTTCGTCCTTACAGGCGAGTTTAATCCACGAACCCACAGCACAACCGATATCTCCTACCCTGCCGGGTTTTATGTACGCGGCTGTTTCATTGTATTTCAGTTCGGCAATCTCATCCATCTGCCGCACGTACGTATTGTAATCGCGTGTGGTGGTAATGTCTCCGTCTTCACTGATCATGTGGTCTTTGAAGAGCACACTTACTTTTTCACCCAACCGGTATTGCTTCCATATCTGTATGGAAGCAGCATGCATGTATTGCTGAATCCATGTATCCGTTGTCCACCAGGAGCTATTGGCTACTTTCTCCACCACATCCCATGGCAATGGTGTTTTATGTTTCCAGGTCGTGCGGTCAGTTAATTCTGCAGGCAGGATGCGGAAGCCCAGTTGCTCGTACATCTGCAGTACAGGCGTTGAACAAAGTACCAGTGTGTTATCCGGTTGAAGATCAATAGCTCCTTCACTTTCGTGATATACTCTCTTCAGTGTGTACGAAGCAAAACTATCAAGGCTGCCTACATCATCTACTCCATAAATATAACACGGTACAGAAAAGTCACGCGCAAATTCATGAATAGAGATCGCCCTGAGATAAAAGGGCAACGGATTTCTCCGGGTATTACTATGATTGGCAGAAGTGATGGCGAATACAATTCCCTCAATCTTGTCCTTACAGTTCAGGGGCTTGTCATTAATATCCACCACACTATCCAGCCCTCTCTCAATAAGCTGCTGAAGATAAGTGAACTGAAAATTGGTAAGCAACTGATGCCGGCCGGGAAAGAGAAGATACATGCTACTTGATTTTTGGGTTCAAGATAGTTATCAAAATGCGATTAACCGCAGAGGTACAGAGGGCGCAGAGTTATTAATAAACAAAAATTGAAATTCATTACGGGCCTTTTTGATTTGCAATTAAATAAAATATTATTGCTGAGAGGAAAATTAAAAATGCACAGATTCAAAAAAATAAAAACCTGTATTCTTTGCGAATCTCTGCTCCTCTGCGGTTTAAAATTACCATCATCAAAAACCCAACTTCAGTCCCTGCTTCATGGCCTTCTCATATTTCTTCTTGTCGAAGCGATAGAGGTAAGGTGCTTTGTGCGCTCCGCCTGTCTTGCGCTCCTTAAGGCGTTCCAATATTCCCAGGGCAAGCATCTTCTTCTGGAAGTTTCTGCGATCAATAAGTTTATCTAAGATCGTCTCATATAATGTCTGCAATTCAGGCATGGTGAATTTCTCCGGCAGCAGGTTATAACCCACCGGATAATCATTAAGACTCCTGCGCAATGTTTCCAATGCCGTAGCCAGAATACTATTATGATCGTACACCAGCTTAGGGATTTTATGAATGTCCCACCACTTGCATTCTTCTGAAAGCAGATCGGGATCGGGAGTTACTTTTGAGAACTCCACCAGCGCATAATACCCGATGGTGATAAAGCGCTGCATGATCCAGCTGTTTTTGGTTACGCCCTGCAGACTAAGAAACTCGTCCTTCTTACGTTCGCGCTGCGGATCGCCAAATACCTGAAATTGTTTGAGATAAATAGATTCGAGATTGGTGCGCTCCTTCAATATGCGGGTGGCCGAATCATTGATGGGTTCTTCCTTCATAACAAATCCACCCGGAAGGCACCATTGGCCGCTGCCCTTCCATTTCAGCAAAAGTACTTTGAGCTGGTCTTCATGAAAGCCAAAGATCACACAGTCCACCGAAATGTGAGAGAGAAAAGTCTGGTCTCCTTTTAATAAAAAATCTTTAAACTGTTTATCACGTTCCATATATGGCTTCAAATATCGGTAATGGTGAACATTTTTATTAACAACTGGTCAATTCTTTCAAAAGAAAATGGAATAAAGCGGGCAGATACAAACACTTTCCCTACATTGTGTAATCAAAACACATTAAGACAGTTATTGATTACTGGTTTTTGGTTGAGGAGCCTGCTTGGCTTCTCTTTTACTTTAACCCTGTCCTGATAACGAACATCAATCGATTACATACAAAAAATACAAGATCATTTCGTACTTCGCCAATTTTATACTTATGAAATTCCTTCTTCTCTTTCTTTCGCTGCTCAGTTTTATTTGCCACGCACAGGATCTTACCCTCTTTCAGAAAAAACAATTTATCGGCAGTAAAGGCGATACACTTCCCTATCGGATTCTTTACCCGGAGGAGTACGATGCTTCCAAAAAATATCCGTTGGTTCTCTTTTTACATGGTGGTGGCGAACGTGGTAAAGACAATGAGAAACAACTGGCCAACGGAGTTAAATTATTTCTTACCGAAAGCAACCGGAAGCACTATCCGGCCATCGTTATTGCACCACAGTGTCCTTCCGACTCCTACTGGGCTTCGGTAAAAATTGATCGCACGAAAACTCCGCTTGGCCTGGAGTTCAACTATCAGAATGAAATTACTGCCGGTTTGCGTTTAGCCATTGAACTGACCAATTCAATGATCAGGAACGAAGGTGTAGATACAAAACGAGTTTATATCACCGGCCTGTCCATGGGCGGCATGGGTTCATTCGAAGCCGTCTACCGCAACCCGGAATTATTTGCTGCCACTGCTATCATCTGTGGGGGTGGAGATGTGAAGGCCTATTCGAAAAAGCAAACCAAAACTTCTTTCTGGTTATTTCATGGCGATGCCGATGCAGTGGTGGGCGTTACTCATTCAAGAGAAATGTATGCCCACCTGCAGGAATTGAAAGCAAAAGTAAACTACACGGAATATCCGGGTGTTAACCACAACAGCTGGGACAATGCCTATGCCGAACCAACACTTCTGGAATGGATGTTTTCCAAACACAAATAAATTGATCGCTTAATCTCACTTAACTATTTCTTATGAATTGCCAATACATTAAAAAAGGTCTGCTGCTGATGGCTTTACTCATTAGCAGCTTTATGTGGGGTCAGAAGTTACCTGCAGGACCGCAGGTAACTACTTTTTATTCTGATGCCGATGATACCGAGCAACCTTATGGATTATACCTTCCTAAGAATTATGACCCGTCAAAGAAGTATCCCTTCGTGATGATGCTGCACGGTGCCGGCTCCAATCACCGCCTTGCATTGAAACGTGTTTTCGGTAAGAGTAATGTAAACAGTGAAACAGATGTTGAAGCGTCCCGCTATTTCCCGGAATGGAAGGAGGTGGAGTATATCGTAGCATCGCCACTGGCCCGAGGCACGATGGGCTACCAGGGCCTGACCGAAAAAGATGTGATAGATGTGCTGGCCGATGTAAAGAAGCGGTTCAGCATTGATGAAGACCGTACTTACCTGACGGGCTTATCCATGGGCGGTGGCGGAACACTATGGATCGGACTAACACATCCGGATATCTGGGCAGCCATGGCACCGGTTTGCCCGGCACCACCACAAGGCACAGATGAATTAGCGGCCAACGGTTTGAATATTCCTTTTCATTTCTTCCATGGAGATAAAGACCAGGCAGTACCCGTTGCTGTATCGCGCGACTGGACAACGAAGTTAAAAGAGCTGGGAGCGCAAGTCGAATACATCGAATACCCCGGTGTGAATCATAACAGCTGGGAGAATGCGTATAAGGATGGATTCATCTTTGATTGGTTCAGCCAATTCAAACGCAATGCTTATCCGGATGAAGTCCGCTTTAGCTCGCGTAATTATAAACATGATAAAGCCTACTGGGTACACATGGATCAGCTCACCCCCGGAACGCTGGCTTCAATCACTGCAAAATTTACAGCCACTAATACAATAGTTATTACCACTTCCTCATTGGGGGCTTTTACGTTAACATTAACCAATCATCCGCAATACAAATCAGGGCAGCCGCTCACGGTAACGTTGGACGGTAAGAAAATCAAAGTTACTTCATCAGAATCGCTATCCTTTAAACAGGAGGCGGACAAATGGGTGAATGCCCGATACGAAACCTCTGTCGAGGTGAAGAAGAAAGGCGCAGAAGGTCCTGTCTCTGAATCATTCGCAAGCCGTCATGTTTATGTGTACGGCACATCCGGAAATCCAAGTGAAGAAGAGCAGAAGAAAAGAAGGGAGCTGGCAGAGCAAGCTGCTGCCTGGTCAACCTATCGTGGGGCTTTCCTGGGTCGTGTCCTGTTCTTTCCGCGTGTAGCCTCCGACAAAGAGATCAGACCCAGCGATCTGGAAAGCAGTAACCTGATCTTGTTCGGAACAAAAGAGACCAATGCACTGATCGAAAAGTACAGTGCACAATTGCCTCTTGAATTAAATGCATCAGCTGCCAACTATGGTTTATTCTATACGTTCCCTATGAATGGCCATTATATTACAATCAACTCCGGGTTGCCCTGGTGGACCGTATCCAAACCACAGGGATTTTATTCTACACCTCAGCTGATGGTACTGGGCGCAGCAAAAGACTTTGTGTTGTTCAAAGAAAATTCAGAAACTAAAGCAGCGGAAGGCAACTTCGACCAAAACTGGAATACATCAGACGCAGATAAGAAAGCATTGAACGCTTCAGGAGTAGTGACGGTGAAACACTAACTAGTTAGGAAGTCGGAAAGTCCGGAAGTCCGTAAGCCGGGAGTGGGTGTCTCCGGCTTACGGGCTTTTCTGATTAACTAAAACGTAAGAAATCTTCCGGACTTCCCGTCTTGCGGACTTCCGGACTTTTAATTTCTATTCATACTTCAACGTCTCTGCAGGATTCACCATCGCTACTTTGATGGCATGATAACTTACGGTTAGTAATGCGACAAGCAATCCGCTGATCATGCTTATTGCAAATAGTTCCCACCCTATCTCAATGGCAAATTTAAAGTCAGCCAGCCACCACTTCGTCATCACATACCATGAAGCCGGTGCGGCTATGACAAAGGCGATCATCGCCAGCCAGATGTACTGTTTGTTCATTAAAATAAAGATGGTGCTGAGTTCTGCTCCCATCACTTTACGGATACCAATTTCTTTGGTGCGATTCACGGCATTGATACCGGCCAGACCGAATAATCCCAAGCAGGAAATTAAAATAGCAAAGCCCGTAGATAGCCCTGTGATGCTCATCCAGCGTTGCTGCGATTCGTATTGTTTGGCTACATCATCATCGAGGAACGAATACTCAAACGGTTTATCCGGAGAGACATCATTCCAGATGGCGCGAAGTTTTTCTACTGAGCCCGGCAAATCACCCGGAGCCACTTTGGCTAATATATTCGTCAGGTTTCCCATCTGCCTGGTATTAATGGAAAGAAACACAGGTTTGATCTCCTGTTCCAGCGATTGAAAATGATAGTCTTTCAATACGCCTATCACGCGGGAGCCCATCCCAACCGAATCTTCCTGCCAGTTTAAGTATTCATTGAGCGGATCTTTCCATTTCATATCACGCACCAGCGCCTCATTCACAATAATGACATTACTATCTGAAAGTATGGCTTCATCAAAATTCCGGCCCATCACCAGCTTCAGGTTCAGTGCAGGTATGTAATTCGGATCTACGCCATATACATAAGCCGACTTATTCTCATCATCGATCTTGTAACCGTATTGTGAATATCCCTTGCTGAAACTGATGCTGGTTCCGCTTACGGTAAGTACCGAGGGATCTTGCTGTGCGCGTATACGAAAGCGTTCCACCATCTCATCTGCTTTTTTGTTCCAGCCCGTTTGTGTAGGGATTACCAACACCTGCTCTTTATTATAACCCAGATCTTTACTGGTGACATAATTCATCTGCCGGTACATGATCACGGAACTGATCATTAAGAACGCAGACAATGCAAATTGCACGACCACCAACGGTTTCGTAAATCCTGCCTGTAGTTTGGAGGTGAATCCACCTTTCAATACCAATGCGGGGCGAAAGGAAGAAAGAAATAAAGCAGGATAACTTCCGGCCAGTACACCTACCATTAAAGTGATGCCTGCACTTACCGAAAGAAGCGGAAACATATCCCGCCAGGTAACACTGATCGCTTTACCCGTAAACTGATTGAACGAAGGCAAAAACAGGAACACAAGCCCAAGGCCGATGATCATGGACACCAATGCAAGAAGAATCGATTCAAAACCAAACTGATAAACCAGTTGCTTCTTATGTGCGCCTACTACTTTACGGATACCCACTTCTGTTCTTCGTGAAGTGGAGGTAGTCAGCGCCAACGACACGTAGTTGATGCAGGCGATGAGCATAATCAATATGGCAATTCCTCCGAGGATCAATGAGTATTGCGGATCACTTACTTTATCCCAGCCGATTTCCTTTTTCAAATGAATCGCTGTCAATGGAGAATATTGAAATTCCATCAGCTTTACTCCTTCGGGCAAGGGCACTGTTAATTCCTTTTTCCATTTTTCTATTTTTTCACCCAGGTGCTTATCGGTCATCTTTGCCAGGTTAATACCGAACTGCTTCAGATCGGCATCTTTACGAAGCTGAACGAATGTAGGCACATTGGAATTACCCCATTGCGTAAGATTGCGTTCATACCCTAACCGGTTCTCCTGCGGCACGAGTACGGTAAAGGCGATACTTGAACTGGCCGGAGCCGATTCGATCACTCCCGATACAATAAACGATTTTTCTTCGCCTGTGTCAATGGTCAGTGTTTTGCCCAATGGATTTTCGTCACCGAAATATTTCTTTGCAATAGCCGGAGTGATTACCATGTCCGATTTATTGCTGAATAGTTTATCCGGATTTCCTGATAGCAGCGGGAATGAAAACATCCTGAAAAAATCGGCATCTACGTACGTAATGCTTTCTTTAAATACTTTATCGCCATAGCGCATGATGGCATCATCATCCGGGCTGTAGCGCGTAGCCAGCTCTACTTCGGGAATCTCTTCTTTCATGGCGGGCTGTAGCCCTGTTTGCAGCCATGCACCATAACTATAGGGTTTCTCCGGATCCGGTTTCCACGTGTTGTAGTGCTTCGACTCCATACGGTAGATCTGGTCTTTATTGGCATGAAACTGATCAAAGCTGCGCTCGTCCTGGATGTATAAATAAATGAGTGCACAGAAGGCGATACCAATGCTCAGCCCAAACGCATTGATAAATGAATACAGCTTGCGTTTGAAGATGTTACGCGAGGCTACTTTGAGGTAATTACGAATCATAGCGTTAGGATTAGATGTTCGATGCCGGTGGCTGGAATTAAGATAAACAAATGTGTGCAGAAAAGGCAAGAACCAAAAGAGAACGTACCTCATCCGGTAATAGGATGTAGTGAACTGTAAAAAAGTTGTAGTGGTTTATTCCCTTACCGGACTATTTCTCCATATTTTTCCTTCTGAAGGAGCTATACAATAAATAATCATTTCAAAAAATGACTTGTTTTTTTGTATTTTTGATTAATGACTGTCATAAATAAATTAAGAAATGAGCTGATCAGAAAGATCCAGCAATTATCAACTGATAAGTTGAATGAAATTAATGAGATTGTAAGTAAGACTGAAGCTCATGGGAGCTCAAAAAGCAAGACACTAAAACTGATCGGAAGCTGGAAAGATCTGGACGATAATTTGTTCACTGATCTTACCGAAAAGCTGCATGAAAACAGAACCCACGACAGAAAAATAGATTAAGCTGTGAACGAAGCCCTTCTGGATACAGACATACTATCTTATTATTTCAGGGGCGATTTAAAAGTAGCCGAAAAAACAAATGAATATCTCAGCACATTTAATCAAATTAATATTTCAATAATCACTTATTACGAAATTATCGGAGGATTAAAGTTTAAGAAAGCACAAAAGCAGCTTAATGAATTTGAAGAATTCATAATAAATAACAATATCATTCATATCTCTGAAAAATCAGCAAGAATATCCGGAGATATTTATGCCTGGTTAAGATCAAAGGGCATCATAATTGGCACCTCAGACATTCTCATTGCAGGAGTAGCCATTGATAATGACCTGACACTTATCACGAATAACATAAAGCATTACGCACTCATTCCAAAACTCAAAATGGGTAATTGGAAATAATGTGCTTTGGCTCTCTTTTAACATAGCATCCTTCCATCAAAATTATAATCTTATGCTAAAGACCAACAGAATCAAGCAAGGTCTGCTACTGTGCATTTTTTGCGCTCTTTTGACGTCCACTGCATTCACACAAGCCTCATCCTTCAACGTCATCGGTTTCTACACCGCCCGGCACGACCAGGCCCATATCAGCTTTGTGCATGAAGCCAACAAATGGCTGGCAAAAATGGCAGCACAAAATCATTTTACGTACGATTCCACTACCAACTGGGATAATCTCAATACTGAATATCTTTCACACTACCAGGTAGTCGTGTTTCTGGACACTCGTCCTGAAAAGCCAGAGCAGCGGGAGGCATTCGAAAAATACATGGATCATGGAGGTGCATGGATGGGATTTCACTTTGCCGCTTTTGCACTTACGCCTTCCGATTACCCGCAGGACTGGAACTGGTATCACACTAAATTTTTAGGATCAGGCCAATACGCAAGCAATACCTGGCGCCCTACTTCTGCCGTTCTGAAGGTAGAAGACAATACGCATCCGGCCACCAAAGACTTGCCGTCCACCTTTAAGTCTTCTCCCTGCGAATGGTACCGCTGGGAAAATGACCTGACTAAAAACAAAGACATCCGAATACTTTTATCCATTGATCCTTCGAGCTTTCCCCTGGGAACAGGACCAAAGCAGCACGAAATCTGGCACAGCGGCTACTACCCCGTGGTATGGACCAATACGAACTACAAGATGATGTATTTCAATATGGGGCACAATGACATCGACTACGAAAACAAAACCAATAAGGAATTGTCTTTCACTTTTAATAATCCAATCCAGGATAAACTAATTCTGAATACACTTCTTTGGTTAGGCAATGGTAAGAAGAAGAGCAAATAAAGACACGCATCTCCTCCTTACCAGCAGCTTTGAGTCTACTCTGCTCTCAGCGCATCTACCGGATTATTTTTAGCCGCGCGCCATGTTTGCGATCCGATCGTTAACAAGCCCAGTACCAGCAACACCATCACACCTGAAAGCACTGTACCCAGACCAAACTCTACACGGTTGGGAAAATACTGAAGCCAGAAGTTATTGACGAAATAACTAAATGGAGCTCCGATACCAACCGAGATCATCAGCATCTTTAAAAATTCTTTGGAAAGCAGGAGTGCTATACTTTTATCTTCTGCGCCCATTACCTTTCGTATGCCCACTTCTTTCGTTCTGCGCTCCGATGTATAGATGGCCATGCCCAATAAACCGAGGCAAGCGATTACTATAGCAAGGAACGCAATAAAACCAAGGATAGAGACAAGATCAAAAATTCCTTTGTGGGTTGCCGCCAGTTGTTCATCAAAGAATTCGTATTTAAACGGATGAACTGGATCCATCATTTTCCATTTGGCTTGCAGCTGATTAACCGTACCCATCAAATCACTAGAAGTCACCTTTACGTTCAGGTACTGAAACTGATCGGGCCGGTTACGTAATACCAGCGGAGCAATTTTATCCTGGTTAATTAACAGTTTGTAACGAAAATCTGCTACTACTCCAATCACTTCCACGGATTCCTTACCCCACTTGGATTCAAACACCTGCCCTACTATATCGGCCGGATATTTATATCCCAATTCCTTTGCAGCTCCTTCATTGACCAGTATAAACCGGTTTAACGAATCTGTTACAGCTGGCAGATTTCTTCCTGCAATAATTTTCAGGTCAAGATTCTCAGCAAAGTGTTCATCGGCCAGGATAATGGAAGCCATTACATATTCCTCTTTCCCATCCGGTTTTTTAAGTTCAAAACCGTTGCTCCTCCCCGTGGCCGGAATGATGTCGCTGGCAGAAATAGTGGATACGCCTGAAACACTACTCAACTCATTCGCCAGTTTCTCATGGTCCATTCCCTGCAATTCAATATTGACAATATTCTTAGACGAAAATCCATAATCAAATTCCATAAAGTGCTTGAATTGATTAAACACTAAAATAGAGGTGGTGATAAAAAAGAGCGAGATCACAAACTGGGACACACTCAAAACCTTGCGCATACCCAGCTTACCAGGTTGCACATTGTTCAGGTTTTTGAGCGCCTTGATGGGTTGGTAGCTGGATAAATGCAATGCCGGGTACATGCCTGCAAGGATGCCAATAACTAAGGCAAAGAGGGTAAAAAGAAGATAGACGGGAACAGACGAAGGCAATTCAAAATTCAAATATTGATTGACCCACAGGTTTTTAAATGCGGGTTTAATCAGTGCAAGCAAACCAATCGCCATCGCCAGTGATAACATGACGGTAATGATCGATTCACTCAGGAATTGGAAGATCAGCGACTTTCTTCCAGCGCCTGTCACCTTACGTACGCCAATCTCCTTCGCACGGGTTAAAGCTCTCGCTACCGAAAGGTTAGTATAGTTGAGACAAGCCGTGAGCATGATCACCGAAGCAAGGATAATTAAGAAATAATAGCCGATCATGGGCATGCGGTTGTTGGTGTCATTGCCAGCCAGCCCCAATTGTATCTCACTTAGTTTCTGTGGCTCCAGCTTAAATTCCTTTACTTGTTCTTCCCTGATATCGGCATACGTGTGTGCCACGAGGTCGTTAAGGGCGGCTTTTAAATCTTCCCTGCTCTTATCTGCTTTGAGAAGAGCATAGGTATAGGTACGGAAATACCAGGTCCAGTTAACGCTAAAGTTCTCCAGTTTTTTTTCTGCATATAAGGCGGGCTGAGAAGAAGAGGAAACCAGCACATCGAAGCGAAGGTGTGACAAATATTTTTTTTCATCGATCACACCGGTTATGGTGAAGCTGCCCCATTGCACGGGTGGCGCGCCTACTCCGTCATGTTCCTGCGGAAAGGATAACTGACGATCGGCAAACTCAATGGTCTTCCCAAGCGGATCTTCATTATTGAATAATTGCTGTGCTATCTCTGCACTGATGATCATGGAATTGGGGGCGGACAGTGCGGTATTCCTATCTCCTTTCTCCAGCTCAAAATCAAAAACCCTGAAGAAGGCCGGATCGGTAAAATAGCCACGCATATCCACACTACGTTGTTGATACGTAGCATCACCTCCTATTGTCGGAGTAAGGCTGACGGTTTCCTCTATCGCGGGATATTCATTTTTTAAAGCACCTGCCAGCGGATAAGGACTGGTGGCATAAGGTTGCTTCGTATTATTTGCTGACGAAAGAATGCGATATACCCTGTCTTTCTTTTCGTGAAACTGATCGTAGCGGTGCTGATCGGCCAGCATAAGAATAATCAGCATACAAATGGACATGGCTATAGCCAGCCCAAACACATTGATAAAAGAGAACATCTTGTATTTAAGAATATTCCTGATGCCTACTTTAAAATAATTTTTAAACATACCGTAATTGTTTAGCTGTTGATATTTTTCTGTTGGTTTGATGATGCCCGGTCTGAACAGCAATAACACATCACCAATAAATTTCATATCCGCTTTTTTCTTTCCCGATTCCCTAAGGCGTTCTTGATATAGCTCCATCAAATCACCTTCAATGTATTTCAGCAACTCCGGATGGCAATACCAGCGAAAGAAGCGATGAAAAAGACGGGGCGGGTGATGGTTATCTTTTTTCAATAATAAGTCTTTACAGGCTTTAGATGATTTGTCCTTTGAATGCTTGTAACCTGCACTCCTATTGTTAACTCTTAGACAGCCTTTTCTATATGGTGGTTACAGCCTGAGCACATATTTGACATACTGATTTGTGTATTTCCGCTCTGCATTCCTGGCAACCGAACACCAATAGCACTTATTCCGACCTTAAGCTTTTTACCGGATTGCCCATCGCTGCTTTAATGGATTGATAGCTCACTGTAAACAACGTAATCAGCACGGCTCCCATGCCAGAGAATACAAAGATCCACCAGGTGATTTCTGTTCGGTAGTTATAATTCTTCAGCCAGCTGCTCATGAAATAGAAAGCAATCGGTATTGAAATGATTACCGAGATAATCACCAGATACACAAAGTCTTTTGAAAGCATTTTCCATAGATTGAAGACAGATGCACCGAGTATTTTTCTTACACCGATTTCTTTTGTGCGTTGCTCGGCAACAAAAGAGGCCAGCCCAAACAGACCAAGGCTTGAAATAAAAATCGCCAGCAGGGCAAACAATGAAGCAAGCTTTCCAATGCGCTCCTCCTGACTGAATTTCTTTGCATATTGTTCATCCACAAATTTGTAATCGAAGGAAGCAGAAGGAACAATATTCTTAAACACTTGTTCCATTTTTGGTAACGCCTCACGAGCACTCACTGTGGGCTTTAACTTCATATGGAATTGACTGGATGCACTGTAATTAAAATCGAGCATAAAAAATCCACGTTTCTCAGGTTCGTACGGTGAAGTCATTACCATATCTTTAATGACCCCAATGATTTGCCACGACTTTGCACCATCATCCAATTTGATCATTTCACCAACCGGATTTTTCAATCCCAGATACTTTGCTGCCGTTTCATTGATAACCAGCCCTGCCGAATCCGTTGAAAGTAATTTCGAAAAATCACGCCCGGCCATAAATTCCCAGCCAACCAGTTTTCCAAAGTCAGGAGTGACATTGGTTACAGCAAAATCAGAATCTTCTTCAGGTTCTTTTCCTGACCACGTAAATCCTCCTATATTGTTCCAGACAGCTGTTAATGGACTGGAAGACATAGCCGTTTCAGAAATCATTCCTGTCTTCAGTAATTCGTTCCTGATTACATCCTGTTTGCCACGATAGTTCGGATCATTCATCGGTACAGAAATTAAACCTTCCCTGTCATAACCAACCGGCCTGTTGCGCGCATATTGAATCTGCTGGTACACGACAGCCGTTCCTATAATCAAAACGACAGAGACCGTGAACTGAACTACGACTAATACCTTTCGCGGGACTGCCGAGTAGCGACCTAACCGAAAAGTTCCTTTCAACACCTTCACAGGCTGAAAAGAGGAAAGATAGAATGCCGGATAAAGACTTGCCAATAAACCAGTGAGCATGATAAACGCCAGGCTGATCAGCCAGAAGATAGGTTTTGCAAAAGGGAGATTGAGTTCTTTTGCTGCCAATTCATTGAACCATGGCAAAACCAATGAAACCAGCAGTAAAGCGATCGTAAATGCAAGCAGCACTACCAGGAAAGATTCGCTTACAAACTGTTGCACCAGTAAACTTTTCACAGAACCAATTGCTTTGCGCACCCCCACTTCTTTTGCGCGTTTCTCCGATCGTGCAGTACTCAGGTTCATGAAATTGATGCAGGCAAGCAACAACACAAAAACGCCAACGATTCCAAAAAGCCAGACAAATGTAATTCGCCCGCCTGATGGTCTTCCGTCCTTGAAATCGGAAATCAAATGCCATTGACTCATCGGGTACAAAATCATTTCGGGTTTATACTTTTCAATATCTTCGATCCAGTCTTTGGGAGCATCTTTATAATAGAAGTCTTTAACTGCTGCCTGCGCCATCTCCATAGATACATTTGGTTTTAGCTGCACATAAACAGTAAATGAAGTGTTATTCCAGTTATTCTCTGCTTCCTTCACCCAGTCATTGGAGATCAACCACAGGTTCCAAGGTGCAAAGAATTGCACCTCGCCAAACTTTGAATTCTTCGGCAAGTCTTCATAGACACCCATCACCGTTACATCCATGCGATTATCGATCTTCAGGTTTTTATTGATAGGATCATCACTACCAAAGAAGGCATCGGCTGCAGATTTAGAAAGGATAATTGAATGAGGGTCTTTTAGTGCATCATAAGTTCCTTTCAGCATTTTCAACGAAAGCATGTCGGGCGCTGTCGCATCAATGAATTCACCTCTTTTCGGAAATTTCCTGTCACCCAAAGACACCGTATAGTCTCCTATCCAAAAGGCCATCAATGTGTGTTCAAAATAATCGCTGTAATTAGTTTTAAGCACTGTACCTAACGGGATCTGCAGGGATTCGCCTCCATGAATGGTACCCGTGTTTGGATCGGTACTTAACATTCGTACCTGTGCAATCCGATCATAGTTTGGATTGTATTTTTCAAACGAGATTTCATCATACACCCAAAGCCCGATGAGCACAGCTACCGTCATTCCTATAGCCAGGCCACCAATGTTGATCAATGAGTATCCTTTATTTCTTATTAAATTTCTCCATCCAATGGTAAAATAATGTTTGAACATATCTCTTTGATTTAATGAGTACTTTTTCTTTCCACGTCCTATGATTCCCGGCCTGAATAACAATAACACATCTCCGATAAATTTTCTGTCCGCTTTGCGCTTCCCTAATTCGTTTACTCTTTCGTTATACAACTCCATCAGGTCTCCTTCAATGGCATCTTTCAGCTTCGGATGACAATACCAGCGGAAGAAACGGAGAAATAGCTTAGGAGGTCGAATTGCATTTTTCACTTCGCTGCTTGATCTACATTACAGGTTCGATATTAAGAACGATTGTCATTCTGACTTCAGGCTTTTTACCGGATTGGTACGTGCCGCTTTAAACGATTGAATTCCTACCGTAAAAACAGAAAGAAGAGTAATCATCAATCCGGCTTTAATAAATAATCCGGCCTGAACCGGAATATGAAATGCAAATTTCTGAAGCCAGAGATTGGCTGCGTAATAGCTGATGGGGACAGCCAGAATAAAAGCAATGGCTATGAGTAAAAAATAATTGCGCGACAACATAATGATCAACCCTCCATCTTCCGCACCCAATACTTTTCGTATACTGATTTCTTTATACCGCTGCGAAGTGTTGTATACGACAAGTCCAAATAAACCTAAACAAGCTACGAAAATGGTGAAGGTGGTAAAGTAACTGAATAGCATGGCGAGTTTCTCCTCTGACTTATAGAGCTGATCGAAATTATCGTCAATGAATTTATATTCGAAGGGCCATTCTGTATTAAATTTTTTCCATGTGGTTTCCAGATGTTTTACTGTAGAAGGAATATCCTCTGCCTTGATACGAAAGGTCATGGAAGAATAAGCATCTGGAAAGATTTGAAGAATAACCGGTGATAGATTTTCACGCAGGCTATTCAAATGAATGTCTTTAACTACTCCAACTACTCTTCCTTCTTTCATTGAATCAGGATTATCCCACCGCGGCCACAGAAGCTCATGCTGAAGGGCTTCCTTCGGATCGGGATAGCCCAGCATTTTTGCCGTAGATTCGCTGATAATAAATGCATTTCGCTCATCCGAAGGTGAGCTCTTCGAAAAATCACGGCCAGCAATCAGATCGAGGTCCAATGTCTTTATGTAATCCTGATCAACCAGCAGCATCGACACAGGCCATTCCTTTTTTGACTTCTTATCGCGAATCCCATCTCCGGCATATGCTTCTCCGGGAAGTCCATAGCCCATAGTAGCACTCACAATGCCAGGATGATTTGAGAATTCATGTTTGGCTGCTTCAAGGTTATTTCTCATATCGCCTCTGATCTTGACAACTAATAAATTGTCTTTATCGAATCCCATATCCTTGGTGCGCATGTACGTAAGCTGCTCTGAGACAATCAGGGACCCAATAATGAGGAAAAAGGAAAGAACAAACTGAAACACTACAAGTCCTTTACGAAATACGGTCTTGCCTGTCATGGATTGACGGTTAGATAATATTATTGCGGGCTTATGTCCGGAAAGATAAAAAGCAGGGTATAGGCCTGCCGCAATCCCCATTAAAAGTGAGAAGACAAGCGCAATTCCAATTACAACCGGTTTAACAAAAAAAGTACCCGATATATTTTTTTCTGTGAATGAATTTAAAAGCGGCAAGATCAGTTCCGTCAGCACAGCACCAATCAATAAAGCAATCAGAACAATGATGACCGATTCACTAATAAACTGATAAATCAGCTGTATACGAAAAGCGCCTACTGCTTTCCTTACCCCTACTTCTTTCACCCGATTCATTGCTCTTGATGTAGATAGATTGATGAAATTGAGAATAGCAATGATTAAGATAAAAAAAGCAGTACCAGCAAGAATGTAAACGGTTTGTACGTTACCTCTGATAGCGATATCCCATTTTTGATCATATGCCTCAAGATAGATTTCATCAACCGGCATGAGATGAGGTATATAATAACTACCATTCTGAGACTTGGTTTTTGGCCATGCATTTCTTTCCGCGAAACCCTTAAGTTTCGATTCTAATTGCCTGAAATCAGTTCCTGGTTTAAGTTTCACATACGTATGAAACTGGTTCCAACCCCAACGCTGCATTCTGTCCGGATTTTGTTTGGCAAATGTTTCCAGAGAGATAAAGTAATTTAACTGCAGATGTGAGTGCGCAGGGAAATCCTGAAACACGGCCGTCACTTTAAAAGGTTGGTTGAATATCTCTATATTCTCACCTACCGCTGATTTCGAATCAAAATACTTTTGCCTTACTGCTTCACTGATGGCAACCGTATTCGGTTCCTTTAAAGCGGTGTCCGGGTTCCCTTCCAAAATCTTAAGGCTAAACATATCGAAGACGGAAGGATCTGCATAACCTCCCTTATCTTCCGTCAACTTTTTATTTCCTGCTTCAAAAAGTACAGGACTATTAAAATTGAGAAAACGGAAATAAGAATCAATCTCCGGGTATTCAGCAGCCAGTGCCGGAGCAACAGCCGGAGGCACCATAGCAGCTTTCGTTACCTGCCCATCGTCATTAAAATTCTCATTGTATACTCTGAATTTTAATGATCGGTTTTCAATATGCTTATCATATTGCAACTCGTCATAAATAAATAAAGAAATGAGAATAAAAGAAGTAATACTGATGGCCATACCACTAACATTAATAGTAGTGAAGAGCCTGTTCTTTGCAAGGTTTCTCCAGCCGATTTTAAAATAACTACGCAGCATATTACTATGATTTATTGGTTGATGATACTTGTTCCGTGATTTAATTATTCCTGGCCGAAACAAAAGCAGTACGTCTACTATGAACCTTCCATCCGCGTTTCGTTTTCCTTTATCTCTTACACGCTCTTCATACAACTCCATCAGGTCTCCTTCAATGGCATCTTTCAGCTCCGGATGGCAGTACCAGCGGAAAAAGCGGAGGGCCAATGGAGGAGGTGATGACTTGTCTTTTTTCAATTTGCGTTCCGTTATCTATTCGTTACCAGTTGCAGGTTACCGGTAATTTGCAACCGGAAACCTGCAACCATCTTATTCTGATCGTAATGAGTCTGCCGGATTAGCCATTGCCGACTTTACCGTTCTGAAACTCATCGTTAAAAAAGCAATGAGCACCGTAGCCAGTCCTGCCAGTGCGAATACCCACCATTGTATTTCCACTTTGTAAGCGAAATCCTGCAGCCACTTATCCATCAGGTAGTAGCCCAGGGGAAATGCAATGACAAAGGAAATGACAACCAGCAGGATAAGATCTCCGGAAAGAAGAGATACGATCTGAGTGATCTCTGCACCCAGCACCTTTCGTATTCCTACTTCTTTGATGCGCTGCTCTGCGGTGAATGTAACTAGGCCAAACAATCCCAGGCAAGCAACCAAAATAGTAATCACCCCAAAAATCTTTAAGATATCTCCCATCTTCTGCTCAGCCTGATACGTTTCATTGTATCGTTCATTCAACACTGCATAAGAAAATGGTTCTTCCGTCTGAAGTGCCTTCCATTTATCTGTAAGGCTGGCAATCATGCCTGCCATATTGTTTGTTTTTGTTTTTACAATCAGTCCTCCATAGGGATTGTTGAGCATGATCAATGGAGCAATGGACTCATGCAATGATCTGAAATGAAAATCTTTGATCACGCCAATTATGGTAAGACTTCTCTTTCCACCATTTTCTATGCTTGCCGTTAATATTTGACCGAGCGGGTTTTTGCCCAGGTTAAATGTCTTCACTGCTGTTTCATTGATGATTACGTTAAGCGAATCATTAGCAGGTACCTCTGAAAAATTTCTTCCTGCAATCAGTTTCATTCCCATCGTGGGCAGATAGTGTGCATCAATATTATAGACAATGGTTCTTCTTGTTGCTTCGTGTTGCTGGCCCGGATAAACACCTGTCATATTATTATCGGTCTCTCCGGCCGGAACGAAAGCCGACATCGTAACACGTTCAACCCGCGGATCACTCATAACTTGATTTCGAAAAACTTCCTTGTTGTTTCCCAGCAAACCTAAACCTCTTATTACAAGTAATTGATTCCTGTCGTATCCAATTTCTTTATTCTGAATGTAACTCATTTGCTGACTTACAATAATGATAGCAAGAATAAGCACCACGGAAATAACAAATTGAAAGACAACCAGCGTGCTGCGTATGCTTTTGCTTTTACCTCCGTTACTGATTTTATTCTTTAGGGCTCTGATCGGTTTAAGCGATGAAAGAAAAAAGGCTGGATAGCTGCCTGCCAACAAGCTGATGAATATTCCCAAGACCAGCAACGATATAATTATTTTTGGATCAACCAGAAAAGCAGCCTCCAGCGCTTTGCCCGACAATTGATTAAATACAGGCAACACCAGGATAACAAGAAACAAAGCCAGCATCATGGCCATGCCTGTAGAGAGAAATGATTCTGTCAAAAACTGATAGATCAATTGCCTGGTTTGTGAACCCAGTACTTTCTTCACGCCTACTTCTTTGCTTCGTTTGGTAGCAGCTGCGGTAGATAAATTCATGAAGTTGATGCAGGCAATCAAAAGCATGAATGCAGCCACAGCGCCAAAGATGTAAACTGTTTTTACATCACCGCCTGCTTCCAGTTCGGAATTATTGTCAAAATCAGAATACAAATGAATGTCTGTTAAGGGTTGCGCATAAAGTCCTATCACATTTCCATTCTGCGTGAATTTTTCAAAAGTCATTCCCATCTGCTCCACCTGCGGTCCCATATACTTTTTGATAATAGCCGGCAGCTTTCCTTCAAATGCTTTGACATCTGTTCCTTCCGCAAGCACTACATAGTTAAAGTAGTTGGACTCCATCCAGTTATTCTCTTTGGCATGTGGTAATCCTTCCATGGAAGCAAAAAGATCAAAATGAAAATGCGAATTGGCAGGCACTTCCTTTATTACTCCAGTTACTTTATACTGTTCTTTGGACTCATTCATTTCTAACAACTTATTTATGGGATCTTCATGCCCAAAGTATTTCTGTGCCTGCTCTTCCGTGAGTACAATTGTTCGAGGGGCTGTCAGTGCTGTTTTGGGATCACCCTTAATTAATGGAAGTGTGAACACTTCGAAGAAATTAGGATCGACAAAGGCCAGGTTGCCGCTTCTGTAGGTGGTATTATTATAAAACACTTTAGGTGATCCCATGCGCCTTAGACGGGTGGCTTCAACCACTTCAGGAAATTCGTTCAGCAATGTAGAGGCAATAGGAGCCGCGGTGACAGCCTCCTTGATAATCTCTCCGTTTACTTTCCCTCGTAGTACCACCCGCACTATCCGATCAGCCTTTTCATTGTAGCGATCATAACTAAGTTCATCCGCTACGAACAACATAATAATGAGGCAAGTGGCAATGCCTAATGTAAGGCCTGTGATGTTAATGGCAAACAATCCCTTATTCTTCATAGAATGTCTCCAACCTACCTTCAGATAATTTTTGATCATATCATATTGATTTAATTCACTTCTTTTTTCACTACGTTTAATAATACCCGGCCGGAAGAGTAACAGGACATCGGTTATAAATTTCAAATCCGCCTTTCTCTTTCCCAATTCTCTTATCCGCTCTTCATACAGCTCCATCAAATCTCCTTCGATGTACTTCAGCAGCTTCGGATGGCAGTACCAGCGAAAGAAGCGGAGGGCTAATCGGGGAGATTGAGTGGAATCTCGTTTCAACTTATCTGGGTTACACATTGTTACCGGTTACTGGTTACAAGTTTCAGGTCACCGGTAACTTGTAACCAGTAACCATTTATCACTCCGACTTCAAACTTTTCACCGGATTATCCATCGCTGCTTTCACACCATGTACTCCAACGGTAATTACAGCTATTGCAATTGTCATTGCTGCGGCAATCATAAATATCCACCAGCTGATATCAATCCGGTAAACGAAATCACTTAACCATTGCTTCATCAATACATAAGCAACAGGTGACGCAATCACGATGGCAATGATTACCAATCGCACAAAATTACCCGACAGTATATGGAGCAGATTCCATGATGAAGCGCCCAATACTTTGCGAATGCTGACCTCCTTCATCCGTTGCTGAATCATATAAGAAGATAATCCAAACAATCCAAGGCAGGCGAGCAGGATAGCTATGGATGCAAACAGATTCATCGTTTTCCCCAACTGAAGTTCCGATTGATAAAGCCGGTTGTAGTCATCATCAAGAAAACGATATTCAAAAGGACGATTGGGTATCAGCTCTTTCCACTTGGCTTCCATAAAAGCAATCGTGGCTGGCATCTCTTCACCACTTACTTTCACCAATACCGAACTTCCCTGCGATTCCGTAAACAAGACCAACGGCTGAATCGTATTACGCATCGACTGAAAATGAAAATCCTTGATCACGCCACTCACCACACCTGGTTCGTTCAATTCCATTTGTTGTCCAACGGCTTGCTCTGGCGTCCATCCCAATTTCTTCGCTGCGCTTTCGTTCAATATGTAGTGAAATTTCTTATCTTCCCCTACTTCTGTATCCATATCCTTCATGTCCTGCTCCGTAAAATCACTTCCGGCAACAAGCTGTAATCCATTTACTTTTATATAATCCTCATCGATCGGGTTAGCATTGACTGAAATCACTTCATCCTTTGGCATATCTGGCGTGCGCATGCTATATCCGCTGGCGATATTCACCGGGCTATTGTAACTACGTGACACGTCTATAATCTGAGGGTTGGTCTTCAATTCGCGTTTGATCGTATTCACTTTATTATAATTTATTCCCCACCCGATCGGGATCATCATAACATGATCACGATCATAACCCAGGTTTTTATTGCGTATAAAATGAAGCTGACTTTGAATAACAATGGTGGAGATAATCAGGAATACAGAGATGGCAAACTGAAAGACGATTAATGATTGTTGTAACCATCGTGCTGACTGTGTGTTTTTAAAAACTCCTTTCAGTACCCGGGAAGGCTGAAGGCCGGACAACACTAACGCAGGATAACCACCGGCAATTAAACTAACCAATAACGTGGCTCCCAATGCGTATACTAAAAAAGAAACAGTAAAGAGGTACCCAGGATGAAGAGTTTTATTAATCAGCAGGTTGAACGAAGGTAATAACAGGGAGGCCGCAGCAAAACTCACTATCACCGACAGGCTGCAAAGCACAAACGACTCTCCGATAAACTGCCAGAATAATTGCGCCTTCACGGCACCAGATACTTTACGAATGCCCACTTCTTTCGCCCGCTCAATCGATTTTGCAGTACTAAGGTTAATGTAAGTGAAGCAGACAATGATAATAATCAATACCGCCACTCCGGCCAGAATGTATAGGTACCGCAGACTGGTGTTCGGAACAAATGCATAATAAGGTGAATGAAGGTGAATCGTTTCGAATGGTTCAAGATAGAAATGAATAGATGCCCCGCTTCCCTTCATCTCTTTTTTCATAAAGGGGTGTAATTTTTCCTGCAAAGAGAAAATGGAATGCTCGTCCTTTAATAACAAGTACGTGGTATAGTTGGCGTTGAAATAGGTTTTTTCCTGGCTGGCCCCCATCGATGAGAATGATGCGAGAAAATCAAAACGGAGTTGCGAGTTTGGTGGATAATCGCGCATAACGCCCGTCACTTCGTACGATACCTTTTCATTTCCTGTAAGGAGAATTTTACCCATGGCGCGCTCTTCACCAAAATACTTTTTAGCCATCGATTCGGTGAGCACTACTTTACCCGGGCCATTGAGCGCAGTAGCTGCATTCCCTTCCAGCATTTCGTAATCAAACGTATCGAAGAAAGAAGAATCAGTATACATGAAAGCCTGTTCGGTAACCAGATGATCACCCAGGCGCAGAATAGCATCGGTATCGGTCATGCGGATTCCCTTTTCCACCTCAGGAAAAGTACGTGAAAACACAGGTGCTACTTTCGTGCTGGTAAAAGTACCTTTCTTTGAATCCGTACTTCCATCAAAACCGTATTCCATCACCACACGTGCAATACGATTCTTCCTGGATTGAAAGGCATCATAGCTCATCTCCTGCTGTACAAACAAAGCAATGAGCAGGCACGAAGTGATTCCTGCCGTAAGTCCAAATACATTAATAATTGTCGAGGCTTTATTCTTCCAAAGACTTCGTAGGGCAATTCTGAAATTACTTCTGAACATAATGGTATAATTTATTCTTTGTGACGTATTCAACGATTTAATGATCCCCGGCCTGAATAACAGCAGCACATCCATGATGAACCCGATGTCGGCCTTTCTCTTTCCCTTATCCTTTGTTCTCTCCTCATACAACTCCATCAAATCTCCTTCAATGTATTTCTGCAGCTTCGGATGGCAGTACCAGCGGAAGAAGCGAAGCGCTGATTTAGGAGGTGATGACTTTTCTGTTTTCAATTTGCGTTCAGTTACTTAATCGTTCCAGGTTCCCGGTTACCAGTTAACCAGAAACAGGTAACCGGGAACCTGTAACTATGATTATTCCGATCTCAAACTCTTCACTGGATTTGCAATCGCTGCTTTGATCGCCTGCACACTCACGGTCAATAAAGTAACGATCAATGCTCCTGCTCCGGCTGCTGCAAAAACATACCACGTTATGGTAGTACGGTACTGATACTGCTGCAGCCAGTCCGCCATAAAGTACCACGACAGCGGTATGGATATCGCACAGGAAATAATTACCAGCACAATGAACTCGGATGAAAGCAGCCGCCATACATGCGTAACCGATGCACCCATTACTTTGCGGATACCAATTTCCTTGGTGCGCTGCTCAGCAACGAATGAAGCAAGTCCGAATAAACCGGAGCAGCTGATCAGAATGGCCAACGCACTAAATACAGCTGCCAGCGTACCTATTCTTTCTTCTGCACGAAACCTGGTCATGTATTCTTCTTCTGCAAAGCGATAGTCGAACGGTGCAGAAGTAATCAGTTGCGTAAATGCTTTCTGCATTTTGGGTAATGCCTCATGCGTGCTTACATTCTCTTTCATGCGAATGTAAATCCATTCCTGATCTTCTTCAGTAAGAAAATACAGGCATGGATCAGTGGGCATATAGGGAGAACCTTTCACCACATCACTGATCACTCCCAGTATAGTGAACTCCTTGCGCTCCTCTCCTTCGCGGTTCAATACCAGCTTTTCTCCTTCGGGATTACTCAGATTCAACACCTTCAGGGCCGATTCATTGATGACTACACCTGAACGATCACTGGTAAACTCGCGGGAGAAATTCCTGCCTTTTTTAAAGTTCCAGCCAATCGTTTTTCCATACTCAAATGTCACCCCGTTGATGTTAAAGGTGGGATCAACGATATCCTTTTCCTTACCCTTCCAGTCAAATCCTCCGTTCCATCCCATATTACTATTCACCGCATAATCGGATTCTGCCATCTCTTCCACCACACCCGTTCTTTTAAATTCGTTACGAAGCGCTTCATATTTGCCTCTCAGCTCAGGCGAGCGGGAATGAAGCGAAACCAATCCTTTACGCGAGTAGCCCACAGGACGATTCTTGGCAAACTCAATCTGCTGGTAAACAATGATGGTTGCCACAATGAGGCTGATGGAAACGGTGAACTGAACGACCACCAATGCACGCCTTGGTGCAGATGCAAATCTTCCGGCTTTGAAAGTGCCTTTCAAAACTTTTACAGGATTGAATGATGAAAGATACAGGGCAGGATAACTCCCTGCCAGCAAACCTGTAAACAAAGCAAAGGAGATGCTCGTAATCCACAACAATGGATTTCTCCATGGCACTATGATATTCTTGTCAGCAATTGCATTAAAGGAAGGTAACAGGAGCGATACCAGGAGCAACGCAACAATCAATGAAAGTAGGGATACCAATATGGATTCACTGAAGAACTGGTACACGAGCTGCTTCCGATGCGAGCCGATTGATTTCCGAATCCCCACTTCCTTCGCTCTCTTCTCCGAACGTGCCGTACTCAGATTCATAAAATTAATACAGGCCAGCAGTAAAACAAATACACCAATGGTACCGAAGAACCAGACAAACTTCATCATCTCACTGGTTACTGCCACTCCATTTTTAAATTGTGAGAACAAATGCCATTCCTTCATAGGCAGGATAAAAAGCTCAGGGTGTGTCTTCTTCGCTTCTTCATCCAAATGTGGCAGCATGGCTTCTTTTATTGCAGCCGATATTTTCTTTGGATCACTTCCCGGATGAAGCTGAACATAGATGTTCATGTTATAGTTGTTCCAAACACTCAGATTGCTCCAGCCATCAATAAACCGGTCGAGCGGTGCAAAATAAGAGGCTTCACCAAACTCCGAATTCTTCGGCAGGTCTTCATACACTCCGGTCACTTTCAAATCCCATTTCGCATCCATCTTAATGATCTCGTTGACAGGATCTGCATCACCAAACATCTTCCTGGCTAATGATTCCGACAAGAAGATGGAATTCATATCCTTCAGGCCATGACGATCGCCCTTCGTTACATTTAAGCTGAACAGGTCCACACCATCGGGCTGCATAAAATATCCGCGCTGAGTAAACTTATCATCACCCAAAGCGATTACGCACTCTTCAATGCGTGAACGAACCAATACTACTTTCCCGAAATGTGCAGCGTATTCAGATTGCAGTAATGTAGCTAATCCTGTCGGATGAATAGGGTTAGATATCACTTCCCCGTGCCAGTCGTGATTGCGGTAAACTCTGGCGATGGTTGCGTAATTCCTGTGATATGTATTGTACGACCATTCATCATAAATCCACAGGCTGATAAGTATGGCCACCGTCATACCCAACGCGAGGCCACCGATATTGATGAAAGAATATCCTTTATTCTTGGTGAGGTTTCTCCATCCGATCTTAAAATAACTTTTAAACATACCGTATTGATTTACTTGTTGATAACCTTCTGTTGGTTTGATAATACCGGGTCGAAACAGCAGGAGCACATCGATACCAAATCTTAAATCTGCTTTCCGTTTACCCTTCTCCTTTACACGTTCTTCATACAACTCTATCAGATCTCCTTCAATATACTTCAGCAACTTCGGATGGCAGTACCAGCGGAAGAAGCGAAGAGCGAGTTTAGGAGGCGATGTTTTATCTTTTTTCAATCTTGTAGTAAGTTTAGTTGTTACAGGTTACCAGTTACCGGTAACTAGCAACTGGTAACCAGCAACCAGTATTTCTATTCCGAACGCAAACTCTTTACCGGGTTCATCGATGCTGCTTTTATTGCCTGGTAGCTCATCGTCAGTACGGAAATGAATATCGCAATAGCTCCTGCCAATATAAATACCCACCACTCAATAGCTATACGGTAAGCAAAGTCATGAAGCCACTGGGTCATGACATAATAGGCTAAAGGCGCAGACAGTAAAATTGAAATTAAAACCAACTTTAGAAAATCACTTGATAACATGAGCGTGATTTGAGAAACACTGGCACCCAATACCTTACGTACACCTATTTCTTTGGTGCGCTGCTCTGACGTAAACATGGCCAGCCCAAACAATCCCATGCATGCTATAAAAATGGCGACCAGCGTAAAGTTTTGTATGAGTTGCGAAGTCTGTTCCTCTTTCTGATAATTTTTCTGAAAGTCCTGATCGAGGAATGAATAAGCAAAGGGCGATGCCGGATTCACCTTATTCCAGCTCTTCTGAATGGATGTAATCAAATCAGCATAATTCCTTCCTTTTACATCCAGGATCAGGTAACTGATCGGGCTACTGAAAAAAGTAGAGGCACTCAATGCCAGGGGCTTTATCTTCTGATGCAGGCTTTGAAAATGATAGTCCTTCACTACACCTATGATATCCATAGACTTCGTTTCGTTGCGGAATTCATAGTATACCTTACGTCCTACAGCATTATCAATAGAATACCCTAATTGATTAACCGCTGTTTCATTCAGCACCAGTGCATTTTCATCATGAATAAACGCTTTTGAAAATGTCCGGCCTCTCAGTAGTTGGATACCTAACGTCTCGACATAGCCGGGCTCCACATATACTGTATGCAGTTCTACATTATCGTTTATAGGTTTTCCTTCCGCGTAAAAAAGCATACTCATGATACTCTCCATACCCGGGTAGGCCGATGCTTTTGTTGTTGTCACGATCCGGGAATCGTTCTGTATTTCATTTGCTAATGTTTCGCTGTTGGCATTCGCTTCCTCTGTCTGGACAGGAAGAATGATTTTTTGATTTTTATTGAAACCCAGGTTTTGATTGCTCAGGTAAATCATTTGCTGTTTTATCACAATGGCACCCAGAATCAATACAATTGAAATCGTAAACTGAAACACCACTAAGCTCTTACGAATGGTAACTACGGAAAGGGCACTTCGTAGTGTTCCTTTTAATACCGTAACCGGCTTGAAAGAGGAAAGATAAAAAGCAGGATATATTCCGGATAGCAAACCCGTTCCCAGTGTCAGTGTAATCAACCACTGGATGACATTGGGAGTTTGAAAAAGTGAAAGCTGTTTTCCTGTGAGCGCATTGAAACCGGGAAGTAAAAACTGGATCAATACAAATGAGAATAACAAAGCCAGCACACTCATTAATAATGATTCGCTCAAAAACTGGCTGATCAGTGACCCCTTCCCTGCTCCCACCGTTTTTCTCAGCCCAACTTCTTTGGCTCTTTTCTCGCTGCGTGCCGTACTCAGATTCATAAAGTTGATGCATGCAATCAGCAGCAGAAATACAGCTATCGATACAAAAATATACAGGTGCTTCGCGTTTCCGTTGACAGCTACTTCATAACCGTAGTTGGAGTACAGGTAGATATCCTCCAGTGGCTGGATGAAAAGTTTCTTATCAAAGCCGGAAGCCTTAAAGTCTTCTCCACCGTTGCGCATCAGGAACGCATTTAGTTTACGTTCAAACAATTCAGAATTCACTCCCGCTCTAAGTTTTGCATAAGTATGAAATATGCTATTGGTCGACCAGTTGGTTTGCTGCTTTACCCACCCGCCAACATCGCCATTATTCATAGACAGGATAAGGTTGACCGGTATATGTGATTTACTATTTGAATCTTTTAATACCCCTTTTATGGTATAGGTAAAATCACCAAAAGACAATCCTACCTTCACTACTTTGTCTACCGGGTTCTCATCCCCGAAGAATCGCGCAGCGACTTTTTCAGAGATGACCATCGAGTTGGGCTGATTCAATGCACTATGTACATCACCGTATTTAAAGTCATAATTAAAAAGTTGAAAAAAGGTGGAGTCAGCATAATAGGTATTATTCTCAAAGAAACGTTTGCCTTCTTTCTCCGTGCTCAGCACTACTTTTTCAGCACCGGGAAAACGTAACAACCGCGTGACCTGTTCTACTTCAGGAAAATCATTCTTTAATGCTTCCGCTACAGGAGCAGCCAATGCTACCCATTTTTCGTTCCTGGTTTCCGAAGCAATACGATAGATTCGTTCACTCTCTTTAAATTGCTTATCATAACTCTGCTCATCCAATACATACAGCATAATCAGCACGCAGGTAGTCATTCCCACCGCAAGCCCGGAAATATTAATGAACGAATAGCTCTTATTCTTCCAGAGATTTCTCCATCCGATCTTAAAATAACTTTTAAACATACCGTATTGGTTTACTTGTTTATATCCTTCTGCCGGCCTGATAATACCTGGGCGAAACAGCAGCAGCACATCGATGATAAACCGTATATCTGCTTTTCGTTTCCCCTTCGCTTTCACCCGCTCTTCATACAACTCCATCAGATCTCCTTCTATGTACTTCAGCAACTTCGGATGGCAGTACCAGCGGAAGAAGCGAAGCGCGAGGTGTGGTGGGGATGGATGTTCTTTTTTCAATCTTTGTAATAAGTTTAATCGTTACTGGTTTCTGGTTACCGGTAACTAGTAACCGGAAACCAGCAACCTGCAACATCCTATTCCGATCTTAATCCTTTCATCGGACTCATCACAGCGGCTTTTATCGATTGAAAACTTATTGTAAAGAGCGCAATCAAAATTGATGCGAGTCCAGACACCACAAAAACATCCCAGCCTATTGTTGTTCTGTATACATAATCCTCAAGCCAGCGCGACATTAAGTACCAACTAATTGGCGTTGCGATGATGATGGATATCAAAACCAGTCTTAAAAAATCCCACGTGAGTAGTTGAAATACACTGTTTAATGAAGCACCAAGTACCAGCCGCACACTGATTTCTTTACTTCGCTGTTCTACCATAAAGGCAGACAAGGCAAACAGGCCCAGGCATGCTACTACGATAGCTAGTATTGAAAATCCAGTGAATATCTTTCCCATGCGTTGCACATCACTGTACATGGCAGCATAACGCTCATCTAAAAATGAGTACCGGATAGGCTGATGTGGAGCAAACTTGTTCCACACATGGGTAATGGATTGAATACGTTCACTCACATCACCTGCTTGTAGTTTAACAGCAAGTACAGATGCCTCTGAACCCATTACTAACGCCAGCGGCCGAATGCCTTCACGCAATGATTCAAAATGAAAATCTTCCACAATGCCAATCACTGCCCACACACCCGCATAGTTGGTGATGCGTTTTCCCAACATATCACCGCCCAGTTCCTTTGCCATCTTTTGATTGATGATAATGGCACTTGAGTCTGAAGCCAGATCGCGATTGAAGTTCCTGCCTTCCGCCAGCTTAATGCCGAGCGTGTGAAGATAAAATTGATCAACACTCCAAAATTGACTGGATACATTGGGATCAATATTCCTCCTGCCTTCATTCCAAAAACTATTTCCGTTTCTTTTGGAACCGCGAACGGGTAGAAAATCACCAGCGCTAACATCAACTACCTGAGGTGCTTCACGCAACTCATTGGCAAACGCAACAACGTGTGCACCTAATGTTCCTGTTCCCTGAATCAACAGCACTTGTTCTTTATCAAACCCGATTTTCTTGTTCAGTATAAAATTCATTTGCTTTTCAATAACCATTGTGCCGATAAGTAGAATGATGCTGATGGTAAACTGAAATATTACTAACGAACTTCTAAGCGGTGAACTTTTAGTTCCCTGCGTCAACTTGCCTTTTAATACATGAATTGGCTTGAACGATGACAAATAAAATGACGGATATATACCCGCGATACTACCTATCAGTACGGACAATCCTAAAAGGGAAGGAACAAACCACCATTCGCCCCACGGTATTGAAATCGTTTTTCCCGAAATTGAATTGAAGTAGTGCAGCATCAATGTGGAGATGATCAATCCTAACACAAAAGAGAGGATACTGAACATCACTGATTCGCTGAGAAACTGATTGATGATATCTCCGCGAAGTGAGCCAACCACCTTTCTCAGACCAACTTCTTTAGCACGGTTTGCCGATTTGGCTGTGGAGAGGTTGATGAAATTGACAGCAGCGATCAATAGAATAAACAACGCTACTCCTCCAAACATCCAAACAACCCGTATGTCGCCATAGCGCAAGTTGTCCGTAACATCTTCTGAGAACAAATGAATCTTCTCAATGGGCTGCAATTCCAGGTGTGCTTTTTTCTCCTTGAAAAATTTCTTCACCTCACTTTCAGATTGACCACCCGCTATCATGCCAGGAATAAAATATTTTCCGATCACCTCGTCCGAGATTTTAGTCTCCAGCGATTTGACATCGGTACCTTCTTTCAATTGAAAGTAGGTGGCATAGTTACTGGCGCCCCATGACTTCTGTTCACCATTCCAGAATTCATGACCTTCCATTCCAATTAAAAAATCAAACTGTAAATGTGAAGTGGTTTTAAAATCTTCAATCACACCGCCAATCGTGTAGGGTTTATCCACCTGGTTATTTACTACTAAAGCTTTTCCTACCGGATTTTCATTCGGAAAATATTTATCTGCTTTTCTCTTGGTGATGACAATAGAACCCGGCTGACTAAGTGCTTTTGTGGGATTGCCATAGACAAACTTTAACTGAAACATGTCAATTAAAGACTGATCGAAGTAGACAAATCCTTCATCGTAGGCATTGTCAGCATTGTTCGCAGCGCGCACCTCACTGGCACCAGCTCCGAAAAGTTCGCTATTGTTGTAACGGCCGGCATGCACTACTTCAGGAAATTCCTGCTCTATTGCTGATGCCATTGGCGCTGGAAGAGCCACACCTTTTCTAAGGTCTCCATTTTCAGTAATCACGGCCAAGACTCTGTACAACTGCCTGGAGTTCGCATAATGTTTGTCATAAGAAAGTTCATCCTTAATGAATAAGGCAATGAGCAGGCAGGCTGCCACGCCAATGGCAAATCCGCCAATCTTTATGAATGAATACATTTTTTGCTTCAGGAGATTTCTCCAGCTGATCATCAAATAATTTTTCAGCATACCGTAATTGTTTAATTGTTGATATCCTTCCGTAGGCCTGATGATGCCTGGCCTGAAAAGGAGTATTACATCTACTATAAATTTTATATCCGCTTTCTTCCTTCCTTTACCTGCTTTCGTCTCCTCATACAACTCCATCAGATCTCCTTCGATATACTTCAGCAACTTCGGATGGCAATACCAGCGGAAGAAGCGGAGAGCGAGTTGGGGCGGGTATGTCCTGTTTTTTTTCAATCTTATAAGATCTAATCGTTTCCGGTTTCCTGTTACCGGTCTACTGGCAACAGGAACCTAGTAAACCGTTTTCACTCCGATCGCAAACTCTTCACCGGATTCATCAACGCAGCCTTTATCGCCTGATAACTTACTGTTAAAAGAGCAAGCAATACTGCGCCCGCACCAGTCCATAAAAATATCCAGACGGAAACAGTAGTGTGATATTGAAATTTCTGCAACCAATTATCGAGAAGGTAATAAGCCAATGGCGTTGCAACGAAACAGGAGATCACAATGAGCAATAGAAAATCCTGAGACAACATTTTCCATAATCCTGCAATGGATGCACCTAATACTTTACGTATACCAATTTCTTTGGTGCGTTGCTCAGCTACGAATGAGGCTAAGCCCAATAATCCCAGACAACTGATGAAAATAGCAAGCACAGCAAAGATGGAGGCAAGCCGGCCAATGCGTTCTTCTTTGCCAAATTTCGTAGCATACTCTTCATCCACAAATTTATAATCGAAAGGAACAGTTGGAATAACTTTCTTAAAGACCGATTCAATTTTCGGTAGCGCCTCGCTCATACTTACCTGTGGATTGACTTTGATATTAATCCAATTTGGAGTTCCATTAAATCCCTTCAGATAGAACACAGTTGGTTCAATAGGAGCATAAGGAGAGTCCATCACCATATCTTTTACTACTCCGAGTATCTTATAATTCATTACGCGGCTTTTATCCATCCACCAGGTCCACGTTACTTCTTCGCCAACAGGATTATCGAGATTCATTAGTTTTGCTGCAGTTTCATTGATTACCAGTCCGGATGAATCACTGGCAATATCCAAATCAAAATCACGACCCTCTACAAACTTCCAACCGGCAGTTTTACCATGCGTATGTGAAACAGCAAGCGTAGCCAGGCTCTTTTCAAAATTCATATTTCCACCTCTCCATTCCCAACCTCCGTTTCCGGAAACAACTTCAGTCACAGGCCCCATCGATTCGGATACTTCAGAAACTACCCCGGTATTTTTTAATTCATTTCGCAATACGGAATATTTACCATCAAAAGCATTGGATTTTTTTTCGATCATAATCAACCCTTCCCGATCATACCCCACCGGACGATCTTTGGCATGTTGAATCTGTTGATAAACAATAGCAGTACCAATGATCAGTATCACCGAAATCGAGAATTGAAATACAACCAATATTTTGCGAGGAAGCGCAGCCAATGATCCCACTCTGAATGTTCCTTTCAATGCCTTAATCGGATTGAATGACGACAAATACAATGCAGGGTAACTTCCCGCCAATACACTTGTAATAAGTATAAAAATAAAACTGGAAAGCCAGAACCATACGTTCGTCCATGGCATCGCAATATTCTTGTTGGCAATATCATTGAATCCCGGAAGGAACAATGAAGTAAGAATCAGTGAAAGAATAAATGCTAATGAAACAATCAGGAAAGACTCACTAAAGAACTGACTGATTAGCTGACTTCGGATGGAACCAATCGTTTTTCGTATTCCAACCTCTTTGGCACGTTTCTCGGAACGAGCTGTACTTAGATTCATAAAATTGATACACGCCAGTAGCAGTACGAACACACCTATTGCTGCAATTAATTTTATCATTTGAATGGGCTCAAAACTTCCATTTCTCCGGTCCTCAGGATATAAATGCCATCGGCTCATCGGATAGAGATAGAGTTCTCTTTTTATTTTGGTTGCCATTTCCTGATCCTGCGGATCAAACTTCAGTGTGCTTTTAAGCTTTTCTTTTGTTGATTCGAAAGTCTGACCGGGCAAAACTTCGACATAGATTTTAATGAAATGATTGCGCCAATCCGTAGCCGCTCTTTCTTCAATCCATTTGTTTTGAATGAGATACAAATCCCAGGGCGCAAAAAATTGCATATTCTCCAGCTGGGTATTTTGTGGAAAATCTTCATACACCCCCGTAATTGTCACGTCAATCATATTATCCATTCGAAGTGTACGATCGATCACATCTTCCCGGCCAAACAATGCAATAGCAGTGGAAGCTGAAATAAGAATAGAATGTGTATTGGCCAGTCCCGCACGAGTACCCTGAAGCATCTTAAAGGTAAATAGCTCCGGTGCTTCCTTATCTGCATACATTCCATTCACTGAAATCTTTGTATCCCCGGAAGAAAAAATGCAACCCATGTCCGCAGCGCGAACGAAATGTTTGACATCCTGTTTATGCTGATTGATCAACTCAGTACCCAAAGGATAAGTCATGGTGGTACCCACCCAATAGCCACCTTCCTCCAGGTTGAGGCCACCTTCAGAAATCAAAGCAATGCGATCGTAGTTTTCAAAATATTTATTAAAGGAGAATTCGTGCCAGATCCATAACCCATTTAGTATGGCTACCATCATTCCGATAGCCAAGCCACCAATATTTATAAGAGAATACCCTTTATTCCTTAGCAAATTTCTCCAGCCAATTTTAAAATAACTTTTATACATACCGTAGGTGTTTAAGTTTTGGTGCCCTTCTGCTGGACGAATGATACCTGGCCGGAACAGAAGCAACACATCTATAATAAAATTTAAATCTGCCTTTCGTTTACCTTTTTCTTTTACACGTTCCTCATACAACTCCATCAAATCTCCTTCGATGTACTTCAGCAACTTCGGATGGCAGAACCAGCGGAAGAAGCGGAGTGGGAGTTCTGGTGGTTTGGTCTCTGCCATTCTTATTTCTCACCAAAAAAAGAAATCAAAATTTTGTCGATGCGCTGATCCCAAATCCTCGAGCTGTGACCTCCGTTGACTTTGGTAAACACGTAACCGACTTTATTCTTATTGAGTCGATCATTGAATTGCACAACGCCATCCGCAAAAACAATTTTATCACTTGGAAATTCCAGGTCAAAAGTGCCTACTTCCGTGTATAGGTTCTGCAAAGGATATTGATCCTTCTTTGTTAAATACACATCGAGCGCTTCGTTAGCCAGTGGATTAAGTCCAGGATACCCCCCGGCACCACCACCCTGTGAGGCTACGTTTCCAAAAACATCCGGGTGTCGAAGTGCAGCTACTATTGCACCGTGACCGGAAGCGGATGCACCCATGATCGCTCTCTTTTCTGGGGAAGAAGCAACGCTGAAACTCTTTTCAATAAAAGGCACCACTTCGTCTACCATCCACTGGCTGTATTCTTTGCTTTTCTCTACATATTCCTGCCACCGGTCTTCAAAGCTGATAAACACAACTACAATCGGCTCAATCTTCTTCTCGTAGATGAGATTATTAATCACACTCAGAAAAGGTCGGCTATAGAGCGATGGTGCTCCATCCAACACGAAGAGAACCGGATATTTATTGTTCTTTAAATAGTTGTATGGCGTATAAATCCAAATAGGTTGGTTAGTGAATAATTCGTGATTGGTTTTGAACGTCCATTGTACGACTGTACCCTTATCGATGCCCTGGCGAAATTTTAAGCTGGATGATTCAACAAAATCGGGCATGTTAAAAATATTGCGATCGCTAAAGTCGAACCCTTGCACAACGTTGGGATTGGTTGGATCCAATGACCTCTTTCCATCTACAATGAAATCATATTCAAGAAGCGCATCGGAAGGAACGTCATAAGAGATATAAAAAAAATCTTTTTCTCCACATTCCACTTTAAACAAGACAGCCGGTATCATCCATGACTTTTGAAGATCGCCTTCTATTTTAACTGTATCTGCCTTTCCATACCAGGTAAAGTAAACTTTGGTTTTATTCCCTATCACGGGAGTTTGCTTTTCTTCCAATAAATACTTTTCAACTACTCCTTGTCGCTTATTTATCGCATTCTTTTGGAGCTGACGGAGAAACGATTCAAAACCTGAATTTTCCTGAGAATAGCAGGGGCTTACGAGAGAGACAAATAGAAGAAGCAGGTATGTGACTTTCATTTTTGTTATCGTATAACAATCTTCAATTGATAGCCATTTTAGTATTCCACGCGACCTTTGGTATCGCGCTCCACAGCTCATCGCGTGTGCTCTTCATGTGCTCTAATGCTTTCTTGCCAAGCGCAGTGATCTCAAAATATTTCTTAGGCCGCCCTGCCCGTTCTTCAGTGGCTTCACCATCATGCGATTTCAGATAGCCTTTATCTTCCAGACGTTTCAATGCAGTTTGAAGTGCTCCAACACTTACATTGCGAGACAGACGTGATTCTATTTCTTTTTTGATGGATACGCCATAAGCTTCTCTGTAAAGTACACCTACAGTGAGCATGACCACCTCTTCAAATTCACCCAATTGATATTTCTTCATGACAGAACAAACAATTAATTCCTAAATGTAGTATTAATAATTATGCCAGAATGAAAAACAGCCTAAACAAAAGTAAACGGGGGATCTCTGAAAATGGAAATGTCCGCGACCGTACATTTTTGAACAGAAGCGGACAGGTTTAAAAGTAGGCAACAGATAATAAGCAGTATGCAAGCCGAATAGACAATAAGCTTTTTCATTGCCTATTGAAAAATTGCCTATTGCCTACTGATGATCATCCTGCTTTAGAATAATCGACCTTCGGGTCGTTGCCATTTAAGAAGTTCAGGGGCTTGTAGTCTTTGTATCCTGGAAAGATGTAGCCGAGTTTCGGATTGGCCAATCTTCGCATAATGATTTCGCTTAGCACGGTACGGTAATCGGTGGTGACAGCAAGATCGACATGATTATCCAATTGTTCATTGTCAAGACCGGGCCAGTTGCCATACATCTTCCCTCCTTTTACATTGCCGCCCAGCACCAGCATGGCATTGCCATGCCCATGGTCGGTACCATTGCTCTTATTGGATTTCAGTCTGCGACCAAACTCACTCATTACCATCACCGTCAGGCGGCTTTGATAATTACTGAGGTCATTGTAAAAAGCGCCCAGCGATTTAGATAATCCTTCGGTAAGACTGGCAAACTGGTATTGCTGATGTTCGTGCGTATCCCATCCGCCATAATCCACCGATGCCACCTGCAAGCCCATATCCATCTTGATGACCTGAGCCAGTGTCTGCAATGATTTACCCAATGCGTTCTCCGGGTACTTCACTCCGTTTTCAGGTGCATAAGGAACAGGATTATTGGACGCATCCTTCGCTATTCGCTTGTTGATCTCTGCAATGGAGTTCAATGCATTTTTTGCGGCTTCATCAAGGAGCGTGTTGCCGGTATAGAGACTCTGAAGAATGGATGCGTAGCGTGTATCGCCACGCAGCTTGTAATCGTTGATTGAATTAACGGCAAGCGTATCTTCGCTTCCGAGAAAAGAAACCGGGATGCCCGTACCTACCGCCATAGAAGAAAAGAGGCTATTGGTATCGGTGCTGGTGGTACTGTTGAGGTAACGCGTGAACCATCCTTCGGTTAGATTTTTATCAGTCAGCGATCCACGCTCAATAATATCCATTGCATCAAAGTGACTGCGTGTACCATTGGTTAACCCCGCTGCATGAATGATCGCAAGCGCATTGGAGTCATACAGCTCTTTTAATTCAGGAGCTTTCTGATGCAAACGGAAATCCAAACCGGCAAGTCCGTTATTCAACTGTAATCCTGCTCCATCTCCGTTATCCGTCACCCGTACATCAGAAGTACGGTTGGCAATGTAATTGGGATCATTAACAGGGGCCACGAGGTTCAATCCATCGCATCCTCCCCGGAGAAAAATATAAACAAAAATGGCTCCATTGGTTTCGTATGGAGAAAAGGAATAACCGGTAATTTTACTTCCAGCCATCGCTGCAATGGCTGCGGAACATCCTGCAATAAATTCCCTGCGTCTCATAAGTTTTATATCAGTTGAAAATCAGGTGTCATGGTGAGTAACGTAATCAGGCTGCTGACCTTGTTGTTCATCTTATCCTGCGAAATAGGTTGATCCGCTTTTCCGTTGTTGACGAGGAAGCTGATCATCGTTTCTGTAAATGCGGCAGGCATTGGTTTCTGTAAAATGTGTTCAATCCAAAAATTGGTAATATCTGCCGGCTTGTCCATTCCTGCAGGCATCTGTGAAATGAAATTATAAGTAGCCATCCTGTTATTCGGGTTTACAGAAAGCGCACCGTTTGCCAGGTTCCATCGCGCCAGCATATTGCTGGAGCTCAGCCAGTAATCCATTCTGTCGGGATGGCCGGTAGGTGTCTGCCAGTTATAATGATAGTAGCCCATCTGCGAAAGCTGTCCCGTCAGTCCCTGGTTAGGTGTCAGCTCTGCCTGCGCGGTGCGAAACACGGAAGCCATCAGGTGAAACGGACGTTTAACTTTTTTGCCCCACGTGGAAGTAAACTCTTTCGTATTCAGAATATAACTCATCGTCTGCCTGATCTGGTCCGGACTCTTCTGATGTTGTGTCCACACCTTCACGGCTCCATTGACCACCGCCTCGGAGGGTTCATCGGAGATAAAACGAATACATAATTTTTTACAGATATGCCTGGCAGTAGCCGGATGATAGGCCACCAGATCCAACGCCAGGTGTCCATCGGATAATGCCGGTTGATTGGGAGAAATCTCATTCCCTAAAATGCGCTTCTGGTAGTTGTCGTGCCAGCCATCATAGTAATAGAACTGACCGGTATCCGGAAATTTGTCTTTGCCCAGGTTTTGTCCGTCTGCCACCGTCCATCCGGTAAACGCACGAGCCGCCTCATAGACATCTTCATCAATGTAGCCGGTAGGTTTGCCATTCAGCGCACCCGGCACATCGCGCCATCGGTTATACAAATTATTAAAATAGAAATCCGAACCCAGTGTATGCAGCTCAAACAGCTCACGTGCATAGTTCTCATTGGCAGGACTCGCCCTGCTGGTAAAGTTGTCGAGGTAGTACAGCATGGCCGTACTCTTGGCCACATCTTCCAGAAATGCGCGAAAGTTGCCCAGGCTGTTTTTACGGATTACATCGCGATCATAAACAGGAAATACAATAGCAATTTTCTGATCGGAAGCATTTACATTAAAGTGGTTGTGCCAGAACTCCACCATCACTTCGCGCAGCTGCCATTTGCTGTACACAGCACGAAGCCATGAAGCTGCACGTACTTCCTCCAGCGGACGAACCTTCTCCTGGTAGTTCAGCATCATCTCCTTGTTGTTGAGCTTCCATAATTCTTCGATGGAGGCATTGAGCAAGTTCAACGGACGGCTTTCATCTACTGCTGCAGCTCCGTCTTTCTCTGCATACCTGATCTGCAACGTAGCAGAGGAAAGCTTAGCACTTAATTTTTCGTTGTCCGTTTCTTTTGGGTTCAGCTGCTCTTCGATAAAAGAAGCAAGCCCTTCTTTCTTTACTTTTTCAATCTCTTCCGGAACAGGGCCATAGGTGATTCGATTTAGCGCAGCGATCTCCGGAGCGGGCGCATTTACTGAAGAGAGGGAAGGAAAAAATGTGTTGAGGAAACCTTTTCGTAACGTCATAACCTGAATGATTAAACAAAACAGTGCCAAAGACGAATTTAGGAGTAAAGATTGCGCTCCAGGTCACTTCATTTTTAGTTTCTTTGTCACTCCCGTCATTTATAGATGCTGGTTCATAAACTATAAAAGTGTAATAAGGCTACACTCTGTTGACAAATATCTACAGTGATTATGTGAGTGGTGCTATGGTCTTTTAAAACCCAGCAATGAATACAGAAGATTTTTCTAAGGACTTAATCTGAAAAGTGCTGATGATCTATTGAGGAGAATCCAGCCTTACGGTATAACGTACTTCAAGTTCTTTTCCATGCTGCTTAAAAAACAGTTTCAGCCGTTCTTCCAATTTACTTCGCGCATCATTTATAAAGGCAGCCTGCTCTGCGTACGTTCGTGCATCTTTGATAAAGGCATTGGTGGCCATCGTGCGATCCTTCATGTTCACCCAGTTCCATATCCCCTGCTCATCGCGATACATGATATCGCCTTTTGATTCCACAGATAGCAGCTGAGGCTCTGCCAGAGTAACAATCGCTTTATCATCGGTTAAGGTGATGGAAAATTTCTGATGCAAATCGAAGCCTGCCTTCGCATCAAAGCTCCCGGAGATCGTGATCCTCTTCGTGCTTCCCAGCCATGAGTTGGTCCAGATATAGCGATGCTCAAAGTTCTGCGACAGCACCGCCATCTCCCACACGGGAGTTTGCTGATGGAGGACTACGGTATGCTCTACCTTTACCTCGGGAGTAAACTGAAAAGCCTTGCGGAAATCTTCGCCCAGCGTACGTGCAGCTTCGTAGGCACGCCTCGTCATCGTGGAAGGAATCACCACAAGGACAACATAAGCAGCGATGGTCCCTGCTATAATTAAAGCAATAAGCAACTTAAGGTTACGCGACATTCAGAGACAACGTTACATCTGCTATATAGCAAAAATTCCTGCACTTTTTTCACTTGTCATTTTTTAAACTTAAACCCATCTGCAAATATTCGGAAAGGCACAAATTTTCAAGAAATTACTTTCTTATACTTGTAGTTAAACTGAACTATCCAACTCCATGAGCACCGAACGAATTGTTATTGTAGGCTACAAGCCGTTTCCGGGAAAAGAAACCGCATTAAAAGAACTGATGAAAAATCACGTTGGTATTCTTCGCGCACAGGGGCTGGCCTCCGATCGGGAACCAATAGTGATGCAGTCGGCCAATGGAACAATTATTGAAGTTTTCGGCTGGAGATCAAAGGAAGCCATTGAAGCTGCACATACGAATCCAGCGGTACAAAAAATGTGGGGCGAATATGCGGAAGTATGCGAATATATCCCCATCGGTTCAATTCAGGAGGCCACCAATCTTTTCTCGGAATTTATACCGTTATAAATGCCGGTCAATTTTTTAATCATGAATAGTACGTCTTCACAAGCTTGGCATCATGACTATTTTCAATAACAACGATCGCCTTCAGGATCTTACCATGTATTCCCTCGACTGGGCAGTTTACCTGAGACATAACCTCGAGGGACCAATCACTCCCTTTCTCTTCCTGCAAAAGGATGATCAGATGCTGATCAGAGTGCTGGTAACAGAGGGTAACCCGATGGAATATGCAAAGAAGGTACTTGCAACAGAAGAAAAATCTTTTGATCAGTTCGTGATCGGATTTGAAGGATACATCAGTGACGATCAAAAAGGAACAGGAAGAACAGATGCATTAATTGTACATGGGTTCGACATCACCCAAGATAAAGGAGTGTCGTTAGCCCAGGCATTTATACCTAAAGAAAAGGGAGGTCATTTCAGGAAACGGGATAAGGTGCAGTTCATAGGTAATCCTGATCTGCCTCTTGAAAAGAAAAGGGTTGACCAGCCGGACTATTCCACAGAAGAATTGGGCTTCAGCGGGATCAATTTTAAAAAGGAAGAGCTTACTGCCTACGTTGGAATATTCACGCATAAGAATCCATCTGTTATTACTGATGGTATGAAGAGGTACCTTCGCGGGAAGCTGACGGAACCGGATAATGCCAGGTGCAGCGGCTCATTTGAACTGACGGTTACTCCCGGACTTACCACCAATACTGATTTTCTGAAATACACGGTACTTGCTGCTCTTGAAACCGAACTGCAAAGTGAGCTGGTGAAAAACTGGGAGAAGCTCAACCACCGGAAGGTAAGCCTCATCTGCAAGTATGGCGATGAGCCCTGGATGAATTCGGATGAGTATGACTCAGGTACTGAATCACAGAACGGTTCTTCTTCCTCCGGTAATGATGAACAGGACAAGGAAAAACTCAACAGCCGATACACACTTTTTTCAGAAAAAGAACTGATGGATGAGTTTCACCGGATTGTTGCCATCCCTGACGCGAGAACCAACATCACAGCGCTGATACAAATGAGCGCTTTAATGGAAACCTTTAAACAGAGAGGAATACCTCTTCCCGTATCAGGCGAAATGTCTCCCGATCAAAGGACCGCCAACTCCAACACGATCAAAATATTCCTGGTGCTGCTGGTGATCATCATTCTGTATTTTGTGCTTAGAACGTAAGTCAGCCACAGGTTGACTTACCATAGATGGTCACAAACAGTAGTGAAGTGAAATCTTGGCTAATAGTTAGTACGAAGCGATCTTCCGTCACCGGCATGCAGCAAACCGGTTGTTGGTTGTCGCAGTAGTGTAACTGCTATTTCTTATTAAACCATTGAATGTACTCGATCACATTATTATCTTCATCAGCAAAATAAATCCAGGTTTCTTCATTGTCAATTTTCAGAGGGCCTTTCACAACTCTTATATTCATGGCTTTTAAATCAGCAATAGCTTTCGCCATATCTTCAATTTCAATACAGAAATGAGGGCAATATGGTTTTTTTATCGGGGGAATATCATATTCATTTAACAGATCCTGAATTAACTCTAATCTTGCTTTTCCCAATGACAAAAAGGCATATTCTTCCTGCTCTTCTTCATTGATGGCTCTGTAGTCCAGTTTAAATAAAAGTTTCTCTGTATAAAATTTTATGGCGGAGTCCAGATTTTTTACCTGAAAGCCACAATGATCCATTTCCATTTTGTCACTTTAGGTTACAACTAAGATAAAGATTAAATATAACGAAATTGCAGCAGCGATTATATCGCTCATTAATGTGATTCATTACTCTCCAACAGCATTACTGTCAGGATCGTCATAATTCGATTACGGTTTTAAAAACGGTTACGGCACTCCCTGCTATTTCTACTTTAACAGGTACATTGTTCTCCACATCGACCACTACTTCGACAATGCCGGGCCTTCCCATTGCTTCGCCTTGTTTAGCCATAAATGAAAATTGATGACCGTTATGCTTCACTAATTGATGCTTTATAAGAAAAGCTCCTAATGGACCATTTGCATTTCCTGTAACGGGGTCTTCATCAATACCAATGGCCGGAGCAAACATTCTGCCGTGGGTTAATATTTCAGGAGTATCCGAGTCAAAAGTGAAAACAAAATATCCATTGCAGTTTATTGAACCACTTATCTTTTTTAATTGCATCAAGTCGGGAGATAAGTTATTCAATTTGTCTCTTGATTTTATACCAATCATTACTTTTGAATGCCCCGTTGATGCGATCTCAATGGGACAATTCTCAATCACATCCTTATTCTCAAGACCCAATGCTCGTATGAGTTGCGATTGATATTCTTTTTCTATGGATTCAAAACTAATTTTTCCCTGAGTCATTTTAATCTTAGTCAATCCGTTGTTTTCCACTATTTCAATCGGGAGAATACCCGCCTTTGTTTTTTGAAAATAGCGCTGACCAGGCTTTACCTGATTTTCCAGGACCCTTACATAGTGTGCTGCAATGGTAGCATGACCGCAAATAGGCACTTCAATAGTTGGCGTAAAAAATCTCACCTCGACATCATATCCTGCATCTTTTCCAACAGGCGAAAACAGAAATGCCGTTTCCGAATTTTTTAGTTCACGGGCTATTAAAAGCATCTCCTGGTCAGTTAAACCTTCTGCATGTGTAACAACACCTGCAGGATTTCCGCTAAATTTCGTCTGTGTAAAAGAATTGATTTGATAAACGGTGTATGCCCTGTTCATATTTTAATATATCGGTTGTCTGAATTTATTTCCAATCTTTATGAATGCCTTGTACTATTGTGCTAAAGCAGTTTCGGGATTAAAATACGCATCACTATCCCATGAAACCAAACGTAATTTGAAATTTAAACTACGAACTCAAACTGAGCGAGCCTCACCATTGATTACGCACTTTGTTTGCGGTAATGGTTTTTTACGCTTCCTGTTTTTGTCAATTAAACGATTGACGGAATTCCAGAGGTGAAAAATTGGTTTTTGTTTTAAATAATTTACTAAACGATTGTGGATGTTCAAAGCCCAATTCATAGGCGATTTCGCTTACGGACAAGTCTGTGGTTGATAATTTCTCCTTCGCTTTTTCAATCAGCTTGTTATGTATGTGCTGCTGTGTGCTTTGTCCTGTTAATACTTTGAGTAGTCCACTCAAATAACCTGGCGAAACATTTAATGTGTCGGCTATGTATTGGACTGTTGGTAGTCCTTTTGACACTAAGTCATCGTTCCTGAAATACGCAGTGAGCAAATCTTCCAAACGACTCAAAATTTTATGATTGGATATTTTTCTTGTGATGAATTGACGTTCGTAAAATCGTTCCGAATAGGTGAGCAACAGTTCCAGTTGCGCAATAATCACACCTTGACTGAATTTATCAATATTCGAATGATACTCCTGTTCGATGTTCTGAATAATGTTTGTAACTGTTGCTTCTTCTTTCTCTGAAAGAAACAAGGCCTCATTTACCGAGTAATCAAAATAGGTGTATTGCTTTATGGTTTTGGCTAAAGGTGAATTCCATAAAAAATCGGGATGGACGAGTAATATCCATCCCGAATGTTTTGCGACTACATTATTATTTATTTCAACACTAAAGACCTGGCCGGGTGCCATAAAGAACAAGACGCCCTCATCAAAGTCATATTCCTGCTGCCCGTATCTCATTTTGGCGTTGGAAGCTCTTTTTAGTGAGATCGAATAAAAATCCAAAACCCAGCTCATTGAATTGCTCTCAGGTGAATGTCTGATAGAAGTATAATCAACCACACTGATTAGCGGATGTTCCGGTTTAGGCAATCCTCTAAACTGATGAAACTCATGGATCGTTTTGATCCGGTAGGGTTGTTTGTTTGCCATTTTACAATACTACTATTTTTGATGATAAACAGTCGCGAATTCTTTTGCGAAATCAGTCATCTTCACCTTCCCTAAAATGGCTGGTTTGTTGCGGTAATAATCTTCATACAATATCCCCCCGCGTCTGCTGGCATTCATTTCCATAAAACCTCTGGCAGTTTGCGGGTTCATTCCTGCTGCCAATAACCCATTCAGGAATTGTTCATCAGGAACGGCCAGCCATTTCAAATCAGGTTTCCCAATTGCTTCGCCCAGGATTTTGGTCACTTCATTTGGCGAAACTTCATCGCTTGCTATGTAACGAATTTCATTGCCGTCAAAAGGTTTTTCAATTTCTTCGGCAATAGCAGCCGCAATGTCCAAAGGCGAAACCCAGGGTTCTTTGTCGTCACCACCATAGTTTGAAACGATTATGTTTTGTGTTTTTATGGTTGGTATAAACGCAAACATATTGTAGTAAAAACCAACAGGACGCATAAATTTAACAGAAACATCGCTTGGCAGCTGTCTCAAAATATTTTCTGCATCGCAATGAAAAGCAAGCATACCAACGCCTTTGTCAGTGTGAGCGCCAATACTGCTCAGATGTACTACACGCTTTACGCCCGACTGTTGAATAGCCTGCCTGTAATTATTCGCAATCTTGTTAATAGCGTCTCTGACGTCAAGATTGGGGTCAAAGAAACTGCCGGAACCAAGCGTTTCCATAACATAAACTACATCGGCACCTTTGAAAGTCGCTGATAGAAAGTCAGCATCTTCCATTGTGCCGATAGCCGCTTTTGCGCCCAATGCTTCAATGTCTTTTTGTCTTTCGGCTTTACTGCTGATAACCGTAACCGTATGCCCTTTTTGTACTAACTCTTTAGTTAGCGGCTTGCTGATGTGTCCTAACGAACCTGTTACTATGATTTTCATGTTTTCTGTCTTTTTGTTGATGCAAAAATCTGCAACAGTCAAAAAACAGATGTAGCCAAATCAACTTTTGTTGTAGTCAAAAATGAGGTCAGGCCGCTACCCTCCTACCGGAAAGATTGATCGCTGTATATAAGTACGAATTTGTGTTTTTCAGTTACTCTACCTCGTCAAAATTCGATGAGTTCAAGTGCTTCCTTGCTAAACTTCAGATAGGTAACAAGAACTTTTGTTCCTATTTGGTAATGATCATAATCCCCTTGCTTAACCTTAAGCCTTATTTTATCTTTTTTAAGCCGTCCCGCAAAAGTCAGGTATTCTCCATATTCTGTTTTGTCACGGCTAATAATTACACTTGTCAATTTGTTTTTTCCGTACGTTTTATCTTTTTTCCAATTATAGTTATCATATCTGTTCAGCGACCATCCAATGAAATAGCAAAAACCAAACATAGCAAATCCTGCACCCACAAATAAGATATAATCATAGTAGTTGAAATTGATAAAATTATCTTTTACACATAAAGAAATGAATCCCATAGTAAAAAGTGTGCAAATGGCAAATACAGTTGGTAGTGTTTTAGCAAATGCTTTTTGTTGTGTTTCTATATATTTTAAATCGATATCACTCAACGGAATATTTTCCTGTAATTGTATCTCTGAATTGTCCATCATAAAATCGGTCACGCAATCTTATACCAAAGCTAAATTAATAAAAAAAGCTAAAGTTTGCACTTCAGCTCCATAAGGCAAACCCTTATTGTGCGTTCGTTTTATTCTTCCGCGTGAAGGCCAACTTTATTTCCTTCTGAGTCAATAATAACAGCGATAAATCCTGCCGGCATTTTCGTTCTGGGTGCAATTACCTTCCCGCCCGCCTGTTCTACTTTGCCGAGAACGGTTTGAATACTTGGGCTTGCGTTGATATATACCAACGTACCGTTTACTGACGGTTTATTTCTTTCCGTCCTGGATAAAACACCTGTTATTCTTCCGGATGTCGCTTGTATTACTTCGGGGTTGTATGGAAAAAATACAGCCTCATCATTGCCGTCCACCCGACTTACCATTTCAATGTCTAAAATAGTTTCATAGAACTTTTTTGCCCTTTTCGTGTCGGTTACAGGGATTTCAAACCAGGTCAGGATGTTGGTCTCCGAATCAATTTTCTTCAGCTTTTTCATAATTTCTATTCGTTTCTGCAAAGGTCAAAAACGTTTCCCACCTTGACCTGTGATAATCGTCACAAAATCAAAGCAGCATTCTTCGTTTTCGTATTCTGCTTAATGTTTCCCTTGTCACACCAAGAAATGATGCCAATTGGGAAAGGGGAACTCTTTGCACTATATCAGGATGATTATCCTCTAAATATTCCAAACGTTCCCGAGCCGAATAGAGTTTGAACAAGGTTGAAAATTCTTCTTGCTTTGATGCAAACAAGCGTATGCAATTCCGTCCTAAGGTTTCTATTTCGTGTGTCTGTTTAGCGGCCTGAAATAATTTTTCCTTATCAAAAAGGATAGCGGTTAACTGTTCACAAGCGATAATGTTATATTCCGATTTTTGTCCACTGCTAAAGCTGTTAATATTTGTTACGATGTCATTTTCAAAGAAGAACCCTGTGTTTTTAACAACACCGGCTATTTCGTAATAACTTTTACAATAACCTTTATCAATATAAAACAATGAACTGCAAACCTGACCTTCTATCAATAAAAACTCATTTTTGTTAAACACCTTTTTTGTCAATGCCAGTCGCAACAATTTCCAGCTTTCGTCTGAAAATTCCGTTAGAGAGTAAATATATTTCAGAAGGTTTTCCATTTTGTTACTATGGGTTCAATAAATGATAATATCGATTATAAAACGTATGCGTTTAAATACGGACATCTTTTATCTCACGATGCTATCTGTAGTTTGGAACGTCACTTCTTATTTTTTCAGCATTTGTTGTTATAGTTCTCCAGATGAAATGACCGCTAACGGTGTGTATATAAAGCGTAGGCGGTTTAATAGCACTTCATTGTCAACCGTTGATAAATAAAATTACTTGTACAATTTATCATAACAAAATAAACCCGCCTATGATTTATATATGGTGTTAGCGCCTGTAATTTTACTTACTCCACTTTTCGTAAGCTGCATCAATCACTGGCTTTATCTTGTCGTAATTTTCCCAGGTGTCTTTCACCGTGAAAACTTGGTCTCCTGTTACGTTGAATATATTTTCATAGTCCGCCATGTAAGTCCCTTTATCAAAGTCAAAGTACGTCAGGGCAAACTGGAATCCTTGGTCACTCAACATTTCTCCAAGTAACACACCGTCCCAGTTCATGTAAAGAGTGGATGGAGCTATTTTTCTCATCCTTAGTTTCTCAATTTCATGTCCAGTTTCCTGAATAAAGAACTCACTCATAAGTCCGCTGTTGACCAGCCAAGCAAAAAATAGTCCTGTATGAACAAATGATTGTTGTTCATCTAGTCCTAATTGTTTAATCGAGTTGTCGTGGTACTTTGCTTTATCAAACACGTGTTTGTTGTCCACGGGTTTAATCTTCTTTATAAAAATGTTAAAAAGTCTCATGCTAATTACTTGTACAAATTGTCCGTAAAATTATTGGCGCTAACATCCAGATATAGGACACTTTGTATCCTATATCCCCTTATTATCATCTTCCAAATTAAGCCCTCCCATCAGATTATCCAAAGGGCTCACCAATTACTCACATCCTTTCTTAGTCATGTGCGTATAGCGTTCCGTGGAGTATACGCTTTGAAAAAAACACTTTTCATCAGCCGGCAGCGCCATCCACCTTATTCATCTTTTAATGTATTCACCGGATTTACCCGTGCGGCTTTCCACGATTGAATGCCGATGAAAGAGAAAGCAATGAGCCAGGCCAGCAGCCCGGAGAGCAGAATAAGTAAAAGATCAACGTTTACTTTATAAGCAAATTTATCCAGCCAGCTGTTCATGAGATAATAAACTCCTGGTCCGGAAATAATAAAGGCAATCACAATCGGCACTGAGAATCCCCTGGTGAGCATAAAGAGGATCTGCGAAATGGAAGCACCTAATACTTTGCGGATGCCAATTTCCTTCGACCGTTTGTTCACCACAAAAGAAGACAGCCCCATCAATCCGAGACAGGCAATCACAATCGCCAGCCCTGAAAAGACTTCAAACAAAACCAGGAACTTGTCTTCCTGCTCGTAGGTGCGGGCAAACTCTTCATCTACGAAATGATATTCGAAAGGCCGATCCTGTGTAAGCGTTTCCCACTTTTGCTTTAGCGAGGCGATCGTTGCGGGTAATGATTCACCGGAAATTTTTAAGACGAGGTTATCCGGGCAGGCACGGTTGGGGGCAGGAACAGGGAAGTAAGCAATGGGTTCCACCTTCTGATGAAGCGAGTAGTGATGAATATCTTTTACCACACCTATAATGGTACCGGTTCTTCCGCCAATGGTTACTTCTTTACCTGCGGCTTCTTTCACATTCATCATCGCGCGGGCCGCTTCATTGATGATATACGCAGTGGAATCCGTTCCAAAGTTGTGCGACAGGTTTCTTCCTTCAGCGAAGTCAGCTTTGAGCAGATCAAAATAATCGTAATCAATGGATACAATATCAATTCCTTTGGGATCATCTTCGGCAAGACCTTGCCATGTAATGTCCCACGTGTTGTTCATCGCAGCAGGAAAACTTTCTCCGGTAACAGCGCTTCCGTCAACACCCGGTGTGGCAGACATCAACTCTTTTATCGATGCTACCTTCTTTTGTAACTCGCGATCGTCAACAGGAATCGTAATCAGTTGACCGGTAGCCATACCCAGATCAGCATTCTTGAGATAGTGAACCTGTTTATTAATGATCAATGTACCGGCTATCAGGGCAATGGAGATGGTGAATTGAAACACTACCAGTACCTGACGTGAGTTGAAGCCTGAACCACTTATCTTTTCTGCTTTTCCCCTGAGCGCTTCCAGCGGCTTGAAAGAAGAAAGAAAGGCAGCAGGATAAAGACCTGCAAAAAGCCCGATCAGAATCAGGGCAGCAAGAAAAACCAATGGAAGAACGAAAGCGGAAAACAAAACAGAAGTGCCGTCTACATACCCGCTTGCTAACGGCTGAAGTGCAGAAGTAGCAGCAAAGGCGATCACCAATACGATCGCTGCCGTAAGCAATGCTTCCACCATAAACTGGGTGAAGAGCTGCCTGCGAAAGGCACCTAATGCTTTACGCACTCCGATTTCCTTCTTCCGAAGCTCTGCCCGGGCAGTAGAAATATTTACAAAGTTGACACAAGCCAATAAGAAAATAAAAACACCAATGATAGTGAATACATATACGTTAGTAATGGCATCCGATAAATTCTTGCCCACATGCCCTGAATAAAGATGAAGGCGTGACATCGGTTGAAACTCCATTCCTACTTTGGCAAATCCCTTGCCCGCATACTTTTCAAAGAAAGCTCCGGCTTGCGCTTCTTTTTCTTTTATCGTTTCCGGATGGTCCACCAATGCGTACGTAGTTACCCAACTCAGGTTCCAGAAGTTTTCAAACTGCGGATAAACCTGTAATGCCGCGCGCATGGGGGCAATAAATCCGAACTGTATGGTGGAGTTTTCCGGAAGATCTTTTACCACACCTGTCACCGTGAACGAAAACTTGCGATCGCCATCATAGATTTTCAACTCGACCACCTTACCGATGGGATCAGTATCCTGGAAATATTTCTTCGCCATGGATTCGGTAAGCACCAGGCTGTAGGGATCTTTCAATGCAGTAGCAGCGCTGCCTTTCACCAATGGAAAAGTAAACACATCGAAAAAGGTAGAGTCAGCCCAATAGAATTGATCTTCATAGAAATACGAATCCTGACCTGCGCGGATAGCGACATTATCCTGACCGAGGCGCACGATTTTATTGACCTCGTAATATTCGTTTTGCAGCGAGGTACCCAGCGGATAAGGAACAGAGCTACCCGCCCTCCCCGATTCCGGTGAAATCATGTTGACACGGAAAAGGTTCTCTCTCTTCTCATGAAACTCATCAGCCTGCAATTCGGACCACACATAAACAGAAATAAAAATGCAACAGGTGATCCCCGTAGCAAGTCCGACAATATTGATCGTGGAGGAGAAGGGATGACGAAGCAGGTTTCTCCAGGCACTTTTAAAGTTGGTAAGCAGCATAGGTTTATTCGGTAACGGGAAACAGTAGTACACTCTCCCCTGAGAATGCACCAAGGTTGATGTCCAAATTAATGCCAGAAGAGAAAAGATGCTTTTAAACCCTTTCCAACAAGATCGTTTGTGCGATAGCGAATAAACTTGTTCGGATGCGAACGGGAGTCACAGTTTCCGGTTGCCAGTTACCGGTAACAGGCAACCCGGTAACTATTTTCATTCCGACCTCAATCCAACCACCGGCTTCATCAATGCGGCTTTAATGGATTGATAGCTGATGGTGAGTACAGCAATCACGATCGCCAGCATTCCGGCAATGGCGAATACATCCCAGGTGATTCTGGTTTTGTATTCAAAATCCAATAGCCACTGAGTCATCATGTACCAGGCCACCGGTGTTGCAATGGCAATAGAGATCAGCACCAGTTTCACAAAATTAAGTGTGAGCAGGTTGAATATCGTATTCAGTGAGGCGCCCAATACCAGGCGGATACTGATCTCCTTGTTACGTTGCTCCACCATAAAGGCCGACAGTGCAAACAATCCCAGGCAGGCTACAACAATAGCGAGCACAGCAAAGGAGGTGAAGATGAGCCCCATGCGCTGCACATCGTCATACATTCGGGCAAAGCTTTCATCCATAAAGGAATAACGGATGGCCTGATCCGGTGAGAACTTCTTCCAGGTATCATTAATCGATTTCAAAACGGAACCTATATCAGCGCCATTCACTTTCACGGACACCACTCCCGGACTGATTCCTACAATCATCGCTAAGGGTTCTACCTTGCCGCGCAGGGATTCATAATTGAAATCTTCCACCACGCCCACTACATTCCAGCCGCGGTAATTGGCAATGCGTTTGTCGATAGGATCTTTCAATCCCAACTCTTTAGCCATGGCCTGATTGATGATCACATCGGTGGTATCGGCAAAAGGATTCTCAAAGAAATCCCTTCCCGCCACGATCTTCATTCCCATGGTTTTGATATAATACGGATCGACCACCCAGAACTGCCCGCTCACCGAGGGATCGATCTTGTCTCTTCCTTCAATCCAGAAACCGTTGCCATTTCTTTTTGTGCCCTGCACAGGAAGATAATCGCTGATGGTAGCGCTCTTCACATTGGAAAGCTGAAGCAATTCATTTCTGAACGTTCTGATATTGGAGATCGTACCGGTACCCTGTATCATCACCACCTGGTCTTTATCAAATCCCACATTCTTTTTCAGAATGTAGTTCATCTGCCGGTAGATGACCACAGTAGCAATGATCAGCACAATGGAGGTGGTAAACTGAAACACCACCAGCGCACTCCGGGTGAATGAATTTTTACTGCCACGACTCAGATTTCCTTTCAATACGTCAACCGGCTTAAAGGAAGAAAGATAAAAGGACGGATAAATGCCAGCCACAATACCAATGACTACACACGCAGCGATGATCAGGGGAACGAACCACCATGCCGTCCAGGGAAACACCATCACCTTGCCTGACAGTTCATTGAAATAAGGCAATAATAAAAATGCCAGCAACAGGCCAAGCAGAAAGGAGAAGAAGCTGAACAGGAGCGACTCGGTAAGAAACTGATTGATAATGTTGCTGCGATAAGAACCTACTGTCTTACGCAAGCCTACTTCTTTTGCACGGTTGGCCGACTTCGCTGTAGACAGGTTAATGAAGTTGATGCAGGCAATGATCAGAATAAATAAGGCCACTGCGCCAAACAGCCAGATAAAACGAATGTCGCCATGACGCAACGAGTCCTGAATGCCCGCTGATTTTAGATGAATGTCTTTTACTGGCTGAAGGCCATACGATAAATTCTTAGCGAGCTTCCTGGCATCCGATCTTCCTTGCGAAAGCCAGAGTGGAACCTGGTATTTTTCTACCACCTTTTGCATCTTCTTTTCCAACTCTGCACTATTGGTTCCTTCGCGTAGTTTGAAGTAGGTATGATAGTTGGTAGCTCCCCAGAAGTTCTGTTCACCAGGCCAGAACTCACGACCTTTCATGGTAATGATGAAATCAAAACTGAGATGTGAATGAGTAGGGAAGTCTTCGATCACTCCGCCTATTTTATAAGGTTTGCTCACCTCATTATTCACAATCATCAGTTTTCCAACCGGGTTCTCGTTCGGAAAATACTTATCCGCTTTGCTTTTGGTGATCACCATAGTATTGGGTTCATCCAACGCATGCGCCAGGTTTCCGTATACCATCGGCACTTCAAGAATCTCCAGCAACTCCTGATCTGCATAGACAAATTTCTCTTCGTATGTATTTTCGGTTTGATCATCGCGCCTCACCTGGTTGGGACCTGCGCCAAACAATTCACTCGAATTATACCGTCCTGCTTTTTCGATCTCCGGAAAATCTTCTTTCAACGAATTGGCAAAAGGAGCCTGAAGCCAGGTGCCTTTTAAAATTTCACCATTGTTATTGTATACTTCGTGCACACGATAAATACGATCACCCTCTTTGTAATGAAGATCGTAACTCAGCTCATCATTGATAAACAATGAAATGAGCAGGCAGGCGGCAATACCCAGCGCAAATCCACCAATCTTGATAAAAGAATACATCTTTTGCCGGGTAAGATTACGCCAGCCGATTTTGAAATAATTCTGTAGCATAGTGTAGTGATTAATTTGATCTAATCTTGATTTTCGTAATGCAAACGGTCGTAAATAATGAATCACCTGATACCAGTAATCCACTTTTGCTCTTAGCAGCGATCTGTTTTTAACTGTCGTATAAAACTTCTCTTCCAGATCACCACTTACTTCTTCCGCCAGATCATCGCGTAAAAAGCTATGTAGCAATCGCTGGGCAAGTTTAGGAGGTAAGGTGGTTCTTTGTTTCAATAACGTATTCGTTTAAGTTACCGGTTACCGGTTACCGGTAACTGGCAACTGGTAACTGATTACTCGCTTCTCAAGCTCCTCACCGGATTCATCCTTGCCGAACGTATGGCCTGATAGCTTACCGTGACCAGTGTGATCGCCAATGCACCCGCTACGGATGATACAGGCACCCACCATGAAATTTCTGTATGGTATTCATAGCTCTTCAGCCAATCGTTGAGGAAATAAACAGCAATGGGTACTGCCAGCACCGAAGCAATGATTACCAGCACCACAAAATCTTTTGAAAGCATTTGCCATAAACTACCGATGGATGCACCTAACACTTTACGAATACCGATTTCTTTGGTACGCTGTTCCGCCACGAACGAAGCCAGTCCGAAAATACCCAGGCAACTGATGACGATGGCCAATACCGAGAAGACGGATACTAACCGGCCGATACGAACTTCGGCTGCAAATTTCCGTGCATACGTTTCATCGGCAAACTTATAGTTGAACGGAACAGAAGGAATCACTTTTTTAAATACATTCTCCACGATCGCCAGCGATTCCTGTGTACTTCTTGCCGCGCTTAACTTCAGGTTGATCCAGCTTAAGTCATCATCAAAAGTAAAGTAGACATTGGGACGTACGTTGCGATAGGGCGATTCCATAATCAGGTCTTGCACTACGCCCACTACGTGATAAATTCTTCCATCCCAGATAGCAGTCAGTCCAACCGGATTTTTAACACCCAGAAATTTCACAGCAGCTTCGTTGATAACGATAGCCAGTGAATCGGTGGCTAACTCATGGGAAAAATCCCTTCCGTCTGTAATCGCCCAGCCAATCGTCTTTCCATATTCAGGAGTAACCCAAATCGTACCATAGTCGGAATATTGTAATTCCGGATCAAGTCCTTCCCACACAAAGCCACCGTTGTTCGACCATATCGCATTGGTAGGGCTGGAAGACGCTGCCATCGATTCAATAGCGCCTGCGTTCTTCAACTCCGTTTCCAACGCTTCCAGCTTACCCCTGAAGTCGGGCGAATTCATTTCAATCAATACCAACCCATCACGGGAATAACCCACCGGGCGATGCTGAGAATACTGAATCTGATCATCGACCATCACTGTTCCGATCACCAGCGTAACGGAAACGGTAAACTGAACCACCACCAATACCTTGCGCGGCAGAGAAGCAAACCGACCTGCCTTGAATGTTCCTTTCAACACCTTTACCGGACGGAAGGAAGAGAGATACAACGCAGGATAAGAGCCCGCCAGCAGACTGGTGATGATCACAAAAGCAATACCCGCCATCCAGAAGTAAGGAGCAGTCCATGGAATAGAGATCTGTTTCGCGGCCAGTTCATTAAACCAGGACAAAGAAAGAGTGACCATGCAGAGGGCAACGGCAAAAGCCAGCACGACCACCAGAAACGATTCACTTAAAAACTGATTGATCAGCTGACTGCGTACCGAGCCGATCGTCATGCGTATGCCTACTTCTTTCGCCCGCTTCTCTGAACGTGCTGTACTCAGATTCATAAAATTGATGCACGCCAGCAGCAACACAAATACGCCAATGATTGCAAACAGCCACACCGTCTGTATTTGTCCGCCTGTATGAATGCCATTTATCCATTTGGATCTCAGATGCCAGTCACTCATCGGAAAAAGAAAAATCTCCGGCTTGAACCTGCGCTGCTCTTCATCCAGATTGTATTTGGTCATTTTAATTTTTTCAGATACTGTATTCATCTCTGCTTCGGCTGAGAGCTGACCGAACAGTTGAAACGAATTGTTTCCCCAGCGATGCATGTTCTTTCTGATCCAGGGTTCCGAATTCAGGTATAATTCCCATGTGCCGATGAAGGCCAATTCCTGAAAGAATGTATTATGCGGGAGGTCTTCATATACACCGGCTACCTTGGCATCCAACTGGTTATCGATGCGAACTGCTTTGTTCATCGCATCTTCATTTCCGAAAAGCGCTTTGGCTGCGGAAGCGGAAAGCAAAACAGCTGCAGGATCTTTCAGCCCATCGTTGTTTCCATGGATCATCTTCAATGTCATCATCTGCGGAAACGCTGGCTCTGCGTAAGTTCCCACCTGGGTAACCTTCTTATCACGCCAACTCAGAATGTGATCATTGGGCCAGGAAGATAAAGCAAGATCAGTAAAATCATTTCCATACGCTGTACGCAATGCATCACCCAGTGGCATGGGTACGGAAGACTGACTGGATGTATTTCCTTCATGCGTCTGGTGCTGCATCACACGAACCAGCCGATCATAGTTCTGATGATACTGATCGAAGGTCAGTTCATCGTATACCCACAAGCCGATCAGTACGGCAATGGCCATCCCCATAGCCAGCCCTCCGATATTAATAAAAGAGTAGCCCTTGTTTTTGAAAAGGCTGCGAAGACCTACTTTAAAATAATTACTCCACATATCGTATGAATTAATGTGTATGGATTTCGACTTTCTGATCGCGAACGGCCTGATATAATGCATCACCTGATACCAATAGTTCCATTTCGCCCTTCGTGGTGATTTATTTTTAACCGTCCAATAAAATTTCTCTTCCAGATCTCCGCTTACCTCTTCCGCAAGATCATCGCGCAGAAAAGTGTGTAGCAACCGCTGAGCGAGTTTCGGAGGAAGGTGATTTAAAGATTTCAATTTTGTCTTTATTATAATCGCTGCCAGTCACCAGTAACAGGAAACCGGTAACCTGTAACCTGTAACCGGCACACCTACTCGCTCTTCAAACAATTCACCGGATTAACACGCGAAGCTTTAAATGTCTGCAGCCCTACTGTAAGCCAGGCGATAAGCAAAGCACTCACTGCTGCTCCAAGAAAGAACCACCATTCCAGGTCGATACGATAAACAAAATTTCCCAGCCAGCTGCTCGTGATCAGGTAACTCACCGGCAAAGCAATCACAATGGCCATTACCACCATTTTTGTAAACTCACCCGAGAGCAGATAGATGATACTCCAGTTGCTTGATCCCAACACTTTGCGGATACCAATTTCTTTTTGCCTGCGTTCTGCGGTGAAAGCCGTAAGACCAAACAATCCAAGACAGGAAATCAGAATAGCAATACCTGCGAAATAGCGTGACAATATTCCTACCCGTGTTTCGGATGCGTACATTTTTTGGAAGGCATCATCAAGGTATTGATAGTCGAGAATGAAGCCGGGATTATAGCTCTTATAGAATTCTTCGATTCGTGCGATCGTTTCTCTTTCCTTTCCTTCTTCCAGTTTTACCAGGATCTTGTACCATGGATTGTTTTCTTCAGCAACAATATCATAAAACATCGGCTGCATCGTGGTGTGCATGGACTGAAAGAAAAAATCTTTAAAGACACCAATGATCTGCCGGTCCTGGCCATAGAGTTTTATGGTTTTACCAATCGGGTCATCCATCGCCATTACTTTGGCTGCTGTTTCATTAATAATAATGGTGGACGGGCTCGTCTCTCTTGAAAAATTTCTGCCCGACACAATCTTCATTCCTAACGTAGGGAGCAGATCATATCCTCCCCTCATCCCTTCAAAGAAGATGATCTCCTTTTCATTCTTGCCGGGCCAGACAAAGTCGTTGGTAGCAAAGTTGCGGCCTACGATCGTATGAAGTGTTCCCGAGGCATTTACTACACCCGGTAATTGCTTTAAAGCAGCGATAAACGTTTCCTGTGTACCTAATACTTTTCCCTCCGATTCGAACCGGATAATGTGATCCCTATTATACCCCAGGTTTTTGGTTTGTATGTATTGTATCTGATTGTACACTACGACAACGGCTACAATCAAAACGACAGAAAGTGTGAACTGGAATACAACCAACCCTTTACGTGCCCACAGCTCCCCGAATGAAGTAGTCAGTTTTCCTTTTAATACCGTAGCCGGATCGAAACCCGACAAATACAGAGCAGGATAGCTGCCTGCGATTAATCCGGTAAACACTACTATGCCTGTCACAGCAAGAATAAGGGTGCGGCTAAGTTCAAAAGCAATCTGTTTCCCCGTCAGCACATTAAATCCGGGAAGGAGCAGAAACACTAATAATAAAGCAACCGCTGCCGATATAAACGTAATCAGCATAGACTCGCTGAGGTATTGCGCAATTAATTGCTTTCGGACAGCTCCAATTGCTTTTTTTATTCCAATCTCCTTGATCCTTCGTGCCGCCCTTGCTGTTGACAAGTTCATGAAGTTGATGCATGCAATGATTAAAATAAATACAGCAATAAGGGAAAATAGTTTTACGTATTCCATGCGTGCGCCCATGGAAGCGCCATGATCAAAACTGTAATGCAGGTAATTATAAGAGAACGGAGAAACAAACACGAAGCGGAATTTATTTTCCAAATGATCAGCTACGATATTCTTTATTTTCGCATTAAACTGCGCGATGTTTGTCCCTTCTTTAAGAACGATAAAATTATGCGGCCCGTCATTGCCCCATTGCTTGATCCAGGGTTGGATGTCCTTGTAATATTCCAGCGAAAGAAGGAATTCAAACTGTTCGGATGAGCGGTAAGGCACATCCTCCAGGATGCCGGTGATTTGAAATTCACGTTCATGCTGGAAGACTACCGTTTTGCCAACAATATTTTCCGTCATGCCGAATAGGCGCAGGGCCAGCGTTTTTGTTATAACGATCGAATTTTTATCCTTTAGCACGGTACTCCTGTCGCCCTGAATAAGCGGGAATGAAAAAATATTCAGATAATCTTCACCCACATACTGCCCTGTGGCCTTAACATTCTTTTCATCGAGCGATAAAGTAAACTTTTGAAACCACTCGGAAGGAATCACGGCTGCTGCGTACTCCACTTCCGGCAGTTGTATCTTCATCTCTTCTGCGAGTATGCCGGTAGATTCATTCGAGAGATACACGTTACCACCGATTTCCCTTCGCTCCATTACCTGGTAAAGTTGCTTGTCCTTCTCATGAAACTTATCAAAATGCAATTCATCGTTAACCCACATATAAATAAGTAACGAAGCGGTCAGGCCCGTACTCAGTCCGATGAGATTAATGAGAAACGAACTTTTATACCGAAGGAAGCTGCGATACGACAGCAGCAAGTTGTGTTTAAACATGGCAGCGTGATTTTGGTTTCCTGATTTTGATTTCTTAAAAGCAAATGGCCTTATATAATTTATAACCTGGTACCAGTAATTAACTTTCGCTTTGAATACCGATCTGACGTTAACTGTTTTATAAAATTTCTCTTCCAGATCGCCACTCACTTCTTCCGCAAGGTCATCGCGCAGGAAGCTGTGCAGGAGCTTGGTAGCCAGAGTTGGTGGTATCGATTTATCTCTATTCAATTAACTAAAGTTACTGGTTTCCAGTTACCGGTTACCCAGTACTGGAAACTGGAAACCGGCAACCGGTAACTGACCCTACTCGCTTCTCAAACTCTTCACCGGATTCATCAACGCTGCCTTCACTGCCTGAAAACTTACCGTAGCTAATGTGAGCACCAATGCTCCTATGCTTGCAACTACCGGTATCCACCACGAGATCTCGGTGTGATATTCATAACCCTTCAGCCAGTTAAACAAAACATAGCAGGCAACAGGAATGGCGATGAAGCAGGAGATCACAACGAGGATAACAAAATCGCGCGATAGCATCTTCCATAAATTACCCACAGAAGCACCTAACACTTTGCGTACTCCTATTTCTTTGGTGCGCTGCTCAGCTACGAAGGAAGCAAGACCAAATATGCCAAGGCTGCTGATCAGTACCGCAAGCACAGAGAACACGGATGTAAGTTTACCGATGCGCTCTTCGGCACTGAATTTCTTGGCGAAGTCTTCTTCTACAAATTTATATTCGAAAGGTGCCGAGGTGATGTTCTTTTTAAATACGGATTCAACCAACGCAATCGACTCACTTGCGCTTTTCTCCGGATTCAACTTGAGGTTGATCCAGCTCATGTTATCATAATTCATTACATAAACCGTTTGGTGTACGGGTTCGTAGGGCGATTGGGTGATGAAATCTTCAATAACACCGATCACATGAAGTTTCTCATCATTCCAGGTAATGGCCATGCCCACCGGATTCTTAACACCCATGAATTTCACAGCGGCTTCATTTAAAATAATACCAGCCGAGTCAGTGGAGAAGTCTCTGGAGAAATCCCGGCCTTCCTTTATCTTCCAATTCAGCGTTTTACCATATTCATGCGTTATCCAGATGGTATTAAATTCGGTTTGTAAATCAGGATCTTTCCCCTCCCATTCAAAGCCACCGTTGTTTGACCATACTCCTGTAATCGGGCTTGATGACTCTGACATTTCTTCAATCGCGCCAACGCTTTTCAATTCGGTACGAAGCACATTAAACTTGCCGTAGAAATCAGGGGTATTCATCTGTATCATGATCACTCCTTCGCGCTGATAGCCGATAGGGCGACTCTTGGTAAATGCTATCTGGCGATAAACGATGATGGTCCCGATCACCAATGTAACAGAAACCGTAAACTGGATAACCACCAACACCTTGCGTGGCAAAGAAGCAAACCGTCCAAGCCGGAACGCTCCCTTCAATACTTTCACAGGTTGGAAAGAAGAAAGGTAAAGCGCAGGGTAAGATCCCGCCAGCAAACTGGTGATGATGATAAAACTAATGCTGATGATCCAGAACAGCGGGTTCAGCCATTCAATCACAATCTGCTTATCGGCCATACTGTTGAATGAAGGCAATGCAAGCACCACCATGATCAGCGCCAGCAGGAAGGAAAGGAGCACAACAATGAATGATTCACTTAAAAACTGATTGATCAGCTGACTTCTTACCGAACCAATAGCTAATCGAATACCTACTTCTTTTGCTCTCTTTTCCGAACGGGCCGTACTCAGATTCATAAAGTTGATACACGCCAGCAGCAATACAAACACACCGATGGTGCCAAAGAGCCAAACCATTTGAATGCGACCTCCGGTATTCTTTCCCTCCTTCCATTCCGACCGCAGATGCCAGTCGCGCATCGGGTTTAAAAACAGCTCCGGAAAAAACTGACGCATATCTTTGTCGTGCTCTGCCTTTACCAATTTTATTTTCTCCGACACCACATCGATATCCGCACCCGGAGCCAGCTGTGCAAATAGCTGAAAAGAGTTGTTGCCCCATTGTGTCAGCGCATTTTTAACCCAATTTTCACTGGCAATGTACAATTCCCAGCTGGCCATAAACTTCAAATCATTAAAAGACGTATTGTAAGGAAGGTCTTCATACACTCCTGCCACTTTCACATCCATCTTATTATCGATGCGCATCGACTGATTCAGGGGATCGGCATCTCCAAACAATGCTTTCGCTGTTGATTCCGATAGCAGTATAGAGGAAGGATCTTTCAATACATCGCGTCTTCCTTTCAGCATCTTCAACGAAAGCATCTCCGGAAAATCCCTCTGAAAGTAATTACCTGTCTTCGTCACCTTGATGTCGCCAAAAGAAAGAATACGATCACCTGTCCAGCTGGCCATCGATAAGTATTTGAAGTCGCTGCCGTACGTATCGCGAAGCACTGCTTCTATCGGACGTGGCATTGCATTTCCCGTTCCTTTCGACCCGTTAAACGTCTGGTGTTGGTACACCTGCACCAGCTCTTTATAGTTTTCATGGTATTTATCGTACGACAATTCATCGTTTACCCACAGCCCTATAAGCAATGCAATGCTCATCCCAACCGCAAGCCCCCCTATGTTGATCATCGAATAACCCTTGTTCGACAACAGGTTGCGGAAGCCCACTTTAAAATAATTTCTAAACATATCACGATGGTTTATAGTATTCGATTTTGATCTGCGAATGGCAAAAGGCCTTACATAATGCAGTACCTGGTACCAGTAATTCCATTTTGCATTGAGCAACGAATTGCTTCTCACACTCAGATAAAACTTCTCCTCCAGATCCCCACTCACTTCTTCAACAAGATCATCGCGCAGGAAGGCGTGCAGCATGCGTTGTGCGAGCCGGGGAGGTATGGTTTTATCTTCTTTCAACTATCTCGTTGTTTAATTGACAAACCATCAATTGACAGTTGACAAAGATTTTCTTACTGCTTTGTCAATTGCCAATTGCCTGTTGTCAACTGATTTCATCCTATTCCAAAATTGAACTTCCCTGCAAAAGCCGGATACTGTTTCCAGAGATCGACTTTAAACTCCATCGACTCTTTTAACACTCGCTTGCCCAGTGCAGTGATGGTAAAAATCCGTTTTCGTCTTCCTCCCCTTTCTGCAGTGGGGTCGCCCATGGCAGAAGTGAGAAATCCCTTGCCTTCGAGGCGATCAAGGGTAGAGTG